>MKWU01002186.1_pt1 | contig 30309 bp, 30 predicted proteins | sample 809101 | NCBI WGS metagenome assembly MKWU01 (sample SAMN05860141, study PRJNA318959) | sponge metagenome | host: Aplysina aerophoba | place: Slovenia: Piran, Adriatic Sea, Gulf of Piran | collected 2013-05-07
GGGAGGGGCGGCGGGTGTACGTGCGGGTTGCGGGGCCGGAGTACCTGAGCGACGAGGAGTTGCTGCTCCGCGCCAGGGCCAGGACGGACGAGCTGGAGGAGGCGGTGCGGAGGTGGGAGCGCATCGCATCCGAGCTGGAGCGCGAGCGGGACGAGGCGAAGAGGGACGCGGCCGGCTGGGAGGCCGTGTACGAGAGGTTGGAGGAGTTGCACCTGGCGGAATGTGCGGAGCACGAGCGGACGAGTCGATGGGTCGGCAGGCTTGCACGTGCCGTCGCCGTGCTGGCCGTCCTGCTGGTCGTCAGCCTGCTCGTGGTGTGGCGGTTGCTGGCGTAGAAGGGAGCCCGCCCTCCTGCCACGCAGGACATGGCGTCCGGGCCTAATCCCCGGGTTGGAGGCTCCCGTGTTGCGGGGCCCACTGTCCCTTCGCCGGCTTCGAACTGCGCGGCCTGGTCTACGTGCTCGTCGTGAACAGTCCTGCGATGTAGGTTTGGTGTGCTCATTTTCTTACTCTCTCGACGGCAGGAACCAGGCGCACGGCCAAACCCAGAACGCCCACCATCGGTAACCGGCATCCCGCAGCCGCGCAAAGTGCAGAGCCAATCCTAGATACATCGCGCCCAACATGATTGCGAGTCGCGTAGCGGCAAATATCTCCGACAATATCCACGGCCAATGTTCGGTGGGTGCTACTAGGGTGAAGAGTATCCCCCACCATACGATGAACAGGACGATTGCCGCACAGATGTACACCCCTGCGTCCACCCTTGCGCGGAGACAGACAAGTTGCTTCATCGCCCTGCCTGCCCTTCCTATATGGGGAGCCAGAAACCGGATTCCGGCTGTCACCGTTCCGATAACGCCGAGGCCCCCCACGAGGATTCCAGCCACGCCGTACCCATCGCGGACGTCGAACGCGATGGTCAGCCAGCCCATTAGGACACCGAGCAGCGATGTCCAAGTAAGCGCGCCAAGGCGGAACCCGCGGTTGCTCTCCATGTTCTTTCTCAGTGCTATGCCGGGTTCTTGCGCGGTCTGCCGCGCCGCCGACCCTCCGACGACCAGAAGTAGACCGTGTCAGCAGTGCGGCGGAACTCCAGGTTCTTGCCCAGCGCCTCCGCAGCTGTGTTCAGCCTACGCCGGATCGCCTGAGTCGTCTCACCCTCTCCAGCCTCGAGCTTCCCCGCCTCGCCAGGCGCGATGCGCTCGATGTAGCCGACGTATTCCTGCAGCAACGCTGCGCGCTTGCCGGTCGCGCTCCTCGCGCGGGCCTCGCCGATCGGGAGCGTGCTGAACTCGGGCATAGGTGTCACCTCCGTTGCGGATGGGTACGTTTGGGGCCGCCCACTTACCGGCAACCATACCACCAGCGACTTCGACCGCGAGAAGCTCCAGGAGCGGCTCGCCAAGTTGTCCTGCGGCGTCGCCATCATCAAGGTCGGCGCGGCCACCGAGGTCGAGCTGAAGGAGAAGAAGGCACGCGTCGAAGACGCCCTCTCCGCCACCCGTGCGGCGGTTGAGGAGGGCATCGTCCCCGGCGGCGGAACCGTCCTCGTCCGCGCCTCCGAGGCCATCGCCGAGTTCTCGCTCGACGGCGACGAACTCACCGGCGCAAACATCGTCCGCCGTGCGTTGGAGGAGCCCATCCGCACCATCGCATCCAACTCCGGCCACTCCGGCGATGTCATCATCGCTGAGGCCAAGGTCTCCCAGGACGACTGGGGCTTCGACGCCGACGCCGGCGTCTGGGGCCCGATGATCGAGGGCGGCATCGTCGACCCGGTAAGGGTCACGCGCGCAGCGGTCGAGAACTCGTCCAGCGTCGTGGCCAGGGTGCTCACCACCGAGTACATGGCGACCTGTGCAGGGCTCCTCGGCGACGCCTGACAGTCCTCCGGGAAGGGATGTTGCCAACCACCGCACCAACCTCATGACCCACAATCGGCTGCGAGACTCGACACGGCTTGTCGGTGGACCATGACGGGAGCTCCATCTGGAAGAAGCGCGCCATAGACGGTTGCGCGGGAGAGGAGCGGGTTTTCCCGCACGAACTCCAATACGTTCCGGTAGTTCGTGAGTCCGGACTCACTGGCTCGCACTTCCGTGTGCTCGAAACGTACGCCCGCGCGGCCGTGTAGCTCTGCCTCCCCTGCGTACGAATACTCTGCCTCCCCTGCGTACGAATACTCGCCGCCTGGCACCTCCATTGCACTGTCATCGCCGTTCTCGTTCTCAGGGGTCGCTATCCCTGCGATCGCTACGAACCATGCGAGGAGGTCGCGAGCGTCGTCGCCTTCCGCCCGGTCCGTACGCGGGGCGGAGTTGTACTCCATAGTGAACGTGAGAGCGCATCCGGCCTCGATGTTCTCCAGGAGGGCATCACGCACATCTAGTGCGTTTCGCTCGATCTCGACTGCCACGGCGTCGCCGACAGAACGAGCGGTTTCGTGTTCCGAGCTGCAACCAACGACTCCGAACGCGCTCGTTGCCCACTGCCGTTCGAGTTGCACGCTGCCATCGGAGAAGACGGCGTACTGATGCTCGCTGCGGATGAAGGGGTTATCGACAACGTAGTCAAAGACGAACAGGGATTCCGCCGCGCCTGACGATGAGGCGCCGCCTTCCACACGTGTCTCGTAGCGCAGGCTCGGCTGCCCGATAAACGACGATTCGCCCACGTACCTACCCCTGGCCAGCATCTCCGCCAGGCTCATGATCTGCCCATCGATCCAGACGGGGAATTCCGCGTCGACGCCTCCGCCACTGCTCAGCGTGCTTTGCAGACCGGTCACGGACTGGCTCTCTCCTCTGAACTGCCCACCGGGGCCGAACCTAACTGTCGTGCGGGCGACTCTGCCGTACGGCGCGTCTCCACCGGCGTTCCTCCCGACTGCGCCGGACCCGTTGCTGCGGTACTCCCCTTCCTCGTACAGGAAGGCGCAGCCCTCCTGGGTAGCCTCGATCATCTTGACCCTCACCCGCTCCGCGTGCTGTAGAAGCGTAGCAGTCTGCCCGTCCTGAGACGGCCCCACGGTTGGACTCGGCGTTGGCGTCAGCGTAGGTGTCGCTGTCAGCGCAGGGGCAGGCGTCGGAGTCGGAGCAAGCGTTGGGGTAGGCGTTGCCACAGGAGCGGATGCGCCGCAAGCAGCCACGACAACGAGCAACAGCGGGAGGAGTAGTGCAGACGTGAGCCGAAAGTGCATACCCAACAATCTACCCTTCCACTTCCTGCTCACGCAAAGACGCCGGGAGGAGACACACCAGTCACTCAGTGGGCATAAGTGACGTACCGTTCTCTGAGGCCACCGAATTCGGCAGCGCTCATCATCCGCTCAGGTGCCGCAGGACAGACCGCGACATCCAAGCGCCCCGCCTCGCCGCCATGTGGGTATACTGAGTACATGGCGCTATCGATGCTGGCCGCCTCGCTCTCATTGCGGTGCTGATGGCGGCAATGACAGCCTGCTCGTCGTCCACGCCAACGCTGTCCCCCACCTCCACTCCAACGCCTGCTTCGCCCACTGCTACGCCGACTGCAATCCCCACGCTGCCTGTAACGGCCACGGCCACGCCCACCCCGACCACCGCGCCCTTGGCCTCCGAAGCGGCCTCGCTGCTGCGAACCGCTGAGGAGGTCCGCAACGGGATCATCGCCTCTGTAGAAGGCGGCTGCTCTCTCATACACACGGAGGGCAGGTACAGCGTCTTCCGCACGCTCCCGTCCGGCGAGGTCAGGGGCGAGCCGTCCGGAGGCGTCAGGACGCTCATCATCGAGGGCACCCCGGATGGCCGAACCGAGGTGGTGGCGAGCTCGACAAGGACCGCCATCGGACGCAGCCCGTTGGGCGGGAGTTTCAGCAACGATTTCGACATCGAAGCGTACCTAGGAGTGGACCAGGTGGCCGGGATGCTGCGCGGCGCCGCCTACGTGGGAGAGGCGCACTTTCTCGGTCAACCCGCTTTCCGCTATGAGTTCCGCACGGAGCGGCCCGGACCGGACGGCAGCCACGCCGAGACGCTGCTCGTCCGATACTTCGCCACGACCAACCCGTTCATCCGGGGCGAGGACCAGTACCTCGTGCTTCCCGACGGCTCGACGCACCTGGAACGTCAATGGTATGTGAGCGGGTTCAAGGCCGGGATGTGTGCGCCGGACGACGGCGGAGGCGAAGCCGACGAGGTGACGCGCGGCATCGCGGCGAAGACCGAAGCCGTGCGGAACGAGCTTCGGGCGCAGGTCGAATCCGGGTGCGCGTTGGAGCTGTCACTCGAAAGGTTTGATGGGGGGGGAGATGAAGATGAGGACGGAGCGTATAGAGGGGGAGGTCGCCCTGGGGACACTTGACTACTTCGCATACGTCGCCGGGCTTGGCGTCTACGCGGAAGGGCCCGTCTCGTCACCCTTCCCTGAAGGTGTCGTCAACGCTCCCTTCTACCAGGGAGAGACGGAACTGGACGGCCTGCCCGCGGTGCGGTATGAACGGCGCGACCTGCATGCGGAGCAGGAAGGGCTGCGCGACGGGCTCACAGTCGTCGAAGCCGTGTTGGCGAACCCCCTCCTCTCACGCCTTACTCAGTACACGCTCCGGCACGACGGGGAGCGCGTAGAGGAAGGAACATCGGCGCTTACTGCAATCCGGGCAGTGGATTGTCCATAAGGGGTCACGCCGACGGACAACGCCTCCGGCACCGGGTCTGTATAGCTACTGTCGAACGGAGGCGACTAGCGTGCGACGCTTCCTGATGCCGGTATTTCTCCGACAACCCAGTACGGACCAGGGCAATCACTCGGAAGAGGTTCCGTCACAAAGGTCTGGGCGTGGGCTAGTGATGCCTCGCCGCCGCCGACTCTGATCTCTTCTCCGACAGCCAATGACACTCCTGACCCGTTGCTGATTACGACATCTCGACCGTCGACTGTCAGCCGAACCCCAGGCGGCCAGATGAGCAAGTGGTCTTCGCCGTACTCGCTCTTGACACGAAGACAGCCGCCCTCCAGCACCAGTTCGCCCTCGAACAGGGCTTCCATCACGTAATCTCTCTCATCCTGCTGGGGGAAATGGGGCGTAGTCAACAGTTCAGACCCGTCGGTTCCATTGCATGCTTGGAGAACAGGAGAATGCTCCCCAGAATCAAGGCTCTTGTTGTCCCTGTGTGAAACCGCATGCGAGTGCTTGCTCTCTTGATGACTTCAGTCTCTCTCTGCACCACGACGGCTCCGTACGAAGCCTAGGACTCCGCCGACCACGAACCCTGCAAGTCCTCCGATCACCGCGACGGAGGCAAACACGAGGAAGTAGAGGTTCATGAGGCCTTGGCAGTCAAGCCGGAGGAGTGAGCCCGGTTCCGTCATCCAGCAACCCGGGCCCCAGAAGAGTATCGTGAATATCAACCCGTTGACCCCGAGGACGAGGCCCGCCGCAAGTCCTGCTGCCGACGCGGAACGCCTGCTGCTGGTGATTGGTTGTCGTGTTCGTGAACGGATGTACACGAACAGCGCGTTCACCAAGACTCCAAGGACGCCCCCGATGGCGGCAAAGACAAGGGGCATTACGACAACTACTAGAACCGTCAGATGACCTGTCCCAGAGGCCCAGAAGACTACTGCAACAATGAAGCCGACCATTCCGGGAGTCATCCCCAAGACGAACCCCGCGCTCATGCGTCGCAGATACATAATGGCTCCCTTCGCTTCGTCGTCGACGCGAGGCGTTCAGCATACCACCTACCGCTTCCTCTCGCCTGTAGCGTGGAACACAGCTATGTTTGTATCGCACTCTCGCTAACAGTGTGCGCGAGATAAGCGAGAATCACGGCGACCAGCAGTTGGAACAACGCAAGCGAAGATGACGACTCCCGTCACTATGGACACGTCTGCCAAATTAAAGATGAACCACGGTATGACGTCTATGAAGTCAGTCACATGGCCAACGAAAACACGATCCAAGAGGTTGCCAATAGCACCTGCGAACATTAAACCAAAGCTGAGTTGCGCACGTACACCAGGTTTCTTCTGATGAGGCCAGTAGAGCGCGAACAGAGCACTGAGACCTACGGCAGAAGCAACGACGAGGGCCAGATTGTGGCCTCCGAAGAAACCAAACGCACTTCCTGTATTTACAACGTGGGTGAGCTGGAACAGGCCTACTTCGGGCCACGACTCGCCGACAACGAACGTTCGCATGATCCATATTTTGGCTGCTTGGTCAGCCACGAGCGTTATGGCTGCAACTAAAGCACCCGTTCGATGCCGCCAAAGAAAACCTGCCATAACACCAGTACCTACCGGACTCCTCTCTGTCTTGGGCCTAGTCTCTATAGGTGACAGCAACAACGTCCCCCGTGTTCTTGTCAAACACGACGTCAAATACAGAGTGATTACTATCAACTGAGCCCCATTTATTGACCCCTGCACCGGTGAAAGTTATGACCCAGACATCCCGTCCTGGTACCATCGCGCTCCCAAGCGACGTTTCTCTGTCAGTCGCGTATTCCGCCAACGTTTGCTCATTGGCAGATGTATTCTCGATGTCGAACTTTTCAACAGTGGCAACCATCCTAGCCGCTTGGATCGCTTCATCACGCCCCAAGGCTCCTGTGGGCAGGTCCTGAAGGTCAACTGCGCTTGAACTCGATCCTCCTCCCCAAGCCATCCCCAAGTACAAGCCAGCCGCAACGAGTCCCACTGTGAGAATCAACAAGCGTATTCGCATCTTCCTCTTGCCCTCCTAGTTTGTTCGGTGTTATCGGCCGCCCGTAATCACGTATCCTGATATTACGGTCCTTCTACGCGCCAAGTGCTGTCGGGAGGGTTTACTCCCGTGACTTGGTAGTCGTCATCTGTCCAACTCTCGCAGACCCCATTTGATGGAGTCTCTGGGTCAGCGTCCGCGCAGATGACTGAAGTCGTTGACAGCCAATTTCCCGAGGTTGTCTTGTATTTGTTATTGGTTATACTAGAGGGCCCCATTTCAATGCCATGAGGACTTCTTGGCGAGACAGTGCCGACTTCACCACCGGATATAAACCGTGGAGCGGTTTCTATACCGATGTCATGAGTTACTAGTTTTGTGGTTCCGTAGCAGAAATCCCATGCATTGTCTAAGGTTGTCGCACCTCCGTTGCATAGTTCATCATTCACCACTTTGTAGGTATAAGTGGAAGACGTAGATATTGTAGGACCCACCCATCTCGTACTGCTGCCATTGGAGCCCTTTGCTACCGCGACGACCTTGACAGCGTTCCTAGTCAAATAGCTGCCTCGGTACCACCCAATCTCTCCAAAGCGATGTGGGGTTGATTGTTGTGCGATAACCCGCATGTAGGAAAAATCACCCAATGCCCAAGTCACATCGGGGTCTGCGCTCGGGATCCTTGCCGATACCCCGTGGTTATCGACTTCCTGTGCTACTCGCGCGTTGATCAACTGCCCACTGTGAGCACCTGCAATACTCGAGCTAGATGTGAGGGTCCATCCGATCCAGAAGGCTATCAGGAATCCGGCAGCGCCAAGCAAAATGGCTGACGCTGTGGTGATCCAGCCGACCCTTCGAAGGGTTGCTCGTGGGGACATCTGTTGGTGCATGCTTCTCTCACTCCTGAGCGTTAATGGCTCTGTCTGTACCTTCGTATGGGTAGCGAATCAGAGGCTATGGTGTTCAAGGATGCACGGAGTAGACACTTCTGTGTCTAATCCATACATCGCCTTTCCATGAGCAACCCACATGTAATCCACAGTGATTCGCCGGTATCGCTCCATCCACGCTGATGGCGCTGAAGAGTAACCATGGGAGCCCTAGCCCTGGCAGCCTTGCTGACCAGCAGCTTCGCTTAGTCTGCGGTGCTCTCCGCGTTGCGGACGACGACCACTCGCGCTACGCTGCGCTAGAGGCGTGGTCCGACGAGCGCGCAGCCACCACAGCTGCTTCTTGGAACGGACGCTCGCCCACTTCGCTAATCACGGCGTCGCCATCTACGTCTCGTCGCCGACAGTGGCTGCAACTTCCGCAGCAACCTCCTCTGTCGGGCGGACGAAGCCAACGGTGGCCTAGGACCGCGTGGTGCATGCTTGGCCGCCGCACATGCGGAAGGCCGGACCGTGCGGGACCGCAACGATGTGCAGCGATGGAGCAAGCTACCTCCATAGCCGACGTCCAGATACTTGCGAACTTTGTCTCATGGGATAGTACGTCCTTGAGGCTATCTGCCGTTAGCTGTTCCCTCTGCCAGCGCCGGATGACTTCCGCCATGTCCACTCTGGACACTTCTCTGTAAGCCATCGTCGTTCCTCGTTATGAAGTGCCGCCATGCTCTTCGACTTGGTGTCCAGGGTGGCCTAATGATCTTGACAACTTGACGGCGAGGTGAGGGTGCCCAGCGGTTCACGACAGGCCGAGGCGCTGTGCTGCAAGCACCAGGGCGAGCCTCGTCGGTACGTGAAGCTTCTCCCGCGCGTTTCGCACGTAGTTTTTCACGGTGTGAGTACTCAGATGCAGACGCTCGGCAATCTCCGCAGTGCTGCGCCCCTCGGCCAGTAGTCTCACTATCTCCCATTCGCGAGGCGTCAGAGGATCGGTCTTGCGGCTACCCTCTTTCGTCTGCGAGTTCGCTCGCCGGCTCAGCTTCCTCCTTCCTCGAACGGCGCTGCGCTCTCTCCAAGCACCCAGTAGCCTGTCGTCCTCGTGAAACAGATGCAGGAGCACGGATGGGTCCGTGGCAGTTTCCGGGATAAGCAGTGTCATGACTGCCACCCTGATCCGCTTGCCTGATGCACAGCGCATCCGGACGTGGGCTGCAGGAGCGATCCGTTCCGCTTCAGCCAGAGTCAGCGTGAAGCAGCCGCCCGTACAGTTCGGGGCTGCGGGCTGTTCGGGAATCCCGAACAAGGCCTCGTAGCATTGGCGTCCAATCACCTGGGTAGGCTTGAGTCCTGTGATCCGCTCAGCACTCCGATTCCAGAACAGGATTCTGCGGTCCATGTCCATGGCATATGCGCCGTAGGGGACCCTACTGAGGGAGTCGAGGAGGTCGGCGAACGGCACTGGAATCCTTGACTGGCTTGGGATGGTGTCAAGCACGCCTTAGCAGTTGGTGGCGATGGAAGGCTTGAGGAGAGGCTAGCATGATGGCTTGCCAAGCTTCACCCATTAGATTAGGTCTGAATAGACCCGTTTGCGTCTATTGGCGCTCGTGTTGGAGAGCGTACTTCCTCTGGTAGCTGGCGGACGTGCAGCCCCTACTCGACGGGGTTCTTGCGCGGCCTGCCGCGCCGCCACGCCTGACGAATCCTGGCGGCCTATCGCAGGGAGGGCGCCGCCGCACTCGCCCATGGGAACCGCAGCCGCAAGCCCCACAACGCCATCTCAGGCACCGAGGCCGACGCCGTGGTCATGCTGGCCAACACTGAATACGCCGGCGCCAATCACACGCACCTCTCGGAGCTGCTGCGGGACCGGGAGGGCATCGACCTCAGCCGTCAGACGGTGCACCGCCAGCGGATGCCCCAGGCAGGCATGCTGGTGCAGATCGACGGCAGCCGTCATCCGTGGCTGGAGGAGCGAGGGCCGCGGTTCGTGCTGCTCTTGGCGGTGGACGACGCCACCGGCATCGTGGTGAACGCCGTGTTTCGTCCCGAAGAGGACACCCGGGGCTACTTCATCCTGATCCGGGGCCTCATCGAGCGCTGGGGCGTCCCCCTAGCGCTCTGCTGCGACCGCCACGGCACGTTCAGGTTCTCCGGAAGGCCTCGACACATCCAGCCGCCGGTGAAGGCCACCCACTTCAGCAGAGCCATGGTGGAACTGGGCATCCGGCAGATATTCGCCCGCTCGCCGCAGGCAAAGGGCCGGGTGGAGCGGATGGCGGGGACCTTCCAGGACCGGCTGGTTACCGAACTGCGCCTGGCTGGTGCGGAGAGCATCGACGACGCCAATGCCATCCTGCAGGAGTTCATGCCGCGCTACAACGCCCAGTTCGCGGTTCCGGCCGAACTGGCGAAACCAGCCTACCGCGCGTGGAACGAGCACCGGCCTCTGAACGAGGTCCTCTGCTTCAAGCATCCTCGAAGGGTGGATCGGGACAACACGGTCAAGCACCAGTGGCACACGCTCCAACTGCTGCCCGGCATCGAGCGCCTCAGCTACGCCGGTGTGCAGGTGGAGGTGCTCGAGCACGTCGACGGACGCCTCCAGGTGCGTTACGAGGGCGACATCATTCCTCACAGACACGCGCCACTGCGGCCCGGCGTGCTACGAGCCATCAGCGGAGCCTTGGCCCCGACTCCCGAGATGGCCCGCATCGTGAAGCGCCTGGGCAACCATCGCCTCAGCCAACGCCAACTAGAGCGACTAGCCAGCCTGCACCTCGATCGCGCCGTCGAAGACCCGCTCAACGACGATGGGGAACCCAAACCCCAAGACCGCCGCAGACTCACGCCGAGACAACTCGCTCTCTGGAAGGCGGTGCAGCAGGCCAAGGGCCAAGGCTTCTCCCTGCGCGAGACCGCACGCCAACTGGGAATCTCGCGTAACACGGTGCGCAAGTATGCACGAGCTCTGACCCAGCCCACCAACCGCCCCGTCAGACGACAGGCCAGCCGACAACCTGAACTGGCCGCCAGCCGGCCAGACTGACATTTTCGCTGGACCGTCTACCCTGACAGAGTCGCTGGACAACGACATCATTGACACACGATACCTCACCATTGTTCCTTCGGCATGCTTGGTACACCCTTGCATTATACGAAGTGCGTGCTAGAAATTAAGGGCAGTTTAGAGGCACTCCGTTCAATTTCCAGTTAGCAGTTCCGAGATTCTTTAGTGTGGAACTCATTGCTCCTGACACTGGGTATGAGTTTCCTCCACAGTTATGAGCAGAGACGCGGTCTTCTGTACTCCAACCTTGTCCCGTCCCATCAAGATATATTCTTGCTTTCTTTGTAGAGATCGTGGAGGGGAATCCGTTGTGCCACGTTGCATTGGTGTTTGCGTTCTCGAACCAAACACCTGTGCTGGGATGCTCTTGCAAGTTCGTGCCTGTTGCGCCTGAGTGGAATATGCATTCGTATTCGTCGGTGAGATTGCCGTTGTTGCCGGCGCATGTAAACCATCCGCCGTTTGCCGCGCGACTGATTGGGAATTGATACCATGTATTCGAACGGTAAGGAACGCTCTGAAATTCGTCAGGTTCGCCTCCTTCGATTGACCAGCCGATGATCTCTTGCCCACTCTCCAAGTGCATCCCGCTCTGCAGGAAGTAATTGGTATTTGTCATAACATTGTTGATGGCAGCGCTCCAATTATTCTGATTTGTACCAATCGACGATGGAGTCCTGATGTTGACATTTTGACCATTGTCGTTGGTGTGGTTGCCAGCATCCGTGTTTTGAAATACGGCAAACCCACGAGGCAGGCCTGTGTCATCAACTTGCCTGTCGGTCCATGGCTCGAGGCATCCCCGCTCCAATCTCTTACCATTCCAATCGGCATTCTTGCTGGAGGCAGTATTGCCGTCAAGGGAACTAGGGGAGAAGCTAAGCCTCACGTTAGCGGGGATTCCAGAAACCGCCTGAAGTTCAGATTTGATAGAGACCAAATCAGGAGGTGCGCTGAAGAACTCTTGCAACGATGAATGGGATGCCTCCATGTGGACGACCGGAGCAGACATGCAAGCTCGATCTTTCGGTGTATTGATGTGAGTTACGGTGAATCCACCGAGGCTCTCAGGGAAACTCGCTACCCATCGATCATCGTAGTTGGGATCAGGGGTTGGTCCAGTGGGTGCACTGGTCCCCAATCCCATGCCCAAGTACAAACCAGCGGCCACTAACCCCATCAGAAGAACTAGCAGTCGTACGCGCATTCCTAAACATCCTTGCCTTTGGTGCAAATTGAGTGCGCGACCTGTGGTCGACTGGACTCTATTCCAAGGCTAGCGAAGCAGTAATACATCATTCAGTACGCACAGGGTAGACTCGATTGTGTCTATTCTGTATATATCCGCCGATGATTACCTGGAGTGGCCTGCGATTGGTCGTCCACGACTACGCCTAGCTTCAAGAGCTGTCCATCGCAAGGTCAGTTGAGTATGATGGATGTTGTACGATGATTGGTGTCGATTACCAACAGGCAAACTTGTTCGTCGGCAGGGTCACGGGGTAGGGAGGTGCAAGAGTGAGTCACATGCGGCGGTGCCACATCGCAGTTCACAACGCGTTCTGTGGCGCGTGCAAGTGTCGTGCCTGCCCCGTTTTGCCAACGCCCGCGCACTCCCGGCCTGAGCCGCATCCCCGAACTCCAAGAGACCAGCTACATGGCCAAGAGGAAACGTGGACTGACCAAGGAATAGGAGGAACTGCGACTGTACTGGCCGCACATCCTCGGCTGGCTTGTGCGTGCCTACCGTCCGCGCTAGCGGATGATGCCGCTAACTTCGCTGCTGGCGGCGCAGGCTCTGCCCACGGACCGACCGAGAGGCAGGGTGGGCATGTCCAGTAGAGGCTCCGGCTGCTGGCCATCGCCGACATTCCTCGTCGTGGGATTGGGAGCCCTAGCACTGGTAAGCTGTACTCCTGCTATGCCAACGATGTCACCGCCACCTACTGCCTTTGTCGAAGCCTGCAGTTTTGGTGCACCACAGACTACGCCCGCGCTCGACTTTGCGACACCGACATCCGCCCCGGCACTGGACGCCGCTCCGACCGCCCGTGATCCAGAGATGCCATCTGCGGATGTGATGGCTTATCCCACTCTCCCACCACCGGCACTGCCAACATCCATTGAGGCATGGCAAGACGCCGTGGTAGGTGTGAGGGTCGAACTGGCCAATGGCCGACTAAGGAACCAACAGGGTCTCGTCGTCGCCGACGGCACGATGCTCACTGTACTTGACCTCACGGAGGAGATTGCTGCGCTTTCTGTCAGGCTCGCCGACGGGAGCGACTCCAATGCTACCATTGAGCGCATCGACCCTCGTACTGGCGCGGCGTTGCTCTCCGTCAGCTTTGAGGCGCAGCCTGCGGTTGCTGGGCTAGATGCGGCGGTCGCACCGGGCGAACCGGTACTGCTTCTCAGCCGTGATTGGAACAGCGATGAACTCATCGTAGAGGAAGCTCTCGCTAGTCCCAGTCTCAACGCACCAGACCTAGTCTTTGCGCTGCCCGCAGGTTACTTCCCCCCAACCCAACGAGGCACTGTAGTGGTCGCCGATGGCACACCAATCGGCCTTGCCGGCCACGCACGGACATGGTACGGCCAACAGGCTGTCTGGGGGCAGATGGGTGGCACTGATCTCCCAGTCGTGCTCCTAGGGGCGGCGTTACACCTGCTGGAGAGGAGTTCTCCGCCTCCCAGTATCGTGCCCGCTGGGGTCGTCTATCATGGACAGGATCGAGGTCAGCCGGTGGATGGGCCAGAGACAAGAGCGCTGTTGGCCGGACCAGTGCAAGAGGTTCTCGACAGATTGGGGGAACCTGTAGAGCTCGAAAACCTAGGACGGCACCCGCGATATGTGCTCCCGAACAAGCAAACTACGATGTTGGAGTTGCTCTTCGCCGCGCCGCAAGAATTACGCAGAACCGGTGGAGGATTGCTAGGCAAAGCACGATATATCGTGCTCTGGTGGGGTAGAAAAGACGGTGCTCCCGACCTAGTCATCTGCGGCCCAAACGCGGAACACCTTGGGGGAGCCTTCACCACTCACGGCTTGCGTTCCTTTGAGGAACTCATGGAGGGAGCCCCCTCTACCTCCCCACACTCCATAGTAGCCGCCACGCGCCTTCCCAAACTCAAGGGTGCCCCAGGGCCTGAGGATTATCAGTATCCATACGTATGGGAACTGAAGCCTGACAAATCAGCATATGCTGAACATGAACTGGTCAAACTGACTTTCACGGTAACCAACGTTAGCGATTGGCCGATACCTCTCAACTACGTCCCGCCTAGGGTAACGATCTCCAGCATAAGAGAGCATAGAGACGTGGCCGTCCTGCGTCATGGCGACGGGCATCGCATTCTAGATCCTGGGGAGAGGGCTTCCTATACGATAACGTGGGATCAGGCGCACTTCGAAGGTGAGCTAGTGTTGGCAGGTCGCTACATTGCGCAGGCCCAAGTGGCCAACCTAGCAGCCAACCGGTTGTTCGAGCAAGGACCGAGGACCGAGCTAATCCTAGAATAGACGCAACGGCACAACCTAGACCGCTGAGTGGCTGGGCAGAGACCGCAGACCATTGCATCTTCGATGCAGGGATAGAGCAGAGGGGATGCTGGTACTTGCTCTGGCTCATGTTCAGCCGGTCGAGCCCGCTACGAGGCCGACAGGGGTTCATGCTATTGCTGAAGGTTGTAGTAGGCAGAGACGCTGCGCCGCAAGCACCAAGGCGAGCCTTGATGGTGCGTGAAGCTTCTCCCGGGCATTCCGCACGTAGTTTCGCACGGTGTGGATGCTCAGGTGCAGACGCTCGGCGATGGCCCTAGTGTCATATCCGCCAGCCAGCAATTCCACCACCTCCCATTCGCGAGGCGTCAGCGGATGGGCCCCGTTATTACTCCTGTCGGGCTGCAAGTCCGCGCGCGAGACCAGTCCCTTTTTCGCCTCGAGTGGCTCTGCTTCTCTTCCACATCCCCAGCTCAGTGGCGCGCTCATGAAACAGATGTACGAGCACGGGCGGTTCGGGGGCGGCGGTACCAGCACGCCATTACTGCAACCCGCTTCCGCCTGCCCGATGCGCCGACCATTCGGACGTGAGCCACCGGCGCGATTCGTTGGCCTCTGTCAAGCTCAATGTGAAGCACCCATCTGTGCAGTTCGGCACTGACGGCTGTTCGGGAAGTCCGTACAGCACCTCGTAGCACTGGTGTCCCACTACCTGGCTTGCCTTGTATCCCGCAATCTGCTCCACGCTCTGGTTCCAGAACAGGACTGTGCGTTGCATGTCCATGGCATATGCACCGTAGGGAGCCTCATTGAGCACGTGGAAGAACTCGGTAAGTGGCATGGGACGTTCGTCAATGCCTTGAGATGGAAAGTAGAAGCACACGATCGCTAGTGGAGGAGGTAGGCCTACCGAGGGTAGGGTGCTCATGATGAGCAGCGTTTATCCACATGCGCTTGCTCTTGCCAAGCGTCACGTAAGACTCCTAGTGTGTGGTAGATCTACTGTGACTCGTAGCGCGCCCGTTCTGTCAGGAGCGTTTCGGAGACATATGCAGCGGTCCGAATTGGGCATATCTGACACCGGCTCCTTGACTCGCGCTTAGGAGAGAACAGACTATCATTCCATTAGCGCTGGCGCGGCCAGCCAGACACGGAAGGAGTCCCTCCGATGACAGACCGACAGACCCCCATCACCGCAGCCGTCTACGCGCGCGTCTCTAGCGACCGCCAAGACGTCGACCTCTCCGTCGCAGCCCAGCTTCGCGCACTCCGCGACTACGCTGAGCGCAACGGCTTCGTCATCGTCCGCCAGTATGTCGACGAGGCCGAGAGCGGACGCGTCGCGGACCGGCCACAGTTCCGGCGCATGATCGACGAGGGCAGCCGGCCCAGTTCACCCTTCGAGGTCATCCTCGTCTGGAAGTTCTCCCGCTTCACGCGCAAGCGCGAGCACGCGGTGGCCTTCAAGTCCATGCTCCGCAAGAAGGGCATCCGCGTCGTCTCCATCACCGAGCACGCCGATGACACCCCTACCGGCAAGCTCATGGAGGCCATCATCGAGAGCGTGGACGAGTTCTACAGCGAGAATCTCGCACAGGAGGTCTTGCGCGGGATGCGGGAGTCCGCGTCACGCGGGTTCTGGATGCCCACCCTCGCCCCCTACGGCTACAAGAAGGTCCACGTACAGGACGGCGTGAAGAAAGGGCCCAAGCTGGAACTGGACCCGCCCGCCGCCCCTCGGGCTAAAAGAGGGTCCAGGTACGGGACGGGGTGAAGAAGCTGCCCAAGCTGTAACGGGCCCCGCCCGCCGATGCGGTGGTGCGCCGGATGTTCGACATGGCGCTGCACGGCTCCACGACGCTGGACATCGCCAAGGCGCTCAACGCCGACGGCGTGCCGAGCCCATTCTGTGCGAAGTGGCTGAAGGCCACCATCTACCGGATGCTCTCCAACGAGGTGTACACGGGCACGCTGGTGTGGGGCACGAGGGCGAAGGACAACGTGCCCCCGGTGCGCGTGGAGAACGCCTTCCCGGCCATCGTCAGCCAGCAGGAGTTCAAGCGGGTCGCGCGGATGCTGGCCTCCCGCGCACCCAAGAGCGTACACCCGAGACGCATCGCCAGTCCGTACCTGCTGAGCGGTTTGCTGAAGTGCGAGGCGTGCGGGAGGGCGCTCTCCGCGTCCGAGGCGCATGGTGGCAGGTACACCTACTACGTGTGCCACTCGCTGCTGAACCGGGGGAAGGGGACGTGCACGACGCCGCGGCTGCGGGCGAAGCGGTTCGAGCGCCTGATCATCGAGCAGATACGCGAGCACATCCTGACCGAGAGCAACATGCGCGACCTCGTGCGGATGGTGAACGAGGAGATGGACAGTGTGATCGCGGGGGAGCGTGAGCGGCTGGAGGCCGCGGAGCTGGAACTGCGGGAAGTCCGCCAGCGGATGGACCGCCTGTGGCAGCTGGTGGAGAAGACGGATATGACGGTGGAGGACATCCTTCCGCGCATCCGTCACCACCAAGAGAACCAGGAGCGGCTGGAGCGCGCTGCTGATGAGGCTCGGGTGGAGTTGGATGCGCGGCTGGCGGGTGTGCAGGACGCCGAGGTGGTGGCGGCGTATGCGCGCGAGATGGGGGAGTGGCTGCTGGAGAGCGGGCTGGCTGAGACGAAGGCGTTCCTGCGGACGTTCGTGAAGGAGATCGTGGTGCGTCCGGGGCGTGCCACGATCCATTACGCGGTCCCGACACCGGAGGACAGTCCGATAGGGGGAGCGGACGTGGCTGAGGTTGCGCTGGGGCGTCGGTTTATGAAATCGGTATCGCGTGGGGAGCTTGTCGAACCACGGCACAGGCTGCCGGATGACGGGAGTGCAGAGGGGGAATCCCCTCTGCCACGGGCTAAGCCCGCTTGTGGGGGGTGCCCCCCACAAGCGTACGGGCGGGTGGGTGGGAATAACCGCGTGCGCTGAAGCGCGTGCGCTGAAGGCAGTTGCGCAAGGGTCTCTCGAGGGGAGAGGGTTAGAGCCTGCCCCGCACTTGATGCGGGGGTGAGGGTGAACCGGGGACGGGGGCGTGGCCTTTGGGACCGGGCTGCATAAGTGTGTCTACCAGGGAGTGGAGTGAGCGTGTCCGACAAGCGTAGCCCGCCGGCTCCCTGACACGCACCGCTATACTTACTCTTGAGGCCCGAACGCACGGCAGCCTCGGAGGATGACGCGCGGTGACCACCGCGGACCACATGCAGCGGGCTATCGAACTCGCCCGTGAGGCGGTTGGGAGCACCAGCCCAAACCCGCCCGTCGGCGCCGTGCTTGTGCGCGACGGACGCGTCGTTGGCGAGGGACGCACCCAGCCACCCGGCGGCCCCCACGCCGAGGCCGAGGCGCTTCGCATGGCCGGCGACGCCGCTCGCGGCGCTGACCTCTACGTCACGCTCGAACCCTGCGCGCACCACGGCAGAACACCCCCCTGCGCCGACACCCTCATCGACGCGGGCGTCGCCTCGGTGCGCATCGCCGTGATGGACCCCGCTCCGCACACCGCTGGCCGGGGCGCCGAGCGCCTGCGTGAGGCAGGCATCCCGGTCACCGTCGACGACGGCCCATCGGAGGCGCAGCAGCTCGTGGAGGCCTTCGCGAAGCACGTCATTACAGGGCTGCCGTTCGTCGTCGCCAAGTTCGCCATGAGCCTGGACGGCAGGATTGCTGCCCGCTCCGGCGACTCCCGCTGGATATCGAACGAGACCTCGCGGCGTGAGGCGCACCGACTGCGCGCCGAGGCCGACGCCGTCATGGTCGGCATCGGCACCGCGCTCGCTGACGACCCCCTCCTCACCGTGCGCGACGCTCCGCTGCCCGCCCGCGGCCAGCCGCTCCGCGTCGTCGTGGACAGCGCAGGACGCCTCCCCGCGAGCGCCGCCATGCTCGCTGCGGAAGGCACGACGCTTGTTGCGGTGGCATCGCCGGAGGCGGCGCGAACAGTCGAGGCGCTGAATGCTGAGGCCATAGTTGCTTCCGGTGCGGATGGCCGCGTCCAACTGCCCCAACTGCTCACCGAACTCGGCGCGCGGGACGTCATGTCGCTCCTCGTGGAAGGCGGCGCCGCACTCCACGGCGCGCTGTTCGATAGCGGCCTCGTGGACAAGGTCGTCGCCTTCGTCGCCCCCGTCGTCATCGGCGGCGACGGCGTGCCCGGCCCTATCGGTGGCGCGGGAGCCGATCGCATGGCGGACGCACTGCGCCTCCGCGATGTAACGTACACCGAGCTGGACGGCGATATGATGGTCGTCGGTTACCCCGTACGGGCCTGATCCCCTCTCCTGAGGGAGAGGGTTAGGGTGAGGGCCTCGGTGGGGTGGACGGGTTACGCATGTAGGGAGTGAAGATAGAGGGATGTTCACGGGCATCGTCGAAGAGGTCGGAGAGGTCGTCGAGGCCACGCCGAACCGGCTGCGCGTCGCCGGAGGCACGGTCATGGACGCGCTCGCCGTCAGCGACTCCATCGCCGTCAACGGCGTCTGCCTCACCGTCACCGAGCGCACGGATACCGCGTTCGCCGTCGACGTCGTGGAAGAGACGCTCTCGCGCACCAACCTCGGCGACCTCGCGCCCGGTGGCATCGTGAACCTGGAGCTCGCCCTCACCCCCTCGTCGCGGATGGGCGGTCACGTCGTGCAAGGCCACGTGGACGGCACGGGAGAGGTCGTCTCGTTCGGCGGCACCCCGGAAGCGCGCGAGCTGCGCGTCGACCTCGCGCCTGACCTGGCGCGCTACGTCGTCGAGAAGGGCTTCATCGCCCTGGACGGCATCAGCCTCACCGTGGCCTCTCAGGAAGGGACCGGCTTCTCCGTCGCCGTGATACCGTATACGATGCAGCACACCGTGTTGAGGGTGAGAAAACCCGGCGACCGCGTTAACATTGAGGTTGATATCCTCGCGAAGTATGTAGAGCGCCTCACGGCCTCGCAGGCGCTCGGCGGGAGATGATTGCATGCCGGTCATCAGTGTCGAACAGGCGATAGAGGACTTCCGCACCGGCAAACTCGTCATCATCGTGGACGACGAGGACCGGGAGAACGAAGGGGACTTCGCTATCGCTGCCACATGGGTCACGCCCGAGGCTATCAACCTCATGGCGACCCACGGACGCGGACTCATCTGCGCCCCGATGACCGGGGAACGTCTCCGCGAACTCGACCTCGACATGATGGTCTCGAACAACACCTCCAAGCACACCACCGCCTTCACCGTCTCCGTGGACATAGACAACGGCGGCACCGGCATCTCCGTGCACGACCGTGCGGCCACCGTGAAGGCGCTCATCGAACCTGGCACGAAGCCGTCCGACCTCGCCCGCCCCGGCCACATCTTCCCCCTCCGCGCTCAATCCGGCGGCGTCCTCGTCAGGGCAGGGCAGACCGAGGCCAGCGTCGACCTCGCCCGCATGGCCGGCCTGCCGCCGGGTGCGGTCGTCTGCGAGATCATGAACGCCGACGGCACGATGGCCCGCATGCCGCAGCTTGAGGAAGTCTCCCGCGAACTCGACATCGACATCGTCACCATTGCCGACATCATCGCCTACCGCCTCGAACACGAGCGCCTCGTCGAGCGCGTTGCCGAGGCCAGGCTTCCGACCCAGTACGGTACGGCTAGGGCCTTCGCCTACCGCTCCTCCGTCGACTCTGCCGAACACGTCGCGCTCGTGTTCGGCAACGTCCGCACCAAGGAACCCGTCCTCGTGCGAGTGCACAGCGAATGCCTCACCGGCGACGTATTCGGCAGCCTGCGGTGCGACTGCGGCGTGCAGCGCGAGATAGCGATAAAGGCCATCGCCGAAGTCGGCCGTGGCGTCTTCCTCTACATGCGGCAGGAAGGGCGCGGCATCGGACTACACAACAAGATCAAGGCCTACGCCCTCCAGGACAACGGGGCCGACACCGTCGAGGCGAACCGCCAACTCGGCTTCCCGCCGGACCTCCGCCACTACGGCGTCGGCGCGCAGATCCTCGTGGACCTTGGCGTCCGCAACATGCACCTCATGACCAACAACCCCAAGAAGGTTGTCGGCTTGGAGAGCTACGGCCTCTCCATCAAGGAGCGCGTGCCCATCGTCGTCCCCGCCAACGAGGAGAACGAGTTCTACCTCCGCACCAAGAAGGAACTCCTCGGCCATATTCTCGACCCGCACAACGCCGAGTTGCCGGACTGAACCAACCCCCCACGACTGGCGCGCGGCAGGCTAGAATACCTGCATGGCCCTGGAGATCAGCGGAAGTCTCGATGCGCAAGGACTGCGGCTTGGCATCATCGTTGCGCAGTTCAACGAGGCGCTGACCTCCCGCCTCCTGCGCGGCGCGCGAGAGGCCGCCGCCCGACACGGCGTCAAGGAAGACGCGCTCGCCATCGTCCACGTTCCCGGCTCGTTCGAGCTTCCCCAGGCCGCGGAGCGCATGGCGCGCAGCGGCGCGTGGGACGCTCTCGTTGCCCTAGGCTGCGTCATACGCGGCGAGACCGCGCACTTCGACTTCGTCGCCGCCGAGGCCGCGCGAGGCATCGCACAGGTTGCTCGCGAGACCGGCGTGCCCGTCGCCTTCGGCGTCCTGACGACCAACAACACCGACCAGGCCCTTGCCCGCTCCGGCGGCGCGCAGGGCAACCGCGGCTTCGACGCGGTCGAGGCCGCCATCAAGATGGCGAGCGTCCATCGTCAACTTCAAACTGTCCCCTCTCCCTCAGGGAGAGGGTTAGGGTGAGGGTGTATGTCCATCACGGAGCAACTCGTCGAAGACCTGAAGACCGCCATGAAGGCGCAGGACGAGGTTACCAGGGGCGCGATACGCCTGATCCGCGCGGCGGTCAAGAACGCCGAGATCGAAAAGGGGCGCGAACTCGATGACGAGGGCGCGCTGGACGTGCTCGCGCGCATGGCGAAGCAGCACCGCGACAGCATCGCAGCCTACCGTCAGCACGGACGCGAAGACCTCGCGTCTCAGGAAGAGGCCGAACTGGCCGTCGTCTCTCGCTATCTACCGGAGCAGATGAGCGAAAACGAGATTCGCACCCTCGCCGAACAGGTCGTGGGTGAGGTGGGCGCGTCCGGCCCCGGCGACAGGGGCAAGGTGATGGGCAAGCTTATGCCCCAGCTCAAGGGCCGTGCCGACGGCAACGCCGTCAACCGCATCGTTGGCGAATTGCTCGGGCAGGGGGCGTGATGACCGCTTCCTACGGCGTCATCGTCTTCCCCGGCACTTGGTCAGATACCGACTGGCGCGACGCCATCGAGGGCGTCCTCGGCGCGCAGGCCGAGTACGTCTTCCACAAGGAAACGGACGTCTCCCGCTTCGACTGCCTCGTCGTCCCTGGCGGCTTCTCCTACGGCGACTACCTCCGCCCCGGCGCCATTGCCCGCTTCTCTCCCGTGATGCGCGCCCTCACCGACTTTGCCGCTGCGGGCGGCCCCGTTATCGGCAGCTGCAACGGCTTTCAGGTGCTCTGCGAGTCCGGCCTGCTCCCCGGCGCACTCATGCGCAACGCCAGCCTGGAGTTCCGCTGCCAGCCGCAGCACCTGCTCGTGGAGCGCGTTGCCGCCCCGTTCACGTCCCTCATGCGGGAGGGCGACGTCCTCGCCATCCCCGTCTCCCACGGCGACGGCAACTACTACGCTGACGCCGATACCCTCGCCTGCATGGAGGCGAACGGCCAGATCGCCTTCCGCTACTGCGACGAGACAGGCGCCGTGACCCCCGACGCCAACCCCAACGGCTCGCTCGACAACATCCCGGGCGTCACCAACCAGGCGGGAAACACGCTGGGGCACACACCCGCCCCCCCCGCCGCCAACCCCAACGGCGCGCTCGACACCGTCGCGGCCGTCACAAACGAGGCGGGAAACGTGCTGGGCCTCATGCCGCACCCGGAGCGGGTCGTGGAAGAGGCGCTGGGCGGCACGGACGGCCTGCGCATCCTGCGGTCGATCGACGAAGCGCTCCACGAGCGCACCCGGAGCGTAAGCGCATAGATGGGTCTCGGTATCCTGCTCGCCATCGTGGCCACGTTCGCCTGGGGTGCGGGCGACGTGCTCGTGCGCCGGGCGATGTTCGACGTGCCCGCCGAGCTCGTGGTCGTCGTCGTGGTGGGGATGGTGGCGGCTGTGCTGGGTGTTGTGATCGTCTCGACTGAAGGGTTTGCGGCGTTCGGCGGCATCGAGTTGGCATTCGTGGGCATCGTGGCGGTGATGGGAGCGCTGATCTGGGTGACGGGCAACCTCTTCTACTTCCATGGCTTGAAACGTGCAGGCGTCACCCTCGCCGCGCCCATCCTGGGAGCGGGCCCGCTATTCGCCATCGCCCTTGCTGTTGTTTTCGCGGGGGAGCGCCCGAATCTCTATACGCTGATCGGGGCCTTCGCGGTTGTGGTCGGAGTCGCCGTCATCCTCACGGACCGCAAGCGGGTGCTGCGATGAGCGCCATGGCCGCGAGCGCGGACACCCGCCGCATCACGATCGGCCTCGTGTTCGCTGTGCTCGCAATGCTCTCGTTCGTCACGGGTGGCCTGCTGGCGAACCACCTCGTGGACGGCGGATACTCGCCCGTGGTTGTTGCGTTCTACGAGGCGCTGTTCGGTCTCACGTTTACACTTGCCATCAGGCTGCGCGCTCTGCGGTCGGACCGTGCCCCTGTTCGGTCAGGGTGGGGATGGATGCTGGCCGCCGGCGTCCTGTTTGCGCTGGCGACAGGCAGCTTCTACACGTCGCTGGATCGCCTGGACTACAGCGTCGCCGCCCCCATCGTCGGGGCAGTGCCCCTCGCCTCGTACCTGTTCGTGCTCATCGTATTGCGCGGCTACGAGCGCCTGACGCCACGCGTCGTGTTCGGCGCAGCGCTTGTGGTCGCCGGAGTAGGTCTCATAGGAGTCGCTAACTGATGCCCGTCTCGCAGGAAACACTCGACGAGATCGCCCTCACCCGTGAGGAGTACGACCTCATCGTCAGCATGATCGAGCGCGAACCCAACGGCGTCGAGCTGGGACTGTTCGGCGCGCTCTGGAGTGAGCACTGCGGCTACAAGCACTCGAAGCCGCTCCTCCGAGGCTTCCCCACCACCGGCGAGGCTGTGCGCGTCCAGGCGGGCGAAGAGAACGCGGGCGTCGTCGATATCGGCGGTGGGCTCGCCGTCGTCTTCAAGATCGAGTCGCACAACCACCCCTCCGCCGTCGAGCCCTACCAGGGCGCCGCGACCGGCGTCGGCGGCATCGTCCGCGACATCCTCGCGATGGGCGCGCGTCCTATCGCGCTCCTGAACTCGCTCCGCTTCGGTCCGCTGGACAGCGCGCGCAACCGCTACCTCTTCCAGGGCGTCGTCGCCGGCATCTCCGGCTACGGCAACTGCATCGGCGTTCCGGACGTGGGCGGCGAGACGATGTTCGCCCCCACCTACAGCGGCAATCCTCTCGTGAACGCGATGTGCGTCGGCCTGCTGCCGCATGGAGGGCTCATGCGTGCCGCCGCCGCGAACCCCGGCTCGCTATTCCTGCTCGCGGGCTCTGCCACCGGTAGGGACGGCATCCACGGCGCGTCCGGCCTCGCCTCCCGAACGTTCGAGGAGGAGCGCGAGATGCGCCCCACCGTCCAGGTCGGCGACCCGTTCCTGGAGAAGGTGCTCATCGAGGCCTGTCTCGAAGCCGCCGCGAGCGGGCTGCTCGACGGCATGCAGGACCTCGGCGCCGCGGGACTCACCAGCTCCGTCATGGAGTGCGCCGCGAGGGGCGGCACCGGCGTCGAGATAGACGTAGCCCGCGTCCCCCGCCGTGAGGACGGCATGACGCCCTACGAGATCATGCTCTCCGAGTCCCAGGAGCGGATGCTCCTCATCGTCAAACCGGAGAACGAGGACGGCGTCCGGCGCATCTTCGACCGCTGGGACGTGCCGCTCACCGCCATCGGCGCCGTCACCGGCGACGGCGTGGCCCGCGTCTACGACGGCCCTGAGCTCGCCGCCGAGGTCAACATCGCGACCCTCGTCGAGGCGCCCCAGTACCGCCCCGGCGGAACGCGCCCCGCATACCTGGACGCCCTGCACGCCGCTGCGATGCCCCCGCCTCCCGGCCCCGAGCAGGCGGGACGCATCCTGCGCTCGCTCCTTGCATCCCCCAACGTCGCGAGCAAGCGCGCCGTCTACCGCCGCTACGACCACGAGGTGCAGACCCGCACGATGGTCAAGCCCGGCGCGGGCGACGCCGCCGTGCTACGCCTCCGCGAACTCCCCAAGGCGCTCGCCCTGGCCGTCGACGGCAACGGACGCCTCGCCTGGCTCGACCCCTACATCGGCGGAGCGATGGCCGTCGCCGAGGCCTGCCGCAACGTCGCCGCATCCGGCGCGACGCCGCTGGCCGTCACCGACTGCCTCAACTTCGGCAACCCGCAGAAGCCGGAGGTCTACTACCAGTTGGAGGAGTGCGTCCGAGGCATGGCCGACGCCTGCCGCGCGCTCGGCGTCCCCGTCGTGAGCGGCAACGTCTCGCTCTACAACGAGACCCAGGGCGAGGCCGTCTACCCCACACCCGTCGTCGGGGCCGTCGGCCTGCTCGACGACGCCCGCGACGCGCTCGGCGCGGCGTTCGTCCGAGAGGGCGATGCCGTCCTCCTGCTCGGCGCGTCGCCCGCGGACAACGGCGCTCTCGCTGGCAGCGAGTACCTCGCCATCGAGCACGACACCGTCGCGGGCAAACCGGCCATCGACCTCGACGCCGAGGCCCGCCTGCAGCGCCTCCTCGTCGACCTCGCACGCGAGCGTCTGCTCTCCTCTGCCCACGACTGCTCGGACGGCGGACTCGCCGTCGCCCTTGCCGAAAGCGCCATCCTCGGCGACGTCGGCTTCACCGGTGCGGGCAACTTGCCCGAAGGCCGATGGGACGCCGCCCTCTTCGGCGAAACGCCCTCGCGCGCCGTCGTCAGCTGCGCCGGGTCTGACGCCTCCCGCGTGGAGGCCGCCGCTCAGGAAGCAGGCGTCCCCTGCGCCAGGCTGGGCGTTACCGGCGGAGCGCGGTTCACCATCCCCGGCATCCTCGACGAACCGCTCGCAGATCTCGCCGACGCCTTCCTCGGCGGCCTGGAGCGCGCGCTGAGCGCCTAGCACTGGCCTCTTGGAAAGCGCAACCGTACGGCTCAACGGAATTCGATGAACTCTGCTGCGTGGGGCTGTTCGGGCTGTTGTGCCACAATCTGGGCGGCGCTGATAGTGACACGAGGCCCTTGCGCGATAGTCGCGCGGAGGAGGAGCCTGTCCGGTGGTATGATGTAGCGTACGGCCAGCCTACTGGCCGTATCGTTATTGCCGCGCGAACGCGCAAACGGCGCGCGAGGCGTGGACTCATACCCCACAGTGCGAGGGATTTGCGAGATGAAAGTCATCTTTCTTGAAGACGTGGCCGGCGCTGCTGATGCAGGCGAGGTCAAGGACGTGAAGAACGGGTTCGCCCGCAACTACCTGCTGCCCCGAGGCCTCGCAGCCCCGGCGACACCCGGCCAGTTGCAGCGCATCCGCTCCATCGAGGCCGCAGCCCGGCAGAAGCGCCTCCAGTACTCCGAGGAGTGGGGAGAGGTCGCCGGGATGATCCAGGGCATGGAAGTGCCTGTCGAAGTGCGCGTCGGCCCGAACGGACGCCTCTTCGGCTCCGTCACCGGACGCCACATCGCCGAAAAGCTCACCGCTGCCACCGGCCGCGCCATAGACCACCGGCAGGTGCTCCTCGGCGCTGCCATCCACGAACCCGGCGACTACCCCGTCGGCATACGCCTCTACCGCGAAGTGACCGCGGAGATAACGGTTTCTGTCGTCCCCGAAGGCTACGAGACTGCCCAGGCTGTTGCCGCCGACTCCGAGGACGACGCGCCCGAGTCCGATGAGAGTGTTGCCTACGACGACGAAGAAGATGACCAGTCCCCCGACGACGACTACGACGAAGACGAAGATGAGCCCGGGGACGGCATAACCGGAGAAGAAGAGGAGCCGTAGGAACGAGGCAGGATGTATGCGGAGAAGCTTCCACCACATGACGCGGAAGCGGAAGAAGCGGTCATTGGCTCCCTCCTCATAGACGGGGAGGTGATCAACCGCATCGCGCCGCTCGTCGCGGCCGACGACTTCTACCGCGAGCGTAACCGGTGGTGCTACCAGGCCTGCCTCTCCCTCTACCAGCGCGGCGAACCCCTAGACCAGATCAGCGTCGCCCGTGAGCTTTCGCTCAGGGAGCGCCTGGAGGAGGTCGGCGGCCCCGGCTACCTCAGCCACGTCATCGCAGCCGTCCCCACGTCCGTCCACGCGGAGCACTTCGCCCGCATCGTCAACCGCACTGCCACCATGCGCAGGCTCATACAGGCCGCGGGCGACATCGCCACCATCGGCTACGAGGACTCCCCCGACACGGAACAGGCCCTCGAACGTGCGGAGGACATCCTCTTCCGCGTCCGCAATACCCACGTCACGCGCGACTTCGTAACGATCCGCGAGGTGCTGGACCAGTACCTGGAGGAAGCGTCCGATACCGCGCCGCTCGATCACGGCGTCGCCCCCATCCCCACCGGCTTCATCGACCTCGACAATGCCCTCGGACGCCTGCAGCGCGGCGACCTCTTCATCCTCGCGGCCCGTCCCGCGCTCGGGAAATCGACCCTCGCCATGAACATCGCCCGCAACGCCGCGGGGCAGGGCGCTGTCGCCGCCGTCGTCAGCCTGGAGATGAGCCGCGAGCAGCTCGCGCTGCGCCTCCTCTCCGCCGAGGCCGAGGTCGATAGCCACCTCCTGCGCATCGGCCTCCTCGGCGACACCGCTCAGACCCGCGTGGTTACCGGCATCGGCGCGCTGTCTGACCTCGCCATCTACATGGACGACTCGCCCGCGCAGACCGTCCTGGAGATGCGCTCCAAGCTCCGTCGGCTGCACACCGGCAGGAGCATCGACCTCGTCATCGTCGACTACCTCCAGCTCATATCCGGACGCGAGAACCGCGGCGAGAACCGTGTGCAGGAGTTGAGCGACATCACCCGCCAGCTGAAGGCCATCGCTCGCGACCTCAACGTGCCCGTCATCGCCATCTCCCAGCTCTCCCGCGCCATCGAGCAGCGCCCCGACCACCATCCCCAGCTCTCCGACCTCCGCGAGTCCGGCAGCATCGAGCAGGACGCCGACGTCGTCGCCTTCATCCACCGTGACGACAGGTACATGACTCCGGAGCAGTGGGAGCAGCGCCACCCGACTGACCCGTACCCGGAGAATCTCGCGCAACTGGTCATCGCCAAGAACCGCCACGGCCCCACGCGCTCCATCCACCTCTTCTTCGACGGCAAGTATTCGCGCTTCCTGAACCTGGCGACCGAACCGGCGACCCTATGACCGCGTCGACGTTTCCCGGCTTCGGCCCTGCGGTGAAGCGCCTGCCCGTGCCCGCGCCCCTGCTGTCGTCCCTCCTGGCCGACATCGCCGACTGCGCCGAGCTGAAGTGCACGCTGCGCTTCCTCTGGCACGAGGCCCAGCAGAGCGGCGCGCCCAAACGCGTTTCGGCCTCCGCCCTGCGGACGGACGGCGTCCTGCTGCAGGCCCTCGGCTCCGAGGGCGAGATCGAGCGTGGCATCGCGCTCGCGGTCGAACGCGGCACCCTCATCGAGGCGGGCGGCTGGCTCCTGCTCCGCACGCCCCAGAACGAACGCGCCGCCGAACGGTTCGCTCCTGACCCGTCACCGACGGCGGTCGGACGTCCGTCCGAACGCCCCAACATCTTTCAGTTGTACGAAGAGAACATTGGTATGCTGACGCCGTTGGTCGCCGACGAACTGCGCGCAGCCGAGGAGGAGTACCCCGCCGGCTGGGTGGAAGCGGCCATACGCGAGGCCGCTGCGGGCAACGTCCGCAGTTGGCGCTACATCGAAGCCATACTGGAACGCTGGAAACGCGAAGGCAGAGGAACGAGATCGAGTGGAAAGCCTGGGAGACATACTGAGGCGCTTACAGCAGCGGAACTTCTCGAACGTCGCCGCCGTTCCTGAGTGGGTGCAGCAGCTCGACGCCGAGTCCGCTGATGTTGACGTCTGCCCGACCTGTGGAGGTCAGGGCTGGGTGCGCCGTGACCTGCCTGTCGGACATCCGGACTTCGGGCGCGCCTTCCCGTGCCTCTGCCAGATCCAGCGCAGCGAAACGGACCGTCTTGCACGCCTGCAGCGCTACAGCAACCTCGGCGTGCTCCACAACGTCACCTTCGAGACGCTGGCCCCCACCGGCCCCGGCGTCGGCCCCGAAGCCAACGCCCGCTACGACGCCGCCCTGCGCGCCGCGCGCTCCTTCGCCGAGGCCCCGGACGGCTCGTTGCTCCTCACGGGCGGCCACGGTACCGGCAAGACCTGCCTCGGCGCCGCTGCCGCCAATCGCCTGATGGCGCAGGGACACCCTGTCCTCTTCACCTTCGTCCCGGACCTCCTCGACCAGCTCCGGGGCGGCTACGCAGACGACGCGGAACTCTCCCACGACGAGGTGTTCGATCAGGTCAAGAACGTCTCCGTGCTCGTCCTGGACGACATCGGCGCGCACAACGGCACCCCGTGGGCGGAGGAGAAACTCTTCCAGGTCGTCAACCACCGCTACCTCAACGGTCTTCCCACCATCCTCACCTCTGCCATCCCCCTCGAGCGGCTGGACGGACGCCTCCAGAGCAAGCTCACCGACCCGCGCAACGCGCTCGTCATAGACATGGGCGGCGCTACGGGCGCGAGGACCATGAGCCTCGGCGGCATCCCACATGCCATGCTCAGCGGCATGACCTTCGACTCCTTCGAACCCCAGGGCCGGGCCCGCACGAGAGAGGACAGGGAGACGCTCGCTGCCGCCCTCTTCGCCTCGCGGGCCTTCGCCGGCGAGCCGGACGGCTGGCTTGTCCTCGTGGGTGGCCCCGGCTGCGGCAAGACCCACCTCGCCGTTGCCGTCGCCAACCGGCAACTCGCACAGGGCGGCGACGTCTTCTTCGCCTTCGTGCCCGACCTGCTGGACCACCTCCGCTACACCTTCAGCCCGGACAGCCGCGTCACCTACGACGAACTCTTCGACCGCATCAAGCAGGCCCCGCTGCTCATCATGGACGACCTGGGCTCCGAGAGCTCCACGTCCTGGGCGGATGAGAAGCTCTACCAGATCATCGTCCACCGGCATAACGCCCGCCTCCCAACCGTCATCACCATGCGCACCCTCCCGTCCGGCCCCGCCGACCCTGTCGCCTCGCGCCTCAACGACGCCCGGATGGTTACGGAGATCCCCATCACCGCGCCGGACTACCGCCAGACCGGGCGCGCCCGGCAGGAGCCCCGCCGCGATGTCTCATAGCGCCCCCGCGGGTGGCTCGGGTGAGTGCGCGTTCTGCGGCATCGCCTCCGGCGTGCTCCCGCGCCGCATCCGCTACCAGGACGACGAACTCGTCGCCTTCGACAACGCGCTGGACTGGGCGCCGCTCATGTACCTCGTCGCGCCGGTCGCCCACATGAGCCAGCAGGATTTCTGGCAGTCGCCCCTCTTCCCCCGCGCCGCCCGGCTCGCCGTCGAACTCGGAGGGACCGACGCCCCCGGCGGCTTCCGCATCGTCTCCAACTTCGGCGCCGACGCGATGCAGTCCCAGCCCCACGGCCACCTCCACGTCCTCGGCGGCGCCCACCTCGGCCTCTACATGGACTTCCCCGGCAAGAGCGACTTCTGGCTCCGCTTCTACGGCAGCGAACACCACGATCCCCTCACCTTCCGGAAGCCCCACCCGTGAGTAACTTGTCATTTCGAGCGGAGTGCAGCGCAGCCGAGAAATCTCTCGGATTGCCGCCTGTTCCCCTCTCCCTACAAGGGGAGAGGGCTAGGGTGAGGGTACCCCGCGCGCCTCGTGTGACCGCACACCTTGTCATTCGAGCGGAGCCGAGAAATCCCTCAGGAGACGCCCCGCTCATGGTGAGTCTGGAAATCCCGCTCATGGTGAGCTTGTCGAACCACCCCCGCCACTCCCCCCCCCCCCCCCCCCCCCCCCCCCCATCCCCCCCCCCCGTCTTCCCCGCCTCTCCCCCGTCATTCCCGCGAAGGCGGGAACCACCGTCGGAGCCCCTGACCCATGACTGACCTCCTCCTCGTCGGCATGGGCGGCT
>MKWU01002188.1_pt1 | contig 30307 bp, 26 predicted proteins | sample 809101 | NCBI WGS metagenome assembly MKWU01 (sample SAMN05860141, study PRJNA318959) | sponge metagenome | host: Aplysina aerophoba | place: Slovenia: Piran, Adriatic Sea, Gulf of Piran | collected 2013-05-07
GATCGCCCCCGCTGACGGCTCGTACTCCAGCGCCAGCTCCTCAGGCGTGCGCCCGGACCGGACCAGCTCGACCATTTGCTGGCGAAACTCAGGCGCGTACGGTCGATGTGTATTCGGCATCGTTGCCCTCCTCCTCCCGCGTCACTCTTAATGTGTCCACGAAAGCGGGGCAACTCCAGTCGTCGTTCTCGCGGTGCTGTTGCAGCTCACCTCCTGGACGTTGTTCGCCTTGATGCCGGTGATGATCGGCCGCGCCGCGCAGGTGGTGATCGACGGCCTCGGCAGCCGTGAGCTGCTGCTCGCCGCTCTCCGGCTGCTGGGCGTGATGGCCGGCAACTCCGCGGCGCTGATCGGGGTGATGGCCTGCGCCGCCAGCCTCGGGCACCGCCTGCAGCGCGACGCCCGCGACGAGTTGTACCGCGGCCTGCTCGGCAAGAGTCAGACCTTTCACAACCGCCAGCGCATCGGCGACCTGGTAGCGCGCGCCACCGACGACACGCGCATGGTCAACGAGATGGTCAATCCCGCCTTCGTGTACCTCACCGACCTGCCGATCGGGTTCGTAGTGACGCTGACCTACGTCGCGCTGATCGATCCCGTGCTTGCGGTCGTGCCGGCGCTGTATGGCCTGGCGTTTGCCGCCGCGGTGCGCGATCACATGCGGCGCGTCGGGCCGGTGCTGGCCGAGCAGCGCACCCAGTATGGCCGGCTGGCGGCGGTGGCGGAGGAGGTGATCACCGGCATCGAGATGGTCAAGGCTACCGTGCGCGAAGCCTGGGAGCGGCGGCGATTCGCCGGTGCAGCCGGAGTGCTTCGTGACCTGCTGGTGCGGCAGGGCCGGATCGAGGCGCTCAACCTGGCGCTGCTGGCGTTCGGCATCTCCACGGCGCTGGCGCTGTTGCACGGGATCGTGGTGCTGCACGCCGGACGCATCGAGTTGAGCGAGCTGATCGCCTTCGTCGGGCTGATGGCGCTGTTCCGCAACCCCAGCAACAAGGCGACCAGGGTGTTCTCCCAACTGCGCAACGGCTTCGCGGGGGCGCGCCGGATTCTCGCCATGCTCACTGCGTCCACGGAGCTGGACCAGAACACCGGCGGCCACGAGGCGGCGATGCGCGGAACCATCGACTTCGAGCGGGTCTCCTTCGGCTACCACGCCGGACAGGCGGTGCTGGCCGATGTCGAGTTGCACATCGCCGCCGGTGAGACGGTGGCGCTGGTCGGCCAGACCGGATCCGCCAAGACCACGCTCACCCAGTTGGTGAACCGCACCTACGACCCCGGCAGCGGGCGCCTTGCCATCGACGGCGTCGACCTGCGCGGCTGGAACCTGACCAGCCTGCGCTCGCAGATCGCCACCATCGAGCAGGACGTGTTCCTGTTCTCCCTGTCGATTGCCGACAACATCGCCTTCGCCCGTCCCGGCGCCGGCCGCCGCGACCTGGAAGCCGCGGCCCGCGCGGCGGCCGCCCACGAATTCATCGCAGCGTTCACCGACGGCTACGACACCATCATCGGCGAGCGCGGCGTTACCCTGTCCGGCGGCCAGCGGCAGCGCATCGCCCTCGCGCGCGCTTTCCTCAAGGACCCGCGCATCCTGATCCTGGACGACTCCACCAGCGCCATCGACAGCGCCACCGAAGACGAGATACAGCGGGCGCTGTACAACGTGCAGCAGGGCCGCACCACGCTGATCATCACCCACCGGCTGTCGCAGATCCGATGGGCGGACCGCGTGCTGGTACTCGACCGCGGGCGCGTGGTGGCGAACGGCTCGCACGACCAACTGCTGGCCACCTCCAAGGTGTACCGCCGAATCTTCAGCCACTACGACATCGACCTGCCGCCGCTGCGCCGTGCAGCCGGCACGCCTTCCGTTCCCGCGGCGGGGAAGGCACCGTAATGCGATCTCCCTACGACGGCCTCGCCGCGGAGGGCTACGACCGCCGCTACCGCGACCGCGAGCTGGTCGGCCGCATACTCGGCTACTTCCGCGCCGAGCGGCGCGCCATGGTCATGGTGTCGGCCGCGATCGTGGCCGGATCGCTGATCGGCGTGGCCCTGCCCATCGTGTTGTCCCGCACCATTGACCAGGTGGCGACCGCCGGCTTTTCGCTCGCCGCCGTCGCCGTGGCGGTAGTGGCCATCCTGCTGTTGAGCTTGTCGGATTGGGGACTGAGCGCCCTGGATTACGCAGTGTCCGCCCGCGCCGTGAGCAACGTGGTGCTGCGCCTGCGCCGCGCCGTCTTCGACGCGGTGCTCGGCCACGACCTGTCGTTCTTCGACCGCTACTCCACCGGCGGCATCGTCAGCCGCGTGCTGTCCGACACCGAGGCATTCTCCAAGGTTGTGACGATGACTATCGACGTGGTGGGCCAGACCGTCATGACCGGGCTGATTTTCGCCTACCTGTTCACCATCGACGTGCCCCTGACGCTGATCGCGCTCATCCTGGCGCCGGCGATGTTCTCGGTGGCGCTCGCGTTTCGGCATCTATCCCGCCGCGTCGTAACCCAGTCACGCCGGTCGGTGGCCGACGTCAGCAGTCACGTGCACGAGACGATGAGCGGCATCGGGGTGGCCAAGTCGTTCCGCAAGGAGCAGCTCCTGTACGAGCAATTCGCGCCGGTGAACGAGCGCTCGTTTCGACTCGGCTGGCGCCACGACGTGGTGTTCTCCAGCTTCATTCCCGTGTTGGGCACCATCGCCGGGCTGGGCTCGGCGGCATTGGTGTACGCCGGCGGGATGCGGACCGACGTCAGCGGCCTGACCATCGGCGAATGGTACCTGTACCTGCTGACCGTCCGGCTGCTTTGGTACCGGCTTACCGTGATCGCGTCGTTCTGGAGCCAGTTCCAGCTCGGACTGGGAGCAGGCGAGCGCGTGTTCGCCCTGCTCGACGCAACCCCGCAGGTGGTGCAGACCGGCGCCGAGCCGGTACCCGCCGTCACCGGGCAGGTCGAGCTGCGCAGCGTGTCATTCCGCTACCGGGACGGTGAGGACGTACTCGACGACTTCTCACTCGCGATCGATCCGGGCGAGACCCTGGCGCTGGTGGGGCATACCGGTTCCGGCAAGTCGAGCATCACCAGGCTCGTGGCCCGCTTCTACGAGTTTCAGGGCGGCGAAATACTGGTCGACGGGCGCGACATCCGCAGCCTGGACTTGGCCGCCTACCGCTGCCATCTCGGCTTCGTGACCCAGGTGCCGTTCCTGTTCAACGGCAGCGTGCTGGACAACATCCGCTATGGCCGCGGCGATGCCGACGATGCCACCGCGGCCGCCGCAGCCGCTCGCGTCGGCGGCGGCGACTGGATCGCCACCCTGCCGGACGGCCTGGCCACCGAGGTGACCGAGCGCGGGCGCAACCTGTCGCTGGGCCAGCGCCAACTCATCGCCTTGAGCCGCGTCCTGCTGCAGGACCCCGCCATCCTGATCCTCGACGAGGCCACCGCCAGCATCGACCCGCTCACCGAGGCACTGGTGCAGGAGGGCATGGACGAGCTGCTGCGCGAGCGCACCGCCATCGTCATCGCCCACCGCCTGTCCACCATCAGGCGTGCCGACCGCATCGTCGTGCTGCGCTCCGGCGCGATCATCGAACAGGGCACCCACGACCGGCTGCTCGAGGCCGGCGGCCACTACGCCGAACTGTACAACGCCTACTTCCGCCACCAGAGCCTGGAATACATCCAGACCGCCCCGGGCGGCGGCGCGCCGATCGAGACGGGTTAACGGGCGTCACTTGCGTCGGGCGGGCCCGCAGCAGGCCCGCAGCCTTGAAGGATTGGGTGGTCCGTCATACTATTGTATCCATGCGCCGCCGCGGCACCGACAGCGATGAGTCTATGAGGAAATTGCGGCTCTGGGGGAGGGTCAGATGAGCACGGTGCTCGACGAGGTTACGAGCGAAACGGTCGATGCGGCGCATATACGGCGGCGCGTCGATGACTGGAAAGAGCGCCTGAGCAGGCTGTTCGCCATGATTGGCGATTGGTTGCCGGAAGGGTGGGAGACGCGCCAGGGTGCTCCCGTCATCCTGCATGAAGAGCTGATGCGCAAGTTTGGTGTCGAGGCGAGACGGATGCCGACACTTGACATCCGCGGTCCGGCGGGCCACGTCGCCAGGCTCGAGCCGCGCGCACTCTGGATCATCGGCGGCAATGGCCGGGTGGACCTGAAGCACTGTGGCCTCCGATATCTGATCGTCGACCTGGCCGAGAATTTCGAGGCACCGGACTGGCAGGTCGCACGTGCCGAGCGCCGATGCGAGCGTGAAGCGTTTACCCGAGACTGGCTGCGCCGCGTTGTGCGGTGAGTGACCTGCGGTCCATTGCAGTGTTGTATGAGCAGGTCGACAACCACTTTGACGATCTGCGCGACGATTTCGACGAAGCCGGACGTGAGCGCGTCGAGCAAGAGCAGAGAATCAACGACCAAGCTTACTTCGTTCTGGCGTGGGGCCAGTTGGGGACAGGGCTACAGGCTCGGCAGCGCCGGCGACGCGGCGCGTTCTCGCCCTATATGATGGTGCGCATGGCGCCGGAGATCGCCAGGTCGATTTCCGCCACGGTCTGAATCACCGCCTGGCCGATCAGGTCGAGCTTGCGTACCTGCTCGATGCGCTCGGCCACGCGCTGCAACTCGCGCCGCGACAGCAGCACGCCGAACAGGCCGCAGGAGTCTGCAAGGCCGATTATCACCACGTCGCGCGGGGCGGGGATCACGTCGCTGAACAGCACCTCCATGATGCGCAGCTTCACCTCGCGCTCCGCCTCGCCGTCGATCACCGGGTAGCGGCGCGAGCGAAACACCCACAGGAAGCGGTCGTCCTCGCGGTGCAGAATGCCGCGCTCGACGAGGCGCTGCAGCGCGATCTCGCGAATGCGGTCGGCATCGCCGGCGATCCGGTTCACCCAGTAGCGCGCGTCGCGGGTCTCCGGCGCGCGCGCAATGTCGGCCAGCGTGGGATCGAGCAGGTCGTCCCCTACCGGCGCCGCATCGACCAGGACGAGTTGCTGCGGATCGGTGTCGATGCGGTTCTCGAGCGCCAGGTCCATCAGCACGGCCCCGGCGATGGCGCAGCGCAGCGACGACTCGATGACGTTGGCGAAGCGGCCGCTCTTGTCGTCGAGCAGCAGCAGCAGGATCTCTTCGGCGAATCTCAAACTGGGCATGGCGTCTGCGCCACGGTAGGGGGCGATTCGCCGCCTGTCAATCGCCGCCGCGCCGGGCGCGCCGGGGAGCCGGGGAAATCGCCCCCGGCCCCGCGACGGTCGGCCCGCGCTCGGGCGGTCAGCGGTACTGGCGGTCGAACACCTTCTGGGCGATCTCAAGCATGCGCTCCAGGCCCATCCGCTCGAGCGTGCCCACGTACTCGTCCCAGTCCGCGTCCACGTCCAGGTCGCCGGTAATGAACTTGACCCAGCTCTCGTTGTGGTAGGCCAGGATCTCGGTACGCAGCGCCTGGTATTCGTCGGTCTCGTCCTCGGTCATGTTGAGCACCGGCAGCACCAGGTTCTCGTCCGGAACATGCTCCCAGTACTTGAGCGACTGCCGGTACAGGCGGCCCGCCTCGTTGTACGGGTCGCCGTCGTCGATGGTGCGGAACTCGTAACCCTGGCGCGGGTACATCCACAGCCAGGCGCGGTTCTGCTCTTGCTCGGCCCACATGAACACGTGCTCGATCAGGTTGGCAGGGGTCCCGTAGAAGCTCATGGCGCCTTCCGCGGGCCAGTCCCAGTCGTTGCCCTCCTCACCCTGGTAGATGCGCCATTGCGCCTCCTGGGTGGCCAGGAAGTCGAACCAGCGCCACGCGATCAGAGGCTCCTCCGCCTCCGTGGTGATGGCGCCCCAGCCGGGCACGGTGGAGAACGGATTGAATGCCGCGGTGCGGTGCCCGTCCGGCCCCTGCAGCGCCGGGTAGTTGTTGAACCAGTTGTTGTAGGTCTCGTGGCCGGCGTCGATGAAACGGTTCTTGATGTGCTGGGAGATGATCACCGGCCGCGCCGCGTCGCCGCCCATCACCAGCTGCTTCATCTGCTGCTGATCCTGAACGAATTGTTCCCGATCCCACAGGCCCTCGGCGTAGAGCTGGTGCTGGTAGCGCAGGCCGTCGCGAAACTGGTCGCTGACAATCGGGCTCCACAGCGTGCCGTTCTCGTCCACGTTGATGCGCCGCCAGTCCACGTACACGAACGCGTTCATGGTGAACAGCTGCGGAATCTCGCCCTTCTCGCCGGTAAACGGGATTTCGTCGTTGGGGTCGCCGTTGCCGTTCACGTCGGTCACCTTGGCCTTGCGCAGCAGTTCCAGGAATCCGTCGGTGGTGTCGGGAATGCCCATGCCGAGCGTTTCCATGAACTGGTCGTTGTACCACGCCTTGGCGTACGGCCGGTTCTGGCGGATCAGCGACATCGAGCCGATCGAGTAGATGTTGCCGTCCGGCATGGTCATCTGGCTGGCGGTAAGCGGGATCTGCTCATACAGCTTCTTGATGTGCACGGACTCGTTCTCGATGAAGTCGTTCAGCGGCACCAGCAGTCCCTGCGACCCGTAGGCGAAGTCGACGCCGCGCACAATCTGGTTGCCCAGGAAGATGTCGGGCAGGTCGGCGCCGCTGGCCAGCATCAGGTTGGCCTTGTTGCGCCCCTCACCGCCCCACTGCAGCGTCTGCCACTCGATGTTGACGTTGGTCTGCTCCTCGGCCCACTGCGTGGCCGTGTTGGTGCTGATGTCGACGATGTTGGGCGGGATGATCGCCGCCACGGTCAGCGTGTAGGGCTCGTCGACGATCGGCAGCTGCCCCGCCCCGTTGATCATCACCGCGGACGCCGCGGCGCCTTCTTCCGCGCCGGTGGCAAAGGCCGCCTGCGCTCCCGCCAGGAGCAAAATGAACAGCACCAGGCCGCTCCCCCGAAGTACGCGTCTGCAACGCATGTCTTCTCCTTACTTGTTGCCCGCCGCACCGGGCGGCGGATCGATCGATGCCGCCCCGACTCCGGGTCAGCCTTTCAGGGAGCCTATCATGACAGGAACTGCCGCGCTCCACACGGGCCGGGGCCGGGCGCGCGCGGCCCGCTCAGTGTCTCGCTACCCTCCGTTCCACAGTTCCGGCTGAATCAGCGGGAATCCCCGACCGACCAGGGGTTGCCCATCCTCCACCTCGAATCCCGGAATCAAGGGATGGTTGGGCGCTTGCGAGAGCTTAACGCGCACGCCATCGGCCATGTAGATCATGACGTGGGCTCGACGTTGCTCGGACGTGGTATTGGGGGGCGTCGCGTGAAAGTTGAGACAGTGGTGAAACATGCATTCGCCCGCCTTGAGCTCGACGGGTGTACCGATCGAGATCGGTTCATGGCGCATCGCCTGCCGCGGCGTCTCGGGCAGCGCATCCGGATCCTTAGCCTGCTCCCTGGCCTGGAGCTCGGCGGCGTAAGCCTCCAGGCCGAAGCGGGGATCACGATGGCTCGCCGGCACCACCTGCATGCAGCCATTCACCGTCGTAACGTCATCGAGCGCCAGCCAACAACTCACCAGGCAAGGCTCGCCCAACGGCCACAGGTAGAAGTCCTGATGAAACTCGAAGTGCCCGTTGTCTCCCGGCGGCTTGGAGATGATCTGATCGTGCCACAGCCGCACCCGGGGAGTGTCGAGCAGAGCGCAAACAACGCCCGCTATCACCGGGTGGTGCATGATGCGCGCGTACATCGCCTGCCGCTTCCACATGTTGATGAACTGCGTGATGACCCTGCCCTCGGGGTAATCTTCACCGCCACGGCGGTGGCCAAATCCAAACTCGTGATGGCTGTCATCACCGCCCGCTGCTTCAAGCTCCAGCACGCGATCCAGCCCCGCACGCATCTCTTCGACCTGCCTCGAGTCGAGAATACGGCCACAATTCAGATAGCCGTTGTCATGAAAAAATCGAATCTGTTCAGGGCTGATCACAACCGCTCCTTTCACCGATCGTGGCAGCGAACGGGGCACCGTCCGAACCACCTCGACGCTGACGTCATCCCATCGCACAGTAGACCGACCGCCAGTCCACGATCAACGGTCGGCTGTTCAGCATGCGGCGCAGTTCCGCCGCACCGTTGGCGCTCCGGGACCACCTCCGTTCCTAACGCGAGTATGGATCGGCCGCATCGCGCAAGCCGTCACCAATGAAATTGTAAGCCAGCACGGCAACAATCACGAAGATGCAGGGGGTCAGGTACCAGGTATAGTTGAAGATCAGCGTGACGTCGTTCGCCTCCCTCAGCATCGCGCCCCAGCTCACCTCGGGCGGGAGGATCCCTACGCCCAGGAAGCTCAGCGTGGTCTCCCCGAGGATCATGGCAGGAATGGCCAGTGTGATGCTCACCACCAGGTAGCTCATAAAGCCCGGCAGCAGGTGAAGACGGATAATGGCCCCGTCCCGGCGCCCGGCAACCCGCGCCGCCATGACGTAGTCTTCCTCCCGCATCGAGATCAGCCGGCCGCGCACCACGCGCGCAAGACTCGTCCAGCCGACCAACGAGAGGATGACCGTGATGGCGAAGAAGGTCTCGATGCCCGTCCATCGGTTCGGGACGGCCGCCGAGAGCGCGATCCACAGCGGCAGCTGCGGCAGTGTGATGACGAACTCGATGATGCGCTGGATGATCAGGTCTACGGTGCCGCCGAAGTAGCCGGAGATCCCGCCCAGGATCACTCCGAGGACGAAGCTGATCGCCACACCGACAAGCCCTACCGAGAGGGAAATGCGGCTGGCGTATAGCGTCTGGGAGAGGATGTCTATGCCCAGATTGTCGGTACCGAACAGCGAAATGTAGCCGGTATCCACGCCAAAAAGGCGGTGCGATACTGGGATGAAGCCCAGGAGCTTGTAGGGATCGGTGTTCACGAAAAAGCGCAGGTGCCACTTCTGGCTGCGGTCGATAACTGTCTCGTAGGTGAAGGTCGTCATATCCAACTGCCGCTTCACCGCGAACACGAACGGCCGGGAGAAACCCTTGCCCGGCTCGTATACACGCACTCTCGTAGGAGCGCTGAACTGCACATCGGGAATGCGGTAGTTCTTCTCGTATGGTGCGATGAAGTCGGCAAAGATGGCCCCGATGTACAGCAAGGTGAGCACCACCAGGCTCCCCATGGCGACCTTGTGCTTGCGAAACTTGTGCCAGACCAGCTGTCCCTGCGAAGCAAAGGCGAGATCCTTCTTCGGCTCTTTGACCGGCGCGCGGGGATGCGATGAAAGGCCTAGTAGTGAGAGTACGTTGCTGGTGGCCTTACCCAAACCTGATTCTCGGATCCACCGCCACCAGCAGGATGTCGGAGATGAGCGTTCCCACGAGGGTGAGGGAGCTTAGGATGAACAGGATACCGCCTGCCAGGTACATGTCCTGGTCCAGGACCGAGGTTAGAAGGATGGGGCCGGTCGTGGGCAGGTTCAGCACCTGGGACACCACGATCTCGCCGCCGACCGCCGCAGGCAGGAGCCACCCGATGGTGCTGATGAGGGGGTTGATCGCCACGCGAACGGGGTACTTGAACAGGAGCCGCATCTCCCGCAGTCCCTTCGACCGCGCGGTGATGACGTACTGCTTCTTCAACTCATCCAGCAGGGTGGCGCGCAGGATGCGGATGAGCGCCGCGGCCCCTGACGTGGACAGCACGATCATCGGAATAGTCATGTTCTTCAGCATGTCCCAGAACTTGGCGAGCGACCAGGGTGCGTCCTCAAACGCTGAAGAGAAGATGCCCGTAATGGCCCATCCCGTGTATTGGAAGACGATGAACACCAGCACGATGGCGAACAGGAACGCGGGAAACGATAGCCCCACAAAGCCGAGGAACGTGAAAACGTAGTCGGAGAAGGAGTATTGGTGAACGGCGGAGTAAATGCCGATTGGCACCGCAATGAGCCAGGAAAGCAGGACACCCGCAAGGGTAATGGCCATGGTCCGCGGCACCCGTTCCCGGAGTATGTCGGTAACCGGACGGTCGTAGGTGAAGGAATTGCCGAAATCCCCCTTGGTCACGATGTGTCTCATCCAAATGGAGTACTGCACCAAGAGGGGCTTATCCAACGCGTAGCGCTCCCTCAGCTGGTCTGCAAGGTGGTATGCGTCTTCGAACGGGATGCCGCCCATTTGCCTGAGGTTCAGGATGTAGGTTTCCACATAGTCGCCCGGCGGGAGTTGGATGATGACAAACGACAGCATGGAGATAATGAACAGCAGGGGAATAACGAGCAGGAGGCGCTTGCCTATTATTCTCAGCATCAAGGGTGGCTCTTGTCTCTAATGATCCCAAGCCCGCCCTGTGGAGGGCGGGCCAGGCAAAAGGAGTTCCGCGGAAAAGAGGTTTGCCGACGGACTCTAAATGGCGCGTCTGAAGGAGCAAGCCATCAGACGCGCGCTATCCCTAAGAGACTACTCCGCGAAATACCATTGCGGGATTGCATGGATCCAACCGAAGAGAATCCCATAATCGTCCTTCACGACGTTGCGAAGGTCGCTCGAGGCGATGATGGGCTGCACGATATTGCCAGTGGGCCAGATCATGACGTTGTTGTCGGCGAACCAGTCTCGAAGCCTCGCATACTGCGCCGCGCCCTCAGGCGTCCCGGGAGGAACCGCCTTGCGATCGACGATAATATCGAAGAATTCCTGGATGTACGCAGGGGGCTTTCGTCCCTCCTCGCCAGCGGAATCGATATATTTCGCGCTCTCGGGCGCCCACGCGCCCTTGAAACTCGGCCAGAAGTCCACGGAGATCCCGGAAGGCCACGCCGGGACGTCATTCCAAAAGACCGTCATCTGGTACTCGTTGTTAGCCGCTTTCTGATTGAAGATTCCGCCCTCGACCCCCTGCGCGTCGATGTTGAGTCCTACGGCCTGCAGGTACTGGGAGAACAGCTGGGCCACGTCGATGCCGGCCGGGTCAATCGCGATGGCATTGATCGTGATTTCAAGGGGCGAGCCGTCGGGGTACGTGCGGAATCCGCTGGCGTCTTTGTTGTCCAGCCCGAGCTCATCCAGGAGTCGGTTTGCCTGGGCCGGGTCGAAGTCGGACCCGGTGATAATGTCGTCCATCTTGTACTGGCCGAAGAACAACGTGTCATTGACGTCGTGGTTGTCGATGGCGAGTGCCACCGCCCTGCCGAAGCGACCCTGGGGGTCCTGCATCAGCTTCTGCCACTGGCTGTTTGAATTCTCGTAATCGTAGTCGTGGTTTATGAACAGCGTGGGAGGGCCGACGAACCCGCCGGCGAGCTGCACGCGGTAGTTGCCCTGCTCGGCACCACTGACGTAGGTCGGCATCGACGGCAGCTTGGCCCAGTCACTGGTCTGAAAGTCCACCTCGCCTGCAAGGATCTTCAGGTTTCTCGCGCCTTCGTCCTCGACCATGGTCGTTTCAACGAAGTCTATGTACGGGAGCTGCTGGCCCTCCGTGTCAACCATGTAAGAGTAGGGATTTCTCTCGATCAACAACGTCGTATCGGTTGCCTCGGTAAATATGTAAGGTTGGACAGAGGGTACCCCGATCATGTGCGGGCTGCCGAGAAGGATCTGCCAGTGGTTACCGGTCTTCGCTTGTAGCAGCTGCTTCCAGTCGGCCAGGCCGGCATCCTGCGCCAAGTCGTTCAGCGTAGCGACGGCCGTGTACCTCGGATGGTACTGCTTCAGGAACTCCGAGGGCTGAAAGATCCCTTCCCCTACAGTGCTGATCCAGGATATCAGTTCCGTGACGAAAAAACCGTATGGCCTGTCAAAGGTAAGCGTGAATGAGTGCCGATCTTGGACCGTCAACTCGGCCACTGGGAACCGTGGGTTGCCCAGGGAGTGCAATTGCACCGGGTATCGAATCTCGGCGTCTGGATACTCGTAAAGGTCCTCGAAGGCGAATTTCACATCGTCAGTGGTGACCAGATCGCCGTTGGACCACTTCAGCCCCCTGCGGATGGTGAAATCGAACACTGTGTAATCATCGGAAAAATTGAAGCTTTCAACTATGGTCCCGACCGGGTCCGTCGTTGTGTTGTCAGGGGACCAAAGGATGTTGATGTGTCCGGCACCCGGAATCTTCTGGTGAAGCGAATCTTCGATAGTCCTGACTTTCCTCCCATCGGAGTAGTTGCCTGGAGTCCAATCCACCCACTGCGTGCCATTCAACACGCCGGGACCAACAACGAAGGGATTGTCCGGAAGCCGCTGGTCAACCGGTGGAAGCTCACCGGCCGCGACCAGGCGCGCGAGCATCGGCGCCTCCTTAAATTCCCCAAAACCGAGGGGCGCCGCTAGAAGCGCAACAAGAAGCGCAACGACTATCTTTGCTGGAAAATTTTTCATCTTCCATCTCCTTTGGTGAGCGTATCGGGCTCTCTGCCGTATGTGAAAACCCAACGATTCCCGTCAAGCCCCCGCCGCGACCGGCAGGTGCGGCCGTATAGCCACGGGAACGCATTATGTGATAACTCGACATTCCCGTCAAACTAGGTCACCAGGTGGCTGTAAACGTGGCGAGGCAAGCGATGTACAGCCGCGCCGCGATGGTGGTAAGAACTACCAGGAGGCACGTGATGAGTACGCTTCAGGCTGAGACGCAGCATCGTCCGTTGGCCGAGGTCCGCAAGAGTCTGCGCATCGGCTGGTACCGCTGTCCTATCGAGCCGGCCACCCTGCGCCGGCTGATGCAGCGCAGCGACCTGCAGGGCTGGTTGCAGGCCGGCGGGCACCTGCTGCTGTTCCTCGCTACCGGCACGCTGACCTACCTGCTGTTCGCCAACGGCCTGTGGCTCGGCTTCGCCCTGGCGCTGTTCGCGCACGGTACCGTCGGCGCGTTCTTCAAGGGCCTGGCCACCCACGAGTTGGGCCACGGCACCGTGTTCCGCAGCAAGTGGCTGAACCGCGCATTCCTGCGCCTGTTCGGGGTGATCGCCTGGCACAATCACCACATCTACGCGGTGAGCCATACCTATCACCACCGCTACACCCTGTACCCGGACGGTGACCGCGAGTTGGTGCTGCCGCAGAACCCGATGCTCAAGCTGATCGACCTGTTCCAGCTTTTCGTGTTCCTGGTGTGGCGCGGGCACAGCGGGCTGATTCCGGTGGTCGTGCACACCGTCAAGATCGCCACCGGCAACTTCAACACCTCGTCCACCTTCGGCACCCAGGATGACACCTGGGTGGCCGACATCTTCGCCGACCTGCCCAAGGAGCGCCGCAAGGCGATCAACTGGGCGCGCCTCACCCTGCTGTTCCACGTCTGCGTCATCGCCGTAGCGATTGCCATGCAGTGGTGGCTGCTGCCGGTGCTGGTCACGCTGACCGGCTTCTTGGGCAAGGGGTGGTCGCTGATCGTCGGCCTGCCGATGCACTGTGGGCTGCGCGACAACGTGCCTGACTTCCGCAAGTGCGTCCGCTCCATCACCCTCGATCCGATCTCCACCTTCCTCTACTGGCGCATGAACTGGCACACCGAGCACCACATGTACGCCGGTGTGCCGTGCTACAACCTCAAGAAGCTGTACCGGGAAATCGCCGCCGACATGCCGCGGCCGCGCACCCTGGCCGGAGCCTGGCGCGAGATGCGTGACACCTGGCGGCGCCAGCAGCAGGATCCCGGCTACCAGTTCGACACCCCGGTGCCGCAGCGCACCGCCGCGGCCCCCGCCACCGACAACGGCAGCGACGAGCTGACCGACTCGATCGGCGACCTCGCACCCGAGACACTGGCGACGGCGGAGCGTACCTGAGGCGGCGACGCGCTTGTCGCCCGGAGAGACCCGCCTGGCGTCAACCGCGCGGCACCGGCGCTGGGCAACTTCTTCCGCCGCGTTGTTGCGCCGTGCCGGCGACGGTTGCGCCGCGCCCCTCCCGAGTCGCGCCGTCAGCCTTTCAGGGAGCCGATCATGACTCCCTTGATGAAGTGTTTCTGCACGAACGGGTAGATGCACAGCACCGGCACGCTGGCCACGATGATGATGGCGAACTTGATCAGCTCCATCAATCCGAGCCGGCCCTCGTCGATCAGTGCCGTGTCCAGGTCGTGCATCATGTCGGCGTCGATGTCGTTGATGATCAGCACCTGGCGCAGGAACAACTGCAGCGGGAACAGGTTCTGATCGTGCAGGTAGAGCAGTGCCGGGAAGTAGGAGTTCCAGTGCCCGACCGCGTAGAACAACACGTTCACCGCGGTGATCGCCCCGGACAGCGGAATCACCACCCGCCACACGAACGAGAAGTCGCTGGCGCCGTCGATCTTGGCGGCCTCCAGCAACTCGCTCGGCACGTAGGACTGGTAGTAGGTGCGGGTAATGATCACGTTCCACACGCCCAACGCGGTCGGCAGCAGCATCGCCCAGCGCGTGTTCATGATGCCCAGCTTCTGGATCAGCACGTAGGTGGGAATCAATCCGCCGTGGAACAGCAGGGTGAAGGTCATCAGGAACATGATGAAGCCGCGCCCGGCCATGTCGCGCCGCGACAGTGGGTAAGCGGCCAGGATGGTCAGCACCACGTTGATGCCGGTGCCGACCACCGTGTACACCAACGTGTTGGCGTAGCCGATCCAGGTCTTCGAGTAGTTGATCACCGCCCGGTAGCCGTCCAGCGACAGGTCCACCGGCCACAGCCACACGTGCCCGCTGAGCACCGCCTTCACCGAACTGAACGACGAGCTGATGATGTACACCAGCGGGTACAGCACGATCAGCAGCGCGAAGGCCAGGAACAGGTGGTTGAACAGCGAGTACACGCGATCGCCGCGCGACATCCGGATGCTGCGCCGTTCGCCAAGCTGCGCGTCGGCCATCATGCGTCCGCCCCTACCACAGGCTGGTGTCGCTCACCCGCCGCGCCAGGGCGTTCACGGCCACCAGCATGACCAGGTTGACCACCGAGTTGAACAGGCCCACCGCCGCCGCGTAGGAGAAGTTGGGCGGCTGCCAGGCGATGCCGCGCTTGTAGACGAAGGTCTGGATCACCTCGCTGGTTTCCAGGTTCATGGTGTTCTGCAGCAGGAATACCTTCTCGAAGCCGACGCTCATCAGGTTGCCGACGTTCAGGATCAGCAGGATGATCGCGGTCGGCATGATCGCCGGCAGGTCGATGTGCCAGTTACGCTGCAGCATGCCGGCGCCGTCCACGATCGCCGCCTCGTGCAGCTCGGACGACACCGACGCCAGCGCCGCCAGGAAGATGATCGACGCGTAGCCCGCCTGCTGCCAAATGCCGGAGAACACGTAGATGGTCTGGAACCACTCCGGACGCCCCATGAAGCCGACCGGCTGCAGCCCGAAGGCGGCGATGAACTTGTTGACGATGCCGACGCTCGGCGACAGGAACTGGATGATCATGCCGCACATCACCACCGTGGAGATGAAGTGCGGGGCGTAGGTGACGAGTTGTACGGTCTTCTTGAAGCTGCGCGTCTGACTGTTGTTCAAGGCGATCGCCAGGATGATCGGCACCGGGAAGCCGGCCACCAGCGAGTAGGCGCTGATGCTGATGGTGTTGCGCACAATGCGCTGGAACTGGAACGACCGAAAGAAAGCGATGAAGTGATCGAAGCCGATCCACTCGCTGCCCCAGATACCGAGCGCTGCGCGGTACTTCTTGAACGCCAGTTGCGCCCCGTACATCGGGAAGTAGTGGAAGATGACCAGGTACACCAGCGGCAGCGCCACCAGCACGTAGAGCTGCCAGTTGTGCGCCAGCGTCTTGCGCACGCGGACGGCAAGCGGCCGCCGGCCGGCCAGCGGCGCGGCCAACGTGGTGTCCCTCGGACTTCGAGTCGCCGTCATCACACTCGCGGAAGAGGGTGCCACATCGTCCTTGCCGTGGCCAGCACGCCTGCGTCCCGCGTTGGCCGGAGGGCCGCAGCGCCGCCCCGTCAAGCCCGAACCGCACGTCGGAAGACGCCGACACCAACCAGGTGTGCCTGAATGCCGGCAACGATCCCGACCGCGGCCCCGGCTCCTGGTCTGCGTGGGCGACGCTCGGGACGCTTCCCGGTAAGGTAGGAGCCGTGCCGTACCCGGCGGAGGCGGTCGCCGGCGGCCGGATCGGCGGCGTACGTAACCGGGAGGTATGGTGTTGGGAGATGTCGATCTGTGCCTGCGGCCCGCTACCGAGTTGGCGGCGCTGGTACGCTCACGCGAGTTGAGCGCAGCCGACCTGCTGGCGGCGCACCTGGAGCAGATAGAGCGGATCAACCCGCGGGTCAACGCCATCTGCACGCTGGATGCCGAGGGTGCGACGGCGGCCGCCACGCGTCTTGACGAGGAGTTGGCGGCCGGGGAAGAGCCGGGGCCGCTGGCCGGCCTGCCGGTCGTGGTGAAGGACCTGGTCGATGTCGCCGGCATGCCCACCACCCGCGGTTCCCCGCTCTACCGCGACGCCGTCGCCGAGTACGACGACCTGATGGTCGCTCGCATGCGCGCCGCCGGGGCCGTGATCGTGGGCAAGAGCAACGTGCCGGAGTTCGGCGCCGGGTCGCACACCTTCAACACGGTGTTCGGTGTGACTCGCAACCCGTACGACCTCGGGCGTTCGGCGGGCGGCAGCAGCGGCGGCGGCGCGGCCGCCTTGACCAGCGGCATGGTCGCCGTCGCCGACGGCAGCGACTACGGCGGCTCGATCCGCAATCCGCCCAACTTCAACAGCGTGGTGGGCCTTCGCCCCACTCCGGGGCGCGTGCCGAGGATACCCGCCGGTGACCCGTGGGAGACGCTGAGCGTCACCGGCCCCATGGGCCGCACCGTGGCCGACGCCGCGCTGCTGTTGAGCGTGATCGCCGGCCCCGACCGGCGCGATCCGACCTCCATTTGCGAGCCGGGAGCCCCATTCGCCGATGTAGCTGCACGCAACCTCAAGGGCTGCCGGGTGGCCTGGAGCCGCGATCTGGGCATGCTGCCGGTGGAACCCGCCGTAGCTGAGGCGATCGAACGTGCCCTGCCCCTGCTCACTGATCTCGGTTGCCGCGTGGAGGAGGCGCACCCCGACCTGTCCGGCGGCGCCGAGGCGTTCGACACCATCCGCGCGCTGCGCTTTGCCGCCGACCATGCCGCCACCCTGCGCGACCACCGCGGCCAGCTCAAGGACACGGTGATCTGGAACATCGAGCGCGGCCTCGCCCTCACCACCGGGCAGGTGATCCGCGCCCAGCAGTTGCGTGCCGAGCAGTTCCTGCGCATGAGCGCGTTCCTGGAACGGTTCGACGTGCTGATCCTGCCGGTCTCCCAAGTGCTGCCGTTCCCGGTCGAAGTGGACTGGCCGCGCTCCGTCGCCGGCGTGCCGATGGCCACCTACATCGACTGGATGCAGAGCTGTTCGCTGATCACCATGACCTCACACCCGGCGCTGTCGCTGCCCTGCGGTTTCACGCCCGAGGGCCTGCCGGTGGGCGCCCAGATCGTCGGCCGTTACGGGGGTGAGGCCGGCCTGCTGTCTTTCGCCGCCGCCTGGGAGGACGCCCTCGCCATCTCCTCCCGCCGCCCCGCCCTGGCGCATGCCGACACGTCAGACTAGCGAGCGCACCGGCGTGACGGCTCCTTGCAATGCCCTGCATTCTATTGTAATAGTGGAATTGACCATGGACATGCCCATGGTCATCGATCAGATTCTGAGGATTTGACAGATGGACACGGGGATAGACCAAGCTGCCGGGACGCCGGCTGTCATCAAGGCGTCCGAGTTCAAGGCCAAGTGCCTTCAGCTCATGGATCGAGTTGCGGAAACGGGCGAAGAGATCGTGATCACAAAGAACGGGCGCCCAGTTTCGCGGTTGCTCCCGTACCGAACCAGGCCGCGAACCCTGTTTGGCATCGACCGCGGCCGATTCGAATTGGTTGGCAATATCATTGCGCCACTCAATGTCGAGTGGGAGGCGCAACTCGGCAGCCCAGGGAACGATGACAAGTGATCCTGCTCGACACCCACGTGATGCTGTGGCTGAGACTGGGCGCTCGCGAGCTTGGCACCAGAGCGCGTGCCGAGGTCGACCAGGCATGGGAATCGGAGGAGCTGGCGGTGTCTGCTATTTCGTTCTGGGAAGTGGCCATGCTGAAGGCGAAGGGCCGAATCGATTTCCCCGAGGATGTGGCGCTGTGGCGCACCGAGCAGTTGGCGCAGGGTTTGGTCGAGATCGCCGTCGATGGCGAAGTCGGCATCCAAGCGGTGGGCTTGGCTGATTTCCATGCCGATCCGGCCGACCGTATCATCGTGGCAACGGCGTTGCGCGGCCATCTCTTGGCAACTGCGGACGGTAATATTCTTGACTGGACCGGTAACGTCAGTCGCATGGATGCTCGCCGCTGATTCGCCAGCGGTCGCCGCGGGAAGGCAGGCCGGATATATTCTTTGGCGATGACGGATTCAAGCACCAGTAGCGAGGCGGCGCCGGGTGTAGTGAGACAGTCGCTGCTCGAGGCGGTAGCGGAGCGCGTGCTGCTGGCCGACGGGGCAATGGGCACGCAACTGCAACAGGCCGGCCTGGAGCCGGGCGGCTGCGGCGAGATCTGGAACGTGGACAACCCCGACCCGGTCCTGGCCATTCAGCGCGCCTACGTCGAGGCGGGCTCGGATTGCCTGCTCACCAACACGTTCGGAGCCTGCCGCATCATGCTGGAACGCCACTCGTTCGACGACCGGGTGGCGGAGATCAACGGGCGCGGAGTGGCGGTGGCACGCGAAGCATTCGGCGGCAGGCCCGGCTTCGTGATCGGCGACATCGGACCGTTCGGCGGGCTGATGGAGCCGTACGGCGACATCGCTCAGGACGCGGTGCGCGACGCGTTCCGCGAGCAGGCGGCGGCGCTGGTCGCAGCGGGCGCGGACGCCGTCATCATCGAGACGCAGACCTCCCTGGAAGAGATCACCATGGGCATCGCCGCCGCCCGCGAAGCCGAAGCACCGTGCGTTATCGGCTCGATGGCGTTTGACATGAACCGCAACGGCAAGGACGTGCGTACCATGATGGGCGTCAGGGTGGAGCAGGCCGCCGAAGTGCTGCAGGAGGCCGGTGCCGACATCCTGGCAATCAACTGCGGCACCGGCATCGACATGACCTGGGCGGCGCGCATCCTGCAGCGCTACCGCTCCGCATCCGACCTGCCGCTGATGGCGCAGCCCAACAACGGGCTGCCGGAATTGGTCGACATGGAAGTGGTATACCGGCAGACACCGGAAGGCATGCTGGTCGGCCTCGACGATGTGCTCGAAGCCGGCGCCCGCATAGTCGGCGGCTGCTGCGGCACCACCGCGGCGCACATCGCCCGCTTCCGCACCGCACTCGACGCCCGGGCCCGCTAGCGCGGCCGCCTCCTGCGGCAGTCCCAACCCGCCCCCGATCTTCGGGCACGAACCGCAGTCTGCCTGACCCGCTGACGCCTACTATCCGTCTCCGGGCAACTCGGTCAGCACGTCCAGCGCCCTGCGCAGTTCCGCGGCCACGATGTCCCGTTCCGCCTCGGTACCCACGCCGAGGCGGATGCAGCGGTCCAACGGCGGCGCCGGCGGCTTGCGCACGAACACGCCGCGCCCGAGCAGCGCCGCCATGACCGCCTCGGCCCGCGCGCGGCTGCCGAGGTCGAAGCATACGAAGTTGGTCGCCGACGGCACCGTGGGCAGGCCGAGCGCGCGTCCGACCTCGTGGTATGCGTCGCGTCCGGCCGCCACCCGGCGCGCCACGTCCGCCACGAACGCCTGGTCGGCGAGCGCGGCGCGCGCCGCTTCCTGCGCCACCCGGCTCACGCCGAACTGCAGGCGCAGCCGGTCGAGGCCGGCGCACACCCGCGCGTCGCCGACCGCGTAGGCGACGCGCGCCCCCGCCATGCCGTGCGCCTTGGAAAAGGTGCGCATGGTGACCACGCGCGCGTCGCCGGTGAGCAGTTCGCGGGCGGGAGCGGTGGGCGCGTAGTCGATGTAGGCCTCGTCGAGCGCCACGATGCAGTGGTCCGGCAGCTCCGCGAGAAACCTGCGCACCGCGGCCTCCGGCTGCCAGGTGCCGGAGGGATTGTCCGGGTTCGCCAGGTATACCACCGTGGCACCACCGTTCCCGTCGCCGGACAGGTTGCGCCGCCGGGTGGTCTCGCTTGCCCGCGCCTGCGCCGCCATTGCGGCCAGGTCAACGTGATCGTCGGCGCGGTACGGTACGGTATCGAGCGCCACGCCGAACGTCGCGGCATGGTAGGCGAAGGTGGCGTAGGAGCCGTGCGGCATCACCGCCCGCCCGCCCCCGGCGGCGAAGGCGCGCACCAGTAGGGCCAGCAGGTCGTCTATGCCGGCGCCCACCAGCACCTGGCCGCCGTCCACCCCGTGGTAGGCGGCAAGGTCAGCCCTCAGGTCATGGTTTTCCGGATCGCCGTACCACGACAATCGATCAAGGGCGCCGGCCGCCACCGCGCGGGCGCGCGGCGACATGCCGAACGCGCTTTCGTGGCCGCCCACCCGTACGCGAAACCGGGCCCCGGTAGTGCGCTCCAGCGCCTCGGGCCCGACGAACGGATTGGCCGCGTCCAGGCCGGCGACCAGGCTGACAAACGGCGGCGGACCGCCCGCCGCATTCCACTCTTGCACGGCGGCACGCATCCTACCATGCCACGCTCGCGGCGCCGCAACCGGCGGTCGCGCCCCACCCGCGCCCCACGCGCCCCGCGGGCGATCGCGGCGCGGTCAGGCGTCCGGCGTGATTTCCCCGCTGTCGTCACGGGCACCGGATTTACGTCCTTGACCAGGGTAACGACGTTGCAGCCTTCCTCGCGGCGGTAGTCGGAATCAACTGGTGCTCCGAGCAGAACTCGGCGACCTGCGCGGCTGCGCCGGCGATCTCGCTCAGGTCGTTGCCAAGGGAGACTACCAGTACACGAAATCGTTGCTGTCCCCGGTGGTTGCGGACGGGAGTGGGTTCCGGCCACAATACGGCTACCGAATCCTCCAACCATGAGCACAAACACGCAAGCAGATATCGGCGTGGTCGGTATGGCCGTCATGGGCCAGAATCTGGCCCTCAACATCGAAAGCCGCGGCCACACCGTCGCCGTCTACAATCGTACCCAGAGCACCCTGCACGAGTTCGTGCAGCGCGCCGGCGCCAAGCAGCTGGTGCCGGCGGCGTCGCTCGCCGAGTTCGCCGCCTCCCTCGTACGGCCGCGCAAGGTCCTGCTGATGGTGCAGGCCGGCGCGGCGGTGGACCGCGTGATTGCCGACCTGCAGCCGCACCTGGAGCCCGGCGACATTCTGATCGACGGCGGCAACTCTTACTTTGTCGACACCATTCGTCGCGCCGAGCAGGCGTCGCAGTCGGGTCTGCGCTACATCGGCACCGGCGTGTCCGGCGGCGAGGAGGGCGCCCTGCTCGGGCCGAGCATCATGCCGGGCGGCGACCGCGCCGCGTACGACGCGGTGGCCCCGATTCTGACCGCCATTTCCGCCAAGGTGGACGGCGCCCCGTGCTGCACCTACATTGGCGCCGACGGCGCCGGCCACTACGTGAAGATGGTGCACAACGGCATCGAGTACGGCGACATGCAGCTGATCGCCGAGGCCTACTCCTTCATGAAGCTGGCACTCGGCATGAGCCACGCCGAGATGCACGACACCTTCGCGGAGTGGAACCGCGGCGAGCTGGACTCCTACCTGATCGAGATCACCACTGATATCCTCGCCAAACGCGACCCGGAGACGGGCGCGCCGATGGTCGAGGTGATCCTGGATCAGGCGGGCCAGAAAGGCACCGGCAAGTGGACCAGCGAGTCGGCCCTCGATCTGGGGGTGCCGGCGCCCACCATCGCCGAGGCGGTGTTCGCCCGTTTCGTATCGGCCCTGAAGGAAGAACGGGTCGCGGCCGCCGCCCGCCTGCACGGCCCGGCGGCGGCCTTCTCCGGCGACCGTGCCGCGTTCCTGGAGGCGCTGCGCCGAGCGCTGTATGCCTCCAAGATCTGCTCGTATGCCCAGGGTTTCGGCCTGATGCGGGCGGCCGCGGAGGAGCATGGCTGGGATCTGGACTATGGCGCCATCGCCATGATCTGGCGCGGCGGCTGCATTATCCGCGCCAAGTTCCTGAGCAAGATCAGGGACGCCTACCAGCGCGACCCGGCACTCGCCAACCTGCTGCTCGACCCCTACTTCACCGACATCGTGCACCGCGGCCAGAAGCAGTGGCGCGAAGTGGTGGCCACCGCGGCCACCATCGGCATCCCGGTGCCGGCGTTCTCGTCCGCGCTCAGCTACTACGACAGCTACCGCTCCGCCGCGCTGTCGGCCAACATGCTGCAGGCGCAGCGCGACTACTTCGGCGCCCACACCTACCGGCGCGTCGACCGCGACGGCGTGTTCCACACCGAGTGGCTGGCCGGCCAGACCCCGCCCGCGCGCCTGGTCGGATAAAGGAGACAACGAGATGAGCTATCTCGACGAGACATTCGGACTGCACGACCAGGTGGTCGCGCTTGCCGGAGGCGGCGGCACCATCGCGCTCGCCCTCGCCGACGCATTCCTGCATGCCGGTGCCCGGGTGGCGATCTGGAGCCGCCGACAGGAAACGGTGGACGCGGCCCTGCAGGAGCTGGGCAGCGATGCCGAACGGCGCGGGCGCGTGTGCGGCGTCAAGGCGGACGCCGGCGACGAGGCGGCGGTAGATGCCGCCCTGGAGTCGACCGCAGCGGCGCTCGGCGCACCCACGGTGCTGCTCAACGGGGTCGGCGGCAACCGCGGCAAGGGCGCCTTCAACGACATCGACGTGGCCCTGTTCGAGGAAGTGCTGAGCCTCAACCTGGTCGCCGGCCTGGTGGTGCCCACCAAGCGCACCACCGCGTTCTGGATCGACCGCGGCACCGGCGGCTGCATTATCAACGTGGCGTCGATGGCCTCCTACGTCCCGCTGTCGGGGGTGTGGGCCTATAACGCCGCCAAGGCCGGCGTGGTCAACCTGACCATGGCGTGCGCCAAGGAGTATGCCCCGCACGGCATCCGCGTCAACGCCATCGCGCCCGGCTTCATCGTGGCCAATCAGAACCGGCGCCTGCTGATCGAGGACGATGCCACCGGCAAGCTCACCGAGCGCGGCCAGCAGATTATCGACCACACCCCGTTCGGGCGCTTTGCCGACGCCTCCGAGATGACCGGCGCAGCCCTGTTCCTGGCCAGCAACCAGGCGGCCGGATTCATTACCGGCGTCACCATTCCAATCGACGGCGGCTACCTGATCCACAATGTGTGAGACAAGCCACAATGTATGAGACAAGCAATGAGTGAATCCGTGTCGCTGAGCGACCTGCAACCGCAACATCCCTATTTCGTCGGCATCGACTCCGACGGCTGCGCCTTTCCGAGCATGGAGGTCAAGCACAAGGAGTGCTTCATCCCCGAGATCGTGCGCCACTTCGGCCTGCAGCCTATCTCCAAGTACGCGCGCGAAGCCGCCGAGTTCGTCAACCTGTACTCGCAGATGCGCGGCGCCAACCGGTTTCCGGCGCTCATGAAGGTGATGGACCTGCTCGCCGAGCGTCCGGAGGTGCAGCGCTCACCGGTCACCGTCCCGCCGCTGCGCGCGTTGCGAGCGTGGGCCGAGCACGCACCGAGCCTGGCCAACCCCGAACTGATGGACGCCGTGCGCGACAGCAATGACTCCGAACTGCGCCGGGTGCTGGACTGGTCCACCGCGGTAAACAGTTCGATCGCCCGCATGGTACAGGGCGTGCCGCCGTTTCCCGGCGTCGAGACGATTCTGCAGGAACTGCAGAACCGGGCAGACGCGATCGTGGTGTCCGCCACGCCGAGCGAGGCCCTGCGCCGCGAATGGGCGGAACACCGGCTCGACGGCTATGTGCGCGCAATCGCCGGGCAGGAGGTCGGCAGCAAGAGCGAGATGCTGCAACAGGCCGCCGGCGGCAGGTACGCGGCCGGCCACGTCCTGATGATCGGCGACGCCCCCGGCGACTGGCGGGCGGCGCGCAGCATCGACGCGCTGTTCTTCCCGATCGCACCGGGCCGCGAAGAGGGGTCGTGGCAGCAGTTGCAGGAGGAAGGGCTGCGGCGCTTCTTCGACGGCTCCTTCGCCGGCGCGTACGAAGACGCGCTGCTGGAGGAGTTCCAGGCGATACTGCCCGAGGATCCCCCCTGGGCCGTGCAGGAGGTTGCACCGTGACACAGAACGGAGCGGCGGGGGCGACCGCAACAGCGACCGGATCGGCCACCGCCGGCGCGTGGGATCTGGCCACCGTTTGCGCCCACCTGGAGGCCGGCACGCCCGCGCACCTGGTGGAGAACCGGCGCGTGCTCGCCGTGACCCCGGACGCCACCCGCAGCGCACCGATGCCGATGCTGATTCGGGCCGTGCAGCAGGTAATCGGCTCGCGCGCCGCGCAGCTCGACTACATGGTTGCGCTCGGCACTCACCCCGTCATGAGCGACGCCGAGATCCTCCAGCTGTACGGCCTGACGCCCGAGCAGCGGGAGGCGGACTTCGCCGGTTCCCGGTTCATGAACCACCGTTGGGACCGGCCCGACACCCTGGTCCGGATTGGACGCTTCCAGGAACGGGAGATCGCCGAGATCACCGGCGGCCTGTTCGCGGAGGCGATCGACGTCACCATCAACCGCGCCATCTTCGACTACGACCTGATCCTGATCGTCGGCCCGGTATTCCCGCATGAGATCGTCGGCTTCTCGGGCGGCCACAAGTACCTGTTCCCGGGTATATCGGGCGGCGAGTTCCTGGACTTCTTCCACTGGCTGTCCGCCGTCATTACCTGCCGCAAGACCATCGGGCACCGGGCCACGCCGGCGCGGGCGGTGGTCGAACGCGCCGCGGAGATGGTCGACGTACCGCGCCACTTGGCCGCCATGGTGGTCACCTCCGGCGGCGGACTGGAGGGCCTGTACGTCGGATCTCCCGAGGAGGCGTGGCAGCGGGCGGTAGACCACTCGGAGCGGGTACACGTGGTGCGCAAACCGCGCGCCTACCACACCGTGTTTGGGCGCGCCCCGGAGATGTATGACGAGATGTGGGTCGGCGGCAAGGTGATGTACAAGCTGGAGCCGGTAGTGGCCAACGGCGGCACCCTGATCGTGTACGGGCCGCACATCGGCGAGATCTCGCGCACCTGGGGCAGCTATCTGGAGCAGGTCGGGTATCACGTCGCCGAGTACTTCAGCAGCCGCATGGCGCAGTTTCGCGACGTGCCGCGCGGCGTGCTGGCGCATTCCGCCCTGGTCCGCGGCGAGGGCAGCTACCGCGACGGCACCGAGCGCCCGCGCATCGACGTGGTACTGGCCACCGGGCTCGGTCCGGAATTGTGTAAGCGCATCAACCTCGGCTATCTCGACCCCGCCTCGGTAAATCCCGACGACTACCGCGACCGCGAAGCGGAGGGCATCCTGTACGTCGACCACGCCGGCGAAACGCTGCACCTGGTCGACGCCTGACGCCTGCCATGACGCACGCCGAATCGGTGCTGCTCTACCTCGACTTCGACGGCGTGGTGTGCGATTCGGAGCGCGAGTGTTTCGTGAGCAGCTGGCTCACCTACCGCGCGCTCGCGGGCGGCGCCGACGTCGGCGCACCGCGCATCAACCTGAGGACACGGCACAGGTTCCGGCAGATGCGTCCGCTGATCCGTTCCGGCGAGGACTACGTGGTCATTCAACAGATTCTGACCCGCGAAGACGCCGAACAGGGCTTTGAGGGCCCCGCCACCCAGTCCACATTCGACGCCTACCGCGACCGGCTCGGCAGCCAATGCATGGCCCGCTACAAGAACGCGATGGCGGCCACCCGCAACGACTTCCTGGCGCGCGACAAGGCGCAGTGGCTGGCGCTCAACCGCCTGTACCCGCACATGCACCGGCTGCTGGCCGACCGTGACCTGACCAACGTGCGCATCCTGTCCACCAAGGCGGCGCCCCTGGTGTGCGAGATCCTGCGCGCTCACCGCATACCCATTCCCGAACACGCCGTGTTTCATGCCGCCAGCAACCCCGACGGCACCGACATGCGCAAGCTGGACATGATCGCCGGTCACCTGGACCGCGTACCAGGGACGCACGCCCTGTTCGTGGAGGATCAGCTCGACCACCTGCTCGGCAATGCCGACCCGCGCATCACCACCTGCCTCGCCGACTGGGGCTACGTGCTGCCTGAGTGGTTCGCGGACCATCGGCTCCTGCACCGTGAGCAGGTACGGGTAGTCGGCGCCGACCGGATGCCCGGGCTGTTCGACCACGCCTCGTCTCCCGCGGCCCGGATAACCTGACGGCAGCGCCTCATGCGTCGGTCACGCCGCTTCAGTGGACCGGTACCGGGCGGCCTTGCCGCCGCCCTGATCTACCTGGTGGCGATCTTCCTGTTCAGCGAGTTGCGCATCCTGGCTACCATGAGTTGGCGCCGCCGGCGGCGGCAGGTGGTGGAACGATTCATGACCGTGCAGGGCCGCCGCATGATCGCCACCGTACACCGCTTCTGCGGCCTGCGCTACACGGCGGAGACCGGCGCCGCCGGCCCGCTGCCGCGGCGCTTCATCCTGCTCAGCAACCACCAGAGCCTGGCCGACATCCCGATGCTGGTAGCGGCTTTCCCGGACCATCCGCCCAAGTTCATCGCCAAGCGCTCGCTGTTTCGCGGCATCCCGACGCTGTCCAAGTGCCTGCGCTACGGCGAGCATGCGGCAATCAACCGCCGCGGCCCGTTCCGTCCCACTCGCCGGGCGCTGATCCGGCTGGCGCAACTCGACCGGCGCCCCGACCCGGACTCGCCCTATCCACCGTGCAGCATTGCCGTGTTTCCGGAGGGCACCCGGTCACGGAACGGCAGCGTGGCTCGCTTCTACCGCGCCGGCACGCGGGTCATGGCCGAACAGACCGGCCTGCCGATCGTGGCGGTGGCGCTCGACGGCGGCACCGCGATCTCCCGGCTCGGCGCGTTCGGCAACCTGTCGGGAATCCACTACCGGATCAAAGTGTTGGCAATCTATCCTCCCGCCACCGATCGGCACGCGGTGGCAGCGGTGCTCGATGACGCGCACCGGATCATTGCGCGGCAGGTCGATGCCTGGCAGGCGCCGGCCGGGTCAGCGCGGCGCGGCGCCGCGCCGTGAGCTGTTGACGATCGACAGGAACTGGCGCGGATTTACCACCTGCTCCGCGATCCACACTTCGTAGTGCACGTGCGGGCCAGTGGAGAGTCCCGTGCTGCCGAGGTATCCGAGCACCTCGCCGTGCTCCACCTGCTGCCCCGGCTTGACCAGCGGCCGCCGGTTCAGGTGCCCGTACACGGTGGCGAACCCATACTTGTGCTTGACGATAACGAAGTGGCCAAGGTTGTACGGTTCGTAACCTACCCGCTGAACTCGGCCGTTGGCGGTGGCGACGATCTCGGTGCCGCGCAGCCAGGCGATGTCGATACCCTTGTGGATATACCAGCGGCGGTTGAAGGGATGGATGGCAGGACCGAAATCCGTGGTGATGTAGCCCTTGCCGGCTGACACCGGCCACAGGCTGGGAATGTCCACCAGCAGCTCGCGCTGCGCCAGCAGGGCGTTTTCGATTTCCTGAAGCGGTCCAAGGGACGCCTCCAGGTAGGTGCGCAAGCTGCGCAACTCGGTCAGGCTGCGCACGTCGCTGGCAATTACCAGCGACTCGCTCACGAACGATGCAAGGTCGCCGCCGACGCCCGTGGTCAGGTAGCCGCGCGCGTTCTCGGTGCCCACCACACCCAGCACTCGCTCCAGCGACTGACGGAACTGGATCACCACGCGCTGCAGCTCCTTTACCTCGTCGGTCATGCTCTCGACCGTCGTCTCGCTCGCCGCCAGCGCGCGGCTCGCATCCAGGAATCGCTCGTGCGTCCGCGTGAAACCGGTAGAGAGGGAAACCGACACCACCAGCAGGGTCGCCAGTAGTACGCATACGAATGCCAGGCCGAAGACCGAGAACTGCAGGTTCACGACCTTCCGCTGCGAATGCGGAACGATCATGATGGTGAGTTTCTGCCGTCCGATCCGCGCGCCGTGGTGCCACAGGTCGATTACCGGACGGAACAGCCGGGCCGCCAGCCGCCGCGTTCCGGCCAGGGCTCGCCGTTCCGAATTCTTGATTCGATCCGCGGAGGAGAGCGCCGTGCGCGCATCTCCCGAACGAGCTGGGGTGCGTTCGCTCACCGGCCCGTGTTGACGCCCGCGTGGCAGGACGCTACGTTGAACTCGCCGGACGTTGGGTGTAACGTCCGGTGCGCCAGCGTCGCGCACCGCAACTCGGCCCCGCGCGGCGGGATGCGGGATGCACCGCGGTTCGGTACCTCTGTTTTCATGCGACTAATCGACATCCATGCCCGTGGTGGCCCTGATTCTCCGTAACCGACAAGACACTACCATCTGCACGCCGGCCGAACAAGCCGGCACGGCATGAGCAATCCAATGCGCGTATTGGTAGTTGGCAGCGGCGCCCGCGAACACGCCTTGGCCTGGAAGCTGGCGGCCAGTTCGCGGGTCGAGGAGGTGTTGGTTGCGCCCGGCAATGCCGCTACCGCAGACCTCGGGCGCAATCTTCCGCGGGTCTCGTCCAGCGACCCGGCATGCGTGCGCGATGCGGCACGGCGCCACGCCGTCGACTTGGCGGTGATCGGTCCCGAAGACGCCCTGGCGGCCGGCGCCGCCGACCTCCTGCGCGACGACGGCGTGGCGGTAGTGGGTCCATCAGCGCACGCGGCCCGGCTGGAGTCGAGCAAGGCGTTCTGCAAGGCATTCTTGCTGCGCCACCAGATTCCGGCGGCGCACGCCAGCGAGGTGCATGACCGCGCCGCGCTGCAACGGCTGCTGGCCGACCACGCCGGCCCCCTGGTGTTGAAGATGGACGGCCTCGCGCAGGGCAAGGGCGTCCTGGAGTCGGACGATCGCGAGGCGCTGCTCCGCTTTGGCACCGCCGCACTGGCCAGCGGACCGGTGCTCGCCGAACAATACCTGCACGGTTTCGAGCTGTCGCTGTTCCTGCTGATGGACGGCAACCGCGCCACCATGCTGCCGATCTGCAGCGACTACAAGAAGGCCGGCGATGGCAATGCCGGCGCCAACACCGGCGGGATGGGAGCGGTGTGTCCGGTACCCTGGGTCGACGCTGCGCTGGCCGCGACGATCGACGCGCAAATCGTGCAACCGACCATCCGCGGTCTGCGCGCCGAAGGGCTGCTCTACCGCGGCGTGTTGTTCATCGGGATCATGGTCACCGAACACGGCCCGCGCGTGCTGGAGTTCAACGTGCGCTTCGGCGATCCGGAAACGCAGGTGCTAATACCGCTGCTGGCGACCGACTTGGCCGAACTGCTGTGGGCGGCGGCCAACGGCAACCTGGCGCAAGCTCCGCTCCGCTGGCACGATCAGACCGCCGTGACCGTGGTAGCCGCCGCCGACGGCTACCCGGCCGGGTACCGGAGCGGCCTGCGGGTGGCCTCGCTGCCGCCGTCGGGAGACCCGCGCGGCGAGGTGTTCCACGCCAGCACCAAGCGCACCGGGGACCACGTGTACACCGGCGGCGGGCGCTGCTTTTCCGCAACTGGGCTTGGCAGCGACCTGGCGAGCGCGCGCACCAACGCTTACGCGCTGCTGGAGCAGGTGCGCTTCCCCGGAGGCTGGTGGCGCACCGATATCGGCGCACACCTGTTCAACGCTGCGCCGCCGCGCAATTCATGACAGTGTATCAGGTTCGGCTCTGCCGTTGCCGTGCGGCCTCGTACATCAGGATCGCCGCCGCCACGGCGACATTCAAGGAGTCCAGTTTCCCGGTCGTGGGAATTCGGACCAGGTGATCGCAGCGGCGGCGTACCAGCTCGTGCAGCCCGCCACCCTCCGATCCCAGGACCAGCGCCGTGCGCTCGGCAAACCGCACCTCGTGGAGCGGCTCGCCGCCGAGGTCGGCCCCGTAGATCCAGAAGCCGGTGCCCTTGAGCTGCTCCAGGGCAGCCGTCACGTTGGGTACCGCGGCGGTTGCCACATGCGCCGCCGCTCCCGCTGACATCCGCATCACCGTATCGTCGAAGCGTGCCGCCCGCCGCCGCGGCACAACCAACAGGTCGGCGCCGAACTGTTCGGCGCTGCGCGTCATGCTGCCCAGGTTGGCGGGATCGGTTATGCCGTCCGCCACCACCACCAGCGCCGCCGGCCGCCGCGCCAGGCCGGCCAGCGCGGCGCGCAGCGGAGACGGCTCGGCGCCGCGGCGCTGTGCCGGCGCGCGCCGGCCACCCTTCGCCGGCGAACGGACGGAACCGGGTGCACGCTGCGCCGATCGAGCGGGCACCGGGGCACTCACCAGCGCCACGCCGCGAT
>MKWU01002189.1_pt1 | contig 30294 bp, 31 predicted proteins | sample 809101 | NCBI WGS metagenome assembly MKWU01 (sample SAMN05860141, study PRJNA318959) | sponge metagenome | host: Aplysina aerophoba | place: Slovenia: Piran, Adriatic Sea, Gulf of Piran | collected 2013-05-07
TGCCGGCCGGCCTCCGTCACCGGAACCAATCGCGCCGAGCGCCGGGGGCGCGTCCCGCGCCGACGGGAGGAAGAGGCTGGCCGGAAGCGGGACGGCGGATGGGCGTCCCGGAGGGAGGCGCCGCCGCCGCTCCCCACCGACGCCACCACGGAGCAAAACGACATGGACCCGCAGACCATCGAGAGAGCCATCAAACGGTGCATCGACATCAGCACCCGCCTCGGCGCCCTCGAGGACGAACTACCCCCCGCGGCCGGCAACGTCATCGTCCAGTGCGTGGACGACATCGACGAAATGCAGCGATGGCTCGAAGGCCGCGAGTGAACACGTCGGCGGCTGGCCCGGAGGGCGCTTCGGCCCTCGCCGCGGTCACCAGCACGCCGGTAGCGGATCGTGCCGGCCGCCGCCTTCGCAATCGCTCCGCGCCGGTCGGAACGCAGCACCACGACCACCCCGTCCGCAGCTCCTGACCTGCCGGGCCATCAATGGCCGGAACCTCGCTTCCGGCCATGGCCAACCTCTTCGCCGCCGACGGCGCCGTGTCACCCGCCAGGGCCGCAGCCCCAGCGCAGGACGCGCTTCAGCGCGTTGACCCGGTGACGGCGGTGGCACTCCAGGCAGCGAAGCTACGCAGGTGTTGGATCGTGAATCGCAGTGATCGGGCTGGATCATCCAAACCCCCGGTCCCGCGATTCCCGGACTTCCGGAGTCCGGCTGAAACCTTGGGCCGAACGCATCTCCCCCGCGTGCGAACGGAGTGGTTATCCTTCAACATATTGGTACAAAGGGAATTTTCGGACTGGACAACTGGGATTGACCGTGACGGATGGTGTATCCGTCACGTTTCCACCGTCCGGCGCCGCGTCCAGTGCTTCCACGACCGCGCGGTACTGGGGGCAAACCCTATTCCGCATAATCGCTATTGCGCGCGAATGATGAAGTTGACCGCAACATTCCTCGGTCTTGTCTCTCGATCAATCGCTTTGTGTTGAACGGACATTGGCCCATCGCCCGGACCGTTTACAGCTCTTTGGTTTCCTACGCTTCCCCAGCCACCGGGCCATCCTGCGCTTATTCCGATTCTCTGAGATAGTCCGTGATCGTGGCGCGGTAGTGCCGCTTGCGGTGGTTGCTCGCTGCCGAGAGTGCGGCCGCGATCAACATCTCTACCGGAGTCAACGCCGCGCAAGAACTCCGCCCTTAGGTCAGGCAGACGCACGGTCTCACCGGCAATGTGAAGGTCGGAATTCGCGGCTATCAGGTGCTCGTACAGCACGGGATACTTGGTTCGAGTAATCTCGCTTCCATTGCACAGCAAGTATCCGTCTGGCAACTGATTCTCGTTGCCGTAGAACGCCAATATGGTACCTACTGGAATCTCCGCAATGGACAACCTGGGCATGATCGCGATTGTCGCGAAAACCACGGTGAGGCAGTACAGCCGCATTCGATTTCGCATGTCGTCCGTCCTCTCTGTCAAAATTCGTCAGGGGTCGTGTCACGCCCTCTATGGTGGGAGCCGTGCACACACCCCACGCACATGGGGTGCCCCAAGTCGCGGTTGATCCCCGCGACCCTGCACTCGCCGCCTTTTCCGGCCCCGAGCCAGCTCCGGTCGGCGCCCACGTCGGCTTCAGCCGACCACACTGCCTGTGGCAGCCCTGTGGATGGCGGCACCATATCACGCCGTCACGAAAGCCACGAGCGGATCGTCGTTCGCCGGCGCAACGGGCACGCTCGCGGCCCCCAAGCCGACCGCTGCGCTCAATGGTGGCGGCTCTACTCTGTGCCCTCTCAGTCTTTCGATTCGACGCGTTCTCCATCAACGTACTGATCTTCTCCGCCCGTTCCATCATCGCAGCGCATGATCCACTTACCGCTCCTCTTGCTGTCAACATACTGGCCTTCCTCGATGCAACCGCCGGCTGAAATCTGCGAGTCAGACTGCGGCGTGGTTGTCCAACGACTGACCCAATGTCCCTGCCTGTTTCCCTGGACTATCTCTCCAGTGTCCTTGTCCTCAACTAGTCCCCAGGACGAGTCGTGCCGCGTCTGATGGAGCGTTCCCTTTCCGTGAGCCATATCACCGAGACAGCCGCCGGACCAAGTGACCGAAATAGAGGGATCAAAGATGAGTCTCTGGTGCGTCTCGTCAAGAATCCAGAACGCAAACGAACGGAGCAAGACAAAACACCCGGATTTGTTGGCAATCTCGTGCCAACAATAACCTTCCTCATACCCCTTCCATTCGGAACATTTCGGCCCCGTTCCCGGGCCGAAGATCAACACGTTCTCGGACTGATTGTCAGCCGCTTCCAGTCGAGGTTCTTGCGCTTGGTCTGGCGACGCATCGACAGCCGTAAGGGTTGCGGCTTGTTCGCGCGTAACATAGCCCGTTGCTTCGTGGCCGCTGGCGTTCTGCCATTCGAGGATGGCGGCTCGAGTACGCCGTCCGAAGACGCCATCGGCAGGACCCGCATCGAATCCCAGGGCGGTCAGGGTCTGCTGCACCAGGAGGCGTTCTTCGCGGGTAAGCGATTCGTCTGCCGGTCCCGTGACTGTCGTTTGTGCATCTTGCACCGGGAGGACGCTTTCGCGTCCCGAATAAGTCCCTGGGTCGCCGTCCGCAGTGGCGCATAGAGAACCGACGATGTTGCAACCGGCGCCGCCGGCCGCTTCACATGTCCGCAACGCCCGCGCCTCCGCCTGTTCGCGGGTCATTCCGGGTTTTCCTTGCGCATTGCCGTGTTGGTCTATCGCAAGCGCACCGCAACCGTTCTGGAACCAAGCGAGTTGAATGCAGTTCGTTCCGCCGCTTGAGATACAGGCATTCACCGCTTCCGCGTGCGCCGTATCCTTCGCCGGGAAGTTCCATGCGAATCCGTATGCCACACCGTCGCCCGAATCAGTCTCTCCGAAGGCAATGACGCCATGGGCATCTTGCGCAGCAGCGGGAGCAGAGATGAACAGCGCCGCCCCTGCCAGCGTTGCGCCGAGGACTCTTGCAGGAGGCGTTTTGTGGCGGTGGCGGTCGAACATGGTCTCGTTCCTTGTAAACGTTCGGTGGCGAAGCCCGACCGGAGTCTTGCGTGACCGCAAGTACGAAGTCAAGTATCCGTGCTGGACAAACGGAACAAAACTTTGTTAAATCAGTGGACTGAGTGCAGTTTGCCGCGGACGGGATGTCCTTCTCGAGCCCGGAGGCGCCGCCGAGCCGGAGTGCCTGCAAGACGACGAATGCGGCGATGGCCAGGGCGAAGCCGCCCGCGATGGCGAACGGACCCGCCATTTCGCCCGGCGGGGGGTCCATCACCAGACAGAGCCAAAAGCCGAGGCAAAGACCGGCGAGGCCGCCTCCCCCCGCCGCGAGCGGCACGCCGGGGAGGGAGCGGGTCTGGCTACGCCGGACCTGACCTGTGCGGCGCGTCGACCGATCTGGCGCTGTCGGACTTGCGGTTTCGCAGGAACGCCAGGTTCCGGTACGTCTACAACATGTTCTGTGAGTGGGAGCACGAGATTCGCGTCGAGGACCGCCAGGCTGCGGTGCCCGGAGAGCGCTATCCGCAGTGTGTCGGCGGTGCAGGCGCAGGCCCGCCGGAGGACTGCGGCGGTCCCGACGCTTACCACGCTCGCCGGGGCGAAGCGACGGGACTTGACGCCATGAACGACCTTGCGGTGGTCGCGGATACCGTGCTCCCTCGGATGCGGCTGCGCTGCCCCTGCGCCTGGCTTTGCGCGACGCCGTCGACATTTCACAGCTAACCTTGCGATGACGCCATGAGCCGGCGACCTTGGTACACCACCACGGCGAATGCAGCCGCGGCGAATACCGCCGTTTGCCACAATCGTGCCGGTACTCCTGCAACAACGTCGCTCGGTGGGTTGTCCCACCTATTCTCCGGTGTCCAACTTGCAAGTAAGAGTCTGCTCTAGTAAAGCAGCATTGGTCAAGACAGTGCCCTCTGGATCCCATATCTGGCAATCATCACCGACCCAAACCATTCCCTTACAAGCTTGCATCTCTGGATACATGAATATCTTAAAAAACCCCACCTCCATTGTGGGATAAATTCCCAAGCCACCATAAATGGCATGGCCATAGAGTTCTACGAGAAACTCCTCGATGGCATCCATTCTTGCACCGTGTAGATTGGTCGTGCAGTTTCCTTGCGGGGCAGCCGGAAACGGCGGCTTTGCCGTGCTGCTTGAGCAGATGGCGTAGCAATGGTCGAAATCTTTTCCTCTCGTGCATTGTTCCATGCAAGCGTTGTAATTCCGGGCATCAGACGTTTTCTGTCGGGGTTCCGGTTCTCGTTCTTCGGTTGGCGAAGCATCAACAGCCGTGATGGATGCGAATTGTTCGCGCGTAACATGGCCCGTGGCTTCAAGGCCGTTCGCGTTCTGCCATTCCCAGATTGCAGAGCGAGTGCGCCGCCCGAAAACGCCATCGGCGGGGCCGGCATCGAACCCCAGAGCGGCCAGGCTATGCTGGACCCGGATGCGTTCCTCGCGGGTGAGCGATTCGTCTTCCGGTCCGGTGGCCGTCGGTTGCGAACCGCTCGCCAGCAGGACGCTTTCGCTTCCCGACCAAGTGCCCGGCTCGCCGCCCGTAGCGGCGCATGCCGAGCCGACGATGTTGCAACCGCCTCCCCCGGCCGCCTCGCACGTCCGCAACGCTCGGGCTTCCGCCTGCTCGAGCGACATTCCGGGCTTTCCCTGCGCATTGCCGTTTTGGTCTATCGCAAGTGCCCCGCAACCATTCTGGAACCACGCGAGCTGAACGCAGTCCGTTCCGCCGCTGGAGATACAGGCGTTGACCGCTTCCGCGTGCGCCGCCTCCTTGCCATGGAAGTTCCACGAAAACCCGTACGCCACGCCCTTGCCCTCATCGGTCTCGCCGAAAGCAATGACGCCATGAGCGTCTTGCGCATCGGCCGGAGCGGCGGCGAACAGCGCTGCTCCCGCTATCGATGCTGCGAGGAATCTGGCCGGCGCTTGGCGACGGTTGAACATGGTCCTTCCTTTCGGTGTCGAAGCGGCGCGGATGTTGCATTATGGGGTGAAGTGGTCAGAGCTTATCACGGGGTCTTGGCGAGTTCGCCAGCCGGACCGGAGCGCCGGAAGCGGAGATCGGCAGCGCCTCGGGAATCGATTCCGGTACTCCTACCGCCGCGGCGCACGACGCCGTTCTCGATACCCGCAACATTGCGCATCCTCCCAACGATCCGGGAACCCACCCACTCCACGAAAAAACAAACGCCGAGCGCCGGGAGAGCGGCTGACGACGCCAGAACCGCGCGACAACGGCTGGTGCTGGACATCGCGTGCCAATCTGCCACTCGACCGAGAAGGTCGGGCCGGGTGGCGGGGGGGCGGGGGCGGGGGGGCGGGTGGCGGGGTAGGAGGGGTCGTTCCCGAGCCCCTCCTACCCGGCCCCCGTACCGTAACCGTCCCAGGGTCGCATCGGTTTATCCGTGCCTTCCCTTGCAGGCTGCGACGCCTGTGGATGCGCGCGCTGCGCCGGCGGTCCCAGCGAGCCCGTTTCAGTTGGAGGCGCTTGGTACGCATGACCGACATCCTGTGGTCGCGCGTATCCATCCGCCACCCATGGCCGAACCAGCGATTCGCCGTCAAGCACCCAAGGTAGGAGCCGGATGGTCCAACGACCACGTCCGGACCTGCGCGGGGGGTGTGCAGCAATGCGCATTCCTACCGTAACTGGGGTCAAGCAGCGAGTTCATGTTCTGGGTGATCTGGGGTCTGCACGTGGAAGAGACCGTGCGGGATACCAGCTCTGGAACTTGGTCCTGAGCGTGCCGTCCAGCACCCGCGTTCGGGTCTGAAGCATCAGGTGCGCTCCGCGTTTTGACCGGCGCTCGCCGGGGCGAAGCGGATGTTCTTGACTGTCCGCAGCTGCGAGGAAGTGCTCTCATTTGGCGAACTTGGCGCATTAAGTGCGGTGACGGTGAAGCGGCCAGAGTAGTATTTGAAAGGTTGCCTTGTGGGATACCCTATGGCATGATCTGCAGCGGCCGCCGCTACGGTGCAAGATAAGGGGCCGGAAGCAATGGCACGTGACTCTGAGTTCATCGCTAAGTCTTTTGCCAGTCTTCGCGACTGTGTGTCGTACGTTAGACAAGAGTTCGTTGAAGAGAAGTTCTTGTTTCGAGGAGAGCGTACGGACAGGTTTTCCACTACTATTTCGGCACTTGATCGTGTCGATTTAAACGATAGGCTTCCACAAAAGTGTAGGGAAGTTATCAAACAATGCGTTCAGCATGCGCATATCGAACTGCAAGAGTTTCTCGACCTTTGTCCGGGTTTAGCGATGGGTTTCCTTCAGCATTACGAATTACCCACAAAGCTAATTGACTTCACGTCCTCTACGGAGGTCGCAGCATATTTTGCTGCACAAGGTAATGTTAACTCAGGCGGTCTATTTGCTGTCGTTCCTCGTGATCTTGAATCCGACTTGGCTGAGGTTCAGGATCTGAGTAAGCACTCAAAGGCCACTAGAGCACACAGACAGCGCGGTTTTTCTGTGTTTAGTAAAAGGTACAAGGATTTGAAGTCAAATGATGCCAGATCGAATTTGAACATTCATTGGTACCAGTTTTTTCTTACAGAAGACGACAAAGAATTATTTTCTGGTGGAGACGACCTTCTCGATGTATGTACCGACAGAATGTCAGGCGTAGTTCAGTTCTTGATTGATGACTTCGGTAAAATGAACGATTGGTCCGCCAAGTGGCTTGCAGACCATGTGGTAGCCGCTCCATTTCTGTCAAGAGTTATCAAGCAAGATGGAATGGGCCGACCCACTACCATAGAATTAGCATCTGCAGGACAAACTGGATTCAATTACGACATATTGGTAGAGCGAGTGAATAACTATCGCATTTGGTCCAACGTATACCCCGATGTTCGGGGACGTGGTGGGTTCAAGAATTTGTTTCGGATTACTCGTTGACTTGGACTCATCCCGTAGCGTGGCGCCATTTGCTGGAACGAAACGCTGTTACGGTCTCAATGAACACACAGGCCCACGCCGCGTTCGTAGATCGCAAAAACACCGCGATACAACCGTCAAACTGTCTGACAACCGCACCATCGGTCATTGTGCGCGTGCTCATACGTGTCGCTTTCCACCGGCAACGTGCTCGACATGTACAAGGCCATCGGATGGGAGCTCGGTATCGCCGTCGAGCGCTCCCGCTCCTCGGCCCACCACGCGATCAGGATCGAAGTCTCGCGCCTTGCCAAGGAGGCCAAGCAGCTCCCCGTGCTCGTCGTCGACGAGGCCCACCACCTGCGCTGCGACGTGCTCGAGGACCTGCGCCTGCTGACCAACTTCGCGATGGACTCCGAGAACCGAATGTGCCTCATCCTCGTAGGGCTGACCGAGCTACGCCGGCGCCTCGCCATGGCGGTGTACGAATCGCTCATCCGACGTCCAGCGTGTCCGTCCGCATTGCGTACGCGTCGGGCGGATGGGGATGTGGGAGTCCTTGTGCTCGCAGCGCGTGCCGCGGGTCGCCGCCGCTATCATCCGGGCGACCCGGAGAGTCCAGGGCCGTGATCTTCGCCGTCACCTCCTTCGCGTACCCTGATTACCACTACGATCAGGTTGTGGCGCTTGATCTCCCTTTCCATGACCAGCATGGTGGTGGCCCGGTGTACTTCCTTGCGTTCGACGGGACGAAGGAGGAGCTCGTCCAGGCGCTCGGGCTCTCCGGTGAACTCGACAAGTACCACGCGCTCGTCCTTCGTGTTCCGCGGCACAAGTGGTCGGCCTTCGACAGCTTGCGGGAGTGGATGGAGGCCAACGGAATGCTGGAGCGACTCGAATGAGGCGGTTTGCGGCCGTCATCGCCCCGCTCGCCGCCGTCTCGGCGGCGCCTGGCGTTAAGGCTCGTCCTCATCTGGAAGATCATCCCAGTCGAGCCATAGGCTTTGCCAGTTTCGGGGCGCGGTGCGGACGTCGTGCAACTTGCAGTCCATCTCGACTTCGAAGCGGCACTCCTCTTCCCGGACTGCTGCGATCCATCGATCGAGTGCGGTCTCGTAATCGTCTTCGCCATTCCAGTTGACGGACTCTTCCTTGCGCCCCGATGAGTGGCCCGAAGGGCAGGCGCTCGTGGAGAGCAGGATGATCAGTTCGCTCTCGTGGCCGTATGGCCCGCGATGGCTGTAGCAAACTTCGGCGTGCAGCTCCTCGTCGGTCAATCTCAAGCTCGGGCTGTTCGGCCCGGTCGCCTCGATCTCGATATAGCCTTCGCCTCGAGGAGCCCACGGCAGCTCCTGCAGTGCGTGGAGCACGATTGCGGCATCGGCGAGCCTTGCGGGCGGCATGGTTGGCAGTTGCTGCCGGATCCACTTGATGATCGCGTCGACCCCGCGCTGGTGCAGGTTGAGCAATCCGTAGTAACCGGCGGGAAGCGCGTAGTCCGCTGGATCGTACGGGAAATATCCGCCTTGCCGAGGGTCGGGAAGCATCGCTTGCGTCTCCGGGCGACCGGGCTGAATTGTCGCATGCGCGGGTAGGCCCGCCGCACCCGGTGAACCGGCACGAAAGTTCATCGGCACTCGTGAGCCCGGGAGAATGATCTGACTCTCCGTCCCCAATCGTCGGGGTCCCAGTTCGGCGCTACCTCCGAGATCCTCCCCGACCCGAATAGCGGGGACACGGAGCGTGAGCGTCCTTGCAGGGCGTCGTGAAGTTGATTGTGGCCATTTCCACCGTGTGCAGGATCGGGTGGCCGCGTTTCTTGTCATAGGGCGAGCACCTGTGCTCGGGCGTAACCGTGAGCCCGCCCCGTAGAGGTGATCGGAGAGCCGCTTGTAGAGCGACAGGGCGAAGAACCCACGCGGTCTTACCGACGAAAGCGGGAGTTCCGCGGTGAGTTCCCGCAGCGTGTGCTGACTGGTGATCGTATCGAATGTGTAGTCATGGAGATCGACCCGGTGATAACGTCGCCAACGATACATCCTACCAATCGTAACACGTGGTGGTTAGAACTTTTCTGGTATAGTGAGATCGTTGGTTGAAAAGTGAGGCCAATGGTCATGACTCCTCAAGAGCTAGCTGATATCCTTTCGCGCATGTATCGTGACGCACAGGACGGCGAAAAGTCGATAACGGCTCTTCGGTTCGGGATCAGGTACGCCGGTGAGATTTCACGTTGCGGAGAATCGGTCAAGGAGATAGTCCGACTGTCGAGAGGTGTTTCGGATGGCTACCATAGAGACTGTCGCAAGGGCGTTCGCTTGGCACGTTATGTTTGCCTGCGGCCGGAGATCGCTCATGAGTAATCGGTCAGACGTGAAGATACTTGTCGTCGCGCTTGTTCTCACGCTCACCGCTCCAGTGGCGAGTGCCCATCGAAACGTCTTGCTCGTCCCGGAAGGATTTGATAGTTGGACACCTTCGAAGCAATCAGACTATCTGAGTCTATTTCACCATTGCGAGCCGATAAGGCTTTTCGTTACAAACTTGTCCAAAAACGCGGACAGAATCGGACTACGGCGTGAAGCCATCCTAGCAACGGCGGAGCGAGTGTTGCGTGGTTCCGGTTTATTGGGCGGCTATCAATATCATGCGAATCTTGTGATTCACGCTCTCGTAATTTCGAACTCGGTCGCTATCTGGATGGAGTATCGGAAACCGGTTCGCCATACCACGAATGGAGCGGAGTTCTGGGCGACTACATGGGCTGACGGCGGCCTCTATTCGCACGAAGGTGAGATTGATTCAATTCTCCGTCACGTAAGGAACAGCATATCGACATTCGTTTTTGCTTACACTCGTGTCAATGCCAAGTCGTGCGATCTTTAGGTAGTGTCCGCCCGAAAACTCCCAACATATTGAATAGGCTCTTATCGATCGTGCGAAGCAGGACCGATAAGAGCAAGTCAACCCGTAGACCGCAACGACACTACCCGCCCGGCCGGGGCGGCGACGTAGGCCGCCCACCGATCCATGACGACCCGCCGCCGCTCAAAGAGATCGGCGCGGTGGTATGCAGCCTCAACACCTGGCCGCGAGTGCGCGAGCGCCGCTTCCGCGACCTCCCGATCGATCCCCATTGCTCCGCACCAATCGCGAAACGAGGAACGGAAGCCGTGAGGGACAGCCGCGATGCCAGACTCCCGGAGCAGCTTGCTGATGGTCGAGTCCGACAGCTCCAGGCCCGTGACGGATGGGAAGACGAGCTCGGAGCCGTCGGCAATCTCCCGAGCCTCGCTCAAGACCGCCACGGCGCTGCCAGAAAGCGGGACACGATGCTCCGCCCCGGTCTTCGTCCGATCGGCCGCCACAGTCCATGTCGCGCCCTCCAGTTCCACCTCCGACCACCGGGCGCCCCTGACCTCGCCGCTCCGTGTCGCGGTCAGGACGAGGAACTCGAAGGCGAGCACCGTCACCCGGTAGGCGCGCGACTGCCGCACTGTTTCGAGAGCACCGGCAACTTGGTCAAACGGTAGCGCCTTGTGGTGCACGGTCGCCTTTCCATTGCGGGGGAGAACGGCCGTGAGCGCCGGGCCGGTCGGATCGTCGGTTCGATGACCTTCGGCAACGGCCCACTTCATGACGGTCCCGATCCGTTGCCGGAGCTTGCGCGCCGTCTCGCGCTTGTCGTGCCAGATCGGCGCAAGCACCGCGAGCACGTCCGCGGTGGTGATTCGGTCTACCGGAACACGTCCAAGCCGGGGCATCGCGTACTCGCCGACCATGTTTCGCCAAGAGCGCGCGGTCTTCTCCGCCGAGCCGCGCCACCCGGCTGCTTGGATGGACAGTGCAGCCTCGAACGCATCCGCGAAAGTCGGCACCTTGCGCTTCGCGGCGAGTGGATTGCCACCCTGTCGGGCCGCCTTGCGGTTCGCCTGTGCGGCAGCACGCGCTTCGGTCAGTGTTGTCCACTTCGTAGACCCGAGTCCGATGTCCCGGCGCCGTCCGTGGATGGTGACCCGTTGCACGTAGGCTTTGCGGATTCGGCCGGCTCGCTCCTGCACCAACAGGAACAGCCCGGCATCGCCATCGTAGTACCGCCCGGGCTCGGTGACTTCGCGGATGAAACTCGCGCTCAGTTGCTTCACAATCTGTCTCCCGTCGGGTTTGACTCCCTTGGGGTAGCCATTTTCAACCCACGTTTGTTCCCACGGACGCCATGATACCGCATGGAAAATGAGGAAACAAGATAGAATTCAAACTATTGAAAATAAATAGATTATTGAACTTTATAGAACACCATGAAACACAGCATTGAGTCCCTCCCGGGGAGCCAGTTGGTTATCCTAAACGACTGCGTATAAAAGAAAACACAGGATTTTCAAGATCCGGCGACGGCGCCACCCGCGCGGGCCGTCCCGGACTCAAGGCCATCCTCGACTGCATCCACCCCGGCGAGAAGCTGGTCGTCACGCGCATCGACCGCCTCGCGCGCTCGATGCGGGATCTCCAGCTCATCGTCGCAACCCTCAAGGACGAGGGCGCCCATCTCGCGGCCACCGAACAGCCCGTCGACACCTCGACCGCGGCCGGCAAGGCGTTCTTCGACATGCTCGGCGTGTTCGCGGAGTTCGAGACCAACCTGCGCCGTGAGCGCCAGACCGAGGGAATCGCCGCGGCGAAGCAACGCGGCGCCTATCGTGGACGCCCGCCCAGAATCGACATGGAAGCGATCAGGCAGCGGCTGACCACGGGCCTGTCGCCGACGCAAATCGCCCGCGAGCTCGGGGTCTCACGCGGCACCGTCTACAAGGCCAGGGCGGGCATGAACGACGGCTGACACGGTCGGTCGACTTCGGGTTCGCGCCACGGAACGTCGTCATCGACCCCGAGACGCAACACCGATCGTAGAATTGTTCGCGTCACGAGCTTCAAGATGTCCATAATTCGCACGTTCGGGCCGACTCGGAGCAGGGTGATGACCGAGACGCTGATCGAGCGGAATTCGCACATCCTTGGTGGGACTCCCGTGTTTGCGGGAGCTCGGGTTCCGGTGCGCATTCTGATGGAGCATCTCGAGGCGGGGGATCGGCTCGACGATTTCCTGACGGACTACCCGACCGTGTCCCGGATGCAGACGGTAGCGCTGCTGGAACGGGCAACGACGATGCTGGTATCGCAAGGCGGTGAAGCCGCTGCTTGACGAATCCGTGCCGAGGCGGCTGGCCTCGTCCTTCCCCGAATCGTTCACGATGCGGACGGTTCAGGACATGGGATGGGCGGGTACCGCCTTCCTCGGCGGTGACCGCGATCCTGGTCTCGCGCGCCAGACGCCTCGCCCGCCATGGCGGAAGACACGAAATGGATGAGACGTTGGTACAGTCCACTGAACTTCTGTCCGAAGCGCTGGCCAGCGCCCGCAGCATCGAGGACGCCTACGAGCGCGACGCAAGGATCACGTTCATCGCCGAGGCGCAGGCGCGGGCCGGAGACCTGGAAGGTGCCTTGGCCAGCATCCGTAGCGTCAAGCACATTTTCGTTGACGGGAGTGCGCCCGACATCAAGGGCGCGTCCGTCCGCGACACTGTGCTCACGGCCAACGCCGAGGCGCGGGCGCGGTCGGGCGATATCGAAGGAGCCGTGGCCACCGCCCGCAGAATCAAGCGTGCGGATGTCCTCGAGTGGGCGTTGCGCACCATCGCCGAGGTGCAGGCGCGGTCGGGCGATATCGATGGAGCCCTGGCTACCGCCCGGGGTATCAAGAACCGGTACGAACGCGATTGGGCGCTGCGTGCCATCGCCGAGGCGCTGGCGCGGGCCGGTGAGGTCAAGGGGGCGCTGGCCTTCTCTCGGAGCATCAACGACGAGAACGACCGCGACCTGGTGTTGCGCGCCATTGCCGAGGCGCAGGCTCGAGCCGGCGATATCGAGGGGCTCGGGGTAACTGCCCAGGGCATCGGCCGCTCGGACTTCCACGCCCGGGCGATGCGGCTCATCGCCAAGCTGCAGGCACGCGCAGGAATTCTCGAGGGAGCCTTGGCCACCGCCCGCAGCATCGAGAAGGACTACGAACGCGCCCGTGCGTTGCGCTTCGTCGCCAATCGGCAGGCGCGCGCGGGTGATCTCGAGGGGGCACTGGCGACCGCGCGAAGCATTGACGACGATTACGAACGAATCCTTGCGTTTCGCCGCATCGCCAGTCTGCAGCGAGCACAGGACGACGCTCGCAACGCGGGACACACCATCTCCGTCGCCCTGGTCGCCGCACACGTCATCGAGAGCACGGAGAAACGCACCCGGGCGCTGCATCTCATCGCCGTGACGCAGGCACGGGCCAACGATATCGAGGGGGCACTGACCACCGTCCGCAGCATGGAGCGCGCGCACGACCAGGCCCGGGCGTTGCGCATCATCGCCAAGCTGCAGGGAGCAGCGGGCGACGCTCGCGGCGCGGCGCATACCATGTCCCACGCCTTGGCCGCAGCCCGTGGCATCGAGCACGGGGACAGCCGACGCGCGAAGGAGTTCCGTGCCATCGCCGAGGCGCAGCGGGCAGCGGGCGACACCCGCGGCGCCGGGCAGACCACCTCCGAGAGCTTGGCCGCCGCCCGAAGCATCGAGAGCACGGAAGACCGCGACCGGGCGCTGCGCATCATCACCACGGCCCAGCTACGGTCCGGCGATATCGAAGGGGCCCTGACCGCCGCCCGCTACATCGAGGACACCAACGAACGCACCCGGGCACTGCGCGCCATCGCGAAAGCGCAGGCGCGAGCCGGCGATGTGGAGGGAGCACTGGCCACCACCCGAAGCATCGAGAACGCCAGCGACCGCGCCCGGGCGCTGCGTGCCATCGTCAGGGCGCAGGCGCGAGCCGGCGATGTCGGGGGAGCACTGGCCGGCGCCCGCAGCATCGAGGACGCCGACGACCGCGCCCGGGCGATGCGCGCCATCGCCAGGACTCAGGCGCGAGCCGGCGATGTGGAGGGAGCACTGGCCGCCGCCCGACGCATCGAAGCTGCCGACAAACGCGCCCGGGCATTGCGCGCCATCGCCATGGCGCAGGGGACGGCCGACAATGCTCAAATCGCCGAGGCGTTGGCTGCTGCACGCAGCATCGCGAGCGCTCACGAGCGCGCCCTCGAACTCTGCTGCATTGCTCAAGGCAGCGCCCTGGCAGGACCAAACGGAGCGAACGGGCAGCGCTGGACGTCCTGGAGAACTTTCCGTAAACGCTTGACGTCCAAGAGAGGCAAGAGAAACCATCCTTCAGTGGGTGGCCCATGGGGGTTTATCCCGTGACGCCTTCGGCACTTTCTTGCAATCTTTCCGTATCTCAAGAGGATACGGGCATGGCACACAAGGCCCCTGGAAAGAGCTTCCGTGAAGGCATCAGCCTCGTCCGGAACTTTCGCATGTTCCCCGATGACACAACGGCCGAGGCCTGGGTCGTCGCCCGTCGGTGCACGCGCCATGACGCGGTTCGCTGCGACGACGCCTTCATCGGGCAACGCCTCGTCGCGCTGCGCGTGCGGGCGGGCGAGACAAAGGCCAGCGCAGCTTGGTCGATGAGAATGGAGGCGCGCAGCGCGCCCGGTCATCTCAGGGCGGGTGCGCCGTGGTCGTGACGAGCTTCCTCGTCTCCTTCAAGCTCCCCCCACGCGCTCGGCGAGCCGGGCAGCGCCTCCACCGCCCGGTTCGCCACGCGCGCGACCAGCGCGCGCGCAAGTCCGCTTCGATACGCTCGGCGTGGGTGGCGGCGATCGCGCGCAAGCCCTCCCACGCTTGGTACCCCTCGCCCACCATGCGTCCTTCCCATACGCCTGTCCACAGGCGCACAGTCTGGTCGATCGCGCCCATGAGCCAGAAGTACACCGCCCATTCGCGGTCCCCCGCGGTGTCTTCGGGCGTCTCCTGCGGCGCCCCGAGGTCGTCCAGGCGCGCCACGCGCGCGCGGAGCCCCTCGTCGGGGAGCGCCATCCCCTGGAGTTCCACCGCCGCGGGGTCCACCCCCAAGATCCGCACCTTGGGCGCTCCCGGCGGCCTGCCTGCGCGCACCGCGCTGTGCAGCGGCGCCGCTTCACCGAGCAGGTCGCTCACCCGGGCGGTGATCGCGGCGCGGTCGCGCGCGAACATCTCCTTCGCGCCGGCGACATCGCTGTGCCACTGGGTCGCCGCCACCCGGCCGGAGCTGACCTCGCCCTCGTAGAACGCCACGAAGCGCTCCGCGAGCGCGTGTGCAGCGCGCCGGTGGTCCTCCGTCCACTGCAGCGTGTCCATCCTGCCCTCGCCCCCATTCCCCCCGTATCCAGCATAGGCGTCATCGCGCAGCTCAAGGCCGAGGGGCGATGTCCGCCCCACACGAGGCACCGCCAGGTGAAGTACCTCAACAACGTGGTCGAGGCCGACCACGGCAAGCTCAAGCTGTTGATCGGGCCGGGCCGCGGACTCAGGTCGATGAAGACGGCCTACGCCACCATCAAGGGTTTCGAGGTGATGCGGGCGTTGCGCAAGAGTCAGGCTGGGGCGTTCGCCGTCGAAGGCGGCATCGTCGGCGAAGCCAAGCTCGTCGAGCGTGCCTTCGGCGTCGGTCCGTGCGCGCTGACCGTGGCTGTGACGTTGCTCCAGAACCATCTGGCCACCGCACAATCGTGACCCGACTATTAGACCGACACCGGTTCCCCTCCCTGGCTACACTTCGTCCGTTCGCGGCGTTTGCAACAGAGCCAGTAGCAGAGGACCTTGACGGATGGCGCAATCGGAATACTCGTCAAAGGCAAGTCTCCGCCGATCTCAAACAACGATGGCTGGAATAAGTTGAGAGCCCCGCCCGTGGCAGCGGGCGGAGATCGGTCAATCATTGCTTCCAGGCGTTCGTCATCCCCTGCTCGGGGACGTAGCGGTAGACGTGATCAAGTCGCCCGCGGCTGAAATACTTGAACTCCAGCCCCGCCAGAAACCCGTCGTCGTCGAGGTCGACCTGGGTGATCTCGATCGCTGTCGATCGGCATTCCCGACGCTCGCCGACCTTCCATCCGTGCCCGGCCGGGAACTTGCATCGGCCAACGCGAGAGAACCGCTCTCTGCGGCTGTCGTAGACCCGGCCGATGCCGCGCTCGTGGCAGACGAAATACTGCACCTTGTGCCCGCGCGCCTTCTCGCGGACCCAGATTTGCAGGGTCTCGCTGGTCTTCGGATGGGTCCAGCTCTCGGGGCCTCTGATACTGGTTTGGCTCCGATTGTTCACCAGGAAGTCGTTGTACGCCTTGTGCATGCAGGGGCTGTCCTTGCGGCCGTCCCAAGGCATTCCGGTCCACAGATGATAGGGGATATAGAGGGTGCGGGACTGGCAGTCGTACAGGTTCGAGATGTGCCAGCCCGCCTTGTCCGGCGGGCCAGCGCACGCTCGTTCATGGATCGACTCCGCAGCGGCGGCACTGGCGCACAGGACGATCATCACCGCCAAACAGAGCTTGTTCATGGCGTGCATCCAGTTGAAGACGTTGGACCCTAGCATGGTATGGCTTCATCAAGGGAGGCACACGATAGGCAAGCCGAGAGAGACCGGTCGTCCGGCTCAAGCCGTCCGGCTACAAGCCGAGCAAGGCCGAACTCGAAGAAGACGTGCGGATCGACGCACCCCTGAAGCGGTGGCACCCTCGGGCTGCCACGCGACGAGTCCACCAGCGCCGAAAGCACACACGAACCGGGCAATGATCTTCGAGCCGGCACGGTACCTGTCGAAGACCTCCAGCTCGCAGACCTGCTGATTCGCCTCACTGAGCACTGGGAGACAATCAAGGGAAGCACCAAAATCCGTGGGGTCAACTGCCGAGACCGTTGTCCGGCTGGACGGTGAGCGGTTGTTCGAGAGCGCCGTTTGGACGTTCAACCGTCGATGTTTGGCCACTTTGACCCCACGGATTTTGGTGCTTCCCGATAAGCAGGCATCGAGGTCACCGCGACCGAACGCTCCGACTCGAGGTTGGCGAGGTTCTCGAACAGCACATCGATGGGGTAGCCGTTCAGCTCCGCGGTGTTCGGGTTCGCGTTCACCGGCAGCAGGTACCCGCGTTGGTCGTCGATGTCCGGAACCCCGTGACCGGAGCAGAACACCACCACGTCCGAACCCTCGTCCGCGAGATACGACCACAGCTCGCTCCGTTCCGCCGTTTCGCGGCTTCCGAACGTGGACCACATGTCGGCCTGCGTCGTGTCGCGGACGTCGATGACGTTCTCGGGGTCGAAGCCGAGCACGCCGAGGACGTAGCGCCGGAACGCCTGCCCACCGAGCCACCCACCTGCTCATGCGTCGGCCTCGAGGTCGAACAGCTCGATGCGATCGCCGTAACGGTGAAAGTCCCGGCCATTGAAGGTCACGAGACGCCGCTCGCCGTGGGTCAGCATGGCCGCGACGATGTTCGCATCGTGTATCTGACGACCCGCCACCGGCACTGTGCGGCATAGCGCCGCAAGCGTGTCCGTCACCCCGGGCCCGTCCTCAGCGGGAGCCATTCGAGGGCGCGAAACTTTGGTTACCACAAATCCTGGTCTATTTCTGCGAACAACAATCATCGTAATCCATTGATAAATATAAATTGACGAACATACACGAACGTTTCTTCCGCTCCCTCTCGGGGAGCCAGTCGGTCTTGTGTGGTATTGAAGACCGGGCGAAGGCTTCGGTCGAGGGCCGGATGATCGGCGAAGCCGCCGGCGAGGCAATCCACGCGCATGTCGACCGGCGTGGCCGGCTCGGGATGGGCGGCAGTCTCCGCGTCCTGCGCGCGCAAGAGTTCCCGCCTGGCAACGAGTGGCTCAGCGAGGAGATCGACACAGTCGTTTACGGCGATTGACGCCGGGCGGTGAATGTCCTCGACTCGAGCTTTCCCATCGCGCACCACGATTCTCGCGATGCCGAAGCAGGCTGTCCCGGATCCCTGGCAACGAGCCGGGCACCGACGGCTCGGGTCCGTTTGCCTGCGTGGCGACGGGAGCGGCCGGATCGGATTCAGGTGCGACTTCCGTCGTCCGGGCGTGCTTGCCCGGCGGGGGCGGGAGCGGCAGACTCGCGCGAGTCATAGGTCAAGGGAGAAGCCGTGGAATGGCTTTGCTGCGTGAAATGATTGCCGGACCGGAGCCGGTGCTCGCGCCGCTCGTGCTCAACCCGCTGATGGCGAAGCTTGCGGAGAACGCCGGCTTTCGCGCGCTCTACCTCGGCGGAGGCGCGACCGGCTACATGAAGGTCTACCTGGAAGCCAGCCTCACGCTTACGGAAATGTGCCAGACGGCCATCGAGATTGGGGCGGCGACACGGCTCCCGCTCATCTTCGACGCCGCCGCCGGGTTCGGCGATCCCATGCACATGCGCCGCACCGTCGCCATGAGCGAGGCGGCCGGATTCCAGGCCATCGAGATCGAGGACCAGTGGCTGCCGAAACGCGCCCACCACCATGTGGGCCTGGAGCACATGGTGGAGAAGGAGATCATGGCCGCGAAGGTCGAGGAGGCGGTGCGGGCGAGGCGCAGCGACGATCTGCTCATCGTCGCGCGCACCAATGCCGTGCGGTCCTCCGGCATGGACGATGCGCTGGCGCGCGCGGAGGCCTACCGGAAGGCCGGCGCCGACCTGCTGCTGCTCTCGCCCCGCAATGGCGAGGAAGCGCGCTTCATCGCGGCTCGCCTCGGGGGGCCGCTCATGTACCTCGCGAGCCCCGGCGGCATGGCCGCCATCGGCATCGGGGCGCAGGAAATGGCGGACATGGGCTGGAAGATCATCGCCGATCCGCAAACGCAGCTTCTCGCCTTCTACGAGAGATCCCGGGAGCTCTACCGGGAAATGGCCGCCGACTTCGCCTCCGCCGCCCATTCGCCCGAGGGGTGGCGGAGGCTCCAGGACGAGCTGCACGCCGACATCGACCTCGAGGTGCTGCTCGACATCGAACGGCGCACGGTGGAGAAGGGGTAGCGCGCCGAATCCCCGGAGCGGCGCCGGGTCACTCGTCGCGCGGGGACGCGTGGTAAGTGAGCGGCGTCCCCACCCCGCGTTCCCGCGCCTTCTCGTAGGCGAGGTGCCCGAGCACGATGTCGCTCACCGCGAAGCCCTTGTGCCAGAACAGGATGCGTTCGTCATCCGACTCGCGCCCGACCTTGAGCCCGGCCACGATCTCGCCGATCTCGCCGTGGATGTGCTCGTCCCCGATCTCCCCCCGCTGGACCATCGCGGCGAACGTCCCGTACTCGGAGGTCCGGCACTGGTTCCAGTCGTCGACGACGAACTTGTCGACCGAGAACGGGAGGGAAGGCTCGACCGACAGCACCGCCCCGTAGGCCTGCAGCAGCGCGCCCGGCTTCACCGCCCGGTCGGGGACCAGCACTTCCTCCTCGGTTAGGCGCGACGCATCGATGATGATGTCCGCGTCGCGCACCGTGTCGAGACAGTTGTCCATCACCCTGACCTCCTTGCCCAGGCGCTCGGACATGATGCGGCAGAACCGCTCGCGCGACTCGGGCCGCCGGCTGGTGACCCGGATCTCGTCGAAATCGAAGATGCGGTCCAGCATCGCGACGTTGTACCAGGACGTGCCGCGCGCGCCGATGTGGCCGAGCACCCGCGCGTCCCGGCGGGCGAGGTGCTTCGCGCCGAGCGCGGTCACCGCGCCGGTGCGCATCCAGGTGATCGCGGTGGAATTGATGATCGCGTAGGGGGCGCCGGTCTCGGGGCGGACGAGCAGCAGGGTCGATAGCTCCGACGGCAGTCCAAGCTCGTGGTTGCGGCTGAAATCACCCAGCACCTTGACCCCGACCGAGCGGATCGGACCGACGTAACCCTTGAGAATGTTGAAGATGTTCTGCGGCCAGCCGATAGGGATGTGATCCTTCGAAGGGAGGATCACGTCCTTTCGCCCGTGCGCGTCGAGGCCCATTTCGACCGCCGCCAGCATGTCCTCGAGGCCGAGCTCGAGGGAATCGACGTCTTCCTTGGAGAGGAACAGGACTTCAATGGCAGACACGCGACTCCAACCTCCATTCCGGTTCGTCGACGGTGACCCCGCCGCGGCGCGCACCGACCCGACCGAACGTATCACGGGTGAGGCTCCGTTCGCCGGCGCGGACGGCTCCCTCCCTCAATCCAGGTTCGGATACCCGAGGGCGATGGCGGCACGCTCCATCGCGAGCACCGGTTCGTAGGTCTCGAGGGTGGACTTGGAGAGTCCGCGGATGAGCAGCGCATCGCGGGCGTCGGCGACATCCGCCCGGGTGAACGCGCGCTCGACAGCGCGCCGGATCGACTCGAATGCGCGGTCGGTGCAGCTCGCGGCGGTTACGAGCGGCAGACCCGGCGCCGGGTCGGAGTGACCCAGCACCGAGAGCCCGGACAGGAACGAGGGCCGATGACGGTCGAGCAGCGCCCAGGTCACGCAATCGACCGCGCAGACGTCGGCCCTTCCGTCTCGCACCGCCTCGATGCTCGCTTCGTGAGCGCCCGTCTCGACGGTTCCGGCGAAGAACGGCGCCCCTCCCGCGAGCGGCGCGATCAACGATCGCAGCGCGTTGTACCCGGATTGGGAATCTCGGGAGTTGAACGCGCACACCGCGCCGCGCAGGTCGCCGAAGGCGGCCCGGCCGCTCGACGCGCGCACGACCACCGCGCTCGAGTAGCGATCGCCTTCGCACCCCGGCGCGGCGTAGTGCGGGGTCGCGACGACCCGGAGCGCGTCGCGCAGCTTCGTGGCGACGGGATACCCGCACGACTGGGAGAGCAGCAGTCCGCTCCGCCGCCAGGCGTGTTCACGATCGGACGGGCGCTCGAGCGCATCGGGCACCCCGTGGAGCCCGCCGACGCGCATCTCCTCGGCGATGGCGACCCACAACCGCTCGGAGCTGTCCCTGACCTCCGGGAGGTCGTACATCGGAAGACTCGCGCGCAGGACCATCGCTTCCTCCTCGGCTCCCCCGGCGAAGCGCCGGCGGCGGCTCGCCCCTCCATCCCCGCCCTCCTCCCCCCCGCCGCGAGGCCCGGTGCGAGGCGCGGACGGCGGCCGGGACAGGCTCGGGCGGCGGAGAGCCGCAATGGTATGCGACCCGGCCTGCGTTGCCGGCCCGTGCGCGTCGTCCGTCCGGTCGACGGACGCGGGCGTGCGGACCCGGAAACGCTCGCGACTGCGGGACGGGCTCCCGCGCCCACCACGACGGGGCGCGCCCCCGAAGCGGCCCGTCGACCCGACGGTTACTGCTCGAGCGGCACCTCGCCCGCCTCGATGGCGCGCTTGCGCTTCGCGACGTACTCGCGCAACGCCTCGTCGATGCCGGGATCGATGGGCGGCGGCTCGTATTCCGCGAGCAACTGCTTCCAGATCGCGTTCGCCCGCTCCGCGGCGGAGAGGGCGCCCGACTCGTGCCAGACCTCGAAGTTGCGCCAGTCCGACACGATCGGCTCATAGAAGACGTCCTCGTAGCGCGCGAGGGTATGGGCCGCCCCGAAGAAATGACCACCGGGCGGCACCTCGGCAATCGCGTCCATGGCCAGGGTGTCGTCGTCGACCACCACCGGCTCGAGGTACCGGGCGATGAGCTGGCACATCTCGGCGTCGATCACGAGCTTCTCGTAGGAGGCGGTCAGCCCGCCTTCGAGCCATCCCGCGGCGTGGTTGACCAGGTTGGTGTGCGCCATCACCGAGGCCCAGAGCGACATCTCGCTCTCATAGGCCGCCTGGGCATCGACCGCGTTCGAAGCGTTCGTGCTGCTCGCCCGGAACGGCACCCCGCAGCGCCGCGCGAGCTGGGCTCCGGCCTGCGTCGCCCTGGCGTACTCGGGCGTTCCGAACGCGGGAGCGCCCGTGCGCAGGTCCACGTTGGAGGTGAATCCACCGTAGGCGACCGGCGTTCCCGGCCGCACGATCTGACACAGCACCATCCCGGCGAGCGCCTCGGCGTTCTGCAGGGTGAGGGCGCCCGCGATGGTGGTCGGGGCCATCGCGCCGAGCAGGGTGAACGGAGTCACGATGATTGGCTGTCCCACCGATGCCAGCTCGATCATCGCGTCGGACATGTTCGCATCGAGCTGGCGGGGGGAGTTGGTGTTGATGCCGCCGCTCACGATCGGCTCGGCCGGAAGCCGGTCGCGCGTCGCCCCGTGCGCGATGCACGCCATCTCGACCGCGTCGTGCGCGCGAAAGCCGCCGAGCATCGACGCCCCCCAGACCTTGTCATGCAGGGTGATCGCCGCGTAGTACATGTCGAGGTGCCGCGTGGAAGCCGGAAGGTCCAGGGGCGCGAGGGGGGCCGAGCCGCCGAGGTGGATGATGTCGAACGAGTACGAGAGCTTCATGAAGTTGCGAAAATCCTCGTAGTCCCCGGCCCGGCGGCCCCGGTCGAGATCGGAGACGAACGACGGCCCGGCGACGAGCCCGAAGTTGATGACGTCACCCCCGAAAGTGAGCGATTTCCAAGGATTGCGCGCCCTCACGGAATATGCCGACGGTGCCTTCGCCATGTGTTCTTCGACCATCTCGGGGTCGAAGCGAACCATCGCCGTGCCCTCGTCGACGAGCGCGCCGGCCCCCGCGTAGAGCGCCCGCGCCCGGGGGCTGAGGACCTTCATGCCGAGGTCGCGGAGCACCCGGAGAGATGCGCCGTGGATCGCCTCGACCTGGTCCTCGCTGAGGGACCGCAGAGGCGGATGGGGGTTGCGGACGGTTCGCCAGGGCAGGCGCCGGACCGAGGCGGCGGCGTGGCGGCGTTCGCGGCGATCTCTTCGCGCGCGTCTTCGGGTGGAGCCGGTCATCGGACGGTTCGGTTTCTCGACGGAGACCGAAAGAGAATATCGTGCCACGGACGGGTCGGGCGACGCGGCAACCGCCGCCCGAACCGCGCGGTCCCGGGGGGGGGGCCGTCCCGCAGGCCCGCAAGTGCGCAAGATATGTCGAGGTAGCGACGAAATCCTTTGGTTTCTCAGGACTAGCGCTTCAAGGCAGCGGCCCGCTCCGGGTCCTCCCACCACGATTCCACGACGACCCCGTAGAGCGACGAGGTCGCCGGTCGGCCGAACTTGTTCCAGTACGCAACGTAGTCGTCGTTGCGGTGATAAAGGGGGATGAAGTAGTGCCCCCACAGCAGCACGCGGTCCATCGCCCGGATGGTATCGACGAATTCCCCTCGTCCGCGCACGTTCGTCATGTGCCGGATCAGGTGGTCGACGGCGGGCACCCGGATGCCGGGATAGTTCCGCGTCCCCTCCTGGTCCGCGGCCGGGGTGCCCCAGTAGAAGGCCTGCTCGTTCCCCGGTGAGAGGGACATTCCCCAGCGGTAGATGAGCATGTCGAAATCGAAGACGTTGCGGCGGTTCTGGAACTGCGCAGGGTCGACGGTCCGCACCCGCGCCTCGACCCCGAGGCGCTCCAGGTTGCGCACGAAAGCGAGCGCGATCTTCTCGTTCTCCGGACGCACGAGCAGGATCTCGAACTTCATCGGCAACCCGTCCGCCGCGCGCTCGAGCACGCCGTCGCGCACCGTCCACCCCGCCTCGGCAAGCAGGCGCCGCGCCGTGCGGAGGTTCGCGCGGACGGACTCGCCCGCCCCCGGGGGGCGGTACGCGCGTTCGAACACTTCGGCCGGAAGCTGATCCCGAAAGGGCTCCAGCAGCGCAAGCTCCGCGCCCTCCGGGACCCCCTGCGATGCGAGCTCGGAGTTGTCGAAGATGCTCCGGGTCCGGACGTACGCGCCGTGCAGCAGGGTGTCGTTGATCCAGTCGAAGTCGAAGGCGTGGGCGAGCGCGTGGCGGACCGCGCGGTCCGCGAAGATCTCCCGGCGGCTGTTGAACACGAAGGCACGCATCCCCGAAGGGCGTCCGTGCTCGATGCGCTCGAGCCGCACCCGGCCTTCGGACACGGCCGGGAAGTCGTAGCCGGTTGCGAGCCGCGCCGCCGACGACTCGCTCCGGAAGTCGTACTCGCCGGCCTTGAACGCCTCCATCATCACGTCGGAGTCGCGGAAGTAGTCGTAGCGGATCCGGTCGAAGTTGAACTGTCCGCGATTGACGGCGAGGTCGCGGCCCCAGTACTCGGGGTCCCGCCGGTAGACGATGCCGCGTCCCGGCTCGACGCTCTCGATCCGATAGGGGCCGCTCCCGAGCGGCGGGACGAGGGTGGTCTCCTCGAAGGTGACCGTCTCGTAGTACGACTTCGAAAGGACCGGCATCAGCCCCATGAGCATCGGGAGCTCGCGGTCCGGCGATTCCGTGTCGAAGACGAAGCGGACCGAGCGCTCGTCGGGCCGCTCGACCCGCTGCACCTGCCGGTAGTAGAGCCGGTGGTTGGGCCGGCCCTTCTCCTTCAGCGTCTCCCACGAAAAGACGACGTCGTCCGCGGTGATCGGGCTGCCGTCATGGAAGCGCGCCTCGGGGCGCAGGGTGAACGTGACGGAGGAGCGGTCGTCCGGCACCTCGATCGATTCGGCGATGAGGCCGTAGAGCGAGAACGGCTCGTCCCAGGCCCTCCGGAGCAGGGTCTCGAACACGAGGTGCCCGCCGCGCGCCCGCACCCCCTTGATGATGAAGGGGTTGAGGCTGTCGAAGGTTCCCGGCATGGCGCGGCGGAGCTCGCCGCCCTTCGGCGCGGACGGGTCCGCGTAGCCGAAGTGCTCGAAGTCGGGGCCGTACCGCGGGGCGCCGTGCATGGCGATGCCGTGGCTCCCGGCCGCCGCCGGAAGCGCCCCGGCCGCGAGCCCGGACGCGGCGGCGATCGCCACCGCGAGCGCGGCAGACTTCGTGATGGCCCGGCCAAAGCGTCCGGGCCGGACGGAAGGGTGCATCGTACGGTCAGTCCGGGGCGTAGCCGAGGGTGCGGGCGTTGTAGAACACGCCGCCGTCCTGGGCGACCACGCTGTACATCATTTCCGGGCCCCGGTTGTGGTGGGAGTGAAGGGCCGACGGGGGGGTGACCATGACGGCATGTTCCATCCAGTCCACCTTGCGGCCGTCCACCATCGAATGGACTCCCTCGCCGCGCACGCACAGGGTGAGCGCCGCCGCGTTGTGCCGGTGCGGGGGCTGGTCGTCGCCGGGCGGGAGGGAGTTGTACGCGAACGCGACGGTCGGGGTCGCGAGATGGGTCGCGTCGAGCCCGTCGCGCGTGAACAGGATCGCCTTGCCGGACTGCTTCCCGTCGTCGACCCGTCCGTGGATGAGCGCCATCTCCCCTTCGATCGCTTCGGCCGGATAGTGGACGGGCTGCGCACCGGCGCAGGGCGGGGCCGTGTCGATTCCGAAGTAGGAGAGGATCGGCTCGTCCGTCACCATCCAGAGGAGCGCCCCGCCGCCCCCGGCCTCGAGACGCGTGGGTCCGCCCGCCCCGGGAAGGACGAACACGTCTCCCGGGCCCCAGGCAAACCGCTCGCCGCCCTTGTCCACCTCTCCGCTCCCGTCCATCGCGTAGAACGCCTCCCCCGAGGACGCGAGATCGAAGGAGATTGCGTCGCCGGCCTCGACCCGCACGTACCGGGCGAGCAGGTTGGGAACGGTGGCGGGATAGTCGAGCCCGATCCGATCGGAGAGATCGAGGGGGATGAGGGCGGTTCCCGTGGCCGGATCGAGCGCCCGGTCGCGTTCTGCGACGAAGACGTGGCTCGGGACGTCCGGCTGGAGCTGCTGGAAGTTGTTCGCGGCGGACCAGAAGCGCGCGCGCCGCGCGTGGGGCGTCGTTTCGATGGACGGAACCAGGTTGGCGGCGGTGCTCATGCTTTCCTCTCCTCTACGGGGTAACGGCTCGCCGGCTCCGTCATGCCGGACGGGCGGCGTCCGGCTTGGTTCTTTGCCAGGTGTCGAGCGCGTCGCGGGCGGCCCGGGCGTGGTCCCCCTCGCCCTCCTCCGCCGCGTCCGTCTTGCGGGCGGAGAGCTCCACGACATAGCCGTTCGGGTCACGGAAGTAGATGGAGCGGATGAACCCGTGATCGGCGATCCCCCGGGTCTCGATGCCGCGGGTCCGGCCCTCCTCGAACCTGGCCTCGAGCTCCGCGGGCTCGACCTCGAGCGCGATGTGGAGGTCGAAGTCGTGCTGGTCCTTGAACTCGAACGGGCGCCCGGGCGCCTCGAAAAAAGCCATGCACGAGCCGTCGCCCATCTCGAAGAAAGTGTGCAGGACGCTCGTCGAGCGGCCCGTCTTCGTCTGGCGGATCTCGAACGCCTCCACGAGGGGAAGTCCCAGGAAGTCCTCGTAGAAGCGGCGGGTCTCCTCGGAATCGCGGCAGCGAAACGCCGCGTGATGAAGTCCCTTTACCGTCGCCCGGGACGTACCGCCCGGCTCCGGTGCACCTGTCGATTCCGCCACGCGCTCGCCCTCCCGGTCCGAATTCCGTGAAGGCGTACATGCTGCGCGCCGCGGTTCCACAATGCAAGATTGCGGTTCCACAATGCATGGCTGCGGTTCTACGCTGCATGGTTGCGGTTCTACGCTGCATGGTTGCGGCATCCGCGCTGCAAGGTTGCGGGTACACCTCCGGGCGGTCGCGCCCGTCCGCCCGGCGTTCCCTCCGCCCGCCTGCACACGACGCCCGGATTGCGTACCATCCTCTTCCATCGGCGGCCATGCCCCGATCCGGCGACCTCGAGAACCGAAGAATGATCCCTGACGACGTGCACCCGCAGATCCGTGCTTACCTGCGCGAGATGGCCGAAGCCGGACTGCCCGCCATTCAGGACCTCACCCCCGAGGCGGCGCGTGCGCAGTTCGAGGCGGGGACGAAGGCCCGTCTCGAAGTGTTCCCGGCGCCCCCTGTCGCCGCGGTCCTCGACCGCACGATTTTCGGTCCGGCGGGACCGATGCCGGTCCGGATCTACCGCGATTCGGATGAACCTGCGAGCCGCCCCGCGCTCGTCTGGTACCACGGGGGCGGACACGTGATCGGAAGCCTCGACACCCACGACGCGACCTGCCGCAACCTCTGCCGCGAAGCCCGGTGCGCCGTGGTCTCGGTCGATTACCGGATGGGGCCGGAGCATCCGTTTCCGGCCGCCGTGGACGACTGCTTCGCGGCCGTGCGGTGGCTGGCGGAGCATGGACCCGAGATCGGAGTCGATCCGGAGCGCCTCGCGGTGGGCGGTGACTCCGCGGGCGGCAACCTCGCGGCGGTGACCGCCCTCCTCGCCCGCGACGCGGGAGGCCCGGCGCTTCGCCACCAGCTTCTCGTCTATCCGGTCACCGACTACCGGTGCGAAAGCGCTTCGTACGAGCGCTACGCCCGTGGCTACGGGGTTCTGGAAGCCGCGTCGATGCGCTGGTTCCAGCGTCACTACCTGGGCGGTCCGGACGCGGCCGCCGACTGGCGGGCATCGCCGCTCCTCGCGGCCGACCACTCCGCGCTCCCCCCCGCCCTCGTCATCACCGCCGAGTGCGACGTGCTGCGGGACGAGGGGGTCGCCTACGCCGAGCGCCTCGCGGCGTCCGGGACCCCCTGCGAGCATGTCCCGTTCGCCGGGATGATCCACGGCTTCTTCGGCCTGCTCGGAATCGCCGGCGCGGCCGACGAGGCCCACGCACGGGCGGCCCGCGCCCTCCGGGACGCGCTCGGCGCCTGAGATTCCGGGCCGGTCGGGGTGACGGAGGAGCGGATGGCGGCAGTCGAACATCGATCCGAAGGGCGGGCATCCGCCGGGGCGATCCCCGTCATCGACGTCGGAAGCTACCTCGTGGGAGCGCCCGGCGCACTCGAGACGGTGGCGGACGGGATCCGCTTCGCGCTCGAGAACGTCGGCTTCTTCGTCATCGTGAACCACGACGTGCCGCGCGGGCTCATCGCGCGGACGTTCGCGGAGGCGCGCCGCATCCACGGGCTCGACGCCGCGGTCAAGATGGCGCTTCGGATGAACGAGCACAACAACGGCTACATGGCGATGGCCCGCTACACGGTGCAGACGGCCGAGGTCAACGCCGGCGCGGCCCCGGACCTCAACGAAGCGTTCTTCGTCAAGCGCGAACGCCCGCCCGACGATCCGCTCCGGCGAAGCGGGCGGCGTTTCCTCGGACCCAACGTGTGGCCGGACGGTCACGACCTCCCCGGGTTCCGCGAGAACGTGCTCGCGTACACGGACGCGATGGACCGGTTCGGGCGGCGCATGCTCCCGGCCGTCGCGTCCGCCCTGGACCTTCGCCCCGGCTGGTTCGACTCGGCCTTCGAGGAGAGCCAGTTCTCGTTCCGCCTCTCCCACTATCCCCCGGTAACGCCGGGCGAGAACCAGTTCGGCATCGCCCCCCACACCGACGTCAACTTCATGACCTTCCTTCCCCAGTCCGAAGTGCCCGGTCTCGAGGTGCTGCTGCCGTCCGGACAATGGGAGACGGTGCCGGAGATCCCGGGCTCGTTCGCGGTCAATTCGGGCGACACGCTCCATCGCTGGACGAACGGACGGTTCCGCTCCACCGCGCACCGCGCGCGTCCGCCCGCCGGCACGCACCGCTATGCGATTCCCTTCTTCCTCGGACCGCACGTCGACACGTTGATCGAGTGCCTCCCGACCTGCCGGGAGGAAGGCGGGGAGCCGCGCTTCGCGCCGATTACCTACGGCGACTTCCTCGAGTGGTGGTACACCGCGAACTACCCCCCCGAACGCCAGGACGACGACTGACCCCGAGGGAGGCGCGCCGCGCCGTGCAAGCGCCGGCGAGCCGGCGCGCGCGAGACGCCCGGCATCCCGTCACGTACCGGAGACGAACCGAAGAATGACCGATACCGGCTGGAGCGAGACCTATCGCGGCATGGTGAAGGCGTGGGAATGCGACGCCTTCGAGCACTTCACCGTCGCCTACTACTTCGAGCGCCTCGTGGACGCGATCTTCAACCTGCACGACGAGGTGGACGCCGGACCGGCCCACCACTTCGAAGACCGGCGCGCCCTCGCCACGGTGGCGGCCGTCTCCCGCTTCGAGGCGGAGCTCCTGGAGGGGGACATCCACCACGTCGAGAGCGCGTTCATCGGCTGCGACGGGGATACCGTGCGCTCCGGCCACAAGCTTTTCGAATCGGCGAGCGGGCGACTCTGCGCGGCCTTCACCATCGCGCAGCGCTACATGGACCTCGACGCGCGCAAGGCGACCACGTTGTCCGCGACCATTCGCGAGGCGATCGAATCGCGCCTGGTGGAGTGGGACCGTGCGCCCGACGAGCCAAGGCCGCCGCCCCGCGACGAGGCGGGGTTCATCGATTCGGGCCGCGACACCGTAAAGCCCTGGGAGATCGATCTCCTCGGGCACATGAGCGTGCCCTTCTACCTCCATCGCTTCTCCGACGCCAACATGCACGTCGTCGCCCGCTTCGGCATGACACCAGCGTACCTGCGCGAGAACCGCGTCGGCTTCTCCACCTTCGAGTTCCAGGGACGGTTCCGCCGCGAGCTTCGCACGGGCGATCGAATCCTCATCCGCTCGGGCCTGATGCACGTCGGCGGTTCGTCGATGCGCATCCTGCACCGCATGTACAACGTGCGAACGGGCGACCTCGCCGCCGAGTTCAGCCAGTACGGGGTGCACCTCGATCTGAATGCAAGGCGCCCCTCGCGGATCCCGGAGGAAATGCGCGCGCGGGCGGCGGAGATCCTCTGCGAGTCCGGGAAGGAGCCGGCAGCGTGAGCGTGAGCGCGGAGGCGAACGACTCGCCGCTCTTCATCGAGCAGATCGAGATCGGGCCAATGCAGAACTTCACCTACGTCGTCGGCTCGCGGACCACCCGCGAGGTGGCCCTCGTCGACCCGGCCTGGGACATCGACGGCCTCCTCGCGCACGTCGAGGAGCAGGGTCTGAAGCCCGTCGCGGCGCTCGTCACCCACTACCATCCCGACCACTGCGGGGGCGGCATGCGTGGTCACCACATCGAAGGGGTGGCGGAGCTCCTCGCGAAGCACGGCCTCAAGGTGTACGTGCACCGGGACGAAGCGGACGGGCTCCGCCAGGTCACCGGGCTCGAGGAGAGCGACGTCGTGCGGGTCGACTCGGGAGACCGAATGTCCGTCGGCGAGATCGAGGTCGAGTTCCTGCACACTCCCGGCCATACGCCGGGCTCGCAGTGTTTCCGCATCCGCAACACCCTCGTCTCCGGGGACACCCTCTTCATCCAGGGCTGCGGGCGGGTGGATCTCCCCGGCTCCGATCCGGACCGCATGTACGAGAGCCTGAAGCGGCTCGCGACCCTGCCGGACGAGACGGTGCTGCTGCCGGGGCACAACTACTCCGACGTCCCCCGTGCGACCATGGGGGAGACGAAGCAGGGGAACTTCTATCTCCGGGTGCCCGACCTCGAGACGTGGCGCCGGTTCATGGGCGCAGCTCCCATCGGCTGAGCGGCGGGTCGCCGTCCTCCCG
>MKWU01002191.1_pt1 | contig 30285 bp, 37 predicted proteins | sample 809101 | NCBI WGS metagenome assembly MKWU01 (sample SAMN05860141, study PRJNA318959) | sponge metagenome | host: Aplysina aerophoba | place: Slovenia: Piran, Adriatic Sea, Gulf of Piran | collected 2013-05-07
GTTCGAGGAACGCCTCGGACTGCTCGTCGACCGCGAGATCACCGAGCACCACTCCCGACAGCTCACCAACCGTCTGCGCCGCGCCCGCCTCAAGCACGACGCCTGCCTCGAGGCCGTCGACTTCCGCCCCCGCCGCGGCCTCGACAACCCCCGCCCCCCCCGCGCCCTAAAAAAGCCGCTCGTCCTCTGGCTCGCCGACGGGCGCTGGTCGCCACGGCGTCCGCTCGACCATCATCACCAGCCAGCTCCGGTCGAGAAATGGCACGACGTCATCGGCGACCCGACACTCGCCGACGCCATCCTCGACCGCCTCGTGCACAATCCTATCGACTCGAACTGAAAGGAGACTCCATGCGAAAGCGGCGCCGACCGTCAGCCCGGAGCGACCACTCGGAGCCGTGAACCAGGCCCGCCTCGCTCCGCTCCGACAGGTGATCGGTTTGCGTCGGAATCGGCGATCGGTTTCGCGTCGGAACGGGTGATCGATTTCACCGGAATGCGCACCCGGCGCCGAAGAATGAGGCGGGTAACCAGCATTGGGCGAGCACGACGCGTTCGACGGCATCCTGACCTCGTTGCACGACGTCATGCTCGGCGATGCCCGCTTTCCATGCTGTTCCGGACCGGAGGCCAGGACAGCCTGAACCCCCGGCTCGACGGGCCGGACGGCTCCTCCATCACCTGAGGACCTCCGAGACGCCGTCGACGCGGACGGCTGGGGGTGTCGCGGATCGCATTGGTCACGAATCTGCTGCTTCACATCCGGCACGTCCGACATTCGCCGATTCGCGCTGAAGCGCGCCACACGACCGTGACCGCCCCGCTCGACAACCCGCGGATCGGCATCCTCCACCTGGACCGGCGCGGGCGGTTCCTGGCGGCCATCGGACCCGGCCGAGGCCGATCCGGTGCCCTGGCTGACCGCCTCGCGACCGTGTCAGGACCACGATTTTCGCACGCACGATCGGCGATAATGGGGGCTCATGCTCGACACGCACGCCGTCGCCCGCTCGCTCGCTCACTGACGCCGAGTTCACGCCGGCCCAAGCCGACCCCATCACGAACGCCGTCCGTATGGCCGCCGAGCAGGGCGATCACGTCACGCCCGATCAATTCAAGGCCGGCCTCGCCGAGGTCCGAACGGAGATCGCCGAGGTGCGGACGGAGATCGCTGCCCTCGACACGCGGCTCTCGACGCAGATCGCCGGCGTCCGTACCGAGGTTGCGAACCTCGAAACGCGCCTCATCCGCTGGATGGTCGGCACGGTGCTCGCGACCGGTGGGCTGACCTTCGGGATCCTGCGTTTCCTCGGATAGGCGATTCGCCCGGGCCCCGACGATGTTCAGCAGTGCTCGAACCAACTGGGGATGGAACTTCCCACGGTAGGGGTAGATCCAATGGGTGAGGTATTGATTAGTTGAGCGCGTCCGGTTGAAGAGCCCACCCTGGTATTGCGGTCGGATTAGCTCGGCGTGGACCGTCGATTCGCCGTCGAGCTCGCCGACGTACGTCGCCCGTCGCAAGACGTCGGCAGCAATGCCGTTGACATCAACCTGGATCTGCCAAGGGTCGTCGTCATCACGATCCCACCCTTCGCAGCCAAGGGCACGTGCCTCGACGCGAGCCAGCTGCTCCTTGTACATGAATTGGACGTTGCGCGGGAGCTTGACGAGGCCATCGATCAAGGACCCATGGGAACGGCGAGACGGTTGGCGCGGCGAAGGCCCAGACGACAGCCCGAAGGGGCCGCAAGGCGGTGGTGCAGCCCGCCGGCGGGACTATACCATCACCATCGGCGCCGGTTGGAGGCCCGGAGACCAGGGCCGGATCGGGCCCCGGAGCGGTTTACGGAAGTCCCGGATCGGGGTCGTGAACCAGAACGGCGGGATGTACCAGGACGCCCTGGGACGCCGCGGAGCGGCGGACGTACGGGCTGAACACGGGGAAGGACGGGGACAGCGACGGCGCCGCGTCGATTAGAGCGCCGGTCGCCGAGCCGATCCAGCGGCCATTCGCGCACTTGCCGGCGAGGGAGGGCATCGATGACTCGATGGCTCGCGACCGTATCGACGCTCGTGGCACTGGCGGCCTCGACCGTCCTGGCACAGACGAACCAGGACGAGGCTCAGTTCGACATCGAGGCTGGGCCCATGTACGGCATCCAGGACCCGGAACGAACGGTGACGCCCGGCTGGGGCATCGCGGGCGCGTTCGACCTCGGTGGGCAAACCATGGTGGTCGAGGGCGCCTGGCACCGACGGGTCTCGATCTACGAGAGGTACGACGTCTTTTTCGGTTGGGAGGACGACGACGCGTTCGGGGAGGCATTGCCTATCGACGGCCTGGTCCGCCACACCAGCCGGTCGCGCTACGCGCTGGTGACGGCCGGGCTGCGGGGAGGCGGCCGCCAGGCTCGACGGCTCGGGCTGTACTACCAAGTGCTGGTGGGTGGCTTCTGGGCCCGTTTCCGGACGGACTACGAGTACCCGGAGGCGTGGGACGTCGAGCAGGCGAACTCCGCGTGCGACAGCAGTCTCGGCATAGCGGAGGTGTACATCAACGGAATCATGGTGGACTCGTGCGGCTACCCGCCGTACCCGGCGTTCGACGAGCAGCGGGCAGCCGGGCTGGTCGTTCAGCCCGGGGCCGGGGTCGACGTGGGCGTGTGGCGTCAGGTCGGGATGAGGTTCGGTGCCGACTTCCCCATCTTCGCGAGCCCTGACTACGTGGTGACGCGGCCGCGGCTCACAGCGAGGGTTGTCGTCGGGTTCGGAGCTTCGGGTCGCCCGTAGATTGAGGGGACCGCGGCCGCTCAGCTCGGATCAGGCTGGGCCGCAGGGACCCGGCGGCCATGGTGGCCGCCACGCGCAGGATGTCCGTCCAGTTCCGGTCGACAGGTCCACGGTCACCTTGCCGCCGACCAGCGGGCGCAGGAGCTTCGGGACGCCCGCGCGGTCGAAGACGTAGAGGCGCTTCGACGGCAGGTACGGCCATCTCGCGGTGCCGCCCGAGAAGGACCGGAATCCGTACAGGCGGCGCAGCTCCGCCAGATGCTCGTGCCGGGCTTCGGACCGCACCGCGTAGTCGCCGAGCTCCTCCCCGTCCAGGTGGAGCTGGCGGCCGATGAGCCCGGCAACCAGACGGCCCGAGCGCCGACGACGGGTCCGGCGAGCGGGCGCAGTTGGCGACGCGTCACCCAATCGCTCTCCGGGCTCCGAAGGCGCTGAACGGGCCGGGCTGTCACGCGGTCGCCCTGGTCAACGGCCTGGCGGAGGAGGCGTCAGACCTCCGGCGCAGACGGCCGTTGACGCACCAGGAGCAGAGTCTCGGCATCTGGCTTCTGGTAGATCTGCACCAAGTCGCGCTTCACGTGGCAGTCGCGATGATCGGCCCACTCGCCGCTCAACGGATGGTCGCGGTGTCGAGGATCTAGCGGCCGGTCATTGGCCAAGGCTTCAACGACAAACCCCAAGCTCGCGTCGAGAGTCGCTCTATGCTGGCCTTGGACTCACGCTTGTAGTCGCGCTTGAACTGGTTGGTGCGCTCAGTCGTCCGCATGCAGATCGTCAAAGAGCGCCTGCACGCTGGTGAACCTGGGCAGTCCACGACGCTGGCGGGCTTCCTTCATCGCCGCGACGGTAACGGCGTTCGGCCTCAACGTCGGGGCCTCGTCCTGCGCCGGGCTCCGGGCTTGGGCCTTGGTGACGACCTTGACGCGTCTGGGACTGGTGACGCGAGCTTGGGCGGTAGCGGCCCTGATCTCCTTCATGGGGTTGACCCTCTCGGCAACACCCTAGTAGCACGAACGGGGGCTGCCGGAGTTCAGGGCCGGAAGCCCCCGGGCCGCGCCCGATGTGCACGACGAGCTGACCAGCAGCCTCGACGCGATGAGCACGCGCGATGCGCGACCTGATCGGGGCCGCCTCGACCGCGACGCCCTCCGGCAGCCCCTGCGAGACGCCCCCTCAAGGGGATCGACCCGCACCGTGCCCCCTGGTCAGCCGCGCAGTCCGTCCGCAGCTCACCGACCCGTGGCCTCCACGCATGCCATCCAGCTCGCCAACGGGTGGACGGCCCCGCGCCATGGTCGTCAGCATCGCAGCACGTCCTCGTCCTCGTTGTCCTCGTCCTCATCCTCGTCCTCGTCCTCGTCCTCGTCACGGTCGTCGTCCTCGTCGTCACGCTCGTCGTCTGTCATGCGTCCCTCCTTCCCACCCGGCGCCCTACTCCTATCGGCTCAGACGGGGCCAGTCGGGGCACTCGCATCGCGGCCGCGCCCCAGAACCCGCTGGCGTCGTAGCTGCTCATCAACGAAGGCGGTCGAGGTTCTCCTGTGCCAGCTCGTTCCCCTGCTGGGCCGCCAGGCGGTACCAACGGACAGCTTCCACGCGATCCCGCCGCACGCCGCGGCCGGTCTCGTACATCCTGCCGAGGTTGTTCTGGCCGCCGGCATGCCCCTGCTCGGCAGAACGGCGGAACCAAGACACGGCCGCCTCGTAGTCCCGTGACGTCCCGCGACCGTCCCGTTACCGGACGCCGAGGTTGTTCTGGGCCATTGCGAGGCCTTGCTCGGCTGCACGGCGATTCCAGCGGACGGCCTCCGCGTCGTTCCGTTCTATCCCACGACCGGTACCGTACAGAGCGCCGAGGTTGTTCTGGCCGTTGGCGTGTCCCTGCTCGGCCGCACGGCGGAACCAGCGGACAGCTTCCGCTTCGTGCTGCACCACCCCGCGACCGTCGCGGTAAAGGATGCCGAGGTTGTTCTGCGCGCGGGCGTTGCCCTGCTCGGCCGCACGGCGAGTCCACCGAACCGCTTCCGCGTCATTCTGCGCCACCCCGAGAGCTCTCGCGTACAGGAAACCGAGGGCCGCCTGGCCGGGGGCATGGCCTTGTTCCGCCGCTCGCCGGAACCACGACACGGCAACGCCGTAGTCCTGCTCGACCCCGCGAGCGTGCTCGTACCGCTCGCCGAGCTCCGTCTGCGCCCCAGCGACTCCCGCCTCTGCCAGCTCGCGCAGCGCCGCGACCGGCAGCACCGTGACGTCCGTCTCCGCCGGATCCGGTCGCGGAGGGTCGGCCGGCGCCGGCTCGGCCGGGGCCGCGGCGCTCACCGTGACCGACGCGCCCGTTGGCAGCGTCCGCGTCAGGTAGTGCTCGCTCACCAGTGAGTGGTACTCGTGCGGACGCTGCTCGCCGTTGGTCGCCTCCAGCACCTCCGCCCGCACCCGCCGAAACAGCAGCCCGATCTCGAGCGGCGTCTCCAGGTGCGACAGCAGCGCCGACGTGTGCGGGCTGTTCCGCTCCCGACCGTCCGCCGCTGTCGTGCTCGCCGCCGCCGCATACGCCACCAGCGTCTCGTCCCCGAGCAGGTCCTCGTTCAGGTCCCCGAAGCTCCCCCCGCTCACCGTCCGCGTCGCCGCCGTCCGCTGCATCGACCGCGCGAGCGGGTTGTTCCGGCACGCGTCCAGGAGTACCCGCCGCAACGACGCGCCCGATGTAGCCACCAGTAGGTCGTCCAGCGTCACGTCTCGTACCGCACGTCGACGTCGCGCTCGAGACGCGCGTCGACCGGCACCACGTAGTTCACGCCGTCCATCTCGATGCCGTGGCCGGCGTAGAATACGAGCGAGACGTCCGCCCCCGCGCTCCGCCGCGTGAAAGCGCGCAGCGCCTCGGTCAGCACCACCCGATCGGCATCGAGCTCGGTCGTCACATCGAACCCGAGCCTCGCCAGCGCGGCGGCCATGTCGACGGCGTCGTTCTCGGGGTTCGGGAGCCGTCCGATGTGGGCGTAGGTGCTGTTGCCGACGACGAGCGCGACGCGCCCGTCCGCCAGCACGACCGAAGCCGACGTGAACACGACCACGGCCAGAATCGTCGCAACGAACGACCTCGCAACTCGCATCTCGATCACCCTTCTCCGGCGCGGACTCGAGCACGGGTCCGCCTCCTGCAGAGTGCCGACAACAACCCGCGTCACCAGCTCGCGCCGCCCCTCCTGCCGACACCCGCGCCCAACGACAGCAAGCCCCCCGCGCCGCCAGCGGAGCCGCCGTCTTCACGGCCGTTCGTCGAACGTCGACCGACTTGCACGCGAGCGTAGCACGGGAACTCAGAACGACCGCCCCCCACGATCGCGGACCGGGGAGCGTCCCCTAGAGGCGCGGCCGTTCCCGCGCCCAGGGGAGGTCGTGGTCGACGAAGCTGTAGGAGAGGCGGCACCCCAGATGGTCGCTGCATCTACGGACCGGACCCCGCCACCCGACGCTCGCCGAACGCGACCGTCCTCGCCGCGCGACCGCGCCTGGTTCGTCTTCCCGCGGCGGACGGTGACCAGCACGCCGTCTCCATCGGCCGCGTCGACGACGTCGGCCCAGCGAAGCGCGCTCACCTCGCTCCGCCGCATCCCGCCCATGAAGAGGAGCCCCACGATCACGGCGTCGAGGCGACCGCGCTCGAGGGCGACTTGCTCGGACTCGCGGCCGCGCCCGCGCCAGCTCGGCTGGTGGCAGGTGGCGAGGACGGCCGCGAGGTCCGCCGCCCCCGAACGGCCGCGCTTGCCCCCGGCCGCGGTCACCGGCGGTCCTCCGGTAGCCGGCGAGGACCCTGGGCCGGCCTCGGCGAGGCGGCGGGCGGTCGGCGTGGGGCGCTTGACTGGGGCGGGGCCGGTCGGAGCGTGAACCGGTCACCGGGAGCCGTTCCCGTGGGTTCGGTCCACGGGTTGCCGTCCTGCCAGACCCGGACCTGGAAGCGGTTGATCCCGGGCTCGATCTCGCGGCCCGGCGCCAGCCAGGCGAGGAGGGTGTCGCCAAGGCGGTCGCCGCTGCCGTGGGGCGTCTTCTCCCGCATCCGGCCGACCGATGCCGCCGTGATCCGGAACCACACCTGCTGGCTGCCGTCCGGGTCGAGCCCGGCCCCGACATTCTTGGGCCACTTGCCGCGGGTCGTTTCGTGCAGCAGGATCCGTCCTGGCGAGTCTCGACAACGCTCATGACCAACACCCTCGACCGCATCCAGACGCTGGTGGCACGCAACGAAGTACGAGTCTCACTCCACGGATCCGAGGAGCTGGCAGCGGACGGTGTACAGGTTCGCGACGTCATCGCCGGCGTTGCGACCGCCGTCATGATCGAGGACTACCCGGACTATCCGAAGGGACGCTGCTGCTTGGTGCTGCAGCGCGATGCGGCGAATCGCCCGGTTCATGTAGTCTGGGGTATTCCCTCCGGACGGGAGTCGCCTGCTGTCGTCATCACGGCATACAGACCCGACCCGTTGCGATGGGACCAGACGTGGCGAAGGAGGAGGAAGTGAGTGTCAGGTCGATCATGAAATTCGTCCGCTGTGGTGCGTTCGCGGCCGAGGTCAACGTGGAGATCCTCGAGGAGGAGTGGGGCTGGACACCGTACCTGTCTCTGGAGGACGCGTACAAGCTCGATGACGTTCGGGACGCGCTACGTGCAGGCGACATTGATCGCGCATCTCGACTCGCTGAGCGGGTGTACCGGTTGACTCCAATCAACGTCTCTGGGGAAACGACCAACGGGGCCGCTGACGTCAATCGGAGCGTCTGATCGTGCACGGGCCAAGCTCTCGCACGATGCCCGACGGCAGCGTCAAGTGCACGAATCGCATCGCAGGCGGTTCGGGCGCTCCGCACAGGAGCGGTCGTTGTCATCGGTCGTGAGGCTTCTCCGAATACCTCGCGTCCCCGCTCCTCCGTGTGCGGATCGTTGGTCTTGGACGTCGCCAAGACCGCGCGCGTGGCCCCTCCCGGCAACGGCCGCACGATTCACCGCGATACGGCGTTCGACGTCGGAGAAGAGGGCCCCCCATTCGGGTCGCAGGACCATTGCTTCGACGGTGAGATCGAGCCGCTTCCGCTCCCAGAGAGCCGTGTAGCCCTCCGAGACCGTCCCAGCGTGCAGGAGATATCGAGCTGTCTCGAGACCTCCGTGTTCGACCACCATGCTCAAGAAGCGGGTGGTGTTGTAGCCGGCCTCGGCCTTCGCTCGGCGGTAGATGTTGAGCATCGCCTCGTTGAACTGGCTTTCAGCTTCGGTTGGCATCGCGCCTCCTGTCCAGCACCAGGATTGAACCGGGCGCCGCCCGCCGCCTGGCTCCAGCCGGCCGGGGGGATGTCTTGTCATCACCTGCCGGCCGATCGGGCCGGTTCCGTGCGGAAGGATCAGCGACCGCCGTGCAGCCCCGGCGCATTGAGATGCGCGGTCAGCTGCCGCGACACTTCGTCGACGCGGCCGGTCAGCCGCGACTTCTGCACCGCATTCCAGGCCCCGAGGGAGCGCGGCGGTCACGCCTCCGACCGGCGGCCGCAGCGAGCATCACGTCTTCCATGCGGCGAGCGTAGCACGGTCGGCCGCCTCGACGGGGACCTCACGCCGTGCCGGTTACAGAAATCCCGTTATCCGACGCCGCGGCAGATCGCGCTGACCAGCTCGCCGGGGCGCTCCTCGCCGAGAACAAGGCCCAGGCCGGCGAGCTGCTCGACCTCGATCAGGGAGCACCCGAGCTCCTTGGCTGCATCATGGCAGCCCTCGACCGCCAGGCCTACAAGCCCCTGAACGACCTCCGGAGGCAGCCCAACCCGACTGCGCCCCCCAGCCCCCCCCGGCCGAACAAGCCCCTGAGCGCCTTGCGGGGGCTGGGCACCCGGATCCCCCCCCACGAGCCGATCTTCGAGCGGCGCCTGCTCGACGATCACCAGCGCATCCTGGACGTGACCGGTTGGATCTCGCCCGAGGCGCGGACGTGGATCGAGCGCCACAGCCGCGTGCCCCTGCTCCTCGACCCTCCTACTACGCGACGGACGTGCGCTTCTGAGCACGACCTGGCGGAGCTCCAACAACTCGCCGCCGGGCGTCGTCGCAGAGCCTGCAAGCAGCCGGTCCGGCGCACGGGGGACGAAGCGCTTTCAACGCCGGCCTGGGATGCCAGCCCGGGGGAAGGCCTCAACGCCCCGGTATGGGCCCGGCGCGCGGCCACAGCGGCCAGTCCTGAGCATTTACGTATACCGTTAGGGAGGCCTCGTGATTCGAAGCTTCAAGGACCGGGACACGCGGCGGTTCTTCGAGGGCCACCGTGTTCCCCGGTTCCAGGCGTTCGTCGATCAGGCGACCCGACGACTCACGCTCCTCGACAGCGCGGAGGCGCTCGAGGACCTGGCCGGCCTGCCGAGCAATCGGTTGGAGGCGCTCCGAGGCGATCGATCCGGGCAGCACAGCATTCGGGTCAACCAGCAATGGCGCATCTGTTTCCGGTGGAACGTCGACGGACCCTGCGACGTCGAGATGGTGGACTACCACTGAGCGAGGGGAGAACGCGATGCCTGCCAAGAACGGCATGCGGCCGGTGCATCCGGGCGAGGTCCTGCGGGAAGAATTGCGGACGCTGGACTTGTCGGCCAACGCGCTGTCGAAGGCGCTCGACGTGCCCCTGAACCGGGTCACGGCGATCCTGAACGGCCAGCGGGGCGTCACCGCCGACACGGCCCTCCGGCTGGCGCGCTACTTCGGGACGACGGCGACGGTCTGGCTGAACTTGCAGCAGACCTACGACCTGCGCCGAGCCGAGATCGCGGTGGGCCAACGAATCGCCGAATGCGTGAGACCCCGGAACACCGCGGCGTAGCGCACGGCAAGCGGTGCCAAGTGATGGCCGGGCGGCGGCGGGGTCGACTTCGAGAAAGTCGCCTGGTGCAGCGAGGGACGGTTCCACGACAGCCGGCTGGAAGCGTCGGGATATCGTGGCGGCTCGGACCGCGGTGAGAGAATAGGGCCGGTTCCGGTGAGCACGACGGTGAAACTGCGCACGGAAACAGTGGCGGAGCGGGTCCTGCGGCAGGTCCGGACGGGGCAGCTGGACGAGGAGCGGTTGCTGCCGGCGGCCGACAAGCAGACCCGCGACGTGAACAAGCGCCTCGACAAGCTGGCGGACCGGCAGGGCTGGTACGTGTTCGTGGCCGGTCAGGCGTACGCGATGGAGACCGGCAAGGCGCCGGCGCGGCGGAACGCCGAGGTGATGTTCGTCACGGAGGTCATCCGCTGGCGCCGCGACGTCGAGCGGTACGCGGCAGACCGGATCGCCGAGTTCGACCGGGGCATCGCGGACGCCCTGGAACACCCGGCGCCGGTACAGAGGCCCGCCTGATGCCCGGCGCGATCCGGTCCGGTCGACAGGGGGTGGGTCGGGGCGGGGCACCCAACGCTCCCCCGCCCGAGAACGCGATCGCTGTCTCCCCCGAGGTCAGCTCCCACGGGCTCGCGCTCGCGCAGACCGTGCCCACCGCGTCCGTCAGCCCCCACACCCCCGCTTCCCGCGCGATGCTGCGCTTCTCCTTCTCGGTGTAGCCGGACACTCCGACCACGGTCATCCCTTCCCGCAGCACGCCCGGTACCGGACCGAGGCTGTTACGAAGAGTGCCTCGGAGAGGTCGAAGGGCAGGTCGACGTAGCGGTCCCGGAACGCCTCGCCCGGCCTCGGGGCGAGCACCTCGCGCAGCGCTGCCGCCACGGTACCCTCCTTGTCCAGGTCGTCGATCCCGTCGAGGACGCACACGGGATTGCGGACGCCGCCGCGGCGCAGCGCCTCGATGATCCGTCCGCCGCGCGGCCGAGCTCCCCCACAGTCGACCCACGCGTGGGCGCGCCCGAGGGCAGCGGCCACCAGCAACGCCAGTGACGTCTTCCCCACGCCGGAGGATCCCACCAGACAGAGCAGCGGCGCCGGCGCGGAACGTCGCCGGCGCGGCCGCGGGCTCGAGTCCGCGGCGACAGCCGCCCGGCGGGCGCTCGTCGACGCTGCGATCGTGGGGCTGCTGTTCCGGACGGCGTTGCAGGAGGCTGGCTATGGACGAGGGCCGAGGGCGACGGGGCCGTGGCATCGCAGCCGAACGAGCCCCGGCCCGCCCGCGGCGAACCGCGCCCCGCCCCGCCCCGTCGCGACCCGGCTCCGGTGCAACCTTCTCAAACCGGGACGGAACTACGCGGCGGCCTGGTGCAGCGCGGACGTCGCGCTCTTCCACCCTAGACGCCTGCGCAGGCCGTCGCCGTTGACGTCGGCCGGCCACGTGCCGTACCCGGGGTTCAGATCCCCCGGATACCGCTGGAATTGCTTGTGCGGCAGGGGCCGGAACTGCCCCCGGCCGTTGTTCCTGTAGGCAATCGGGGACTGCCGCCGGATCGGGCCCCAGGTAGCCGCCAGTACCAGGTCGAGGCAGCCGTCGCGGTTCAGGTCGCGCATGACCAGGCCGCCCGCGTTGTACAGTGCCTCGCCGTTCGGGAAGCGCTGCGCGCGGGTCGGCCCCTGCACGATCCGCGTGCGCGTCTCGTCGCTGAACGTGAGGTCGCCGCGGTTCACCAGGGCCTGTACGTAGCGTCCGGTGAACGTCAGGACGCCCGTCTCCTCGTCGGTGCTGAGGTCGTCGTTCCTCGTGTGGAGCAGCGCGAGGTCCCGCCAGCCGTCCCTGTTGAAGTCGAGGTCGGCGATCCCCTGCACGGCCGTGTAGCCCCTGTAGAAGCGCGGGTGCTGCAACTCGACCCGGGTCGGGATGTGACCGGTCCCGTCGTTGATCAGGACGATGCTGAACTGATTGACGTGCGTGAAGTGGTCGTCGCGCAACTGGCCGAGCGCGAGGTCGAGGTCGCCGTCGTTGTCGACGTCGATGAGGTGTCCCAGGTAATGCCGCCAGAACTCTGGGGGCGGGTTGTGCAGCAGCTCGAAGGGGGCGCGCTCGATGTCGAGGTCGAACCGCGTCCCGTCGCCGCTGTTGATCATGAAGTGGCTCCCGATGTTCGCCCCGCCGTTGCTTTCGACCCACAGGTCCATGTCCCCGTCGTTGTCGATGTCCCCCGCGGTGACGCTCTTGATGTGCAGGTCGCCGAGGCCGGAGTACCTGAGGTCGGGGTCCTGCCTGTGCGCTCGCCGGACGGCGTTCGCCAGTGCCGCCGAGCGGAACAGGCGGCTGCCGCGGCTGAGGTAGAGTTGCGGGGGCTGCCGAGCCCGTTGCGGTACCCACCGTAGTCCTGGACGTAGACCCCGGCGTCGAAGACGGCGAAGTCCTGCCGCCCGTCACCGTTGAGGTCCGCCGCGATCCCAACCGGGTTGCGGGCGCGGACTGTCCCCCGCACGAACCGGCCTGGAGCCCCTCGGAACCGCCCCGACCGCGTTCCGAAGAACACGCGCACGGGAGCCCTGTCACGGAGCCGGTCCTCGGGCCGCAGTGCGTCGGGGTCTTCGTCACGGTGCCGGCCGCCCACGAGGATGTCGTCCCGCCCGTCGGCGTTGAAGTCGGCGACGGCAAGAATGCTGGCGTGTCGCGACCGGACGACCGTCTCGACGTGCCTGAACGTCTGCGCCTCTGCTGCCGCTGCCAGCACGAGGAACAGTCCGGCGATGCGGGCGGTCTTCATCACGGGCCTACCTCTTGAGCCACTGCTTGCTGCTGCCGTTGACCTTGGCGGCCGGGTCGACGTCGCCGCCGGTGACCGTGAAGGCGTGGTCGCGCATGTTCGCGGCCGAGATCGAGACGTCCTTCGTGAAGGTGAAGGCGGAGCTGCCGTCGTGGTCCTGGGGGGACGTTGGAGAAGCTGGCCTCGAGCGACTCCGTGTTGGTGATCGAGCCGCCGGGCGTCGTGGAGGCATTCCAGCGCTTCCGAGAAGTGCCGGAAGTCGAGGGCGTCCTGATGCTGACGGTCGGCGGACACCCAAGGCTCCGCGCGTCGACATGCCGATGTTGGGATGCTACAGACGCGAGCGCGGTTTTCGCACCCACCATATGGAGGGGTTTGGCGAGAATTCGTGAAGAATTGCGGAAGCACGACCCTGCGGGTCTTACCGCCGGACGTGCGCCGCGCCCGCCAGCGACAGCACCAGCCGCACCAGATCCACCTGCCGGGCAATGCCGCGCTTGGCGAAGATCTGCCGCAGGTGCCACCGGATCGTGCTCGCCTTGCACCCCGTCGCCGGGGCGACCTCACGCAGGCTCTTCCCCTCGGTCAACAGCACCGCCACCCGGCTTTCCATCGGGGTGAGGCCCAAGCCCGCCGCCACCAGCGCCGGATCGAGCCGCGTCCGGCGCGCCGGGTCGGCCACCACCACCGCGGCCCCCGGCCAGGTGCAGACGGCCGGCTCGGGCCGCCCGAGCGGCAGGAGGTGCACCACGAGCGGCTGGGGGTTCGCCCCGCGCCGCACCGTCATCGACCCGCCGGCACCCGGCCCACCGCCCGACGGCAGGGCGCCGGCCAACAGGCCCTGCAGCACGGCGTTGTCCGCCGGAACGGCCGCGCCCAGGACCCCGTCCCGGTCGACCAGACCCTCGCCGGTGCGTAGCAGGGCCAGAGCCCGGTCATTCGCCGCCGCGATCCGTCCGCGCCCGTCCACCTGGATGATGCCCAACCCGGTGCTGGCGAGCAGGTCGGCGAGCGACGCGCCAAGGGCGCCGGCGCCCGCCAGCACCTGCCGGACGCGGACGAACTGCTGGATGTGGGGCAGCAGCCGCTGGACCATCGTGATCCGCGACGACCCCCAGCCTTGGAAGGGTGACGCAAACGACCGCCTTCTGTCCCCCACCATATAGAGGGGTAATTGACGGACTGGAGGGAAACCCGGAGGGTTGACAGGTCCCAGGATCGCATTCGTCCAGGTCCTCAACAACCTCACCCTCTTCTCCAACGCGGGGCGGCACGCCTTCGACGGCCGCCATCCGCGTCGTCGCGGCGCCGGACGGCGTGCACGTCGCGATCTCGGTGTCCGACGAGGGCCGGGGCGTGCCCGCCGGAGCAACTGCCGCACCTTGTTCCGGAAGCACGCCGGCCTCGCCGGCGACGACCGGGAGCGGGGCGGCGGGAGATACGGCCTGGGCCTGGCCATCTGCAAGGGGGCTGGTCGAGGCCCACGGGGGCCGCTTCCGGGCCGAGAGCGCCGGCGCAGGCCACGGGGACGCTGTCATGATCTGTCGCCGCCGGCGGCTATGCTGCTCGCGAGCTTGGCGGTGACGAATGTGACGAATCAAGTGTCCCGGTCGCCCCCGACGCAGACGCACAGGTCCTCAGAGACTGGCACGGGTAGCGCGACTCGGCGTCGACGTCTTCGACGTGGTCTGCTCGGCTAACCTCGGGCCGAGGACGAGTCCCCGCACGAGTTGCCCGGTAGCCGGTCAATCGGGTGCGTCAGGACACGACGCATGGGAGTCATCATGGACAGCAGTCGCAAGCCGCAACCTGCCGGTCATCGGGCACCTCCGGACACGCGACCCTCGCCGGCTATCGGCGGACCCGTGGAGCCGCGTGCGGCGCCGGTCCACGTCTCGTTTCTCATCGACCGTTCGGGATCCATGGACGGCCTGGAGAGCGATGTGGTCGGCGGCTTCAACCGATTCGTGGTCGAGCAGCGCGCGAAACCAGGCGAGTGCACCCTGACCCTCGTCCAGTTCGACAGCGAGGACCTCTTCGAAGTCGTCCACGACGCTGTCCCCGTCCAAAAGGTTCCCGACCTGACCGTGGAGCGGTACCGGCCCCGCGGCACCACTCCGCTGCTGGACGCTCTCGGCCGCCTCGTCGAGCGTGCGGATGCTCGCCTGAAGGGGTCCGATGGCGAGGAGGATCAAATCATCGCCGTGTTCACCGACGGCCTGGAGAATGCGTCCCATCGCTGGACCCGGCAGAGGCTCTTCGACGTGATCACCGAGCGGAAGCGAGGCGGTTGGACCTTCGTCTTCATGGGCGCGAACCAGGACAGCTACGCCGAAGCCGGGCGACTGGGGCTCGACGACGGCTCCGTCCAGGACTTCCGTGCGGACAAGCAGGGTGTCCACGCGGCCTTCGGGAGCTTCAATCGGGCGGTGCGCGAGTATCGGGGCGCGGCGCGCGGAGAGAGGCTGCGCAGGAAAAAGGGGTTCTTCGCGGGCAGGAAGGAGGCCGAAGTACGCCCGGGGGACGCGCGCGACCCGGACGACAACCGCTCGCTGCTGCACGAACTCGTCGCCGGCGGGCGACTCTCGTTTACGCTCGGCGACCTCTTCGAGCAGCCCGCCCCGTTCGGAGTCGGATCGGTCTCCTGGAGCCGGGTGCGCGGCATGATGCTCGGCCTTGCCATCGGTGATGCTCTGGGCAACACGTCCGAGGGCCAGCTTCCGGCGCGGCGGCAACGATTCGGAGAGATTCGGGACTATCTGCCGAACCGGCATGCGGAGGATCGGGCGGTCGGGCTCCCGTCGGACGACACCCAACTTGCCTTCTGGACGCTGGAACACTTGATCGAGTGCCGCGGACTGCACCCCGAAGGGCTGGCGCGCGTGTTCGCCTCGCGCCGGATCTTCGGGATTGGAAGCGCCGTACGGGAGTTCCAGGCCGGCATGCACGCCGGATTGCCGTGGTGGGAGGCATCGGCGAAGTCCGCGGGGAACGGCGCCCTCATGCGGATTGCGCCGGTGACGGTCGCGCATCTCGCGACGGCGGATCCGACGTTCTGGAGCGACGCCGCCCTCTGCGCGGCGGTTACGCACAACGATCCAGGTTCGATCGGCGCCTGTGTGGCGTTCGCCGGCATTGTTGGGTGAACTTCTTGCGCGCGATCGACCGCCGACTCCGGAATGGTGGGCGGGCCGCTACGCGGATCTCGCGCGCGGCGTGGAGGGCGACGACACCCGGTACGCGCCACGCGGAGGCGAGTGTGTCGGCTACCGCGGACCTGTCTGGCGCTTCGTGCAGGAACAAGTTCCGGTTCGGGCTGCCCGGCAAGAGTCCGTCCTCCAGGCGGGGAACGCTTGGTATTCGGGTGCCTATCTGCTCGAGACCGTGCCGACGGTGCTGTTCATCTTGACGCGGTACGGCGACGATCCGGAAGAAGCGCTCGTTCGCGCCGTCAACGACACCAAGGACAACGACACCGTCGCCGCCATCGTGGGCGCGGCCGTGGGCGCCATGCATGGCGAGGACGTGCTGCCGCACCGCTGGCGGACGGGCCTCTGCGGCAGGACCGGCGCCGCTGACGACGGTCGCGTCGGGTACCTCCTGGACCGCGCGGAAGCGCTCTGGGGTCGCCATTGCGGCGAGTAGAACTCCCGGCAGCACTCTGCCCGTACTGCTGGCGCTAACCAAGCGGCGAGTGGGCTTTTGGACCGTGGCCTTCCCCTCATCCTGGATCCAGGTCCGACCTACGCGGCCGCCTGCCACGAGGGCAACTACAGCATGTCCCTGATGCTGAGCGTCCCTCGTACCCAGGAACGTTCGTCAGTGCGTGGGCCAGCGCGCCCCGCCCGTGACGACGGCTCCGCAGCCTGACGAAGGAGCTCCTCTCTGCGAGAATTGGCTGAGAGGCGTCCGTAGCTGCTGAACGCGCCGTTACGGACTGACGTAACCGTCCCGTACCGATGCACCCATTCATCGTCGTTATCACGCGGAAGAACTGGTGCGCCTTCGGCCCGCCGGCGAACGGCGGCGGCAAGTGGCGTCACAACGCCGCGGGCGAATCGACCCCAACCTGCACCAGGTCGATGCGGTCATGTTCGCGCTGCGCCGCATCCCGGAAGGCGGCTGCATCCTCGCTGACGAAGTCGGCCTGGGCAAGACCATCGAAGCCGGCCTCGTCGTCGCCCAACTGCTGGCGGAGGGGGCCACGCGGGTGCTCATCGTCGTGCCGCGCCCGCTGCTCGGACAGTGGCAGCACGAGCTCTACACGCTGTTCGGCATCGAGGCCGTCGAGGCGGCGGACGCTGCCATCGACGTCGGTGGCGCGGGCGTCTTCCTCGCCGGGCGCGAGTACGTCGGAGCGAGCACGGGGTTCGCACGCCTGAGCGGGTCGCCGCCCTTCGATCTGTGCCTGATCGACGAAGCCCATGAGGTCTTCGCCGGCATTCACCGCCGGTTCGACCGCGCCGGCGTGTACGACGAGGACAGCCGGTTCGCGCGGACCGCGCATCGGATGCGCAAGGTCATCGGGGCATCGCCGGTGGTGCTGCTGACCGCGACGCCGATCCAGAACTCGCTCGACGAGCTGTGGGGGCTCGTCCAGTACGTCGACCCGACGGGCACGCTGCTCGGGACGAAGCCGGTGTTCGAGAGCGTCTTCTGCGCCGGCGGCGACGGCCGCGGGGTCGCCGCGGAACAAGCCCGGGAGCTCCGGCGCCGACTCGGGACCGTCATTCAGCGCACGCTGCGCCGTCAGGCCCAGGAGTTCCTCGACAAGCCGTTCGTCGGCCGCCGCGACCAGCTCTTCGAGTACCGCATGAGCTCGGCCGAGCGCACCCTCTACGACGACGTCACCGACTACCTGTTGCGGCCGCGGCTCCATGCGTTCCAGGGCCGCTCGCGGCAGCTGTTGCTGCTCGGCTTCCACCGCCGCATGGCGTCCTCGACCGCGGCGCTGGCCGCGAGCCTCGATCGCGTTGCGAACCGTCTGCGAGCACGGCTGGCGGGCGACAGCGACCCGGAGACAGCCGCCGCGTTCACAGGGGACCTCGAAGACGATCCACCGGATGTCGCGCCGGCGACCGACGACACCGCTTCCCCGGCCGAAACCGCGGGCGAGGCGGAGCTGGACCGCGCTGGCGCGCGGGAGGAACTGTCGCTCGTGGAGGACTTCGCCCGGCGCGCCCGGGCCCTGCCCCACGACGGCAAGGCGGACAGCCTAGTCAAGGCGGTGCGGCTCGTCATCGCTCGGCCCGAAGACCGCCGCAAGGTCGTGGTCTTCACCGAATCGCTCACCACGCAGGACTACCTGCGCAAGCTCCTGCTCGATCAGACGGAACTCGTGGACGCCGACATCACGCTCTTCCGCGGAGTCAACGACTCCGCCCGGGCGCACGGGGCGTTGGGCGTCTGGCGGGAAGAGGTGGAGCCCGACATCGCTCCGCACCTGCGGCCGAGCGCCACCGTCGCCGTGCGCCTGGCCCTGGTGCACGAGTTCCGGACGCGGTCCGTGGTGCTGATCTCGTCGGAGGCGGGGGCGAAGGGCCTCAACCTGCAGTTCTGCGACACCGTCGTCAACTACGACCTGCCCTGGAACCCGCAGCGCATCGAGCAGCGCATCGGCCGCTGCCACCGCTACGGCCAGAGACGCGACGTCACGGTGATCAACTTCCTCGCCAAGGACAACGAGGCGCAGCGCCTCACGTTCGACATCCTCAGCACCAAGCTCGACCTGTTCGGCAAGGTGCTCGACACCTCCGACGTGGTGTTGCAGACCCCGCGCTCCGATGCGTCGGAGGAACTGGCCTCGGCGCTGGGCCCCGACTTCGAGACCCAGGTGCGCCGCATCTGGGACCGGGCGCGGTCGGCACAGGAGGTCGAGGACGAGCTGCGCCGGCTGCGCGACACCCTGGAGGAACGCCGGCAGGAACTCGAGCGCGTACGGGGGCGGACGATCGGGCTCATCGAGACGAGCCTCGACGAATCGGTCCGCGACGTCTTTCGCCGGATCCAATCCGACCTGCCGGCGACGCTGGCCGCACTCGATGGAGATCTCGAGCGCGTGCTGACGACCTGGCTCGATGCGGCCGGCATCCCCTGGGGGGCGGCGGAACGCGACGGCCGCCGGGTGTTCCACATCGGCGCCTCGCCGCGCCTTCCGGCCCGCGCGGCCGGCGGGTTGACCGTGGCCCTCGGCCCGGCCCGCGACCTCGCCGACATCGAGTCGCTGCACCTCGCCCACCCGTTGATCGAGGCAGCGGTCGCCGAGGCGCGGCAGGCCGGGGCGGGCCCCTTCCGCGTTCGGTTCCGTCTCGGCAGGGATGTTCCCCAGGTGCTGCGGCGCCGGCCCGGCGCCCGCGGCCGGGCGGGCCCGGCGCGGGCCGGCCCGCCCCGTCCGCGTTCGGTTCCGTCTCGGCAGGGATGTTCCCGAGGTGCTGCGGCGCCGTCACGGCGCCCGCGGCCGGCTGGCGCTGACGCGGACCGCCCACCGCGGCTTCGAGCGGGAGGACCGGTTGCGCGTGACGGCCGTCTTCGAGGACGAGGAGGTCCTGCGACCGGCGGACGCGGCGCTCGACCTCCTGCGACAACGCTGCGAAGACGTCGGCTGCTTCGATCCGCCCCTCGCGGTGACGGCCGAACACCTGGACGAGGCGGTCGCCGAAGAGATGTTCCTCGACCAGAGTGCCGCTGCGGACGCCGACCGGTCCGGCTTCGAAGGCGCCCTGGACCAGCTCGACCAGTTCCTCGCCGACAAGACGCTCGTGTTGCGCCGTGCCCGCGACGAACGCGCCAAGCGCCTCGCCGTCGCCGAACGTGCCCGCGACCAGGCGCTCGGCGCCGACAAGCGGGCGAAGGCCGTGGCCCGCGTGGGCGCGCTCGAGGCCGAGATCGCGGACCTCGACGAGCGGCTCGCGCAACTGGCCGCCCGCGAGGACGACACCTATCGAGGGTGGCACGAAGACGCGCACCACCGCCGCTTCCAGCGCCCGGAGATCGAGCGGTTGCTCACGGCGGAGTTCGTGATCGAATGACCCGGCGCGGGACCGGCATGGAGAACGACGTGGCGCTGACGTTGCTGCACACCGCCGACTGGCACCTGGGCCGGCGCTTCCCCGCGTTCGGGCCCGACCAGGAGCTGCGCCTGACCCGGGCGCGCCTCGAGGTCGTGGGCCGCATTCTGGACCTGGCCCACAGCCGCGCCGTCGACGCCGTCCTCTGCGCGGGCGACCTCTTCGATCAGCCGGCGCCGGACCCGCAGTGGTGGGAGGGGGTTCTCAGGGAGTTTCAGCGCCGCGACTGGCAGCGTCCCGTAGTGCTGCTGCCCGGCAATCACGACCCGTTCCACCCGGGGTCCGTCTACTACCGGGAGCACCCGTTCCGATCCGGGCTGCCCGGCTACGTGCATGTCGTGGACCGACCGGGGTGGGAGCTCTCGCTCGGCAAGGACGCCGTGGTGTACGCGAGTCCGTGCACGTCCCATGCCGGTCAGACGCAGCTGGCGGAGACGCTGCCGGCCCGTGCGCCAGACGACCAGCGCATCCGCATCGGGCTGGTGCACGGCCAGACCTTCGACATCGACGGCCACCAGACGAACTTCCCCGTCGCCCGGGGCAGCGCCGCGGCGCGCGGCCTCGACTACCTCGCCATCGGGGACACGCACGGCTTCCGCGAGGTCGAGCCGGACGCGCCCGCGCCCACGGTCTACCCTGGCGCGCCGGAGGCCACCAACTTCGGCGAGCGGGACACGGGAAACGTGGCCATCGCGTTCTTCCCGCTCGACCGCCGGCGCCGCGCCATCGTTCGGTCCGAGGCCGTCGGCTCCTGGGCCTGGCGCGACGTGACCTGCCGCTCGATGCCGGAACTCCGTGCGCTCGCCGCCGAACCCAACCTGCGCAAGACCGTGCTGCGCCTGAGCCTCGACATGGCCGTGCCCATGGCCGAGTACGACGAGGCGGAGCGCATCGTGAGTGAACTCGGCGGTTCCATGGCGGCGACGCCGCGGGTCGGCGTTCTGCTCGTGGACCGCGGCGGCCTGCGCCTCGCCGCGGCGAGGCCCGTCGAGTTCGGCACCGAGCTGCCGCCCGTGCTGCTCTCGGCCGCGCACCGCCTTCAGGACCGCGCGGAGAGCGAGCCGGAGGTTGTCGAGCGGGCCCTGCATCACCTGTACCGGCTGGCTCGGCAGACGGATTGACGGCGACGATGTGGATCAAGCGCCTCCAGGTGACCGACTGGGCGGGCATCGCGTCCGCGGCCATCGACCTCGAACCCGGCCTCAATGTTCTCCACGGCCCGAACGAGCTCGGCAAGTCGAGCCTGGTGAACGCGATCCGCGCCGCGCTGCTGCTGCAGTCGACGTCGGCCGCGGCCGCTCCCTTGCGCGACTGGCACGCCGACGCGCCGCCGCGCGTGGCTCTCACCTTCGAGCAGGAAGCGCAGCGCGTCTGGCGGGTGCGGAAGAGCTTCGGCAGCAGCGGCCACGCGTACCTCGAGCTCTCCCGCGACGGCAGCGAGTTCACGCAGGAAGGCAAGGGGCGCGAGGTGGACGGCACGCTGCGGCGCATCCTGCGCTGGGGCCTCAAGGGTCCCGGGCTGCCCGGCGGCAAGCACGGCATGGCCGAGTCGTTCATCACCACGGCCCTGCTCGGCGAGCAGAGCGACGTCGTGGCCATCCTGCGCACCAGCCTCGCCGGCGACGGCGACGATTCCGGCCGCGAACGCCTCAGCGAGGCGCTGCAGGCCCTGGCCGAGGACCCCCGCTTCAAGCGCGTCCTGGCGGCCGTGCAGGAGAAGGTGGACGAAGCGTTCACGGCGAGCGGGAGGAAGCGGACAGGCCAGGCCTCGCCGTGGGCCCAGATCCGCGGGCAACGTGTCGCGGCCGAGGCCAACGAACGCGACGTGCGCCAGCAGCTGGAGGAGAGCGAGAGCGCCCGCCTGCGCACGAAGGGGCTGCACGAGCAGCTGCTCGCGGCGGAATCGGCGAGGCAGCGCGCGGACCGCGTTCTCGCAGCGCTTGAATCTGCTCTCGCCCGACGCAAGGCGCGCGACGCGGCCGAGGCCGCCCTCGCGGCCGCCGAGGCCGAGTGCGGCCGGGTTCAGGGGCTGTTCGACCGTCGCGACAGGAACGTCGCCGCCATCGCCGCCGCCGGCGAGCGGGTCTCCGGGCTCGAGAAAGCGCGTGCTGAGGCCCAGGCTGCAGCCGAGAGCGTGAACCTCCGCGTCGGGGCCGCGCGAGAACAGGTGCGCCGTCTGGAGACCGGCGCCGGCGAGCAGCAACGGCGGCTGCGCGAGGAGGAGGCGAAGAACCAGCGCCTGGAGCTGGAACGCAGCCAGCAGGGACACGAACAGAAGGTCGCGCGGGCGCAGGCACTGGCCAAGCGGGAAGAGGAGATCGCGGCGCTCGCAGCCGACGTCGACAAGCGGGAGACGGAGCTCGAGGAGCGAGAAGGACTCCTGCGCGATGCGGTGGCCGCTGCCGCCCGGGACCGCGACGAGATCGGAGTACTTGAGGTGGAGCGCCAGTGCGCTCGCTACCTCGGGGCGGTGAGCGCGGCACGGGCATCCACCGCGGCGCTCGACGCTGCCCGCGAGCACGCTCGGCAGGCGGCCGCGCTGGAACGCAAGGCCGCCGCGACGCGGGAAGAGGCCGCCGACCTCCACGCGCCGGCGGGCGCCGAGCTCGACCACCTCCGGTCCCTGGAGACGGATTGGCGCATCGCGCGGGAGAAGCTCGCCGTCGGCCTCGCCGTGGAGGTCGCTCTGGAGCGGGGCGGCACGGCCGAGGTCAGCATCGACGGCGAGTCGCGGCAGGTCCGGATCGATGCCGGCGAACCGGCCGCGCTCGAGGCGAAGCGGGAACTGCGGCTCGACCTCACCGGCATCGGCGTCGGTCACGTCCGCGGCGGCGGCCGCGGCCCCCCGCGCGCAGACGCAACCTCCCCGAGCCCGCCTCAGGCCTCGAACGCCAGGCCGAGCAGGAACGGGCGCGCGCCGAGAACCTCGACGAGCTCGAACGCCGGGCCGTCGTCGCGAAGGCCAACGTGGAACAACGCCGGGCCGCCCTCGCGGAGCTGCTCAACGATGGCGAGTCCGTGGAAGAGCACGTCAGCGGCCGTGACGAACAGCCCCGCGACGAGACGTTCCTCGAGCAGAGCATCGCCCGGCTCGAGGCCGTGGTGCGCGAACGCGAGGAGCTCCGCCAGCAGTTGGAGCGCGCGGTAGCCGGTGAAGAGCGGGAAGTCGCGAGTCGCCGCCGGGACCTCGCCGACAAGCAGGCCGAGCAGCGCAAGGCGCAGGATGCAGGTGACTGGCGCCAGGTCCTCGCCGGGACGCGTGCCGAGGGTGACCGCCTGCGGCGGGAGATCGAAGCGGTCGATGCCGAGTTGGCGAAGATCCGGATCGAAGCGACCACCGAAGTCGAGCAGGCCCGGCGGGCACTCGCCGATCTCGACGGGGAAGAGCATCGGGCGCGGGAGACGCTGCGGGAGACGACCGAGCGCTGGACCGCCGCCCGAGACGAACTCGCCAGGCTCCAAGGCGAGGCGGCCGAGCTACGTGCCACGACCCAACACGAGGACATCGAAGCGGTCCGGGTTCTGCGCGATCGGCGTCGTGCCGACCTGGACGCGCTGCCGGCCCCATCCATCGAGGTCGATCCGGAGCGGCTCGCCGGTGCGAAGGATGCTGCGACCGCCGCTGCCGCCGACGTTCGGCAGTTGGAGATGCACCTCCGCGCCGCGGAGGGCGCGCTGGAGCAGGTCGGCGGGCAGTACATCCAGGAACGAGCCCAGCAGGCGCGGGAAGCCGTCGTCGCCCTGGAGGAACGCGAACGCGAGCTGGACCTGGATTACGGTGCCTGGCGGCTCCTGCAGGAAGCGCTCACCGAAGCGGAACAGGAAGAGGCCGTCCATCTCGGTAACGCTCTGGTGCAGCCCGTCAGCGAACGCGTGGCGGCGTTGACCGGCGGCCGGTACGGCCAGGTCACGATCGGTCCCCAGCTCGACGCCGCCGGGATCCAGACGGCCGGGGGCGAACGCAAGTTCGACGTCCTGTCCGTCGGCACGCAGGAGCAGATCGCCTTGCTGCTCCGCCTCTCCATTGCGGAAGCCCTCGAGGCCTTCATCGTCCTCGACGATCAGCTGACGCAGTCCGACCCGGAGCGCATGACGTGGATGCGCGACCTGCTCGAAGCGGCGGCGTCCCGCATCCAGGTGGTCGTGATGACCTGCCACCCGGAGCACTACGCGGTTGAGAACGGGCGCCGCCACGTGGTGGACCTGTCGAGCTGCGTGCAGCGACGCACGGTGGCCGCGGCCCCGCGGATTGGTGGATGAAGCGCACGCTGCTACCCGATGCTCAACCTGAGACGACGAGGGTCAGGCTCAGGCAGACCGAAAGCACCGAAGCTCGGCCGGCCGGGAGGTCCCGGTCGAGGGGGCCGACCTGGGACTCTCGTGCGTGAGTTCCGTGCATGGGACGACAGACGCGTCTCGGACGACGACGGCCGCGTGCGAGAACCGTCTGCTACGCGCCCTCCGTCAGCGACAGTAGACTTGCACCCATGAGACTCAAGAAGGCGATCCTGAATGTCATGGGGCGGGATCTGCTGAAGGAGGCGGTCCAAGGGCTCGAGATCGATGATGTCGACCGCCGCAGCGTTCAGAAGATGAACGCCCGCCTGTCGCGCGCTCGACGGGCGACGCCGGAATACCTGCTGGAGTTGCTTTCTGAGCAGGACGTCAAACACGTATGCGAGCTCCTGAACATCGATGCCACTGGCAGGCGGAGGACGGTTGTGCCCAGGCTGCTTGCGGCTGGCAGTTCCCCTGGTCGGAAGCAGGTGGCTACGGACCCGCCAGAGCCTTCCAGCAAGGTGATTCCCAGCCGCAACGACTCACCACAGGTGGTTGCCGTCCCACGACGTGACTCCGGGAAGGTGCCATCCCATACACTCTACACCGTCGGTTACGGAGGGCTTCCGGAACCGGAAGAGATGACCGCATTGCTTCGTGAGCATGGAGTCGAGGTGCTGGTCGACATCCGCGTGAGGCCCTTTGGCCGCAAGGTACTGTTCAACAAGAAGAAGCTGGAAGCTACCTACGGACCGGTGAAGTCGGCAGGGCTGGACTACCTCCATATCGTCGAGTTGGGCAACGAGGGCAAGGGCACAGGGGTAATTCGACTCAAGGACGCGGCAAAGGGACTGGCGCTGTTGTCGGATGAGGTGAAGAACAGAGTCGTCGCCATCATGTGTGTATGCAGAGAGCCGGCGCAGTGCCACAGAAGCGTCGTGGCCCGGAAGATGGCCAAACGGATGCCGGGCCTGCGCATCGAGCACCTTCGAGCACTGTCGCAGACCTGAGTAGCGGTCGTTGCACGACCGGTTGGCAGCGGACGCTCCGGCGATGGCTTGCCGCTGGGGTGACGCTGGGACGGGTTCGGACGGTACCTTGATTCACGTCGCCGGAAACTGGGCATGCACAGAGTCCGCAGTTGACGGAACGCACGTTATCCGACCGTGCGGCGCCCTGTGTTTCGGGGTCTTCGGGGCGAAATCCCCCCGGGTTGCGCTCGTCTGCATTCCACGGGTCGACCTGGGAGGGCTCGACAAGCGGCGACCCTTTCGGGGGCGCTGACAGGGGTCCGGCCGGGTCGTGACGCGCGACAAGACCCACCACGCGGCCGCACCCGCTAACCAGGGCCACCACGTCTGATCGACAGCCGTTTGAATCCGCCGTTCCGGTCAAAGAGCTGAGAGTACGGGCTTGTCGGCGCATCCGTCTTGGTGAGCGTCTCTGATTTTGATTCGATCGGCTCCCCAAAGAGAACACGCACTGTGCGGTCCTTGCCCCGGCGTGGATCTTCGCGCAGTTCTTCGCGGGAAAACGTAAACCAGCAGAAGTTGACGTTCGCCCCACGGCCGCGATCGGACGGGGTAGCAACCACACACTCATCGCCGACCTTGATCTCGTACCTGTCGTACCTCCCCTTGATTTTCAGGTCGAAGAACGCCGTCCTGTCGCCGTATAACTCAGCGTGGTTGTCCCTACAAGAATTATTCAGAAGCCACTGGGGCGCAGGGTTACTCAAAATAGGGGTGTCCCTTTCTTCTCGGCGGCCGCAGAGAGTGTCGGCAAGCGGCGCGAGGCATTCTGACCTGAAACAACCACCTGCTCAGCGATGTCGGTGGCCGGGATCAGCGCCAACCCAACGACGGCCATCACAATCCGCTTCTGACGCACGTTCCTATGGTAGTCCGGATGCAGAAGCCACTCGGTCGGCACCGGATACGGTCCCGGACGAACCACCACGACCGCCAAGTAGCATCGTTCCGCCGAGCCACACCAAGCCGACGGTGAGCGCCAAGCGCCATCCGCCGAATACCGCAGCCAGAGTGATTGCCACGCCAACCGCGAAGCACCCATACCCGCGGCCGGCCGCATCATTCATGCCAGCCTCGCGATCTGCCAGGCTTCCGGCCCGAGGCCGCGGGCACTGGGCGCGCGGACGCAAGGCGGCAGGAGGTTCGCGCTGTCGAAGGAGGGGGTGAGAATTCTAACCGCCCGCCAAGGCACGGTCCCAAGGCTCCGGCTCCGACAGGGTCTCGATCCCCTCCAGGCTGGACAGATCCGTAACTCGGCGGTGCTCGACGACCTCAACGACGCCGCCTGCAGCGTCGTAGAACACAAGGTCGTCGCCCTCGACCGCGTGACGCTCAGCGAAGAGAGCGCGCGCTTCCACCCCGTCGACAGTGAGTTCGTACTGCATGGTCTCAGACTACGCGAAGTTGGGGAGCCGTCGGACCTTGTCACCGAAGTGATCGACGGACGACCCGGACACTGGCGCGTACGCAAGCGGTTTCCTCGGTGGGCGACGAGGAGAGGCGGCCGATACGGCCGATACCTGGTCTGCCCGATAACATAGCCTATCGTGCACTCTGTGTCCCCCGCGGCACTCCGGGCACGCCTTCACCGTGAGCCCAATCCCGCCGGGCGTGGACCACTATTCCCTCAGGGTGTGCGATCGTAGCCAGTTAGGTGTCGATCGAGTGCCCAGATTCTCACCCGGAGATGGCGATGTCGCCTACAAGCGCGCTCCCATTCTTCGATGATCGACAGATCGACCATGCCGAGGCCCCGCGTTGCGTCGTCCGGAAAACGCGCCAATAGACGCCGCAGTTGCGCCGCGTCCGGCCACGGCGCCACTGTCCAGGGCGCCTCTCCCCTCAGCGCTTGTCGCACCTGCTCCGCAAACGCGGTCGCGTAGCGCCGTCGCTGCTGACCGTCACGGATGTCGGCGATGTGATTCCCGGTCTCGAAGACCGCGCCCAACGGGAGGACGAAACTGGCTCCATCGTCAACCAGACCGCCGAACTCGTTCAGCACGGTGTTACGGTCCTGATCGTAGCCGGGGACGCGAAGCACGTTCAGCAACACGGAGGTGTCGACGATAACGACTGGAGGCATGACGGGTTTGCTATGCGGGCGGCGCCAGTCTGCCTACCCGACCTGCTTCCGAAGCTCATTCAACCACACGTGGGCCCGTTGTCGTCGCTCCGCAGGGCCGGGCCGCTCCTTGACGAAATGCTCGATGATTCGGTGTGTCATCAAATGCCCGACCGATCCTTGGGCGATGAGCTCGGGATAGTCCGGAAGATCCGTCAGTCGGACCAACCGACTCGACCCGTCACCGCGGTCACGGTAGCAAAAGACCACATGAGGTACGGCGTCCTCGGGCAACGCGTCCAGCAGGGCCGGGTTGTGGCTGCTGATGAGCACGCGCAGACTCCGGGCTTTCGCGATAAGGGACAGCTGGTTGAGGAGTTGAGCGGCTCGGCTTGGGTGAACGCCATTGTCGATCTCCTCAATCACGACCAAACCCGGGGGGGCGGAGAGAACCGCCGCCGCGATCGCGAGGACGCGCAGCGTTCCATCCGACAGAAGAGTAGCATCGTAATCTCTGCTGCCGCCACCAAATGTCTCAGACAGGGTGACCATGACCTCGCCGCGTGGCGTCGCAATGAAATCGATCTCCTTGATGTCCTGCTCTGGAAGAGCCCTTACGAACTCAAGCAGTTCACCCTTGACTTCCGGCGTTTTGCAGAGATTATAGAGCACGCCCGACAGATTCCTGCCACTCTCGGTCAGTTTTTTTTCGCTCTTGAAGCTATAGCTTCGCATCAACGATGGCCTCGGATCGAGTGGTGTAATGGTAGACAGTTGTTGGTGAAATCGTCGAGTGGTAGCCGGGATCGTCTCCACCGCCTTGGTGTGACCGCGGTAAAACCGCGCCGGGCTCACAAGTTGCCACAGCAGCGTCATTTGGTCGTTGCACATTATCTGTGGCTTTTTGCCGCCCCGAGCGAAGTTATTGTAGGCGACAAACATGTCACCCAGAGCTCCCGTGGATGGCGTAACGACCTCAAAAAGCGGCACAGCGGAGGCTCCGGTGACGCGTTCGGCCGCGATATGGAGCTCGTCGTCGTTCCGTACGTCGAGGCTGATGGAGTAGCGATTCCAGTCGGACTCCGTCGTTTCACAGGACAGCGAAAAGGCGCGCTGACCTCGGAACCCGAGCTCGCTCACCTTTCCCCGAATCGCACGGTCGTCATCCCGCGATGCGTAGCGAAGCGCACCAAGCCTGTTGCCCGCCGCAATCCAGGACAACAAGCGCAGCGCTTCGATGGCGTTGCTCTTACCCGACGCGTTCGCGCCGATAAGGACCGTCAACGGGGCGAGCTTCAGCGTGGCTTCGCGGTAGCTCTTGAAGTTCTCGATCGTGAAATGGGACAGCATCAAAGGTTGTCCTTTTCTGAAACGGCTCCCGTCATACAGTCGGTACGAGCATAGTCTACTCGGGAGCCCCGTTCCGGCGCCGGGGCTACCTCGCACACCGGTCGGCGGACGCGGTCCAGAGGGCTGGAACAGGAGCTGTTGCTGGTTGCCGTTGACCCCAGCTCGCGGCGATGGCCGGCGCTCCGGTCGCCCCGAGCAATCGCCAGCCTTGCCAGCAGCCGGTCATGCCCCGACCGACGGAACCGAGACGTCGTCGTTGGCGACGACCAGCGGCACTCGCCCTTGGCCGGCGTCAAGATCGGCTCGTAGCGCGTCGAGGCGATGACGCATCTGCACTGACAGACATGCCTCCATGCGTTGCGTCCGCCGCGCGCCCCGTCTGGTGTCCGGGGACGCGACCCTCGCCGGGTACCGACTACCTCGGCGGACTTTCACGACGCGGGGCGCGTGCGGGCGACGCCGCAGTGGCCTGCGTGTTCCGCGCGCGACTGCGCCGGCCAAGCCGCCCCCCGGCAGCCGGCACACCGGTGCTCATCGACCTGCCGCCGCACCTGCCTCGGGTGATGGCCGACCGGCGGCGCATCGTGCAGGTGCTCAACAACCTGCTCTCGAACGCCGCCCGGCACTCGCCCCAGTCGGCCCCATACGGGTCGCGGCCGAGCACCGACGGCGCGCACGTTGCCGTCTCGGTCCAAGACGAGGGCCGGGGCGTGGGCGCCCGAGCGGCTGCCGCACCTGTTCGGCAGGTACGCGCACGCCGACGGCGGCGGCCGGGCGACCGCCGGCATGGGCCTCGGGCTCATCATCTGCAAGGGGCTGGTCGAGGCGCACGGCGGCTGCCCGGCGCCGACGGCATCGCGCTGATGGGAAGCGTCCCCGAGCTGCCCGCCCTGCCGGTAATCTTCATCTCCGGCTACGGCCGCGACGAGACGATCGCCGGGGCGCGCCCGTCCAAAGGAACCGAACGGCCGTTATCCGACCCGAGGCGCGCCGCCGAACGGGGACGACGACCCGCACGGCGGACACCTACGCCATTTCTTTCAGCTTCTTGAGCGGCAAAACCTTCACGGAAGTGCTGGCCGGCTTAGCCTTCACGTCCATCGTCTCACCAGGCCGGAACGGATTCGGTACGTTCTTCCGGGCCCTCTGCGCAGGCTTCTTCACGACCTTGATCTTCATGAGGCCGGGTATCGTGCAAGTGCCGACGGCCCCTTTCCGGACATGGCGCTCTATGACCGAATCCAGCGCCTCGAAGACATCCGCGACCTGCCGCCTCGTCAACGCCGTGTTCTCCGCGATATCCGAAAGCAGCTGCGCTTTCGTCATGGCCACGGTTAGTTGCTTGACTCTTGCCAACATGCCCTCCTTGGAGATGAGTGACCGGTTCTCCCGTTTGCCGCATGGTACCCCGATCCGGTGGCCCGCCATCGGTAGCGCGGGCCGCCTTGCAGGCGGGATGGGACTGGCGACCGTCCTCAGCGCGAATCCGCTGCTGCTGATCGTGACAATGGTCGCCCTCGCCAAGACGTCATCCGAACCACATCCACCCGGCTCATCCGGGGCGCCGAGCCCGCGCGCCGGCGTCAGCGAGCGCGCTACCACGCCCACTCGACGCCACGTTGCCGTAAATCGTCCCGGCGGCGTTCGTAGTCCGGCATCACGCGGCCGACGGCCTGCCAGTAGTCGCGTCCGTGACCACGATGCCGCAGGTGCACGAGCTCATGGACGACGACATAGTCGACCAGGCGCATCGGGGCCTGGATGATGCGCCAGTTCAGGCGGATGGTTCCGGTTCGGTCACAGCTCCCCCACCGTTTCTGCTGGTCCGCGATGATGACGGGGGGCATCGCGACACCGGCCTTCGACCGCCACGCTTCCACCCGCTCCGGCAGCCGCTCCGCCGCGTGACGGCGGAGCCACGAGACGAGGGCGGCTCGCACATGGGCCGTCTGCAGCGCTCCCGCCGGCGCGGGCACATGGAGCCAGCCGCCGCGCAGCTTCGCGTCCCCGGACTCGTTCGGATGGACCTTCAGGCGATAGTGCCGGCCGAGATAGAGCACGCTCTCGC
>MKWU01002193.1_pt1 | contig 30268 bp, 30 predicted proteins | sample 809101 | NCBI WGS metagenome assembly MKWU01 (sample SAMN05860141, study PRJNA318959) | sponge metagenome | host: Aplysina aerophoba | place: Slovenia: Piran, Adriatic Sea, Gulf of Piran | collected 2013-05-07
CCGGCGGGCACCGCCATCGTCACTGTGGCGGTCCGCCCGGGCCGCGAGGCGACCGCCGACTTTCCCCTCCGCCGGCTCGGCGCGATCGCCGGGCGCGTCGTCGCCGGCGATCCGGACATGCGCCTCGACCAGGTCGTATTGCGCCTGGAGCCCGGCGGCCGCTGGACCGCCACGCGGCGGGACGGGACCTGGGCGTTTCGGGGACTGCCGTCCGGAGATTACGCGGTCGAGATCGACCGCACGACCGCTCCCGGCCGGGCCTGGCGCTGGGGCCATGCCGCGCTCATCGCGCTGGAGCCCGGAGCCGAACTCGCGGGGATCGTATTCGAGGTCTCCGGAGGCCGCTGAAGAGGGTCTTGCGTCCGTGGCGGTCGACCACAAGATGTGGGGGTGGTTGGTGGCGCCTCGAAGTGGACCCCGCTTCCCTGAACTTCCTGCCCACCGCTGGGGGGCGGCAGCCACGAACGCTGGCGCCCGTCCCGGCCACGGCCGTGGCCGCCAGGCCGCGAATAGGTTGAATCCATGTTCGACAACGGGCTATCCCCCAGCGCACTGGAGCGCCTCGCGTTCCTGGCGGAGGAATGCGCCGAGGTGATCCAGGCCGTCGGCAAGATCGTCCGGCACGGCTACGAGAGCTCCGATCCAACAAGGACCGAATCGGCCACCAACCGACGCATGCTGGAATCTGAACTCGCGAATATCCGGTTCGCCATTTCCTTGATGACCCAGGCCGGGGACGTGTCTTCCAGGAACATCGGGGCGGCGATCTCCGCGCGTCTCCGGAATCCAGATCGGTACATGCACCACCAGGGGCAGGGAGACAGGTCCGCTCGGCCGCGGCGCCAACGCTCATGAGACTGTTGGTTGAGCTCGCCTACGCCCGCTGCCGGTGCCGGTCCTGCCGCGTCGACCGTCTGGAATGGGTCTGGTACATGGCACATGCCGACCCGGCGGCCTTCATGATCAGATTCGCGCCCCTGCCACCAGTCTGCCGACATCCGCAGCCCGTGCCCGCCTTCGGCTGCGCGCTGGCCCTCGCTGGCCTCGCGCCCGGGCTGCACCTGGCCCCTCGCAGCACACTCCCGTCCACCCCGGCTTGACGGCCCGCGCCCGCTGGCAGACCCTCAAGGCATGCAGGACCCGCCCGAACTGGACCAGTTGGTCAGCGACGCGCGCGAGGTTGCGAGGAGCATCCAGCAGCTTGAGACGCGCTCGCGGCACGTCGTACAGGTGGGCCACCGCGAACCCCCCTCCCTGTGGTCCGGCCAGCCCCGCTGTGCAGCCGCGTGCCGCGAAGTGGCCGCCGAGTCGCGACGCTGTGCCGCTCTGGCTGCGTCCGTGGGACTCCGCCTCCCCGGCGCGGAGGGCACGACGTGGCTTGAGGCCGCCGCCACATGTCAGGAGACAGCGGATGGCTGGGAGCAGCTTGCCGGGTCCACAACCGGCTGGGGCTGGAGGCAGCGCTGGCTCCCCGGCGCCCTGCTGGGTTCGTTGGCGGGGTCACTCTTGGCCGCCGCGGCGGTGCTGCTGATTCACTTGGCCAGCGCAGGGTGAGCGACGCAAGCCCGCAGCCAGGACCACCACTCCAACCAGGTTGACACCTGTTGCGGCCAACCGCCGCCGCAGTGAACGACGACCTCCGCCGGCCCGTTTCCGCGCCACCCCATCCAACGACCCCACCTCGCGCCGACGCCGGTCACTATAAGGGCCGCTTGCAGCGTTCTCCGCCCTCGTTACCGGGAGCGCGTCGGCCCGGATTCCCTGGCCGCCTCCCGCGCCGCACGGCCGAGCTCCGCCAGCAACCCGGGAAGCTCCCTCCCGAGATACTCCCTGGCGGTGTCCGGGAACTCACTGTACGGCGAGTGCGGGAAGCACCTGTCGTGTATATCCCTAACTTGCTCGAACGTGCTCGCGCCCACTTTCCGCGCCAAAATCCGCATGTCATCCCAGTCTTGCTGGCGGTGGGCCCGGAACTTCATCGCTAGGAGCTGCCGGTCCGAGGCCGCGATCGCCGTCAGGCACCTGCCCTCGTAGACCGTTCGCTCGTCGCCGTCAGGCCGCGGGGGCATGCCGGGCACGAGCGACACGTCCCGATTGAGCCAATTCGGGGCGATGCCCATTTCCCTGGCGGTGTCCCGCACCGCTGACGCGAACTCCTCCTGCCCACCGGCATGCTCGATGCGCAGCGCATCGACGTCCCTCGTCAGGCCCTCGCGGCTGCCGTCCAGCAACAACGGGGCGCTCCCGGCAAGGTGCACCACGGCCTGCAGGTGACGCTCCTCGAGCTTCCGGTCGAGATGAGCGAAGGCCTTGAGGATTCTTGGCCTGTCGAGGACGCGATCGCGATCCGAGCCGCGGCCACTCCGTTTGCCCACGGCGATCACGCGGGACGGGCCCAGGGGTAGGCGGGCGGATTCTCCCACGGCCACTCGGGCAGGTTCCAGGTATTCAGCCATCCCCGCGCCCAGTGGTACTTCTCGCCCCCGCGGGGGTCGAGCGACCGGGGGTCGATCAACGTGCCGTGCCGCCGGAAGGCCGGCGGCGAGAATCTCTTCGGATCAACGCCCGCGGCCCCACCCCTTGGCCGGTCCGTGACCTGCCAGTCGGGATCGCAGAACCGCTCCGGATCGTGCACCCACCGCGGGGGCTCAAGTCCGTGCTCCCATGCCAGATGCTCCGTCACCGCCGCAAGCAGAGCGTCCCAGCGCGTACCGGTCAACTCGGGCGGCCGTGCCATCGCCGCGATTTGCTCCTCGCGTGGCTGGGCGTGAAAGCAGCGCGGAAGATCACACACCACCATCCTGTAGCGAGTCGCGAAGTCCGGGTGCCTCGCGATCACGTCGCTGTATGCCGCAACCTCGAAATCCGGGTCGAACTCTCGCATGCCGCCCTGGCCCCGACCTTCATCGTACCCGTTATCCCACTCCGCGGCGACCTGCTGCAGGCCTGTCGCCCCGACGAATAGGCCACCGTCCCGGAATCGGCCGGTTCGGCGTTGCGGCGCGGTACCTGGCTGCTCGACTTCGAGGCGGCCGAGGCGGACCTTGCGCGGCCGCACAGCGGCGAGTCCTCAACGAAAGGGGCTGGTTGTCACGGTGAAACGCCGCACGGCCCTGCTCCACCGCCTGGCCGAGGCCGACGTGACCGTCCGGAGCGCCTCCCACCATGCCACCGGAACACGGGGCTGGGTGGGGTTGCCAGCGATTGATTTAGTGCTCGTCGGCTAGACACGGGTTGGCACAACCGACCACAGTCGCGGCTAGCAGTTCAGGGCGCTGGAAGAGAGGGGCTGCCGACGGATCGTCATGCCTACCGAATCCGCTCGCGCGGCGACCACCGCCGTGACAATTGATTCCTATAGTTCTCTATTCCCATAGGATTATATTGCTATATCACTCGACAAGCAATCCCTATAGAAATAGAGTCGTCAATATGTACACCCTCACGCTGATCGCGCAGAAGGGCGGCACGGGGAAAACGACGCTGGCCATCAACCTGTCGGTTGCCGCCGAGCTGGATGGTTGGTGCGCGGCGCTCGTCGACATCGACCCGCAGGCCAGTGCCGCGGGCTGGGGCGACCACCGACACGCAGACACGCCCGCAGTCGCGACGGTTCCGGCACCGCGGCTGGCCGACGCCCTTGAGGCGGCGCGGGGCCACGGCGCGGACCTCGCCGTCATTGACTCCGCTCCGCACTCGGAATCGGCCGCGCTCGCGGCAGCTCGGGCGGCCGACCTTGCCCTCGTTCCGTTGCGGCCGGCCGTGCTCGACCTGCGGGCGCTGGGGACGACCGCCGACATCTGCTCTCTGGCCGAGGTTGCGAGCGCCGTCGTGCTGAACCAGACCCCGTCTCGGGGGCCACTGGCCGACCAGGCGGCGGAGGCGGCGGCCGGCAGTGGGCTGGAGGTCTCGCCGTGCCGGATCGGCTACCGCGTCGCGTTCCAGCACTCTCTCACCAACGGGCTCGGCGTGATCGAGCACGAGCCCGACGGCAAGGCCGCGGAAGAGATCCGCGCGCTCTTCCGATGGGCCCGCGCCCGTCTCGAGACCTAGTGGACGTACACGAGGAGGACCCAAGCCGTGCCCAAGACGAATCCCTTAACCGTGGCCATGCGCTCCGTGGGAGCCAAGTCTGCACCCTCGGAACCCGCCGGACGCCCGGATAGAGAGACGGCGACGAAGCTCGTCGGCGGCCACTTTCCGGAGCCGGTGCATCGTCAGCTCCGCGTGCTGGCCGCGCAGGAAGGCTGCACGATCCACTCTCTGCTGTCCGAGGCCCTCAACGGACTCTTTCGGTCGCGCCAGCTTCCGCCGATTGCGTAGGCCCGGAGCCCTGCCGGACTACGCCTGGGCGCACGGCGCCGCTTGCGGACAGCTCCCGGGCCTTTCCGGGTCCGGACCAGGTCCAGCAACTCTCCCGTCTGATCGCTTTAGGAGGGCAAGCCCGACCCGGATGGCAGGACTGGATCTCGCCACGGAGGCTCCTCCCGCGTGACCGGAGGCTCCGAGGGGCCGACTTCCAGTCCGCCTCGCACCACCCTGTACTGCAGACCTGGCCACGAGGTCTGAATCTTCCGGATCTCGCGGAGGCACCGCGTCCGGAAGCTGTTCACCACGTCACCGTCGGCGACCTTGGCGGGGTGGTCTCCGAGCAATTCGTAGAGTTGCACCCACGTCAGCAGCCGCGGTCCCGCCATCGAGAACCCGCGGCAAGCCAGGAAGCTGTACAGGTCGAGTCCTAGCGGACTGTGTGCAAGCTCCCTGAGGGTACGGATGTCGACCGGCACCGGATGGCGCAGTGCCCCGCGGTAGAGCCGCGAGCCAAGCAGGACGCGGTTCTCCCGCGCCGCGGGCTCCTGTGGCCTTTCCGGGTTCCACCACAGCTCTCTGTGATCGACCACCAGACCGGAGACGACCCGTTCTTCACCGTCGTCGGGGTAGCTGATCTCGACCATGATGTCACACAGCCGGTCCAGTTGGTTCTGCAGCCGACGCGCCTCCGGCGCACCACCTGCATCGGGAAGCCCGATCCGTTTCATGAAGTCGTGCAGCGACCGCCCGGGCGCGAGAGACCGCGCTTGCGTCCATGCCGCCTCGCTGCACATCCAGGCCAGTATTAGGCGCGGCAGGGAGCCGTAGGGAAGCCCGTGGTCGGGGTTCGGCGTGATGACAAGTTTGTATGCCCCATGCCTCTGGACATACTTGGCGCGGCGGCGGGGATTCGTCCTGGGCAGGGCACAAAGCATGAGCAGCCTCATGACGAACCCGGTGTCGGGGTCCGCCCCACGGGCGGCGGCCGGGCCTTCGCACCCCAGAAGCGTCGTCAAGTGCAGGGTGATATCCGTCAATTCTTAGCGCTCCGCTGGCGCTAGGGTACACGGTGCCGACGCGACTCTCAATCCGCAGGATCTTTTTGGCGCCGAGTGGAGCCTTTCCCCATCCCCCCGGGAAACAGCACTTCTGCATCCGCCAGGCACCCGGTTCGGTTGGCATGGCCGGTTCCAATGCATCGCCGCTGGTACCCCTTCCGGATAGGCGTGGTGCCCAATCGAAGCGCGGTACCGCGCTCGCAGAGGCCTCCGACACCAGCTGCTCGCTTCAGCACGCTTGCACTTCGGGTTGGGCCGACTTGGTAGTAAGCGCCAATCTCGCTTCAGTTCCGCGCGTGTCCAAGCTGCGCTCGGAGAGACCGATCCACCCCCTCGGCTCCCCTGTCTGCGCAGCAGGGTACTGTCCCGATTGCACTGCATCAGAACCGATCGATTTGGTGGCACTTCGAACCGTCCCCGAATGCGTAACACGAAGTGCCCGAGAAGCGCCACCATAGAAGTATTCTTTGTTGACTGCTAACGTATTGAACGGATGGAGCTTTCATGACCGTCGGATACGCAAGGGTTTCCACCGTCGACCAGAGTCCCGGCTACCAGGTCAAGGCACTGCAGGAGCGCGGCTGCCAGCGGATCTTCACGGACCGCTGCTCGGGCAGGTCGCCCAACCGCCCGCAGCTCGCCGCCGCGCTCGAATTCGTGCGCGAGGCCGACACGCTCGTGGTCTGGAAGTTCGACCGCCTGGCGCGAAACCTGCGCCACCTGATCGATCTGGGGGTCACCCTCGAGGCGCGTGGCTGCCAGTTGGTTTCGCTCACGGAGGCAATCGACACCGCCAGCCCCGGGGGCAAGCTGGTCTTTGCCGTGTTCGGGGCGATGGCGGAGTTCGAGGCGGACCTCAACCGGGAGCGCGTTCAGGAAGCGTACCGGGCAGCCAAGGCGTCGGGTCGGCGCTGGGGGCGCCCGAGCGCATTCCATAATCCGGAGAACGTCAGGATCGCGAAGACCATGCTGAAGGACAGGCACATATCGCGGAAAGCGATTGCAGAGCACTTCGGCGTGAACCGCAATGTCCTTTACCACTGGTTCCCGGGCGGGGACCCGGACGCGTATGACGGGACGCGGCATGGGAGCAGCACGTGACAGTTGACGAGGCATGCAGCGCCTACCTCCGCGAACTCGGGGCGCGGAACATGCGCCAATCGACACTCGAGAACTACCGGAGTCTGTTCAATCAGTTGCGGGCGTTTGCGGCCGATGCCCGCATCGAGTCCATCGAGGCGATCGACAGGGCAGCCATGGAGGGCTGGCGCGAGAGCTGGGACTGCGCCTATAGCACGCAACGCCGCCGCCTGGCGCAGTTGAAGGCGTTCTTTTCGCACGCGGCTGCGGCAGGCTGGGTACCTGTTTCCCCAGTGAGCGGGATCCGCAGCCCCAAGTCCGACGCCCGGCCGACCATGCCGCTCTCCATCGACGAGGTGCGGGCGATGATCGACGCGGCGCGCGCCAATCCCAAGGAGCAGGCGTTGATTCTCCTGCTCCGCTATTCCGGGCTGGCCATGCGGGACGCGGCGACCCTCGCCTACTCCGCGCTGCAATCTACCGGCGAGGTCATTCTGCGCCGGGCCAAAAGCGGCGAGGTCGTGACCGTACCCCTACCGGCCGAGGCCCTCGCGGCGCTCCACGGAATCGCGGAGCCCGGCCGACGGCACTTCTTCTGGACCGGGAGGTCAGCCGGGACCACTGTCGCCAAGTACTGGCGCGGGCGCCTGAAGACCATCGCGACCGCCGCCAGAGTCGAGGACTTCCACCCGCACCGCCTGCGGGACACGTTTGCGGTCGAGCTGCTGCTCTCCGGCATGTCGATGGAAGACGTCAGCATCCTGCTCGGCCACAGCAGCGTGCGAACTACCGAGAAGTACTACGCACCCTGGAACTATGCACGGAGGCGCCGCCTCATCGCGCTGGTCCACGAAGTTCACCGGCAGGATCCGATCCTGCGGGAGTTTACACCAAAGAAGCCCGCGGGGACCGCACCACCGGTCCCCGCGGAGGCTAGCTTGGCAACACGCGACGTTCCCGAGCCAACCCTACGGGTTCAGGGTAGCACATGATGTGGTTAGTTGCGGAAGAACTGGTCAGTCCGACCGGTCGAAGCCGGGCACCGACAGCTGCTCTCCGTCGAGTGGCGCTGAGTCGTGAGCCACGATGCCGGGCACGGTCATCGCGAGGGATTCGTAGACGTCGATCGGCGGCGTAATGGTGGACCGCTACCGTGGCGCATGGGAGCGGGCCGCATTTCGCTCTTCCAGTAGTCCGGAACATCGATCTCTTGCAAGGTTTCACGACGGTCAAGCGCGGTGGAACGGGGTACCCAGACGTGCTCGTTCAAGCCGCGGATTGCCATGTGTAGCGAACCCCGCTATCCAAACAATCGGGCGCGCTCGCCGTGGCCGCCGACCAGCCTGCAGACGTTGTAGAGCACCATGTGCCCCTTGTCCGTCTGCATCAGCGCGCATTGATTCCAGAACGGATTGTTGTAATCGTTGTCGTCGAACCAGGGACGCCCTCCGCCCCAACCCAGGCACGAGACTCGACGGATGCGCTCTCGGGTCACGCCTGTCAGCAGGCCGAGACAGTGGGTCGGATAGTGCATGGGAGGAAGGCCCCACCGCCACGACCGGGAACCGTCCGGCTCGTAGAACCGCGATGACTTGTCGCTAAGCAAAGCGTCAAGACTGCCCCTGTCGTGGTAGTACTCGAGTTCGAGTAGTGGAGTTCTCCGAATCCCTCGACCGCATGCAGGTTGCGTGCATAGATGCAGGGCTGCCTGGCGTAACTGGTTTCCGCCATCATGTAGCGCAACCCCGTACTTTCCTCGAGTTCTCGCAGGCGCTGGGCCTGCTCGAGAGTCATCACCGCGGGCACGGCGCAAATCACGCGCAGACCGTGTCTCATACACAGGGAGACATGCGCGAAGTGGTCGGGCGCTCCGCTGAAAACGCCAACGGCGTCCAGATTGTCGGGTCCCCGAAGCATCTCGTCAAGGGAGTTGTAAGCGGTGTCACAGCGATAAGTCTGGCGGAGCCTCTCGCGACGGTCTGCACGCAAGTCAGCCACCGCGGCGACTGTGCAATTCGGATGCTCGTGCCAGTAGAACTAAGTCCCGAATCCGCCACCGACCACGCCAATACGGGCTTGTCTACCGCCCTCCGTTTCCGCAGCCAGTCCAGTCGGCAGACTGGCTGCGGCGGTCAGCGCCGCCGAGTCGATCAACCGCTGCCGTAGAAACTCACGTCATGATTCCATGTCCATGCTTCCGTGGGAGAAACCGACACCGCACCGGATTCTCCGAAACTCAGCACTTCCTGTTCGCGTTGCCTGCGGTCCACAGCGGAAATCTTCTGCCTGCTGACTCAGGCTACCCCTCCCTCTAGCCATTCGAGCGAGAAGCGCGCCAAGCGAATGCCTTCGTAAGGCCCATCGCTGCCTGCCTCGAACAGCAAGCCCACCGCGCCGTCCGGCAGGCGCGCCAAGCTCGAGTATGCTGCCGGTCCTTGGTGAATTAGTCGCTTTGCAGGCCAGGTCCTCCCGTCGTCTCGACTCAAGCGGACCGTCATGCGGATCCGCTCCCCGCGCTCGCGTGAGACAGGTGGCGCGGGATTCGCAAACAGCAGCCGACCTGCGGAGGCCGTGCCTGGCCAGGAGTACCGAATCAAGCTCGCCTGGACCTGGGGATCGCCTAGGTGTGGGTCGGGCTCAGGCGCAGACCAGGTCTCCCCGCCATCGTTGCTGAATGAGATCGAGCGGTACCCAGTGCGTTCCGCGTTGGTGAAAGACTGGCTGCGGCTACTCATCATCAGCCGTTCATCCTCCAACTCGACAACCTGGCTCTCGTTGCAAGCTGGCGCAATGACGGAGCTTCGAGTCCAGGACTCGCCGCCGTCATCGGACAAGATCGCGTGTGCGGCGAACCCGTCTCGCTCCGAGGTATGGTTCGCGGGTACGACAAGCCGACCGGCATGGGTACCTCGTCGCAACTGAATCGCCACTCCCGGGCCGGTTGCGTACCACCACCAATCCGGACCCTTCGCCTGCGCCGTGATGTCCCGAGCCGCTGACCAGCTCTCCCCATCGTCGTCGGAACTTGCCACAAACACCCTGCGAGTACCCTTCCCTGTGCCGCGGTGCAATTCGCGGCCGTGGTCTTCACCGCTGTTCCAGGTCATCGGCAAGAGCACGCGGCCTGTCCGAGCGTCGACCACCGGACATGGATTGCCGCATGTGTTCTCCCCGTCTCTCCACACGACCTGCAAGGCCGACCATGTCTTCCCCGAGTCCTCTGATCGCTTTACCACGAGGTCAATCGCGCCGCTGTCTCCGCGACCGAACCGGCGTCCCTCGCAGAAAGCGAGAAGCGCACCCGTCGGGGTCGGCAACAGGGCCGGAATGCGGTAGGTGTGATATTCGCCTTCACCGGCAGGAAACACGACCCGTTCATCGATGTCCCCGCGTTGGGCGAGAGCAAGGCTAGGCACGAGTGAAGCCGAGAATGCGCGGCGCGTCAGGACCATGACCGGATGACATCCTAGCAACTCCTCACAGCCCCTCGGGGAGCCGTCCCCGATGAACGCATGGGCCCCGCTGCTCCCAAGACTGGGTCACTGACATCCGACGCCGAGTCTGGCTCCCGGGTCAAGCATTGGGGAGAGGGGGGGCGACCTTCTTGTCGCGGCTCCTGATCAAGACCGGTCCCCTGGCAACGCTAGACCTTGCCGGAATCGGCCATCCTGCCCCCTTGGATCCGACGGTGGTCGCAAGTGTCAGGCATCTCGATCCGGTCGCTTCCACGACAGCCGTTTGGGAGCTAACCTATCAGGACCGTCGCGGTCCGAGACGGCGAGGAGATCCGATGCGAGACCAAGAGGCGTTGCGCGAACACCTGATTCGACTCCTGGATTGGGAAGATGCGCATGTGAACTTCAACCCCGCTCTTTCCGGCTGGCCCAAGGAACTGCGGGGTACCAAGGTCGCGGGGTGTCCTCACTCGGCTTGGCAACTCCTCGAGCACCTGCGGATCTGTCAGTGGGACATCCTCGAATTCAGCCGCAACCCGAACCACGTTTCTCCAAGCTTTCCGGGCGGCTACTGGCCGGTCGATGAAGACCCGCCGAGCGACGCAGCTTGGGACAGCTCACTGGCACGGTTTCAAAGTGACCTGAGTGAAATGAAGCGTCTGCTAGCGGATCCTGCGGTGGATTTGCTCACTCCGATCGCACACGGTCAGGGCCAGACAATTCTCCGGGAGGCATTGCTCGTTGCCGATCACAACTCACACCACCTGGGCCAGCTGATCATGCTGAGGCGTCTATTGGGGATTTGGTCTTAGCGCGATTCGAGGCGCAGGCAACTCAGGGACTGTCGGTTGCGCAAGTTCTCAAGGTTAAGGCGCGCTGATCGGACCGTCGATTGATGCGGTCGTCGCTGGCGAAGACTTCGTCGACCAGCGCTCCTCACCCGGCATGAGCCGCCAATGCCCTCTCAGCAGGTGGCGAGAGCGTGCGTCACGGAGATCGCATCCCGTTCAAGATGCCTAATCGTTTCGGAAATATCTTCCTTGGTGGTGCGGGGATTGATCGTACAGAGACGCAAGGCAGTCTTGTTGCGAAGCTCGGTAGTCATCACCATGGAAAACCCGGTTGACAGGCAGCGTCGGCAGATCGAGAGATTGAGGTTGTTCAGTTCCGATTCCGGCAAGTCTCGGGGCTGGTATCGAAACGTCACGACACCGAGATTGGCTGGGGTGAGGATCTCCCAGCAATCGCGGGCACGCAGTTGACTTTCGGCGAATCGGGCATTCTCCAACCCGACTTCCACCGCTCTGCGAAAGCTCTCGAGACCAAACGCCTTGATCGACATCCACAACTTCAACGCACGAAATCTTCGCGTAAGCTCCGGACCAAAATCGCAAAAATTGATTCCATCTCCAGCGCTCATTGCGACCTCCAAGTACTCCGGTAGAACCTGGAACGTCTCCTTGAGGCGACCACGGTCGCGCACCAGGACACATCCAATATCGAATGGCTGAAATAGCCATTTGTGAGGGTCCAGTGACAGGGAATCGGCACGCTCCAGTCCCCAAAGTAATGCTCTGCCTTCTTCCGTCAACATCGCCGGCGCTCCAAACGCCCCGTCAATGTGGAACCACATTCGCTCGTCCTTGCACAGGCTCGCAATGTCTGCGAGTGGGTCCACCGCGCCAGTGTTGATGGTTCCGGCGTTAGCGACGACACAGAACGGGTGAAGGCCGTCGCGGCGGTCACGGCCAACAGTCCGTCTCAGAAGATCAGATTGGATCCGAAAACCTTCATCGGAGGGGATTCTCCTAAGCTGCTTTGCCCGGAAGCCGAGAATGCTGGCAGCTCGAGCTATCGACGAATGCGTCTGGTCCGAAAAATATATTGTGGCGTTGTGCCACTCATCTCCGAGTGCGGCCTTTCTGGCCGCTGCAAGTGCCGTCAGGTTGGCCATCGAACCGCCACTGACGAGCACCCCACCGGCCGATTCCGGGAGGCCGCAAATCTGGCGTAGCCAATCGATCACGGTTTCCTCGATCTGAGCTGCGGCGGAGGCTTCAAGCGAGATTCCGGAGAACACATTGAAGCCGCTAGCCAATGCATCTGCCATCGCGCTGACGAAGTTGCTGGGTCCCGGGGCAAACGCAAAGAATCGCGGATGATTGACGTACATGACGTTGCCGAAGATTCCTTCGTTCGCAGTCTTTAGCAATGCATCGAGATCCTCGCCAACTTCCGGGGGCGGTTCGCCAAAGAGGGATGTCAGAGTCGCCTTGTCCCTTGACTGCGTTACGGGTTTCTGCCGAAGGTCGCGAGTATGCTCGACGAGCATGTCGATGACCCGGTAACCCAGATCGCGCATCTCCCGTTCTGACAGTGTGAGAGGTATTTCTTGCGACAAACTTCAGTATGCCGATTGCTGCGAACTATTTGCCGCTATGGCACTTCCGTGGCCACACAGTGCGCAGCGTAGTTGAGCCCGCTGCCGTGCAGCGCCTCTCGACAATGATCTCGGCGTGCCGGCGCCGGGCCTCGATACACAACCCGGCTCAAAGGTCTGGACGGCACGGTCGCGCACGAGCGGCCGGTCCACCGGGTGGTGGATCGGTTCGCTCCGCACCGTTGACTCCGACACGGCATCGCGATCAAGGCCCTGCCGGATGACGAGGTGGCTGTGACGGGAGATGGCGCAGGTTGCCTCGCTGGATCTGCAGGTCAATCTTGCGGTCCGCGTGGGTTCCTTGTCTGTTTCGGGCACAGGTCGATGACGAACTGCCAGATGCCAACGCCGCTGTTCCGTTCTACGTCAATGCAATGGAGTGGCGCTTTCATCAAGCGGACCGGCCGGAAACTGGATGGCCGCACGTGGCATAAACTGCCTGCCAGATTGAAAACTTGAGCCAATCAAACGGCCCTCCTTGAACAAGTGCGCGTCGAATTGCGACGCGTCGCGATCTATGGGCCTTGGCGCAACTGCTGCCTTCTCTGGAAAGGTGGCTGGACCCTGGTGGAGAGCACTGTCGCTCCACCGCACTGCCGCACTGGAATCTTCTCGGATAATCCCCGGCAAGTGGCTGGCCAGTGACAGTAGCCCTCTGGCATGCCCGGCTGGTATGGTCAGCCACCTTTGCTGGGTTCCCCGCGATCTCGCGAACTCGCCGCAGTCCTACACGCAGGGCCTTCGCGCGGGACGCCACCGGGTACAGGTCGGTCTCTCCCTGTCCTAGCGTCGGGAACGATTCGGTGGCTGGAGATTGACCGTCGGCAAGAGACTGGCGAGCCGTTCCTTGAGTTCGGCGTGATCCGGCGACAAGGCCAGATTGTGCCACTCCTGCGGGTCCTCGCGATGGTCGTAGAGCTCTTCGCCGCCATCCGCATACCGGATGTAGCGGTGAAAGCGCGTGCGAACGGCATGGTTGCCGAAGAGGTGAGTGGTGATCGCGACGTGGGGCCATTCGGCACCGGGATCTCGAAGCAACGGCAACAGGCTGTGACCCTGCAAATGGCCTGGTGGATCGAGTCCAGCGAGATCCACTAGGGTCGGATACAGATCGAGCAACGAGACAGGCTCGGCCGACCGGCTGCCGGCCACCGTGACGCCTGGGGCGACAACGATCAACGGCACGCGGGTCGATTCTTCCCAAAGGGTCTGCTTGCGCCACTGGCCCTTTTCGCCGAGGTGCCAGCCGTGATCGGAAAAGAGCGCAATGATCGTTCGGCCCGCTCGTCCGCTCGCATCCAGAGCATCCAGGAGTTGACCCACCATCGCGTCGGCAAAGCTGATGCTGGCCAGGTATGCTTGAACGCCTTCCTTCCATTTACCGGTCTCGACGACCCACTCGTGGACCCGCTGATTGTTGGCATATCGCTTCGCCCCGGGCACGTCGTCCAGATCGTTCTGAATTGTCGAGGGCAATTCGACCTGGTCGAGCGGGTGCAGGTCGAAGTACGCTTGGGGGAGATACCAAGGAAGGTGGGGTCGGTAGATCCCGGCACCCAGGAAAAGCGGCTTCCCGTGCGTTGCACCGATCTGCCTGACCGCCCAAGAGACGACTTGGCCGTCGGCCATCGCCGAGTCCTCCGCGGCGACGGGAGCCCAATCGAAGAATCCAAGGACCAGGTTGGGGTTCTCGTTGAGGGGCCAGCCGAGCGGACGAACCTCGTCGGGCAACTGGCGGTTCATCGCCGGGTAGTAGTCATCGAAACCCTTCCGGGGAAGCAGCCCGAAAAAGGCACGCGGAAAGTACGTGTGGCTGTGGAAAAGCTTCCCACCTCCGAGCGTTCGGTAGCCGTTTTCCTGGAGGAATAGCGGCAACACGGGCTTGCCTTCGAGCGCAGGAGAGTTTCGCCAATCGTGATTGTTACCGTACACGCCGATATGGGAAGGCAGCATGCCGCTCATCAACGAGCTTCTTGACGGATTGCAGATCGCCGCGGTGGCATGAGCGTTCGTGAACGTCATCCCCCGGGCCGCAAGGCGGTCGATATTCGGGGTCTTCGCTTGGGGATGGCCACCGAGCGGACCAACCCAGTCATTGAGATCGTCGATCGAGATGAGCAGGATGTCGGGACTCTCTGCCACTGCCCTCGACGAAGCCAACCCGCAGAGCGCCAACGCGATCAGAAGCGTGAACAGTCTCGACATGGTCCTACGGTTTGAGATGACGGTCGAGGAACTCGGCGACCATCTTGAAGAGCGACTCGGGCGTGTCCTTCACTGCATTCCGGAACCCATGATCGGCACCAACGACCTTGTACAGGCGCGATTCCACGCCAGCCTCCTGCAGCGCTGCGTATAGCAGCTCGCTCTGGTTGTACGGAACACTGAGGTCCTGCTCGCCATGCATGAGGAGCATGGGCGGGTCGTCCGGCGTGACGTAAGTGATCGGATTGGCCCTGCGCACCCGGTCGGGATGCTCTTGGATTGGAACCCCGATGAACTCGGATTCCTGCGATCCGGCAGCGTCGTGGTCGATTCGGCCTTCAAAATCGTTCATTCGCAAGAAGTCCGTCGGCCCAAACCAGTTGCAAACCATCGTCGGCTTCGAGGAGACATCCTGGTTCTCCGCGTGGATCACGTCCCATTCCCTGACATCCCAGGCCGTGCCGAGCAATGCCACCAGATGGCCGCCCGCGGAGGAGCCCCAAACGGCTAGCCTGTCCGGATCGATTCCGTAGTCCGAGGCATTCGCGCGCAACCAACGCACGGCCGCCTTGCAATCGGCGATCGCCGCCGGAAAGATCGCCTCACCGCTCAGGCGGTAGTCAACCGAGGCTAAGATGTATCCGCCATGCTCGAGAATGGGTCCTGGCCGTCTAAGCCCGTCCTTGCTCCCTCCGCGCCAGCCGCCGCCATGGATCCAAACGACAAGGGGCATGGGGCTGGCGGGCCTCGTCTCAGGAACATAGAGGTCAAGGTGCAGGTCGCGGCCATCGACCGAACCGTAGACCAAGTCCAGGTGAGCGGTGACGCCCTCTGGCAGTTCAAACTGCGGGCGAGGCGCGCGGCTGCGCTGGACCCCTTCCTGTGCCGGAAGAGTCACGACGCTCGTTAACGCCAGCGGCAACAACACCGCCAAAGACAACGAATTCAGGCTGAGACGGTCGACCCTGAATTCCTTGCGCATGGTTGGACTATACGGAATAAATTGCGTTTACGCAACACCTCGGATAACATTGCAGGCACGCCTTGTTCGCAAGGTTGCGTCGATATGGCTCAAGCGCTCACGGATTGGGTTTTCACGCGCTCCGGCGTGCGAACCCGGCGCTGGGTCTGCAACTCCGCTCCGCTACGGTGTGACGCCATGGTTGCTGGATGGCCCCTCATTCCGAGCCTGATCATCGGTCCGGCGGGCTCGGATAAGCGACGCTCTGACGCGCGTGGCAGCTCCATACTGAACGCCGTTGGGGCGTTGCCACGTCTGGCCCGGAGGCGCGGACGGCTCGGCACCATCTTGAGGAATGCCGCGGGGTGCCGACCATGACCCCGTACAGGCTCTCCATCACGGCCTCTAGCGACCCGTATCCGACTTACCGTCGCATGCGGGACGAGGATCCGGTGCATTACTCCGAACCCGAGGATGTCTGGGTCCTGACTCGCTACAAGGATGTCTCCGCCGCGTTCAAGGATTGGCGCACTTGGTCCTCCCAGCGACGCGGCAATCTGCTGAACGACATCCCCGAGCGGATCGGCAAGACACTGGGCACCTCGGACCCACCGAGTCATCGCTTCGCCCGCAGCCTCGTTGAGAAAGCCTTTACCCCCCGCAGTGTCGAAGCGATGCAGCCGAGCGTCCGCTCGATGGCCGAAGTGATGTCGGCAGAGGCCCGCGAGCGCGGCACGATCGAATTCGTGCAGGACATCTCCGCGCCATTCAACGCCGGCGTTCTGGGGGCCATGTTCGGCATCCCTAATTCCGACTTCCTGCTGTTGCGTCACTGGCTGGACGACTTCTTTCAGCGGGAGAATGCGCCAGTGGGAAGCGTATCCAGGCAAGTGCTGGCGATGCGCGCCTTGAACGACTACCTGGGAGGTTTGGCTGACGAGCGCAACGCACGGCCGGGGCCAGACCTGATGAGTGCGATGCTCCGAGCCGAGGAGTGTGGCCGGCGCTTGAACCGCGAGCAAGTCGTGGTGACGACGATGACGTTCCTGACGGCCGGATTCGAGTCGACGAACAATCTCTTTACCAACCTTGCGTACGCCTTGGCGCTACACCGGGAAACCTATCAACTCCTCAGCCAAGAGATCTCGATGGTCCACGGCGCGATAGAAGAAAGCATGCGCTGGGATGCTGCGGCTCAAGGGTTCGTGCGTTGCCCGACTCGAGAGGTGTTGCTGCATGACAAGACCATTCCAGAGGGATCGCAAGTACTGCTGCATATTGGCTCGGCGAATCGCGATGAGAGGGAGTTCGAAGACCCCGATCGGTTCGATTTGGGACGCGAAACCAGGCGCCATCTCGGCATGGGCCAAGGAATCCATTTCTGCGTGGGAGCCCCGCTTGGGCGCATGATGGCGCAAACGCTGTTTAGTATGCTACTTCCAGTGAGCCGGCATTGGGAGATCGACTTGGCAGACGCCCACCGCGTTACAACCCCAAATTTCCGGGGCTTCTCCGCCTTGCCGCTCACGGTTTGAGGATTTCGAATGAGGGGACCAACAGTGAAGTACATTGCCTTCCTCTGCGCGGGACTGGCCCTCGCCGTCGCGTTTGCGCAGGACACCCCGTCCAGAGAACAGCGAATCGAAAACTGGTTGAGGATCCAGGATGCGGACAACGATGGACGGATTTCGGCCGATGAAGCCACTGGCCAGATGAAGGGCAACTTCCGGCGCATCGATGTGAACAACGACTCTTTCCTCGACAAACAGGAACTGGGCGCGTTGGCCGAACGGCTCGGACAAAACCAGGCTGCCCGTCGAACACCTCAGTTGATCACCGATGACCAGATACGCCAGCAAGCCGCGGCCGGCGTCTTGCTTGAACTCGACATTCCCTACCGCGAGGGCCACGAATTGTGGACGCTGGACCTCGCCATGCCGGCGGTCGAGTCCGACAGGCCACGCCCGGCGATCATCCTCGTGCACGGCGGTGGCTGGGTCCGAGGGGACAAGCGCAACCCTAATTTCGTCGAACTCATGCTCGACTACGCGGCGAGAGGATACGTGGCGATCAATGTGAACTACCGCCTCGACCGCTCGAAGCTGCCGTGCGTGAAAGATGTCAAGTGCGCCGTGCGTTGGCTGCGAGCGCACGCCGCGAAATACAACGTCGATCCCGGGCGAATCGGGGCGTACGGAAATTCCGCCGGTGCGCACCTGGTGGCCATGCTCGGACTCTCGCACGGCGAAAGGCGGCTGGACTCCGGCCCTTGGCTGGACCATTCCAGCGCCGTTCAGGCCGTCGCCGCTTCCGCAACCCCTGCCCGGCCAAACGTTCCCGGCGGCACGGAAGCCGACAATGCCCTGATCTCACCGCTGACATACATCGCCGCCGCCGCCCCGCCGTTCCTGCTCTTCCACGAAGCTTCAGACAGCACGGTCAACGTCAGCAACTCGGATGATCTCGTCTCCGCGCTGAAAAATGCCGGCGCTACAGAGGTGATCTACAAGCGCTACACCGACGGCAGCGGCCACGGAGTCTTCAGAGCCAATTTCGAGGAAACAGCGCCCGAGATGAGGCGGTTCTTCGCTCGCTCGCTTGGCACTGAGTAAACCGGGGTTTCCTGGCCCCTGAACGTTCCGGAAACATGCCCCTCACGCGCAAGCCGATGCCGACCGTCGCTTGGATGCAGTCAAGCGGCTATCCCGACTCTTGGCGCCCTACCAACTCCCGGCCTAGCTGCCTGTTCTGTCAACTTGAGCCCGGAGACGAGGATCGAACTCCCGGAATCCAGCCTGAATAGTCACGTGTTGCCACCAGAGATCCTAGAATCAAACAACGCTGGCCTACGGCTCTCTGAGCCCGCTAGTCTCCATACGACAACTTCTCCCTCTCGGTAACCGATCCGAGTGGGGCCGTCAACCCGATAACAGCTAATGCGGAGAAAGGTCCATCTATTCACCGCATAATATGCGGAGATTAGTGCCACAATGCCCGCGGAAGCCACACGATGGCGTCACCGACGTACATCCACGAGTTGCCGGACTGGCCCGCCTTGACGTGGAGCCAGGATGCTCTGCTGAAGCCGCTGGCCGCTCTTCGCCATCAACAGGGCCGCTTGATCGGTCGCATGGAGTCGCTCGGGTTCGATCTGAGGCAGCAGGCGGTCCTTCGGACACTCACGGAAGACGTCCTCAAGACAAGCGAGATCGAAGGGAAAGAGTTGGACGCGGAACAGGTCCGATCCTCGATTGCAAGGCGTCTTGGCCTCGACATTGCCGGGCCCAAGCAGCCAGCCCGCGAAGTTGAAGGCATCGTCGAGATGATGCTCGATGCGACGGGTCACTATAGCCGGGCGTTGACGGCTGAAAGGCTCTTTGTGTGGCACGTCTCCCTTTTCCCGACTGGCCGGAGTGGCACGAGACGCATCCACGTCGGGGCCTGGCGAGACGACGCGACCGGCCCGATGCAAGTCGTCTCGGGCCCCATTGGCCACGAGCGGGTTCATTTCGAGGCGCCGGCAACGAACCGGCTCGATCGCGAAATGGCCATGTTTCTGGATTGGTTCAACGCCTCGGCAACGACTGACAACGTGTCGCAGGCTGCACTGGCACACTTGTGATTCGTTACGATTCACCCGCTTGATGACGGGAACGGGCGCGTCGCCCGTGCCCTCGCCGACATGCTTCTCGCGCGCTCGGAGAAGACCGCACAGCGCTTCTACAGCATGTCCGCCCAAATACGCCGGGAGCGTGCTGACTACTACGAGACTCTGAAGAGGACGCAGACATCAACGCTGGAGGTCACGCGGTGGATGCTTTGGTTCTTCGGATGCCTCGGAAGAGCCATCGACGGGGCGCAAGACATGCTTGAAGCAGTGCTAACCAAGGCACGCTTCTGGGAATCGGTTCGCACCGTGCCGGTCAATGAGCGTCAGCGGAAGATGCTCGACCATCTGCTCGAAGGATTCCGAGGCAATCTGACAACGTCGAAGTGGGCAAGATCGCGAAATGCTCCCAGGACACGGCTCTCCGTGACATCAATGGTCTTGTCGAACGAGGAATCCTCAGGCGGAGCAAGGCCGGTGGACGCAGCACTAGCTATGAAATCGCGCGCCGCCTCGCTTGAATGCAGTACTCTCGCGATTCGCTGGCCAGCGCCCGAAGGTACCAATGGCGGAGACTAGCTTGTTCCAGGCATGGAGCGGGAGACGGGGATCGAACCCGCGACATTCAGCTTGGGAAGCTGACGTTCTACCACTGAACTACTCCCGCTCTGGGAAGTAGTCTAGCACGCGTCTCCGGGGCTGAAATCCCGAACGGAACCGCTCGCAAGCGTCCTCCGGGTCGGCAATTCGTCAATCCGTGGAAAGGGATCTTGCGAGCCTTCTCTGCCCCGCGCGGGGCTACAATCCTGAGCATGATATCGGTATTCTCTTCCCCTTCGCGCTACACCCAGGGACCGGACGCCACCAAATCATTGGGGCCGGAAATGCAGCGGATCGGCCTTTCGGGTCCGGCCATGGTTCTGGCCGGAAAAAGCGCTTCCGCCAAGCTTGCCGGCACGTGGCGGAAGACATTCGGAGATGCAGGCATCGACTTCTCGGTCCGCCCCTTCGGCGGAGAATGTAGCCATCAGGAAATCGAAGAAGTCAAGGAAGCAGCCAAGGATTCGGGAGCACAGGTAATCGTCGGCGCTGGTGGCGGAAAGGTGCTCGACACGGCCCGAGCGGTCGCTGCCGACCTCCGCTTGCCTGTCGTGAACTGCCCGACCGTGGCATCCAGCGACGCACCTTGCTCCGCGCTGTCGGTCCTGTACAACGACCACGGGCAAATGGTGGATTACCGCGTCTACGCACGCAATCCAGATCTGGTGCTGGTGGACACCAAGGTCATCGCCTGCGCACCGCCCCGGCTGCTGGTGTCGGGTATGGGCGACGCCCTAGCGACTCTGTTCGAGGCCCGCACGTGCGTCGAGGGACGCGTGAAAAACATGCGGGGCGGAGCGTCGACCCGTAGCGCGCTGGCTTTGGCGGAACTCTGCTATCGCACGTTGATCGAAGACGGTTACAACGCCCTCGCCGCCGCCGAGCGACAGGCCGTCACGCCCGCGCTGGAACGTCTTGTCGAAGCCAACACGCTGCTCTCAGGGCTAGGATTCGAGTCTTCCGGCCTCGCTGCTGCCCACTCCGTTCACAACGGCCTGACAGTCGCGGACGGCACTCACGCCTACTATCACGGGGAGAAGGTGGCCTTCGGGACCCTGGTCCAGCTCGTACTGGAAGGCAAGGCGAGCACCGAGATTGACGAGGTGCTTACCTTCTCGCATGCCGTCGGACTCCCGATCACCCTCGCTGACATCGGATTGCTCGCGTCGGACGCCGACATGCTTGATGCCGTTGCGAAGCGCTCGACCGCAGACACCGAGACAATCCATAACGAACCGTTCGAAGTGCAATCTGAGATGGTTCGCGACGCGATCCGAGCCGCCGACGCGTTGGGTCAGCGCTGGAAGCTGGCACACTGAGCCCGGGCTTTGTCCTGGGATCTCCTAAGGTCGCGCGTCGCGCCTCAGCGCTCGATTTGCTGCGTCTCCTTGACCCAGCCGCCGATCGCCGCGTGGCTTTCCTTGACGCCGATCACATCGCCATTGAGGAACGTCACGAACACGATCTCTCCCGGCGGCTCTCCGTAGATCCAATCCTCTGTCTCAACGCCGTCTTTGAAATCCCGGACCTTCTTGACCGGCCTCCCCTTCGCGAGCAGGACCATCTCCTTGTCCATGCCCTCGATCACTTCCTTCCTCTCGATCGCTTCGCGGAACTTCGAGTCGATCGTGTCGAGAAACAGTTCGGTGGCCGAGCGTCGCTCAAAATCAAGGACCGGCTTGAGCATGGCCTTAAAATCCGCGGCCGACTTGACCGGAATAGCCTCCGGGAATACCAGTGCAAGCTTCGTTCCTCCCGGCGCATGAGTGTTCTGGGTCGAGCCCAGAGTCGTCCCCCTGCCAGCAGCGCCGCCGACCTGGATTCGATGCCACCACTTGCGACCGCCATTCATGCCGTAGTTGATGTCGAATACAAGCTTCTTGCCATCGAACCGGATTGCCGTGATTTGCACGAGGTCCCCGACACGAGCTGCCGGCCCGAACTTCGTCATGGCCTCGGACCACTGATTGAAGTCATACTGTCCGTTCGGTCTCAAGACCAGCGGCCTCTTGGATCTGGGAATCTGGATCTTGGCCGTGCCGAATTCAGCGTTCAGGTTGCGAATGAGCTCGGTGCGCTGTGTCGCCGTCAGCGTTTCCGTCTTCGCCTGCGCCGCCGGAATCGCCACCGCGGCCAGACAGATTGCCAAGCATGGTATCCGCAGCGCCGGCCGTTTCAGCCCTCCCTTCGAAAGGGCCTTCCCAGAACATTCGTTCCGGGCCGCGCCATCGCGGGCGCGCCAAGACGATACCGGCAAGCAGTACCGCCATGCATGTCGCCAAGACTCCGCCTTCCAAGCCATAGTCCCCTCCAGCCAGCCAGCCAGCTCCTCGGGATTCGAAGTTGAGGTCAGTCAGCCTTATTGTAATGCCTGAGGTGTTGACGCCCAAGGCTACTTGAGCGAAGTTCCATCCCAAGTGAAGCCCGAAAGCGAGCCACAATGACCGTCCTCGTACAACGGCCAGGCCGAAAAGAATACCGAAGAGGGCCGTGTTGACCAGGGCGACCTCCGTGAAATCCGGGTTTCCGTAGTGCAAGAGGGAGAAGGCTATAGCTGTCGCGGCAATTGCCGCGACAGGGCCCACGGAGCGTGCCAAGAATTGCAACAGCAATCCGCGCATGAACAGTTCCTCGCCCATCGCCCCGATCGAGAGCAGCGCCAAACCGGCCAGCCGCGATTCTCGCCAATCAAAGCGCAGCAGGGACGCATCCACGGGCGTCCAGACCGCCCAATCCAAGGAAATCGAGATGACAACAGCAAGAGCGCACGCCGCCGCGCCAAGCAACGCGCCCCAGAAAGCGCCGGAAATCGTCCTACCGCCTAGCCCCAGGGCATCGCACGTCACATCCGGATGGACGGCAACCGCAACTGCCGTGACCCCAATCGTCGCGGCCAACATCGGAATGGCACTAAGAACAAGTGCGTTGGCAGTGAACGAATAGAGCAGCGCCGCGCCAGCGAATGAAGCTAGCATGGTCGCGACCAACGTCAGGTTAGCCAGGAGCAAGTCCCGGAGTTGTTGCTTCCTCCGGGGGGATAGGGCAGGCATGGAAGACCTGTGTTCCAAGGTACATTCCTGCTTCATCGATCGGCAAGGTGGGCGACCGGCATGCTGGACCCAACTTTCCGGGCGTTGCGTTCCAGGACTCCGACCGGCCATTCCTCCGCGCCAATTAGCTTTGACACCCTTGGCGCACCGAGGCTATGCTGGAAACAGCGAGATATGGCAAATCACAAGTCCGCAATAAAGCGCATCCGCCAGACGGCGCGGCGCTACGAGCGCAACAAGACCGGCAGGACCCAACTGCGCTCCAAGGTCAAGGCGTTCCGTGCCGCGGCGGCAGCCAACAGCAACGACGAGGTCGGAGCGCTCCTCAACCCGACCGTTAGCTTGGTCGACAAGTCCGTGCAGAAGGGCATCCTGCACCGCAACAAAGCCAATCGGATCAAGTCATCGCTCGCCAAGGCTGCGAACAGGGTAAACGCCGCATCCTAGGCACTAGCGCCTTCAGCGCGTCAACTTCATCACTAGCATCTGAACCGCGATTCGGTCGTCCGGGGACGGGCTGCGCAGACTGCGGTCCGCCTCGTAGATTGCTACCAGCGCGTCACGCAACTCTTCTTTGCCGAACCGCGACACGATCCCTTCGAGCTGTCGCGCCCTGTCGGGCCAGGCGTTCAGCCCGTACACCTTGAACCTGGCAGTGATCTGGCGCGCCTCTTGGAGTCCCAGTTCCTTCGCCGCCAAGGCCTGCCGGAACAGCCCCGCAATAAGGTTCAGTTGCATTGGCCAGTACATCCCGGCCTTTGCCATTGTGTCCAGCAATTCCAGCGCCTTCTCGCGATCTTGCTCGGCCAACGCCTGGGAGAACTCGAACACCCCGCTATGTCGGGCTTCGGGAACCAATTCCTCGAGGTCCGCTCGGGTGACCTGGCGCTCTCCGCCTGCGAAGAGCTCCAACTTCTGGAGTTCGTTCTCGAGTCGAAACGCGTCGGCCCCCAGCATGTCGACCAAATTCCCCAGCACTTCCTGCGGAATATCCAAGCCCATCTGCTTCGCGAGGTGTTTCCCGACGTTCTGCGCTTCCTGCCCGGTAAGCGCATCCAGCGTCACCTTGGCCGGAACGGCTTCGAAGAACTCCGCCGCCCGGGCAAGCCTTCTCTTCTCGTCACGCTCACGGGAATCGAGCTTCGTGACTTCGATCAAGACCACCGTGTCAGGCGAAGATTCCCTGAAATAGTCCGCAACTGAATCCCTGGCTTGCTTGGCAGCTTTGCCGCTTGTGCTGGGCACCGCCTGCTCCGCGTTCCGGCCGATGACCACCCTTTCCGCACAGAACAGAGACATCGTCTGCGCTTCCTCGAACAAGTCGCTCAGCGGCTTTTCGGCGAGATCGATCTCGACAATTGCAGCCCTGTCCGGTTCGTCACCCAGTGCTGCTGTCAGAATCGCGTTGCGGCAACGGCTGCGATAGAATGGCTCAGCCCCCAGAAACAGGTACCCCGGGGCTGGCACAGCCCCAGCCCTGAGTTGCCTGATGAGGCTCAGCGGCTTCAAGCCCACACCCTAGCATTTCGAGGCGTAGCCGCCTCAAGGAGTCTACCCATGCGGCAAACCGTTCTTCTAGCGTTCTCTCTGCTACTCGCCTGCCCTGCCTTCCCGCGTGACGCGGCGGAGTTCGCGGCATGGGTCCGGAGCGAGTACGGCGTGAGAGCCAACATCACATACAAGACAGCGAGCAACGTCGAGCAGAAGCTCGACGTCTACACGCACCGAGACAAGTCGACACCTCGGCCGACTGTGATCTACATCCATGGTGGCGGCTGGGTCGGCGGTTCCAAGGAGGGCACCATCCTCTCGCTCATGCCCTACCTCGAGATGGGCTTCAACGCGGTCAACGTCGCCTATCGGCTCGGAAGGGTCGCCCGCGCGCCGGCAGCGGTCGAGGACTGCCGGTGCGCTCTGCGATGGGTCGTGCGAAACGCCGAGCAATACGGCTTCGATACCGACCGCATCGTCGTCACCGGTCGCTCTGCCGGAGGACACCTTTCGCTCACGACCGGCATGCTGTCCGAATCAGCAGGATTCGACGCGGAATGCATTTCGCGCGTCCAACCGAAAGTGGCGGCGATCATCAACCACTACGGCATCACGGACGTGGCCGACCTGATGGCCGGAAAGCCCAACGAGAAAGGCTACGCGGTGTCATGGCTCGGCAGCCAGCGCAACAAGGAAGAGATCGCCGACTCGGTCTCTCCCATCCATCACGTCCGGAAGGGACTCCCGCCAATCCTAACAATCCATGGAGACTCCGACAACGCCGTGCCGTACTCGCACGCGGTCGAGTTGCACAAACGTCTCGATGCGGCCGGGGTACCGAATCAATTGCTCACGATTCCTGGGGGCGGGCACGGCGGATTCTCGTCCGACGAGGTGTCCATGATCGACAAGACGATGCGGGGTTTCCTGAAGTCGAACGGGTTCTTGCCGGACTAGACGGCGAGCGCTAGCTGAACGTACTGGTCGATGTAGCCCCGCAACTCGGTCCGGATCTTCTTCATGGCGGGCCAAGAGGTAGCTCTCAGCGATTGGTCCATGATCCCGTTCACCGGCATGAGTTCGCGCGTCGACGACGTGATGAACACCTCGTCGGCAGCGTAGAGATCCTGCGGATAGAGGATCCTCTCCGCGACTGGCGCCGCGAGATCCTCCAGCATCACCTTTCGTGTCACTCCCGGCAGCAACCCGCTCTTCAACGGCGGGGTGCATGTCAGTCCGTCGAGCACCGCAAAGATGTTCGCCGAGGTGCACTCGGAAACCTCGCCCCGCTCGTTGAGCAATACAACATCCGCGAAGCCATCTCGACGGGCGTCCTCGAAGAGCGTCAGGTTCTGTACCCACGACAATGTCTTGGTTCCGGCGAACGGGGAGGCGGCGTGCCGGCCGTTCTCGCGGATCCCGAGTCTCGCGACCTCGGGCCCCTCCGTCAAGTCGGCGGTGAAAGCAACCACATCGGTCACCCTTCCCGAACCCGGACCTTCGAACAGACCGCCCTGGCTCCGCATGATGTTGAGGCGCAGCTTGCACTCGGGGCAACCATTACGGGCGACCAGTTCCATTAGCTGTGATCTCAAGGCGTCACGGCTGGCGGGCATCTCCACGTGCAGCAGGCAGGCGTCCCGCTGCAGGCGCTCCCAGTGCCGCTCGAAAGCGAATGGAACGCCTCGATAGATCCGCAACGTCGTGAACACGCCCCATCCGGTGAACAGTCCCACCTGCCCCGGACGCAGAATCGCGGCGTCGCTGGGCACGATCTCATCGTTGTATAGGATCAAATCGTGGATCACGATCTCATTATGGGCCCGGCAGTCAGACCGCGTAGAACAGGCTTAGACGGGACAAGCCCAACTGTTCCAAGCTCCTGCGCCGCATGAAACGTTGCTCCATCATGCCGATCTGTTCGGCGGACATCTTTCTCCGGTACGGTTTGAGCTGATCGTCCAGATCGCGCCGCATGGCCAAGATCTGCTCTTCGCTCACCGCGGTCATCGCCGCTGCCACCACCCGGTCCTCCAGTACGGTGAGGCGCTGCTCGGCAGCCTCCAGATCATCAAGGCCCCCCGCCCTGGCCTGAGCCGCCATTTCGGACAAGGCGGACATCGCCCCGGCAAACACCTCTTGACCCGGGGAAGGCTTGGCGGCCAAGCCGCGAAGTTCCTCGAGACGCTTGTCAAAGAACTCCGCCAACTGGTCAGCATCCAGTCCTGGCCGGACTGCCTGGGCGGGAACAGTGCCGACAGCAGCCAGATCACGAGCTGCGCTCAACACTTCCTGGGTACAGTACGCTACCGAGTTCACTGTCCCGTGCCTTCTCCTTCGAGCGTGGTATTTCGCGAAAGCCCTGTCGATTCCCCTAAGGACTGCCTCGAGCGGGACGCCGCCGTCCTTCCACGATTCAATGAGTGCCCAATCGAGCGGCGAAAGCATGAACATGCCGCTTCTGCGGGCCTGCCGGAAGTGGTCCTCGATCTCCGTGAAGTAGTTGTAGTAGTTCACCGCGCAGTCGACCCCGGGCAGGTTCAGAGGAAGAGCCCGTTGAAGACCATTTTGAACGTTGCGTTCGACTGTCCCCGGTACTGTGGGCGGATGCCAAACAATACGACGCGTCCCCTGCCGAGGGGAACGTCCACAACAGCCAGACGGTTCGCCATGTAGCCCTGGCCAAGAAGCCACCCCGACGCCAGCACGCCGCCGGCAGGATAGCGCAGCACCCGTCCGACCCGGCCCGAACTCGAGCGACGGACACGGAAGACAGGCCCAGACTCGAACCAGGCCGCCGATTCCGCTTGCATCCCGAAACAAAGCGGGTGGGATAAGTCCGCTTCGACATTGACCAGCGTCCCCGGACCGAAGAAGCGCGAGTTATTCACCCCGCTGACCATGTTCTCGACCGGCAGGCCGAGCCGGTTGATCGCGTACGAGGCTGCCCGATTGAAAGCCAGGATCGTCCCTCCCGACGAAACAAAGCTCTTCAGGGCGGCAGCACCCTGCTTGCCTATGCCCCCGCGAAACTCGGGCGGCACGATGGACTCGCCTTCACCGTACTCGTGCTGGAAGCCCTCCGCCAGCACCTCCTCGCGGGCGTCCGGGAGGATCAGCACATCGTACCTGCGCGTGATGCCTTCGGCTAATCCTCTGTTCCCCACGGATTCGAACGGAAACTCGTAGCGCTCCAGGATCCAGCGAGTCCAGCCTTCATCCATGAGCGGCACGTGCCCGGCATAGATCGCCACGCGCGGACGATCCAAGCGCGGATGCTGGGCCGCCTCAGTATCGCTGGCTTCAAAATCAACTCCCAACTCCGTCGCCAGACCCTGCAGGCGTTCGCGCACCGGTCCGTCGGCGGCGATGAGAAATGCGCCGTCGCTGCCCCGACGATGCACCGGCACTCCAGCTGCCAGCAATCGATTGACGACGATCCAGCTGGAATCGAACCTGGGCGATAACAAGAGTTCGTTTTCCTCCGCCAAGCGCCCCGGGACTGGAACGATCTCCTCGACTGGCGAGGCGAAATCGCTCAGGTCGCCCTCCAACTCAAATGTGTCCACGCCCATCAGCAACGGCAAGGTGTGGGCCGTCACGTCGTACGGCCGCTTGGGAGGGCCGCCAGGATAGACTCGGGCCGTAGGATATTCCTGCACCTCGATCAAGGTATTCGCAAACGCTCCGTAGGGCTGATCGAGCCGGATGATGTGATCACCTTCAAGAACTGTCGTTCCACCAACCTCCGCCGTTTTCGTGCTCCGTTCGATCTCGACGTCACCGAACTGCAGCGTGCGGAGCAATCGCGCGGCGGCATTCGGGTCGTGCTGCTTGCGAGGCACGACAAAAGCCCGTCCACGCCCGCGCTCGATGACTCGCTGCCCGATCTTGTGGAAATTCCGTAGCAGGTCCTCCCGCCGCAGTGCCGCCGTGTACAGTACAGACTCGAACGTGATGAGCTGGTTTTCGACGATGTCCCGCAGATGCCATTTGCCGCCGGGCCAGGGTTCGAGGAAGTTCCAACTGCTGGACTGGGCGTTGTAGTTACGACCCTCGCGCGTTAGGGACGTGCGCTCGACTGTGACCGGGGAAGCATAGCGGGCGCTGGCGGATTCGCTGAGCAAGCGAACCGCGCCGTGATAGCTCTGGTAATGGCGGGCAGGCGAGAAGTAGTCGTAGATGCCGTTTACCAGCACCCCCTTCTTGCCCGCCGCGGTCAGGTCAACCGCCATCGCCGTGCCGAAGGAGTTCGCCTGCTGGGCAATCAGCGGGTCGATGTTGGAATCGATGGGATCGATCCAAGGCGGCACGAATATTCGCGCTCCGTTCCTCCCCATCTGATGCACGTCGTAGACGATCTGAGGCCTCCATGCGTTGTGCAGCTTCTCGATCACCAGCCGCGTCTCTCGCTGGCTGAAGATGTACCAGTCACGGTTGTTGTCGTGGCCGAGATACTTGTGATAGAGCTCGGTCATCGGCGCCCCTTCATAGGGCCCGCCCAACCAGCGCTCATACCACGCATGCACCTTGTCGACGCCGTCAGGATTGAGCGACGGAACAAGCAAGAGAATCGTGTTCTCGAGAATCGCGCGGTGGCGGGGCGTGTCGACGGCCAGCAGGTCGTGTGCGAACTGCGCCGCCGTCATCGTCGAGGCCACCTCTGTCGAATGGATCGAGCACGTTACCAGGACGATCGGCTTTCCTTCCGCCACAAGTTCAGCAGCGACATCTGGAGCCGATGTTCGCGGGTCGGCAAGCTTGGCAACAATGCCGCGATACCGGTCGATGTCGCCGATCGTCTCGGGCGAGGCAATCGTCGCGGCGATCAGTGGACGCCCTTCGGTGGTCTTGCCAAGCTCGTTGACTACCACCGCATCGCTGGCCGCATCCAGGGCCCTGAAATAATCCACAACGTCTGCCCAGCGGACGAGTTTGCGGTCCTCCCCCATCGCGTGGCCGAAATGAGAAGACGGGGAAGGTATCCCGCCAAAGACCGGCAGGGCGCTCATGAACAGAGCTAGGTAGCGCATCGCGGCTGTCACTGGACGTTTGCTCCCGGGCCCGTGCCGTGGCACATGTTCAGGCGGCTGGCGCTTCTAGCGCATACGCACATCGCGACTCGTGATCGAGCAGTTGCTGCTTGATCAGCAACCCTCCCGCATAGCCCGTCAGACTCCCGTCCGAGCCAACGACGCGATGGCATGGAATCAAGATCGAAACGGGATTGCGAGCAACTGCACCAGCCACTGCCCGCACCGCTTCCGGTCTCCCAAGGCGGTTGGCCAGATCGAGATAGGTGGTCCGCTGGCCTGGCGGTATCGCAATCAGCGTGCGCCATACGTCAACTTGGAATGGAGTTCCGCGCAGATCGAGTTCCACGTTCGAGGAGTAGTGCAGGTCGCCGTCGAAGTAACATGCCAGAAACGCCTCGGCCTGCAGGAGAAAAATGTTCCCATGGCCCCGCTGACGTCCCTTCGGGGCGAGTCGCGATTCAATGCTCTCCGCTTGAGACGGGAAATAGACGCCGGCCAAGCCCTGAGGGCTCGCTAGCAGGTGGATGTCGCCCACTGGGCTGCGAAATCGGGAGTACTGCATGTCGAGGAATTTCCGCATGGCGATTCTAGCAGCTTGATTTGCCGGTCGAAACCCTGCCGGAGGGATTTTGGCCCCGAGGTCCAGCACCGCTGATTCGTGATTGGTTGGATGGGGCTATGGTGGAAAATCAGCCGTTGGGACACGGAAACTGTGGCGGATTGCCGCGGAGAATCGGGTTTTGTTGCGCTGCTGGGAGCGCTGGGAGGGGGGCACCGCCGAGTTGGGAGCACCGGCAGCCGCCACGAGGCGCAGGGGGGCCGTCCGCCATGCCGTGACGGACCTGATTCCGGGGCTGCGGAGCGGAATCCGCGCTAACCGGGATTCAACAGCAGTTGCAGCGCCTCGTCACGGTTGCCCGCGTAGTACGTTTGCGCGTTCGGCACCGTGTCGTCTGGCCGCTGCGACAACAGCA
>MKWU01002194.1_pt1 | contig 30245 bp, 19 predicted proteins | sample 809101 | NCBI WGS metagenome assembly MKWU01 (sample SAMN05860141, study PRJNA318959) | sponge metagenome | host: Aplysina aerophoba | place: Slovenia: Piran, Adriatic Sea, Gulf of Piran | collected 2013-05-07
CCTTGAATGCTGGCGAGTGGTTCCGTCGAAGTCGTCTGGACATGGTGGCCTCCTGTAAGAGTCCTTACGGCCCGGAATTGTCGTTATCCGGACCGGAAAATCTGTCCAAACGATGGGGTCCACCTCAGGCCGATACCCCGGTCGTCTGTATCGCTGGTGCGCGACAGAGCGGCAAGACCACTCTGGTACGCGGACTCGAACCCGATCGGCCCTTCTACACCCTTGACGACGGGCGCTACCACCGCACCGCTCACCTCGATCCCGATGGGTTCGTGGCCGGCCTTCCGGAGTTCGTCACGATCGACGAGGTCCAGCGGGCGCCGGACCTGCTGCGGGCGATCAAACTCTCGGTGGACCGGGACCGCCGGTCTGGACGTTTCCTGCTTACCGGCTCGGCCAACATCCTCACCGTCCCGACGGTCAGCGAATCGCTGGCCGGCCGAATGGAGACCGTGGTCCTTCACCCCCTGGCCGAGGCGGAGAAAGAGCGGCGACCGGGAAGGTTCCTGGCGACACTGCTCGCCGGCGGCCTTGGCGCCCGGAACCAGGCCGCGCCAACAGATTCCGTTCCGCTCGTGGAACGCCTCCTCCAGGGCGGGTATCCGGAACCACTCGCCCGCTCTCCGGAGCGCACCCGGCAGTGGCACCGCCACTATCTGGACCAGCTTCTGCAGCGCGACGTCCGCGAAGTGAGCCGGGTTCGCCGTGCCGGCGACCTGGCTCGGCTGCTCGAGCTGCTGGCTGCCCGAACCGCCACGCTCCTCAACGTGAACGGCCTGGCGAACGCTCTCGCCATGAGCCGGCCAACCGTGTCGCACTACCTGGAAGTACTGGAGCGCATGTTCCTCGTCCGGCGCCTGCCCTCCTGGGGCCGGACCGCCAGCAAGCGTTTCGTCCGGGCTCCGAAGGTCCATCTCACGGATAGCGGACTCGCCGCCACGCTTGCCGGCCGGACGAGTGCCGACTGGCTTGGCGACCGGGCCGCCATGGGCGGCCTGCTCGAGTCCTTCGTCGTCCAACAGCTCATCGCCCAGGCCGCCTGGACGGATCCCGACCTTCGGTTCTGGCACTACCGCGATCGCGACGGCCACGAAGTGGATCTCGTCATGACTCGCGGCCGGGAAACGTGGGGGGTGGAGGTCAAGGCTGCTACCGGGGTCGAGCCGCGCGACACGCGCGGTCTCCTGCACCTGGCCGCGGCATGCGGCAGGGATTTCCGTGGCGGGGTCGTGATCTGTACCGGCGAAGGAGTCTGGCGGCTCGGGGACCCGCGCATCCACTCGGTGGGAGTGAACGAACTCTGGGAGCGTTAACGGGATCAGGTCGAACGCCGCTCAGGATGAGAACATCGTCTGCCGTCAGCGCGGCCACACCGCCGCGGCGATCGATTTGCTGTTCATCGACCACTCTTGCGCACCGCATTCCGGCCACATGCCCGGCGTCCCCCCGGCTATGCCGGCCGAGTGCCGGACAGGAAGTGGTAGGTGAAGAGGCCCTCCTTCAGACCCCGGTCGTAGGCGGAGGTCGCCTCCATGAACTCCCGGGACGCCTGGTTCGGCAGACTATCGGGGTCGATCACGAACGTGAGCGTCAGCCACCTCTTCCGGAGGGTGTCCGTGTGCGGCGCCACTTCGGTGGAGATGTCGCGGCCCGTCACCGCTTCGAATCCCGCTTCCTCAAGAGTCGCGAGCACTTCGCGCCACGGTTCCAGGGGGGGCATACGCCAGCCGCGCCGCGCAATCGCGTGAACCGCTTCCCGGGATTCGGAGACCGGCGCACCGCTCCGGAGTCCTTCGAGGGCCTGCCATTTTCCCCCCGGCTTCAGCACCCGGTAGATGCCCTGGAGGTAGGCGAGCTTGTCCGGCGCGTAGCAGAACGACTCATGATTCAACACCGCGTCGAAGCTCTCGTCGGGGAACGGCAGATCCATGAAGTCGCCGTAGCGGAAATCGACCAGGTGGCCGACCCCGCGCTCCTCGGCGTGTCTCGTGGCCACTTCGATGTGGGGCTCGCAGATCGTCAGCCCGGTGACGCGGACGCAGTGCGCCTCCGCCAGCGTGATGGCCGTCCCGCCGACCCCGCAGCCGGCATCCAGCACCCGCCGCCCCGGGCCGAGGTCGCAACCGTCCACGAGCGTGCGATTGGCGCGCACCAGCGCCTCGCGATCATTCGTCGTCTCCGGTCCCCAGAGGCCGAAGTGGGTCGCCAACAGGTCTCCGCCGAAGTCCTCCATCTGTTTCGTCAACGCGGCATAGTGCTCGGAAACCGAGGTCTCCCATTCCGGATTGCGCTGCGGCGGGCGCTGCTCGCGGTCCCTCACCCCGGCTACCTCAGCGACGAATACGGCATTCGCTATCGGGAGCGGAGGGTTGGAGAGGCAGACGGACCGGGAATTGCCTGGCTTTCCCGGCCGCCGCGACCCGCGGGAAGGGCGGGTTCCAGCCTGGGAGTAGGGGATAATCAGCCGGTATCCGTGGAAGTCACATAGGGTGGTACGACCAGGCAGCGAATCTCTCCGGAAGATCGCGGTCGTCGGGCGAGGAACCGCAGGGTCTTTGGCGGCCGCAACCGTAACGCGTCTCCACCCCGACAAAGACCACGAGCTACACCACATCCATGACTCGCGCATCCCGGTCATCGGAGTGGGTGAAGGCAGTTGGCCGAGCCTCGTTCAGCATCTGCAGCAATTGACGGATCTGTCCCAGGAGACCGTCCAGATACGCCTGAAAGGTACTCGCAAGTACGGTGTTGCATTCGAGGGATGGGGTCGGCGCGGTCGGGATTTCATCCACCACTTCACCCCGCAACAGGTGTCCTACGCCTACCATCTATCCGCCGACGTCATGTCGGAGCTGCTGCAGGAAAGCACGCGCGCACGCCACATCGACGCGCAAGTGCTCAACATCTCCAGCGTTGACGGCGGGGCGCACGTGGAATTCGAGGACCGGGCGCCCGAACGTTACGACCTGGTCTTCGATGCCCGCGGGTTTCCCGGGGAACTCGATCCCGACCGGCACATCCACATTCCTTTCATCCCCACCGATACCGCCGTTATCCGCCGCGGTCCGGCAGTTGTCAAGGCCGAGCAGGATGTGCCCGTTCTGGAGCACACCTATACCCGTGCGGTTGCGCGTCCACACGGTTGGATCTTCGTTATTCCGCTTACCGTACACACATCCTACGGGTACATCTTCAACCGCGAGGTATCCGGCCTCGCTGACGTCGAGTCGGATTTCGACGCGTTCCTCCAGACCGACGGCGTAACGGAGTTCGAGCAGCGCGCCGTCATTCCGTTTCCCAATTTTGTCCACCGCCAGATGTACGATGGCGCGGTGGCCCGGATAGGCAACGCAGCGGCGTTCATGGAGCCGCTCGAAGCAACGGCGATCGTATCCGCCCAGTTTCAAATCGGGATGGTGCTCCAGATTCGTCTCAACCGCCCGGTAGAGAACCTTGAGCACGATGCGCTTGTCGTCAATCGGTTTCTTGTCAGCAACATGCTCTGCTATGGCCTGTTCGTCGGTTGGCACTATTCCTGTGGCTCCGGGTACGACAGCGCGTTCTGGCGCCACGCCCGCGACGCCGCGTGGCCGCAATACCGCAAGGCAGCGGACCCCGACGTGACTGGTTGCGGCGCACTCCACAAGTTCGACGCAATGATCGAACTACTGAACCAGCCCGTCATCAAACAGGCAGACTGGAGTCGGATGTGCGCGGTCCCGCTCACCAGTTACGCCCAGATGTCCGAGGGCCTTGGGTGTTAGCGCCGGTCCTGGAACATTTCAACGGAGGCTATGCACGGTCGTGTTCAACAATCCATTTGGCTCATTTCACAACACTGTTGCGGAGGCAAAGGAAGAACGCGAACAACTCGACCGGTTGTTGACGATTTCGACACCCCGGGAGCGGCTGCTCGTGGCCGCGATTGGTCTCTTGTTGTTCGCCCTCACCGGGTGGCTCTTGTTTGGTGACGTGGCCCACAGCCGGGCGGTACACGGAGTACTGGCCGACCCTGGCGGAATCCTGACCGAGGGCAGCACGTCCGTCCAGGCGCTCGTCCAGGTCGAGCGCGACCTCGCGCCGCAGGTCAGGTCCGGGATGCCGGCGGTCCTGGTGCTGACCACCGAAGATGGGGAAGATACGCTGGACGGAAAGGTGACGGCGATTTCCGCCGTACCCCTTTCCGGGGGACTGGCGGCGTTCGGATCCGCAGTCGCGGTGTATCGCGTCGATATCGCGCTCGACGAAAGCGTTGACCTTGCTTCCCTGACGGATCGGGAGTGCCGGATTGTCATCGAACTGGGCAGGCAGTCTCCCGTCCAACTCTTGCGGATGAGGCGATCCTAGGATGGCGCCACGCGCTTCCGGAAGGACTCGCGGCAGGGCCGCATCGGAGTCCTCGAAGCGAAGGATCACCACGCCCATTGTGTTGCAGATGCACGCGTCGGAATGTGGCGCCGCATGCCTCGGCAGCATCCTGGCCTACTTCGGGCGCTTTGTGCCACTCACCGAACTGCGCGAAAGATGCGAGGTGAGCCGGGACGGGAGTAGTGCCGCCAGCATCCTGCGCGCCTCCAGACACTACGGTCTCGAGTGCAAGGGACTCAGCGTACGCGCCGATCAACTGAGACACCTGGAACTACCGCTGATTCTGTTCTGGCAATTCAGCCATTTCGTGGTCCTCGAAGGATTCGATGGCGCCAGTTACTACCTCAACGACCCCTCCACGGGGCGACGCAAGCTTTCCGTCGAGGAGTTTTGCGAGGGCTTCAGTGGAATCGCCCTGCGATTCAAACGTGGCGCCGACTTCAGCACGGGAGGCGAACAGCGCAGCCTCTTCGCGGAGTTGGGCTCGTTGCTCGCCGGATCATGGAGCGTGCTTACCGGAGTAACCGCCTGCGCGCTCATGTTGACCTTGCTGGCGCTCATCGTGCCGGCGACGATCGGTGTTTTCGTGGACGACGTCCTGGAGAACCATGGGCCGTGGATCGGTGTGGTGGTGGCCCTGTTGGGCGGCGGCGTCCTGGTCTACATTCTGTCGTTGCTCAAGCACCGATTCCTGAAACGGCTCGCAGTCCGGATCTCGGTGACCGGATACAACCGGGGCGTGACACGCCTGCTGCGGTTGCCGGTCGAGTTCTTCACGCACCGGCTGGTGGGCGACCTGACCGATCGGGTCTCGTCTATCGACAGGATTGCGAAGAACCTGACCGACCAGTTCCTCGTGCTCATCATCGACATGGCGATGAGCGTGGTGTTGCTCGTCGCCATGGTGGCCTACGATGCCCTGCTTGCCCTGGTCGTGGTGCTCCTGGCGGTTCTCCACGGAGCGGTGGCCCACCTACTCAACGGACCCCAGGCCGTTCGCAGCCGGGCGATGCGGCGCGAACAGGGACTGCTGATCGGCGTCGGCATGCAGATGTTGAGTCATGCGGAAAACCTGCGCATGACGGGATCGGATGACCGGTTCTTTTCGCGCTGGAGCGGCCAGCAGGCGCGCGAACTCCATGCGCGTCAGCTCTATTCCGAACTGGGCTCCATGAATTCCGCGCTTCCGGGCCTCATCGCCGCACTCCGCAGTGCGGCGGTCCTGGGTATCGGAGGGAGCCTGGTCCTGAATGGCGAAATGACCCTGGGAACGCTGGTGGGGTTCTTCGTCCTAGCGGAAATGTTCCTGGCGCCGGTGGACCGTTTCCTGGAGTTCGCCGACAAACGCCAGGCGCTCGAAACGGATCTGCAACGCCTGGACGACATCTCCGCCGCCACCGAAGATCCCGTTTTCAGCCGGCGGAGCCCGGAATCAGAATCCATTCCCACGTTCAATGGCCGGCTCCAGCTTACCGGCCGCCTCGAACTGCGGAACATCACCTTCGGGTTCAACAAGGGTCGGGCGCCGCTGATCGAGAACTTCAACCTGGTACTCAAACCCGGCCAGCGGGTTGCCGTGGTCGGTCCCAGCGGTTCCGGCAAGTCGACGCTGGCTCGGCTCGTTTCCGGTGTCTATCAGCCCTGGTCGGGCGAGATCCTGTTCGATGGCCACTTGCGGGACGAGATACCCGAGGAAGTTCTCCAGCAGTCCATCTCCATGGTGGATCAGGATGTCGTGCTGTTTTCCGCATCCCTACGCGACAACATCACCCTTTGGAACCCGGCGATTCCGGATGAAGCCATCTTCGCCGCCACCCGGGATGCATGGATCCATGACGAAATCCTGGTGAGACCGGACGGGTACTCGACCATCGTCGAAGAAGGCGGGGCGAACTTCAGCGGCGGCCAGCGCCAAAGGCTCGAAATCGCCCGCGCGCTGGTGGGCCATCCGACAGTGCTCGTTCTGGACGAGGCAACGAGCGCCCTCGATGCAGCAACCGAGGAATACGTGGACGACGCCTTGCGGCGACGCGGCGTCACCTGCCTGATCGTGGCGCACCGGCTCAGCACCGTGCGGGACTGCGACGAGATCATCCTGCTCAACAAGGGCGCGGAAGCGCAACGCGGCACGCACGACGAACTGATGGCGGACCGGGATGGGTCGTATTACAAGCTGATCAGGTCAGGCTGATGCACGACACGAGACCGCGATACACCTCGTTGGCCGAACTCGCGGCCCGCTCGGGGACGTCTGTGCCCTGCGCCAGCAACCTGCCGGTGGCACTCGATGACCCGGACACTGTCTGGTTCATTGATCGGGGTTCGGTCAATCTGTTTCTGGTCGAACTCAAGGACCGGGTGGAACGAGCGGCGCCGCAGCACCTGTTGCGCCGCGAATCGGGCTGCCTGCTTCCGGGTGTCGCACCGGACGAACGGGAGAGCGACGAAGGCGCGACGCTCAGCCTGATTGCCAAGGGATTGCCCGGCACCATTCTGAAGCGCCTGCCGGCGTCATTGCTGTCAGAGGTCGATCCGTCGGAACTGGGGGAACAGACGGATACCTGGTTGAGCGCCATAACGGACACGCTTTCGCGTTTTGCAAGCCGCCTTCCGCGTGCGACCGCCCTGGCCGAACCCGGTGTCACCCAGACCCTGGCCCCTTGTACGCTGTCCGTGCGGCGCGGGGTGGTCTGGGTATCCGAACCGCCGCGCGGCGCAAGCCTGTTCATGGGGATCGTGGACCCGGCGGAACTCGCCGGGACGAGCGGCGCCAGTCGGACTCCGGTACCGCTGACGCGAACGAGCTGGCTCAGCCTGTTCGACAAGGTCACCCTTTCCGGCGAATCAACAAAGACCCTGGCGGAGCGCGGCATGCTGCCGCGGGCGCTCGCCTCCTTCCACACGGCCGCGTTCGCCCTCGAGCGTCACAACCGCCGACTCGCCACGGTTGACGATGCCAATCTCGAACGCGCACGGACCACCAGCCGCCGCCGGGCCGCGAAGGCGGCGCGGCAGCGGCTCTTCAATATCTACGACCTTCCGACCGATCGAGGTGCGAGAGTCGATGACGCGGCTCTGGCGGACGCCCTCCGGATCATCGGCCGCCGTGAAGGAATCGATTTCAGGATTCCGGCGCGTTCGGGTGCATCTGATGCTCGAGTCGGCCTGGTTGACGTGCTCGATGCGTCCGGCGTACGCGCCCGGCGGGTGCGGTTCAAGGCCGAGGGCGACTGGTGGCACGGCGACAGCAATGCGCTGCTGGCATTCCGCGCGGAGGACGGCCGGCCCGTAGCGCTCCTGCCGGGAATCTTCGGGCGCTACCGGGAGGTGGACCCGGTCAGCAAGCGCGGTGTCCGGATCACGCCGGATCGCGCCCGCACGCTGGGCGAGGAAGCCTGGATGTTCTATCGGCCCTTGCCGCCCGGCAACGTGAAACCGGCAGAGCTCCTCGGAACGGCCCTCCATGGATCGGGCCGGGACCTGGCGCGGCTGGTGGTTGCCGGGCTTCCGGGCGGCCTGGTCAAGCTGGCGCCGGCCCTCGCGCTCGGATTCGTTGCCCACCACCTGACGGAAGGCGGAAGCACCTCAGCGCTTTATGCCGTGGCCGTGACGGTGGCCGCGTTCGGCCTGCTCGGCGCACTGCTGCACCTGCTGCAGAGCACCGCGATGATGCGGCTCGAGGGACGCTCGGCGTCGCGGGTCGAAGCCGCCTTCTGGGACCGCCTCATGCGGCTTCCGCCCAGCGTTCTCCGCCGCCGTCCGGCCGGCGATCTGGCCATGTCGGGAATGACGTTCCAGAGTCTTCGCGACGGCTTGCAGGGAGTCGTCGCCGACAGCCTGCTGTCGGTCGTTTTCCTGCTTCCGGTCTTGGCCGTCATCTTCTTCTATGACACCGGCCTTGGGGCCGTCGCCCTGATCTTCAGCCTGGCTTCGGTCCTGATCACCGTGGCGCTCGGCCTACGCCAGGTATCCCCTCATGGGCAGATGATCGGCGCGGCCCGTCGCGTAGCCGGCCGGCTGTTCCAGATCGTGGGCGGAATCACCAAGCTGCGGGTGGAAAACGCCGAAGGATCGGCTTTCGCCATCTGGGCGCGGGACTATCGCGAACAGAAACGCGCGGAACTCGAACTGGGCGCACTCGAGGGGCACTCGCGGGCCTTCGGCGCCGCACTTCCCTTCCTTGCCGGTGGGGTACTGCTCCTGGCCGTGGCAGTGGGCGACCGGAACGTCCCGGTTGGCGATTTTCTCGTCGTTTACACCGTCTTCATCGCCTTCCAGTCCGCAGTCGCCCGGCTCGGCGAGTCCTTCGGCGCCGTTGCCTCCATGGTCCCGGCGTTCGATCAGATGCGCCCCCTGCTCGCCGCGGTTCCCGAGACCGAACTCGAAGGAGAGCCGGTCGACTCGCTGGGCGGCGAGCTTCTCTTCGACCGTGTTTCCTTCCGTTACGACCCCGACGGCCCCTTGATTCTGGACGATGTCACCCTTCGCGCCCGTCCTGGCGAATTCGTGGCGATCGCCGGGGAGTCCGGCGCCGGCAAGAGCACCCTGTTCCGGCTCGCACTCGGAGTCGACCGGCCGAGTGCCGGCGCCGTGTACTACGACGGACGCGACCTGAGGCACCTGAACCTGAAGCAGGTGCGCCGGCAGGTCGGCGCGGTGCCGCAGTCCGTCCGGCTTCATCCCCTGGATCTGTGGGACAACCTGGTCAGCCACCACGACGGAGTGACGAGCAAGGAGGTCTGGACGGCCGTCCGCACCGCCGAGGTCGAAAGCGAAATCAAGGGAATGCCCATGGGCCTGATGACCATGGTGGGCACCAGCGGGGCTGTCCTGTCGGGCGGCGAAAGTCAGCGGGTGACGATCGCCCGCTCGGTGATCGGCAGTCCGCGGATCATGCTGTTCGATGAGGCAACCAACTGGCTGGACAACGAAAACCAGGCCAGGGTAATGAAGAACCTCGCCGCCCTGACCTCCACCCGCCTCGTCATCGCCCACCGCCTGTCCACGCTGGAACAGGCGGACCGCATCTATGTCCTGCAGGCCGGCAAAGTGGTACAGAGCGGATCCTTCAGCGAACTCATGGAAACCGACGGCGTGTTCAAGGAATTGATCAGGAGGCAGATCGCTTGACATCAAGGAAGGGACTCAATGCCGTCGCCGACTCCCTCATATCGCGAGCCGGCGAGGACAACGACTTTCGCGAACGCCTGCTCGCGAAACCCAAAGCCACGATCGAAGAGGAACTCGGCGTGAAGCTGGCCGAAGGCCACCAGATTCACGTGCACGAAGAGACATGTTCCGCGACCCACGTGGTGCTTCCGCCGCGTGCCACACTCAGCCAGTCCGAACGAAAGGAGGCGCAGACCGGCGCCGCATCACTCGCGTTTCTCAAGAAGACGCTCTACGACCCCGCACCGCCCCTTCGACCGCCGACCCCCGAGCGCCCGCGCGCCGGGAGGAGCGGCGCCACTTCCGCAACCCTCGCCCGATCGGCTCGGAAGAGCATCCGCCGCGGTCTCGCGTTTCTGGAATCCACCCTCGACGAAAATGGCGCCTGGCACTGCATCCGGTTCAACGTCGCCGACCCCAACATTCCACGGCACTTCGAAAGGCCGCCGTTCATTTCGGCTCTTTGCGTACTGGCTCTGGAGAGTTGCCACGAAGCGCGGGCCAGGGCCATGTGCGACGCTACCAGGGCGCACCTTGCGAACACCATCGAGTATCCCGGTTTGTGGCGGTATTACCGCCACCTTCCCCAGGATCTCGACAGCACCACCCTCTGCTCACAGGTCTTGGGGACGCATCCCTGGATCCTCTTGGGGAGGAACATTCCGGCGCTGCTGGCGAATCGCGACGAGCGGGGCCGTTTCCTGACCTGGGTCCTGGCCGAGGACGAACCCGAAGTCGTTTCGCCGTTCCGGATAGAAGCGGATCCCGTAGTCAATGCGAACGTCATCGCCTATCTTGGCGCCTGCCCCGAAACCGAGGACGCCCAAAGGTGGCTGGAGGCTCTGATCACCGAAGGCAAGGTCGAGGGCTCATCCAAGTGGTATCCCGACACGGTCGCGATCTACCATGCGACCGCCCGCGCCATGGTTCGCGCGCGGCCTGCCCTGGCTCGACTACGGCCGATACTCGCGGACCGCATTCTGGCGTTGCGCGACGAGAACGGGGAATTCGGCAACATCCTTCAGACCGCTCAGGCAGTGTCGGCGCTCGATGGCGCCTCAAGCCTCCAGCGCATCGACGTGAAACACCAGGTGGAGCGATTCCTGAGTTCACAACGCGAGGACGGCAGTTGGCCGGAGTTTCCGGCGTTCGGCGACCAGACGCTGAAATGGGGCGCCGTCGGGCAGATCGGACACGGCTCCGAAGCCGTGACCTCCGCGTTTTGTGTGGAAGCTCTGGAGCGCCTTGTCGGAGTCCTGACCGCCTGAGAATGCCGGCTGATTCGGCGCGGAAGTCCCCGCTGGCAAGGCATACGGACACGAATTCCCGGCCCGGAATCCTGCCGCGAACAACCTCCGCGGACCGGGGACTGGTCAAGCTTCCTGCTCTCGCACCGCACCTCCGGTTTCACCAGATTGGCGACCAGCAGACGCTGCTGGTTTCCGAAACCTTCAACACCCTGCTGCACGGCAAGGTGAATTGCAACCTGATACCGCTCCTCGATGGCCGGCACCCGCTGGATGCGATCGTCGCCGCCGTGGAGGGCGTCCATGGCGCCTCCGAGGTCTTCTCGGCCCTTGGGTCGCTTTCGGCCAAGGGTTATGTCGTTTCTGCCGATCACGGCATGGACCGCCCCCGGGCCGCCTATTGGTCGTCGCTCGGCGCATCCCCGCGCTGGGTCGAAAGGCGGCTGGCGGAATCGCGCATCGCGGTCAACGGTGACGAGAGCCAGTTCATTCGGCATCTCGAGGAGGGCGGCGCGGTCGTGGGGACTGCCGATCCCACGCTCACCGTCATCGTTTGCGAGGACTATCTCGAGACGCACCTTGCAGCGGTGAATCGGCGCCAGCTCGAGGCGAAAGCGCCGTGGACGCTGGTGCGGCCGCGTGGCATGGAGGCGCTGTTCGGCCCCGTCTTTCACGCGGGCGAACAAGGACCCTGCTGGGACTGTCTGGCGTACCGGCTGGGAAGCCATCAGGAGGTCCACGGTCTTCTGCGCAACATTGCCGGCGACCAGGCGGCCTTCAAGCCGTTCGCGGGCCAGCCCGCGGTTCTGGAGGCGCTCTACCGGCTGATCGCGGCCGAAATCGTCAAGTGGCTCGTGCTCGAGGACGCGGCCCCGATTCACGAACACGCGATTGCCATGAACGTCGGCACCTTCACGAGTTCGCAACACCCCGTAGTGCGCCGGCCGCAGTGCCCGGCCTGTGGCGACGAAGCGCTCCATCGGCCGGACCGGCTTCCGGTGCCGCTGTCTCTCAAAGCGAGTCCCAAGGCTCACCGCAACAGCGGCGGCGCACGCATCGTGTCGCCGGAAGTCACGCTGGCGAAATACCGCCACCTGGTGAGCCCGATCAGTGGGGTCGTGACCTGGCTGTCGCGCACCACCGATGAGAACGATTCGTGGCTGCACGTCTATTGGGCCGGCAGCAATCTCGGCGTGAGAAGCCGAACCCTGAGTTCGCTCCGGCGCAGCCTCCGGAGCAAGAGCGCCGGCAAGGGCGCCACTCGGGAGCAATCCCGGGTCAGCGCGCTCTGCGAAGCGGTCGAACGCCATTCGGGCGCGTGCGGTGGAGACGAGATCCGCCTGCGGAGGCGGTTCAGGGAGTTCGCGGGCGGCGAGGCCATCCATCCCAACGACGCGCAATTGTTCAGCGACCATCAGTTCGAAAATGCCGCAAGCATCAACGCGAAGGGTCATCCGTACAACATCGTCCCGCGGCGTCTCGATCCCGACGCCGAAATCGACTGGACACCGGCGTGGTCGCTGACGCAGCAGCGGCATCGCTATCTGCCGACGTCCATGCTCTACAGCATGCCCGCCGAACGGCGCGGCCCCGCGGACCTGATCGCCGATTCGAACGGCTGCGCTGCCGGCAATACCCTGGAAGAAGCCGTCCTGCAGGGCTTTTATGAACTGGTAGAGCGCGATGCGTTCGCAATCTGGTGGTACAACCGGCTGCGGGCCCCGGCGGTCGATCTCGCCGCCTTCGACGACGATTACCTCGCATCGGCCCCGGAGCACTACGCCCGCTACGAGCGGGACGTGTGGATGCTCGACGTCACGTCCGATATAGGCATTCCCACCTTCGTCGCGCTCTCGCGCAGGCCGGAGGGCCAGACCGAGGACATCATCTACGGCGCCGGCGCGAACGCCGACCCGCGCATCGCGGCGCTGCGGGCGATTTGCGAACTGAACCAGTGCCTTACCTGGCTGCCACGGCCCGGGAGCAGAGACGGCCGGCCCGCGATTGATGACCCTCTGGCGCTTTGGTGGTGGAAGACCGCTCGTCTCGCCGATTGTTCCTGGCTGGCGCCGGCTGACGCGCCGCAGTGCAAGGCTTCGCGGTATGCGGCGATCGAAACGGCGGACACGCGCGACGATGTGGAGAACTGCCGTGCGCTCGTCGAAGCGAAGGGCATGGAGTTGCTGGTGCTGGATCAGACCCGGCCCGACATCGGTATGCCCGTGGCGCGGGTCATCGTGCCCGGAATGCGGCACTTCTGGGCACGATTCGCCCCCGGCCGTCTCTACGACGTGCCCGTCAGCATGGGCCATCGCAACCACCCTCTCGCCGAAGCCGGTCTGAATCCCGCACCCGTGATCGCGTGAGGACGCAACTTGAAACTTGACCAGGCAGTCACCCTCACCGAGGATCGTCTCGCCGAGGAAGGCGGCACCATGCGCGAACTGCTCGGGCATTTCCGAAACAGGATCTCGCCGGTTCTTATCGGCCATCCGGAATGGGGCCTCGTGCTCGAGCGCGCCCGGGAACTTCCGATCACGATGGGCGCCTTGCCGTTCGGCTTTGAGCTGCCGCTGCATGCGCCGGAGCCAAGAGCGGATCTCGGCGTCTCCCTCGCGAGCGGAACCAGGACGGCGGCGTTTTTCCGGGAGCGCGAACGGACCGATCCTGCCGATGAGACCGCAAGAGTGATCGGGCGATTGTTCCGCCGGATGGATGCGGAAGACTCCCCCCTGCGTGCGATCGTGGGCCGCAAGCTGATGCTGGAACATGACATCGGCTCCGCTCGGGACGGTCAGGGCTCGCTTCCGGGAATATTCCTGCGGCCCGGCGAACGACCCATCATGGGCGCCCGCGGTCAGGGACACGACGCCGTTACCGTGGTTGGCGCGCTCGTCTCCGGCGTCGGCTGGGAGCTGCGTGACGCCGAACGGGCGAACGTCGAACGCGTTTACCTGGCGCAGCCGGAAGACACGCGCATGGACTCGTTCGGCGTATTCCCGTCTCGCTCACGGGCGATCCGCCTGGCGGTCATGGGCTTCCAATCGCAGCGGGAAGTAGGGTCGTACCTCGAAAGCACGGGCTGGCCAGGCCAGCTCGCGGCCGTCGAAGCGGTGATTCAGCGCTTCGAGGAACGCGCGAACGTGGTCCGAACCGGGGTGAACATTGACGTGCAGGAAGAGGGCGTCGGTCCGACACTCGGCCTGACGCTCATCGTCAAGCAGCGATACACCAGGAGTTCACGCTATTGGCTCGACGGCCTCACCGATTGGGAACCGTTCCTGAAAGCCCTGAGCCACGAGGATCTCGTAGTCTCGGAGAAGCTGACAGCGCTGGCCGACTGGGTTTCGAAACCGACAACCCTCTTTGCGAAGTCCGGCCGCTACGTGCTGCTACGCGGCATTCACCACATCAAGCTGGTCATTTCCGGCAACCAACTCCGGCAGGCGAAGGGCTATGTGTTCCTGGTGCTGTCCGGAGCCGTCTGATATCAACCGCCCGCTCGCTGAGCACGCCCGAACGAGGCTGCCGACACGCCCGGCGCGCCGTTACCCACCGGCACTCGGGCAGAAGAGGCCCGCAAGAAAAGCGACCCCAAGACCCCCGGTCAGAAACCGGGGTCGGTTCAAGCGATGTGAGTGCGGTTCGGATCGCTCCGCATCTTCCCCGGCCAGTCGCCAGCTACTGAGGTTTACCAGCAGCAGCAAAGGCCAGCCGAGATCGCTTCGAGTTGCTCCTCGGTGATGTTCGGGTCCGGCGGCAACGCGAGGTGCACCGTCTGCATGTCGCTCTCGTGGACCTTGATGGTCATCGAATCGGGAATCGAAATCCCCAATTCCTCACTGATCGTGGCCTTTGGGTCAGCGATCAGTTGACGCCTGAAATCCGCGTCCACCGCCGACTTCCCAACGATCTGCTGCAACATCTCATCGCCGTTTCTCATCGCAATTCCTCCTTGGTGTTGGCTGGCCACCCGGCCAGTAGTGTCACAAGACTGTAACGTGGACCTTGAGCAGGGTCAAGTCATTGGCGCGCCGAGATGTTGCGGTGTTGCGGTACTGGGAACTGGACCTTCCTCGGCTCCGGGCCAGCGGTGGCGCGCCCCGGAAATCGCGCGATGGCCGCTATTCGCCGGCGGCGCGCCGGGCGGCGATGGCCTCGAGCGACTCCGCGATGTCCCCGGCGCCGAGGTAGCGGCCACCGGCGATCACTCCGGCGATCTCCCGGGTGGCTTCGATGTTCTCGAGGGGATTCGCTTCGAGAAGCACCAGGTCGGCCCGGTTGCCCGGCGCGATGACCCCGAAGTCGGCGGCGATCCGCCCGTCCCGGGCCAGGTGTTCGGCAACGAGCCGGGTGCCGGACTCCAGAACCTCGTAGGGGGTCATCCCCGCCTCGACATACGACACGACCTCCCGGTGGATCGAGAAACCGGGGACGCTGAAGATCTGCGGCGAATCGGTACCGAGCAGGATGAGCGCGCCGGCCTCGTTCAGCAGACCCAGGATCTGGCGGCGGAGCGCCGCGATCCGGGCGGTGTTCTCGGCGCCGTAGCGCTCCAGCCCGGAATCCACCGCCTCGGTCCAGCGGGCCACCGTTTCCGCCGGCAGGTAGCGGATCTCCGGCCGCTCGGACTTCAGATCGCCGGAAGGCCGGGTCGGGAGGATGCCCGACTCCCAGAGGACGATGGTGGGCACCACGCCGGTCCCGCTCGCCTCGATCGCCTCGATGACCCCGGGCAACCGTTCGAGATCCACGAGTTCCGAAAGGCCGGCGATGCCGCGGAGCGCCTCCATGTCCTCCCGCGCTTCCTCCGGGATCAGCGCCTCCACGAAGTTGTCGAGGTGGTCCACCGTGTCATGGCCGCCCTCGAGCGCAGCCATCAGGCCGACTTCGTCCGAGACGTGTCCCGCGAAGGGGATTCCGAGCTCGCGGGCGGTTTCGGCCAGCGCCGCGTAGGTCTCGGGGGAGAGTCCCTCGTGGACCTTGAGGAGATCGAAGCCCGCCTCCGCGTACTCGCGGACCAGCCCGACCGCTTCCTCCGGCGTTTCGATCCGGCCGCTCATGGAGGGGCTGCCCACGATCAGCCGGGGACCGGCCAGCTCGCCCGCCGCGATGCGGTCGCGCAGCGTGAGCTGGCTCTCGTGCCCCTGCATCCCGCGCACGGTGGTGACCCCGTTCGCGACGTAGAGCATCAACACGTCCTCGGTGAGCGCCGGGGGGCTGTTCGCCCCCGGCAGATGGCCGTGCATTTCGGCGAGGCCGGGAATGACAAAGCGCCCCTCGCCAGCCACGACCATGGTGCCCGCTCCGAGAGTGACCTCGGCCGCGGGCAACACCGCCGCGATGCGGCCGTCCTTCACCACCACCGTGTGATCGGGCAGCGCCCTTTCCCTGTCCATCGGCAGGACGGTCGCCGCGATGATCGCGAGGTCCGCGTCCGGCACCGTGGGCTCCGGAGCGCAGGCCAGCCCCACCGGCAGCGACAGCGCCGGCAACAACGCCACGGCCGCACCCAGGACGGTCCGGATTCCGGAATCGAGTCGGTCTTGTTTCATGCGCATCGCTCCCTTCCGAACGTTGGCACGGATTATGGAGGCCGGACGGATGGGAAACTAGAAGGACTCCCGATACGTCATGGCGCTGAAGATCGAGATCTGGGGACCGCCCCTCGCTCCGCTCACCGGGGGGAACCTCTACGACCGGATCCTGGCGGAGACCCTGCGGGAGCGGGGGCACGAGGTAACGATCCGGGAGTTCGCCGGGGACGGCGCCGCAGCGCAGCCGGAGGGCTTGCCGCCGCACGCCGTCCTGCAGGACGAACTCCTGCACCGGGAGTTCCTGCGCGAAAACCTCGCCCGGAGAGGACTCCGGCCACGCATCGTCGCGCTCGTGCACCACCCCCAGAGCTCGGAGCCCGAACGCGGCGAAGCGCAGCGCCGGCGGCTCCGTGAGGAGGAAGGCGCCTATCTCCGGACCGTGGACGGAGTTCTTTCCCCCAGCCGCGCGAGCGTGGAAGCGGCCCGGCAACTGGCCGGATGCAAGCTTCCGGCGGCCGTGGCGCCGCCGGGACGGGACCGGCTCGCGGGGGGCGCCCTCCCCGCCCTGCCCGGCTCCGGGGAAATCCGGGCGAAGGCCGGCGGTCGGCTGCGGGCGGCGTTCGTGGGCAACCTGATTCCCCGGAAACGGCTGCTGGAACTCCTCGAGGGCCTGGCCGCCGTTCCCGAATGGAGTCTCTCGGTCGCGGGACGCGAAGACCTCGACGCCGACTACGCCGCCCGCGCGCATCGACGAACCTCGCGTTCCGACCTGGCGGGGCGCGTCCGGTTCCTCGGGGCTCTCGGGCCCGAACCGCTCGCCGCACTGCTCCGGGAGAGCACGCTGCTGGCCGTCCCCTCCACCCACGAAGGCTTCGGGATCGTCTATCTCGAAGGGTTCGCGTTCGGACTGCCCGCCCTCGCCGCCGCCTCCGGGGGCGCGGCGGAAATCGTGAGCGAAGACGAAACCGGCTGGTCGATCCGCGCCGCGGAACCCCGGGACGCGGCTGCCCGGATCGCCGAATGCCTCCGGATCCTCGCCGCGGATCGCGGCCTCCTCGCCACGATGGGGCTCCGCGCCGCCGAGCGGCACCGTTCCCACCCCACCTGGCGGGAGAGCGCCGCCGCCGCGGAGGGCCTCCTCGCGGACCGGTAACGGGGGCGCGCACCCGGTGGGATCGCCCGCCGGGTCAGTGACGGGTGTCGGACGAGGCCGTCTTCGCGTCCCCGCCGGGCGCACCGGCGGCAAACGCCAGCGGCGGCGTCATGCCCTCGATGGCTCCGATGTCGGCCGCGGCGCGCGCCGCGACTTCGGGAATCCGGGCAATCAGCGCGTCGAAGTCATCCGACTTCCCGGCGGCCGCGATCGCGGCCTTGACCCCGCCCGGCGCCTCATCCGGAGTGGAGCCGTCCTCCACGACCAGTTGCAGGATGCCCCGGAGATTCCGCCAGTGCTTCGCGGCGGCGGCCAGCCGCTGCCCCGCAGCCCCCGGAACCAGCCCGCGATCGGCGGCGGCCTCGAGGACCGACCCCGCGTCGCGGGCGAAGAGATCCGTCTCCGGTCCGGCGTGCTTCAGTTGGAGGTACCGGGCCGCGCGTTCGACGTCCCGGAAACCGCCCGGCATGTCGTCGAGGGACCCGAGCCCGGGGTCGGCCACACCGAAAGGCCCGTCCGCCAACTGGGATAGCAGCGTGCGGCGGGCCGGGCTCTCGGCGAGGACTTCGCGGCGCAGCGCCTCGAACCGCGCCGCGAGGTCCGAACGGCCGGTCGCGAAGACGCACCGCGCGCGAGTCAACTGCAGGAGTTCCTTCTCGGGGCCCACGTGGCGGTGGTACTCGCGAAAGTCCGAGAAGTCGCGTACCCGGTGCAGGGGCGCGGCGCGGGGAACCGGCGCCAGCAGCAGGTTGTCACGGGAGAAGCTCCGGAGGGCCTTGTGGAAGCGGCCGCAGAGGGCGTCGTAGTACTCCGGCGGTCCGCCCTCGTAGAGGAACAGGATGTCGAGTTCCGCTTCCAGAAGCCGGTCGCCGCTGGCCAGGTCGCCGAAGACGACCGCACAGATCCCGCTCCCGGGGTCCGGGGAACTCCGCTCGGCGAAGTCCTCGCAGACCGCCGACAGCACCGCGGCGATCGAGGCCTCGGCCACCCGGGGCGTCACCGTACCGGCCTCCACCGGCGCCAGGTTGCCCCGCATCAGGTGCACGCCGATCTGGAAGAGCTTCCCGTTGGACCACTCCCGCGCCACCCCTACCGCCTCGCCGGCATTCTGGGTGTGGGTGGCCGCCAGTTGTTCCGTCATCTCCTCCGTGCCGAGTTCGTGCGTCCAGTAGAGCCGGACCAACCCGCGGCGCGCGATCTTTTCGAACTCCGCGTCCGGACCGAAGCCGTCGGGCAGGTCCAGGTCGGTGAACTCCCTGGTCTGGAGGCTGTCGAGCAACTCCGGCGTCCGGTTCATCGAGGCGGCGAGCCGGGGCGCGGCGGCGATGATCTCGGCGATGACGTCGAACGCCGCGGGACGGGCGGCGAACGCGGCGCTGTCGTAGGCGCGCCAGTCCTCGATCTCCGGATAGAAGCAGGCCCGCTGCCGATCGAGCAGGGGGTCCATCATCTTGAACCAGCGGCTCGGGAAGAGCGCCAGACCGTTCATCCGGGAATACCGGTCCGGGAGCTGCGGTGATTGGTCCTTGCCGTAGTGCTGCAGCAGCGGGTAGCGCCGGTTGGAGGCGGCGTGGTGGTCGGCGTGCCGCTGCATGTTGTAGTAGAGCCAGTTGGTGAACTTGTAGTCCGCGCTCCAGGCGTGCCGGGGCAGGACGCGCTCGAACCGGCCGCCGGGCAGCCGGACGCGCCGGAGCCCGTAGTGCTGGACGTAGTTGCTGACCTTCATCGAGAAGACCACGCTGGAGCACAACACCGCGTAGATCAGGACGGCCCACCCGCCCCCCAGCGTGTAGATCAGCGCGTACCAGGCGCCCGCGAACAGCATGTAGCGCCAGAAGGGATTGGAGTAGTGCCAGACCGGCAACCGGCTGCGCGCCAGACGTTTCTTCTCGAAGCTCCAGGCCCCGGTCAGGTTGCTCGCGATCTCCCGGGGCAGATACCGCCAGAAGCTCATCCCCTTCGGAGCCGATCCCGGGTCCGCCGGGGTGCAGACCATCGGGTGATGGATGTAGACGTGCTCCGTCGCGTAGTGCGGGTAAGAAGCGGACGCCAGCAGGAATTCCCCGAGGTGTCGCTCCCAGGAGGCGCGGCGGTGCACGAGTTCGTGGCCGACCACGAAGACCGTCTGGCCCACCAGGACCAGGACGACCGCCATCACGGCGATTTCCCAGGCCGCGAGGTGTCCGGCCACCAGCATCTGCCAGAGCCCGAAGACGAAGGTCACGGGCCACGCCAGGGCCCACGACCAGGCGGACACCTTGTAGACGAACAGGCGGCGCTCCGGAGTCTTGTCCGGGTCCATGTTCCGCTCCTGCAAGCCGAACATCTGGTCGAACCTGTCCGCGAGCGCGAGAAAGATGAAAGGGCCGGTGAACCACCAGCCGCCGTTCAGCGCGGCGAGAACGACGAGCGGGAAAATCAGCAGGGGCGCGAAGTAGGGGATGGCGTTCCCCAGCGAGGGCTCCACTACCACTGCGCGAGCCGCCGGGGCCCCGGCGGTTCCTGCTGAGTCCATGGCCACCTCCCGTGTTCGGACGCCCCGACCCACCCGGGGCCCGGGCTTCACCGATCGTACCGCACGGCCCGCCCGCGCGCGGCCGGCAGCCTCCAGGGAACCGGCGGTGCGATCGGCGGCCCGGAATCGTCGCTATTACGGGCGTATGGAATACTGTTGTGACAGGGTGCGGTTGGGACCCGTACTCGCAAACTGATGGGGATGATTCGCTCGACTTTCGTAGCCGTGGGCCTGCTGCTGGCCCCTTCGCTGGCCGCCGCACAGGATGGCGGCATTTCCGGAACGGTGTCCGACTTCGCCGGCGGGGTACTGCCCGGGGTGACCGTCGAACTTTCCGGAGGGGCGCTGGATGCCCCCCAGGTCGCGGTCACCGGCACCCGCGGCGGATTCGCGTTCACGGGGTTGTCCGCCGGCGATTACCAGGTCACGTTCGCCCTCGCCGGCTTCGAGCGGCTCGAGCGCGAGGTGGCGCTGGCCGCGGGGGCCACCGCGACGGTTGACGCCGAGTTGCAGCTCGGCGGGCTCTTCGAGGAGGTCACCGTTTCGGTGACCGGCACCGCCATCGAGGCGCCGGCCATCAACATGCCCCACGCGGTCACCGTGGTCAACCGCGAGACCCTGGAGCAGCAGGGAAGCACGCAGCTCGTGGATCTCTTCCGGAACCTGACGGTCAGCCACGGCGTGGTCGGCGAACGGAACAGTTGGTACAACTCGAACCAGCCGGCGACCCTCACCGAGAACGTGGCCAACGTCAACCTGCGGGGCCTGGGCGCGTCGCGGACCCTCGTGCTCATCAACGGCCGGCGCCAGGTGCCGGTCCCGGCCCGCCTGATCGGGGGGCGCTTCGTGGATGTGAACACGATCCCCTCGATCGCCGTAGGCCGGCTCGAGGTGCTGAAAGAGGGCGCGTCGGCGACTTACGGGTCGGACGCGGTGGGCGGGGTCGCCAACTTCGTGACCCGCAGCGACTTCCGGGGCTTCGAAATCAACGTCGCGCACGACTACTTCGACGGCGGGGGCGACACCTCCGTCGCCGGCATCTGGGGCTTCGACATGGGTTCCTCCAGCGCCGTCTTCTCCATGGAGCGGGTCGGCCGCCAGGAGCTGCAGATGTCGGAGCGGCCCTGGACGCTCGAACGCCTCAGCGAGTACCCCCCGGGGACCCGTGGGGGCTGGTCGAGCCTCGGCAACCCGGGAACCTTCTCGATCGGAGAGCCGGTCCCCTGGACCGCCGATGTCTTCGACCCCCGCTGCACCGATTTCGGCGGTATCGACGAAGGCTGGACCTGCCGGTTCCGCTACGCCCCGTACGACAACCTGATTGACGAACAGCAGCAGACGCGCGCCTTCGCCGAAATCAACGGGCCCCTGGGCGAAGGGATCGAGTACCACATCGAGGGACTGTGGGCCGACGCCGTCATCCCGAACTGGTACACGACGCCGTCCTATCCGCCGTTCCCGCTCACGAGCACGACGGTCATGGAGGTCGGGGCCGACCACCCGGGCCGCCAGGCGTTCTGCGCGGTCTACGCCGGCGACCCGAAGGCCGATCCGAACGGCGCCTGCCTGGAAAGCTCCCCCTGGTACCTCAACGGCCGCCCGTTCGGGAATTCGGGTCCCGGGCGCCGGCTGCGCCGCGAGTCGCGCACCCAGCGCGTTGCGGGTTCGCTGCACGGCGAATTCATGGCGGGCGAACGGGATCTCCACTGGGACGCCGGCGTCAGCTACTCGCGGGCGCAGGGCAACCTGAACCTGCCGGCGGTCTATACGGACCGGATGTTCCGCGCCTTCCGCGGCTTCGGCGGCCCCAACTGCGGTGTGGGGGTGCAGGCGGACCACACCTCACCGGCGGGCATGACGCTCGGGCCGCTGGGCGGCGCGGTGGCCGGCCAGGGTCCCTGCATGTACTACAACCCCTTCAGCAACGCGGTCCAGTTCTCCGATCAGCCGGGATCGGTCCTCGAGAACACCGCCAACCCGGATTACGTCGCCGCCCTGGCCAACTCCGAGGACCTGCGGCTGTGGCTCAACGAGGAAGTGGACCTGTTCAGCACCTCGGACATGTTCGTGGCCGATCTCACGCTGAGCGGCAGCCTCGTCGAGGATGTGGCCGACTTCGCCATCGGGTACCAGTACCGCCGGATGGAGGCCAATGGCAACCCGAACGACCCCGGAGACGTCACGGTCAACCCGTGTCAGGTGGCGGGAGACACCACTTGCGCGCCGGGGAGGCGGTTCGGGCCCTACCTGTTCACGAACGTCCACCGCCCCTACGACGCGAGCCAGCAGGTGCAGCGGATGTTCGGGGAGCTGGCGGTGAAGCTCGGAGCCCGTCTCGACACCCAGCTCGCCGCCAACTACGAGTTCTACAACGTCGCCGGCAGCCGGGTGGACAGCTTCGATCCGAAGATCGGCTGGCGCTTCCAGGCGGCCGAGAACCAGGACTTCTCGCTGTCGTTCCGCGGCTCCGCGCAGACGACCTTCAGGACGCCCTCGCTCGACGACCTGAACACCAGCCCGCTGACGACCCTCGAGTGGATTTCGGAGACGGGCGCCTACCAGGCGGTGGACCGCTTCGGGCGCACCGACCTGCTCCCGGAGCGGGCATTCACCTATAACGCCGGCGTGGTCCTGTTCCTCGCCGGGGGCGTCGAAGCAACGGTGGACTACTGGACCTACGACTTCGAGAACGTGATCGGGTCCATGCCCTACGACTCGATCTCGAGCCTCTACGCGAGCGGCGATGAGGCCACCCGGAACGCGGTGGCGCCGTTCATCATCTGTGCCGGCGGCCGGGCCTCGGAGCTCGCGGTAGCGGACCGCTGCGACGCGCAGAACCTCCAGCGCATCCAGATCGACCTGGTGAACTGGCCCGGACTCACCACCTCGGGGATCGACACCCACCTGGCGGCCCGCACCGACGCGGGGCCGGGGCAGCTCTCGCTCAGTTGGGACTCCACCTACACCCTCCGCTACGACACCAGGGAGCTGCTGCTCGAAGGCTCCGATCTGGTCCTGAGGGAGGAAGAGGAGGCCGCCGGTTTCCTGAACTTCGCGCACCCGATCGCGGTGCCCCTGCCCCGCTGGAAGAGCCGCTGGTCGGGCGCCTACGCCTGGGATCAATTCCGGCTGGCGAGCTACGTGAACTACATCTCGTCCTACGAGGATCAGGGGGACGACGAGATCGTGCCCCTCATCGAGCCGTTTCTCACCTGGGACGTGAGCCTCCTGTGGCGCGGTCCCGGCGGGGTGAACCTCACCGTCTACGGCATGAACCTGACCGGGCGCGTTCCCCCGTGGGTCAACATCGAACAGGCCTTCGACGGCTTCACCCACGACGCGAAGGGACGCCGGATCAAGGCGGCGCTGAGCTGGCGGTTCGGCGCGTAGCCAGCCGGGCAACCGTACCCCGTCAACCGGCGTGGGGCCCAGACCCACGCCGGGCGCCGGGCCGGGGCGGCCGCATCAACCAGGCGAAGAAGAAGGCGGCGAGGAACCACGAACCGGTCGGGAGGCCGGCCAGCTTCGCCGCTCCCAGCGCGGCGGCCAGGACCGCGGCGGCCCCGCTCGCGGGCGAGCGGAGCCTCGCGAGACGGGAGAGGAAGCGGCGGGAAGCAGCGCTGTCGGGATCGAGGCGCCCCGAAGCGATGAGGTAGTCGCGGCCGAAACCGGCCAGGAACGGCACGCCCAGCGCCAGCGTCGCCGGCGGCGCCCACTCCGGCTCGATGAACGGGGCCAGGCAGACCGTCACCAGGCCCATCTGGAAGCCGGCGAGGCGGCGCCGGAACGGGCTCGGGGGAAGCTCCCGGAGCCGGCGGCCGAGGCGCGTTTCCAAGAAGAGCGCCGCGCCAAAGAGGTAGCGGCCGAAGCCGGCCAACAGGTACCACGGCGGGAGAACGCCGCTCCAGAGCACCGCGATCCCGGTCCCCGCCGCCATCCCCAGCGCGTCGGATTCGGCGTCGAGCCGCGCGCCGAAGGCGCTCGCCGACCCGGTGCGCCGGGCGACGGCGCCGTCGGCGAAGTCGCCGAGGGCGGCCGCCCCGTAGGCGAGACACGGAATCCAGCCGCCGAGGGCGAGACGGGCGTCCACGGAAACCGGCGCCCAGAGCGCGGTCCCCGCGAGCGCCGCGAGGACCGCAAGGCGGGTGAGGGTCAACCGGTTCGCGATTCCGAGGGGCGCCGGCGCCGGGTCCCGGGCCGCGAACGTGACGACCCCGAAGAGAAGCGCGAAGCCGGCCAGTCCTCCCCCCAGCGGGAGCCCGGCGAACACGATGCCCAGGATCGCCACCAGGCCTCCGGCGGCCGTGGCGAAGCGCCAGAGTTCGCTCGCGTCCCCGCTGCGGCCGCCGGACTTTCGCGGCAAATCGCGGCCGATCGCCAGGTCGATCAGCGGCGGAGCGGGTTCGATCCGGGGGTCGAAGTCGCCGGAGCCCCCAACTGGGCCGGGGGCTCCACCCCGTCCGTGGAGCGGACCGCCTCGAGCGTGGGGCTTTGGTCCAGCGCGTCGTCCTCGATGGGGTCCGCCCGCAGTTTCAGGTGGGCGAAGAGCGACCGGGTGGGAACGAGATGTCCGCCCCGGGAAACGGCCGGCAGCAGTTTCAGACTGACGGTGCCGCGCACGTTGCCGCCGATGGCCAGAATGCGGTCCCGCCCGGGTTCCACCTTGACCACGATGTCGCAGTGCATCCGGGCGCCGACGCCGAGATGCCGGCGCCGCTGGGCGATCGAGGTGTAGCTGCGCCGCCGGCTGCTGCAGAGCAGATCGCCCGGCTCCACCTCGGTGGCGCCCACGTCGTAGGCGGTGAACGCCGCCGGCGGAGAGTCCGCATCGCGGGCGCGGATCGCCTGATCGACATAGACGTGGTGGGCGATGGAGCGCTGAAACCGGTCCCCGCTGCCGAGTCCGCCCTCGCACATCACCCAGGACACGAACGCCGCCGACCACGGATCGCGCCAGCGCGCGGCGATTCCGTCCGAGCCGTTCCACCGTCCGTTCTGGCGATCGATCATCCAGGTTCCGCGCGGGGTCGCCGCCCAGTAGCCCGCGATCGTCGAGGCCGTGCGAGCTCCCTCGCGGGGATCGACCCGACGCCTCCACCACCGGTACCGCCGGGCGCCGCGAGGCGCGTCGACGGTGTAGTCGACGATCGAAAAGCCGAAAAAGCCCCATTCCTGAGCCGCGACATCCACGATGCGCCGCCGCGTCCGGGCCGCCGGCAGGTTCCGGCAAGCGGTGGAACGGACTCTCATCCGCCCGGGCCGGCCTTCGACCAGCGCGGAGGGCGACCTCGCGTCAAGCCGCTCGGGAGGCAGCCGCTCGAACGGTTGCGCTTGTCCCGCCCCGGTGGCCGGAAAGGCCATCGTCGCGGCGACGCCGGCGAGGATCAACAGGATCGTTTTCATCGAGGTTCTTCCGACTCAGGTTGCACCACGCGCGTCCAGTGTGGTGTCCCGGAAACGGTGCGAGTCATCGAGAGCGGTGAGGCATCCATCTCCGGGAGGCCGCACGGGGCGGCAGAAGATATCAAGGCGCGCCGCCAGGTCCCCGACCGGAAAACAACCGCCCGAGGTCGTGAGGGAAATCGCTCATGCGCCAGGAAGTGCCCGCTTCGGGAATCAGCGTCCGGGTGAAGCCGCGTTCCGTCCAGGGCTCCAGCAGCCCCGGGTCCCGGGCAAAGAGGTGGATCGGCGTCGCCCAGGTGTCGGAGTCGTGGAGCGAGAGCTTCGGCGGCTGGTGGTCGCCGATCACCGCCACCAGCGCGGGACGCGGCGCGAGTTCCCTGAGGAACCCGCCCACGATGCGGAACTGGTACTCGAGGCTCGTCAGGTAGCGCTCGGAGAGTTCCGCGAGGTCCCGGTAGTCGTCGTGGGCGACCGACCTCAGGGGTCCCTCGTAGGCGGTCCCCGCATCGAACCGGCTCCAGGGGGTGACGTAGGGCGGGACCGGCCAGTAGGGGATGTGGCTCGTGATCAGGGAGACCTTGGCGAACAGCGGGCGGGTCGCCGTCTGGATTTCCCGCTGGTGGAGCGCGTAGAGGGTGAACTGGTCGGGAACCTCCCACCACCCCATCGCCGGTCCCCGGTAGTCGATTCCCGCGCGGTCATAGATCTGGTCGAAGCCGTACCAGGCGCCCTCCGGCCACGCTCCCTGGATTCCCGGCTCGAAGGCCACGGTCCGGTAGCCCGCCGCTCCAAGGAGCCGCACGAGACTCACCCGGCCGGACTCGATCAACGTCCGGTAGAGCGCTTCGCGTTCCACCCAGACGCCCGAGAGCAGCGAGGCGTGGGCGCGCCAGGACCCCCCTCCGAAGGTTGGGCTCTGGATCTGCGCCGACAGGTAGTCGAAACCGCCGGCTCTCGCGTCTTCCGCCCAGCGTTCGGCCGCCGCCTCCAGCGCGGGCCGGCGATCCGGGTCTTCGAACGCCGCCACCCCGTAGGACTCGAGGAAGATGACGTAGAAGTCGGCGCCGCCGAGGTCGGGAACGCCGGGCAACGGAGGGTCGGTGATGACGGCCGCCGGCTCGGCCAGCGGGGCGGCCGCGAGGCGCCACCCGGCCAGCAGCGCGGAACCACCGGGCGGGGAGAGTCCCGGGAGCAGGAGAAGAACGAGAGCCGCAACGCCGAATCCGACGCGGCGCCGGGGGCCGAAGCCGTTCGCCGCGTCGGTGAGGACCCCGAGCGCGCGGACCAGGAGCAGGAGGAGGCCGCCCAGGAGGAGTGCGGCGAGCGGTAGCAGGACCCCGAGGGTCAGGGCCGGGGTGACCGTCCCCAGCATTTCGGCCACCGCCCCCAGGTGCGGCAGGTCCCCCGCCGGATCGAGCGGCCGTCCGAGCAGTTCAAGGGCGATGAGGCCCGCGATCCGGGCGGACGCCGCGGCGAGAAGCAGGAGCGCCAGCAGAGTCCGGCCCCCCCGCGGCGCGGACAGCCCGCCGAGCAACGCGGCTGCCGCCACCAGCAGAAGCAGGTCCGGAGAGACCGTGGCGGTCGGCCGGACCCACGGGAGGTTCGCCGAGAAGGAGATCGTGAGCAGCAGGTTCAGTCCGATCAGCGCAAGCGCCACCCGCGGCCAGCCGCGACGCTCCGGATGGGCGGCCCGGCGGCTCATCGGAAAGCGGGGAGGGGCCGCTCCAGGCCGAAGTAGCCGTCGAGGGCCTCGAGGCCGAGCAGCAGGTGGGCGCCGACGTAGAGGAAGGCGTCCCCGGGGATCCGGCCGGAAGCGGCGTTCGAGACCAGGAACGGGGCGAAGGCCCGGATGCCGGTTTCGTCCCCGCGCCGGACGCTCATCTCGGTGAGGGTGCCCCATATCTCGATTCCCGGACGCTTCTGCCGCGCCGGTTCTCCCGTGCGGCCGTAGTAGGCAAGTTTCAGCCCCGGCATCCGGTCCCGGCAGAAGCCGAGCACCCGCGAGGCCACTTCGGGGGCGCCCTCGAGCGCGGTACCCGCGATCGCCGCGGCGTTCGAGGTCTGGACGATGTCGTTCGGCGAGTACAGGAGGGTGCGGCGGTCGTCGAACAGGGTGGCCATCTCGGGCTGGAAGACGTCGTAGATCAGCCCGGCGGGGGAGCGCGCGGCGCGGACGACCTCGTAGCTCCGGGCCGCCAGTTCCGCGAGATCCTGCCGCCCGGTGTCCCGGGCTACCTGCGCGAGGTAGTCCGGGGCGTAGTCCACCAGGAAGGAGTTCGTGGCGAAGTCCCGGCTGCCGAAGTTGAAGTAGTTGCGGATGAGGAGCAGTCCGGCGGCGTCGCTCGCATGCCGCTGATAGCCGTCCAGGATGCGGAGCGCCAGTTCCCGGTCCGGATTGGCGCCGAAGGCGAGAGCGCCCTCCCAGAGGCCCTGGGACACCCGGAGCGCCTCGGTGGTCCCGGAGGCATCCGGCGCATCCTCTTCGTCCACGGGCGCCGGCGTCCGCCGCCAGAGCACGAAACCGCGGGTGTAGGGATCGTCGGGCTCGTCCACGACGAGGCGGCGGACGGCGAAGTCGCGCAGCGCGGCGTAGAGCTCCCGGTCGCCGAGCCGGGAGGCCACCCGGAGCAGTTCGCCCACGTCCACCGCGTAGGCGAAACCGTCGGCCCGCGCGAGGTCGCCGGCGAGCACCCGGCCCCGCACCTCGCCGTGCAGCGCGAGCAGCGCCGCCCGCGTCGCCTCGGGTCCCGGCCAGACGGAGCTCCGGCAGGACGACGCCGGGACAGCCGCCGCAAGGCACATCGCCACCAGGACCGCTCGCCGCCGCACAAACCCGAGAATAAGGGAACGCCGCGGCGAAAGGCCCACACCCGCGGCCCGAGAGCGCCGCGGAACCGCACCACGCCACCCATCTTCACCGCCCACCCGGTACGGGAACGCCGGCCTCCGGCCGGCATCGACCGCCGACAGGCGGTCGAAACGGGACTGCCCCACTCACCCCCACGGTCGAAACAGAAGGGACCGCCAGCCTTCCGGCCGGCACCGACGGCCGACAGGCGGTCGAAACGGGACTGCCCCATTCACCCCCACGGTCGAAACAGAAGGGACCGCCGGCCTTCTGGCCCGCACCCGCGGCCGCAGGCCGCGGAACAGCACCACCCCATCCACCTCCACGGCAGAACCGGCTCGGACGCGCTGCCCCGGCTCAGCCGGAAGGTGGCCCAGCTCTATCTGTCGCCCAGTGGCCCAGCCTTCGCGCAGGCGAAACCGTCGGCCCGCGCGAGATCGCCGGCGAGCACCCTGCCCCGCACCTCGCCGCGCAGCGCGAGCAGCGCCTCCCGCGTCGCCTCGGCTCCCGGCCAGGCGGAACTCCGGCAGGACGACGCCGGGACAGCCGCCGCAAGGCACATCGCCACCAGGACCGCTCGCCGCCGCACCAACCCGAGAATAAGGGAGGAGGCTCTCATCGGAACCTACTCGAAGAACGTGACCTGAATCAGTGGATAGCCGCCTGGGTGGATGAGTTCAGACCCGTAGCAACGATCCGGGGTTTCGCGCTGCCGCCGTGGGCGCCGACCCGTGTCGGATCCGACCACCGGTCAGCCCTCCGACCGCTCACGCCGGCGCCCGTCGCGCTTCTCGCCGTGCCTGTCCCCTTTCGAGGAGTTCCTGGCGGCGGCGGACCCTCCGATTCACGATGATGTCGACTTCCGGTCGAGTTGCTCTTCGATGCGTGCCAGGTGGGCCTCGATTCGGTCCAGCCGGGCTTCCGAATCCGACTCGATGAAATATGCCGCCACCGCCCCTCCCAGAGTGGCGAATACTCCGATTCCCACGAGCATGAGAATCGCGCCGACGGCCCTGCCCAGAAGAGTCACAGGCGCTATGTCTCCGTACCCGACGGTCGTGGTTGTCACGATAGCCCACCACATGCCGTTCCAGACATTGCCGACCGTCTCGGGCTCAGCGACGTAGAACGAAGCCCCGCCCAACAAGACAGCCACCAGGGAGGCGCCCGCGACAAACCGTACCCCGGTCCTGCCAACGACACGTTGTACCGCCGACACCGCCTTTCCGGCGCCCAACGCGATCCGGAACAGAGGGGAAAGCCGCGCCAATCGCACGAGCCCGGAAAGCTCAAGGAGGTCGGGCAGCATGGGAAAACTGAGGACCACGATCGTCAGACTCAGGAACTTCCGACCCAAGCTGGCCTTTCTGCCGAAGTCCGCGATCAGGTCGGAGAGAAAAACCAGCCAAATGGCCCAGTTGACCGCCGCCGTCCACGGCGTCCTGATTCCCCGGATCTCAACAATGACCAGAGGAACGATTGCTACCGCAGCGAGAATTACCGCGGCGTCAAGCCATCTCAGCGCTTTTTCTCGACTCACGGGATTACCTCCCCGCCCCTGGGTTTCAGGAGCATCCTCGATGCGTCACTCTTGACAGCCTGTGGCAAAAGTATTCGATTACCGGGTCGGGGGCGGAATTCAAGGAATTGGATCTGTACTTTTTCGCGGGATCTGTCATTAAGGGTCGTGCGCGGAGGGGCTGCGGCGGGGACTGGTCGGAAGCAGGAGTAGCGCGAGTGTGCGAAGGAGCAGGGGCGGGAGTTGGAACGGTCGGAACAGGGGGGCGCGGAGCTGCGGCGGGAGAATGCGCGCTTGCGGAAGCGGAATGAGCGTCTGGAGCGGGAGAACGCGCGCCTGAGACAGGAGTTGGCGGCGGCTCGGCGGGCGGGCTGCCGGCAGGCGGCGCCATTCGCGAAGCCCCTCAGGCGCGATCCGAAGCGTCCGGGCTGGCGTGCGGGGGCGCAGTATGGCGTCCCGTTTCGGCGGGGGCGCCCCGCACGGATC
>MKWU01002196.1_pt1 | contig 30228 bp, 28 predicted proteins | sample 809101 | NCBI WGS metagenome assembly MKWU01 (sample SAMN05860141, study PRJNA318959) | sponge metagenome | host: Aplysina aerophoba | place: Slovenia: Piran, Adriatic Sea, Gulf of Piran | collected 2013-05-07
GCCGGGGCGCTCTAGAAGTCACACGGGCCCGGAATTAGCCCGCGGACACCTCCTTGAAGATGTCCTGCGAATGGCCCTCCGGACCGTGACTACGATCATCATCCATGAGGCATCACCTCCTTCCTTGCCCGCGACGATATGGCGGCAGCCCGGCTAGCGTCAATCGACCGCCTGGAGATGCAGGGTCGAGGCTGGAGTTACAAGGTCACGGCATCGATCGCTTCGGCCAGCGCGGCGACGATCTGGTCCACCTCGCCCTCCGACACCACGAGCGGCGGCGCCATCACGAGCTCGTCGACGACGAAGCGCGTCACCACGCCGCCCTCCTCGCGCAGGTGCCGCGCCACGCTCCCGCCGACGCCCTCGGACGGCTCGTAGCGCTCGCCCGTTGAGGCGTCGCGCACGAGCGACAGGCCGGCCATCAGGCCCAGGCTGCGAATGTTGGCGACATGCGGGTGCTCGCCCAGCGCGTCACGCAGGCCGCGGCCGAGCCGCTCGCCCATCGCGCCCGCGTTGGCGATCAGGTCCTCGTCCTCGATGATCTGGAGGTTGCGCAGCGCCACCGCCGCGGCCGTCGGGTGTGCGCTGTTCGTGTAGGCGTGCATGAATCGCGCGTCGGGGGGCGTGTCGCGGAGCGCCTCCATGATGTCGCCGCTCACGAGGAAGCCGCCGAGCGGGATGTATCCCGACGTGATCGCCTTGGCCATCGTCAGGATGTCCGGCTGCACCCCCCACCGTTCGAGGGCGAACCAGTAGCCGGTGCGGCCGTACCCCGTGATCACCTCGTCGGCGATGAACAGGATGTCGTTGCGGTCGCAGATCTCTCGCACCTTCGGGAAGTACTCGTCGGCCGGCGTCCACACGCCACCCGCGCCCTTCACGGGCTCCGCGATGAACGCCGCGACGGTCTCCGCACCCTCGCGCTCAATTGCGGTCTCGAGCCAGCACGCGCACTCGCCGTCGGCGTTCTTCACGCAGTCGCAGTCCGCCTCGGGCGCCTCGGTGTGGACCACCTCGGCGGGCAGCGGGCCGAAGTACTTCCAGAACGGCGGGAGGCCCGTCATGGCCGTCGTCAGCAGCGTGCCACCGTGGTACGCGCGCGGACGGGCGATCACCTTCACCTTGTCGGGCCGCCCGACGAGGTTCCAGTAGAAGCGCGCCGTCTTCACCGCGCCCTCGTTCGACTCGGACCCCGAGTTCGTGAAGAAGACGCCCTCGAGGTTGTCGTACGCGATGCCCGAGGTGAGCTTCGTCGCCAGCTCGATGGCCGGTACGTTCGAGAAGCCCGTGTAGTTGTTCACGAACGCTGCCTTGCGGATCTGTTCCGCCGCCGCGTCCGCGAGCTCCTCGCGGCCGTGCCCCACGGCGACGTTCCACAGCGAAGACAGCCCGTCGATGTAGCGCTTGCCGCGTACGTCGGTGAGCCACACGCCCTCGCCGCGGTCGTAGATGACCGGGTGCTGGTGGTCGGGCGCGTAGTACTGCGGGTGGATCAGGTGTGCGAGGTCGTCGCGGACCAGGCCCGCGATCGCCGCCTCGTCGAGCATTGCCTGTTCGTCGGTGGTCATCGCTGGCTCCTTCCGGTCGCGCCGGAACCTATTCCCACTCGTCGGGGTCGCTGAAACGCTCCATGAGCACCTCGCGCGCGACGCGCCGATCGTCCCAGGGGTGCGGGCCGTCCGCCCGCTCGATTGTCGGCTCGTGGCCCTTGCCCGCGACGAGCACGACGTCGCCGAACTCCGCGATCCCGATCGCCTTCGCGATCGCCTCGCGACGGTCGGGGACACGCTCGAAGCGACTACCCTCCTCGGCGCCGGCGGCGATCATCGCACGCGCGATCTCGTCGATGATCGCCTCGGGCGGCTCCGAACGCGGATCCTCCTCGGTCCGCACGGCGTAGTCCGCCTGCCGCCGCGCCCCCGGGCTCGGCGCGGGTTGCCCCCCCTGCCGCGCCGCCACCGCGCCCATCCCGCGCCGGCGCTCCGAGGGCCGTTCACCGGCCGCGCCGAAGACGACGATCAGCCGCCCGTCGGTGAGCGCGCGCAGCAGGCTGAGGACCTCGGCGAACGCGTGGCCGGTGTGCGCGTAGTCCACCACGACGCCGATCGGGGCCGTCATGATCCGCTCGAAGCGACCCGGCACACCCGCGCACTGCGAGATGCCGACGCTCGCCATCCACGGGTCGATGCCCAGCGCGATGGACGCGGCGAACGCCGCGGCGGCGTTCGAGATGTTGAACCGCCCCGGGAGCCGCACTTGCGCGTGCATGGCCGCGTCGGGCGTCTGCAACTCAAACGTGGACCCGTCGCCCACGCTCTCGATCCGGCCGGCGACGACATCGGCGTCGGTGGCGTCGATCCCGTACGTCAGCGCAGGCGCCCGCGTGGCTGCGGCGAAGCGACGCCACGCCGGGTCGTCGGCGTTCAGCACCGCCCGCCGCTCGACGCGCTTCGAGGTCGGCGCATCGAGCTGGGCGAACAGCCGCAGCTTCGCCTCCGCGTAGGCCTCGACGGTGCCGTGGAAGTCGAGATGGTCCTCGCCCAGGTTCGTCAGCACGGCCACGTCGAACGCGATGTCGACGAGCCGGTCGAGCGCGAGACCGTGCGAGGTCGCCTCGACCACTGCGTACTCGTCTCCTGCGTCGACCATGTCGGCGAGCAGCCGCTGCACCTCGGGTGCCTCGGGCGTGCTCATGCGCGTCGCGTTGGCGGTGGCCGTCCCGCCCACGCGCGTCTCCACCGTGCTGATCAGCCCGGCCGACTCGCCGTACGCCTCCAGCGCGGCCTGGATGAGCAGCGTAGTCGTCGTCTTCCCGTTCGTGCCGGTCACGCCGACGACCGTGAGCCGCTCCGAGGGGTAGCCCTCGTGAGCGGCGGCGATCGCCGAAAGCGCCCGACGCGCCGAGGGCACGTCGACTACCGGCACTCCCAGTGCTCGCAGCGCATCCGCCCGGGCATGCTCGGCCACAAGCGCGGCTGCTCCGGCCCCGACGGCCGCCGCCGCGAAGTCGTGTCCATCGACGCGGAGGCCCGGGACACAGACGAAGAGGTCGCCGGGCTCGACGAGGCGCGAGTCGTGCTGGACACGCTCGATGGCGGGCAGCGACACGCGATCGGTGTCGCCCGACAGCCCGTCGCGCCAGTCGCCGCGTGCGCTCATCGGGGCCTCCTCGCCGTGCGTGCGGCGCGTCTGCGGTAGACTACCCCGCCGTCGGCCTACCGCCCCGCCGAAACGAGGTACATCGATGATCGAACTCACCGCGGAGATGCGCACTGCCGTCAACAACGCGCTCGACGACGGCCACCCCGTCATCTCCACCAGCGTCGGCGCGGATGGCCAGCCGAGCCTCGCGTTCTTCGGCAGCACGCAGGTCTACTCCGGCGACCAACTCGCCGTATGGGTGCGCAATCGTGAAGGCGGATTCCTGCAGCGCATCGCCGCCAACCCCCACGTCGCGTTCCTGTATCGCAACCCGGACTTCTCGCAGATGTGGCAGTTTCACGGCCGTGCGCGCATTGTCGACGACCAGGAGGCGCGCGACACGATCTACGACAACTCGGACAAGCGTGAGCGCGACCGTGACCCGGACCGCCTGGGCCTCGCCGTCGTCATCGACCTCGACCGTGTGATCGAGCGCGGCCAGGTGTCGATGGAGCGCTGAGCGCTACTCGCCCGCGTACTCCCCGATCGACCGCACCCACGGAGCGGGCCGCTCGCAGGCCCGCACGAGTCGTTCGTCCCCCGACCAGCACTCGACGCCGAGCGCGTCGGACAGCGCCACGTAGCTGGCGTCGTAGCCGCTGACCATCATGCGCATGCCGACATCCAGCGCGGTCATCGGGTCCGGCTCATGCAGCTCGATGGGCGCGTTGAGCAGGACGGCCAGTGCGTCTGACGCGAGGTCCCGCGGAAGGCGCTTGTTGACCGCAGCGGTGCGGATCGCGTTCGTCAGCTCGTAGACGATCAGCTCGGGCGCGTGAAACTCGACGGCCCCGTCGATGAGGCACGCGTCACGCAGTGCGCGCGCCTGCTCGACGTGGTCCTCGTCGTCGATCACCCACTTCACCACGACGGAGGCGTCAATCACGTACGAGCGCACGCCACTCCGCGGGTTCACGCTCGCGCGTCCCGTGCGAGTGGGTCAGTGGAAGGGCGCTGCTGCGCCATCAGCGCGTGCGCCCATCCTCCACCAGTTCGCTGGCAGTGACGCCGAGCGCGCCGTAGCCGGCTATGCGCGCGCTCAAGGCGTCCATGCGGCGCGCGAGCTCCGCACCACCGCCGTCCGCGGCGCCGCCGAGGCTGTCCAGGTAGTCACGAATGGTCACGATGGTCCCGTCCTGTTCCTCGTGCGGGTAGATGTCTACGGGCCGCCCGTCCTCCAGCACGACCAATGCGGGCACCGCGCCGCCGAAGTGCTGGCCGGGATACTTGTTTGTCCCGAAGACGCGCCGCACCCGGTAGCGCTTGCTGACCGAGGGCCGAACGGCACGGCTCAGGTACGCGTCCTCACGGTCCTGCGGGGTGAGCTCCCCCGTGTCCACGACGCTGTACGTAGCGGCTGCCTCCGCGAGACGTCGCGTCACCTGCGGCAGGCCCTCGATCCCCGCATTCGCGGGATCGTCGTCCCGGAGTTGCCCCGCGTCATAGAAGACTTCGACGTCAGACATGGCTCACATCACGCTTGTACTGGTAACCCTTACCAGCCACTGGGGGGAGTGTAGCACACTTCTATCGGGTCAGGGGGCCTGTAAGCCGAATTCTGTACCGCCCCTCCAGGCGGTGACGGCCATCCCTCTAGGGCGGCGGTTGCCCGCCGCCTCCAGCGGCCTACCCGGGAGCGGAGCCGGACGCCCCGAGTGCTCCCCTATTTGGCCTTGCTCCGGGTGGGGTTTGCACGGCCGCCCCGTCTCCGGGACGCCGGTGCGCTCTTACCGCACCATTTCACCCTTACCCCCGGCACTCCGAGGAGCACGGGGGCGGTATGTTTCTGTTGCACTTTCCGTCGGCTCGCGCCGCCCGGCCGTTAGCCGGCACCCTGTCCGGTGGAGTTCGGACTTTCCTCCCGCGGGCAGCCCGAGGGCGCACCCGCCGGCGGCCGTCCGGCCCCCTGACCCACTGGATCGTACTACCTGGCCCAGTAGCTCGGCGGGCGCCGGCCCTACCGAGGCATCACATGCAGGTCGGCCGCGGGCAGCTCCACCACCCACCGTCGCTCGTGCGCGATCCCGAGCACCTCGTATGGCCGCGACGCCACCTCCACCTCGACCGGTGGGCCCGCGCCCTCCGGTTCAAGGTGCAGTGTGTGCGTGTTGCCGAATGCGAGGTCGGTGGTGACGCGCGCGACGAAGCAGTTCTCCGGCAACGCGCCGTCCGGGTCGACGCGGCGCAGGATGCAGCGCTCCGCCCGGATCGCGAGGTCGACCGCTGCGCCCTCGCTGTCCCGGCCGTCGTCGGCGCGCAGCGACAGCCCGGCGACTTCAACGAGCCCGTCGCGCACCTCACCGGTGAAGATGTTGGCGATGCCCGTCAGCTCGGCCACCCGCCTCGACGACGGTCGCCGGAACACCTCGTCGCGCGGCGCAAACTGCAGCACGCGCCCGCCATCGATGACCACGATGCGGTCAGCGAGCAGGTGCGCCTCGCGCAGGTCGTGCGTCACGAACACGATCGGCAGCTCGAGCTCACGACGCAGCCTCAGCAGCTCGGCGCGCAGGTCGGACCGCAGCGCCTCGTCCAGCGCCGAGAACGGCTCGTCGAGCAACAGCACCGCCGAATGCCGCACCAGCGCGCGCGCCAGCGCCACGCGCTGCTGCTGCCCGCCCGACAGCTGATGCGGACGCCGCTCATCGAGGCCCTCGATCGAGAGCAGCGCGCGGAGCGCCTCGTAGCGCGCGGGCGCATCGCTGTCACCCTCGAGGCCAATGAGGACGTTGTCGCGCGCGCTCAGGTGCGGGAACAGCCCGAGTTCCTGGATGACGTACCCGACGCGCCTCTGCTGCGGCGGCAACTCGAGGCCCGCCGCTGCGTCGAACACCGGCTGTCCGCCGATCTCGATGCGGCCCGCGTCCGGCTGCACGAGTCCCGCGATGGCCCGCAGTGTCAGGCTCTTCCCCGAGCCCGACCGCCCGTAGAGCACGACGAGTTCGTTCTCCGCCTCGAAGTCCACGTCGAGGTGGAAGTCGCCCACGCGGGCGCGGAACGCGGCGCTCAGTGTCATCGGTACGGTCCCGCGGTCGCGGTCAGGCGGTGCAGCGCCACTAGCAGGACGAACGCGAACCCGAGCAGCACCACGGACAGCGAGACCGCTCCGGCGAGCCCCGCCTCCGACTCGAACGCGGCGAGGATCGCGAGCGGCATGGTCTGCGTCTTGCCGGGCAGCGAGCCCGCGAACAGCAGTGTCGCGCCGAGCTCGCCGAGTGCGCGCGCCCAGCACAGCACGGCGCCGCCCGCGAGCGCGGGCCACACCAGCGGCAGCGTGACGCTGCGGAATGTGCGCCAGCGTGACAGGCCGAGCGTGTACGCGACGCCCTCGAGGTGCGGATCCATGCTTGCGAAGCCCGCGTAGGCGGCGCGCACGAAGAACGGCGCGGACACGAAGAGCTGCGCCAGCACCACCGCCGCCGTCGTGAACGACACCGTCAAGCCGATGCCGTCGAGGGCGTTGCCGAGGTAGCCCGAACGTCCGAACGCCGTGAGGAGCGCGATGCCCGCTACGGTCGGTGGCAGCACCAGTGGCAGGTCCAGGAGCGAGGTGACGACGCGCGCCGCCGGCGAGCGGCTGCGCGCGAGCAGGTACGCCAGCGGCGTGCCCAGCAGCACCGCCAGCGCGAGCGTCAGCGTCGAGGTCGCCACCGAGAGCCGGAGCGCTTCCCACGTCGCGCCCGACCCGAGTTCGGTCGCGACGTCACCGTCTGTGACCGCTCGCCACGCAATACCCGCGAGTGGCAGCGCGAGGAACAGCAGCAAGACCGCGGCCGCTGCGACCAGCGCGACGCTTCCCACCGGGACCCGCACGCTCACCGGGCGTGCACCCCGGCAACTGCGCGCAGGAAGCCCGCCGACTGGAACAGGTTTTGCGCCTCGGGCGTGAGCAGGAACGCGAGGAACTCCTCGGTGCCCGGCTTCGCATCTTCGAGCAGCAGGGCGACGTACTCGTTCGGCGGCACGGTCGGCGGTAAGGCCAGCGCTCGGAGGCCGTGTGTCAGTGCGACGTCCGAGTGGTACACGAACGCGGCGTCAGCCTCGCCCAGCTCCAGCCGCGACAGCACCACGCGCACGCTCGGGTCCTCGGTCACTACACCCGCCAGCAGCGCACTCGCGACCTCGGGGTCAAGCTGGGACAGCGCGATGACAGTGAGCCGTCCGACCGGCACCGAGGGTGAGCCGATGGCAATACGCGGGTTTCCTTCCGAGAGGTTTGTCACCCCGTACCACGGCGAGTCCTCATCGACGGCAACGACCAGGCGATTCGCCGTCACCACCGTGGGCAGGCTGCCGACTCCTTCGTCGACCAGGCGCTCGGCCTGCACCGCGTTCGCCGAGATGAAGAGGTCGGCGCGCGCGCCCTCGGTGATCTGCGTGGCCAGCACCTGTGAGCCGTTGAAGCGCAGCCTGAAGCTCACATCGAGGTCGGGATTGGCGCGCAGGAACTCCTCGACGATGCGCGGCAGCACGTGGCGCATCGACGCCGCCGCCGCGACCTCTATCGCGTCGTCGTCCCCGCCGCACCCCGAGACAGTCACGAGCAGCGCGCCACCGATCGCGAGGATCCCCGTGAGGCGCAGCAGCCTGCCGAGCGGGCCGACGAGCATCGGCGCGATCCCTCGACGGCCTCGCGCGCTCTACTCCGCGTCCTGGACGATCTGGATGAGCATGCCGCCGGCGCTGCGCGGGTGGATCCACGCGAACTCGTCGTTGGCGGGCGCGACCAGCTCCATCCCCCGGTCCTGCACGAAGTCGGCTGCCGCCTTCACGTCGGGCGTGGCGATGCCGAAGTGGTGCATCGTGCCGTGGGCGCTGCCGCCGTAGCGTTCGAGGAAGCGCCCCGTCCCGCTCCCGCCCGACTGCGGCATCACTGCGACGATGTCGTGGCGCTCGATGTCGCCGACGGGCATGGCCAGCACCCGCACGTCCTCCGACTCGATCAGCCGCCCGCCCTTCATGATCGACGTGCGCAGCGTGTCGACCTGGAGGCCCATGACGTTCGTCCAGAACTTGCGCGAGCGGTCGAGGTCATCGGTGACCACGCCGATGTGGCTGAGGCCCGTGAACACGCCCGCACCCTGGTAGCGGTCGCCGACACGGTGGTTGTCGGTCGGCCAGATCTCGAGCAGCACACCCTCGGTGTCACGAGGGTGGAAGAACGCCACGCTCGTCCAGGGCTCGTCAGACGCCAGCTCCTCCTCGGTCGCGCCGATGAGCCGCAGGCCGGCTGCGCGCATGTGGGCGACGTCGTTCGGCGTGTCGGTTGCGTGGAGGCAGATGTGGTGCAGCGCGCCCACGCCGCCGCGCTGCTCGACGAAGCGATGCGTCCCGCCCACCGGCGTGCCGTCGGTCGGCGGCGCGTTCAACTCCAGCTCCGAGTTGCCGATGGGGATGTCGAGAATGTCCGTCGGGTCCGCTCCGCGCTGCTTGTTCCCGTCGGGCAGCGGCGACCTCGTCGTATCGACGATGAGGCCGAGGCGGTCGGCAAACACCGTCTTCGCGACGGCCAAGTCGGCGACGGCGAGTCCGGCGTGGTGGATGCGGTCGAACATGTGCGGGGCTCCTCGCGAGCGCGTATCGATGCGTCGAGGCCCCCATGATCGCACCGCGCGCGCCAACCCGCCTGCGGCGGCCTAAGCCTCCGATGGGCTGGGAGGTGGCTGACGCTCTCTCTCAATCGCTTCTTGTAACGCAGCAGTGACCAGATCACGCCGTTGCTCGAATGAAGGTCCCTCCGTGTCGGCGCGGACGTACTTCTCCGCCATCCACGCGCTCGATTCAAACGAGTTGAGCAGGAGCCAGGCCCCTCCAGAGAAATCAACTGCCGGCATTGGGTCGATCGCCAGTTCGAGGAGCCGCAATGAGAAGAATGTCAGCGCGTAGTTCGAGGGACTTCCCGCTGTCCAGTCAGCGGCGACGGCAGGCGAGTCGAGCACATCAGACCAGAAGAACGGGTTGTCGTTGTGCATGTCGACGGCACGCGCCACGTCTCGCACGACGTGCTCCAGACTTGCGTACTCCGCACGCGACATGTCGAGGTACTGCTGTGTATTAGCGACAGTGCCCGGCTCTGCAACCCTCATCGCGATTCCACCAACTTGCGCCAACCCGATCCGTCCATCCCGTTCAGCCTCCCCTACCCACGTCGGTGCTTCTTCGCTGAATGGTGCCCTTCTCTCGGACCGCTGACGGATGTTTCGAAGTACGGCTGCGAAGTCACGTCGTAATGACGCGAAGTCGTCCCGATGGCCACTGCGCATAGCATAAAAGAGGAGAAGCGCCTGGTGTCGCGCCAATTCGCGGAGGTATTGCAATTCGTCATCGCTGTCTCCTCGGAAGATATCTCGGAGATACAGCCACGCCCTACGACGGAAGACCTGACGAAAGTCAGCATTGCCGACTCGGCTCGCGATTTCGTAGCTGGAGGCGTACCCGCGCAGCCCTGAAGTGAATAGCTCGCCCGCACGGCGTTCCACCCCCATTCCTGCGAGCCGCAAGTCCAATGAAGCGAGTTGGTTCCCGTACCACGAGCCGCCTCGGATGATCACCTCTTCACGGAACGGGTAGAGATTCCGACCCCACTCGGCAAGTGGGGGCCACTCGGGGTGCGATCCAGGAGGAGCCCAAGTCTCTTGCCCTTGCTCAGTCGCGGCGTCGATCTCTTCCATTGCTTCACCAACCAGCGCTCGCGCAGTGTCGAGCGCCCATTCGAAGTCGGCCTGTCTCCACTCACCCATCGCCCTCAGAGCATCTCCGAGTAGAGCCCGTACGGCTTCGTTGGCGACTTCCTCTCCAAGATCCGGAAACACGTCAGTGAGGTCTGGAGCATCGTTCGTTAGCCCGGCGAGAGCCCTACGACGCCGTTCTAAGAACACTCGAACTGCGGATCGCGTGTCCACTGCGTACAGATCGTGCTGAAGTCGCCGCCACTCGTCGTGTCTCGTGAGCCTGACGGCCCGTTCGAATAGCACAACGGGCAGAGCGACATTCGCCGCGAAGGCTGCCACCGCCAAGAGAAGAAGGTTGCGGCGGCCGGGGACTACATCCACTCCTGATGCACTGGCGAGCTCCTCAACTAAGAGGACCAGTCCAGTCACACCGACGGCGCCGAGGCTGCTCCACAGCATTGGACGGACCAGTGAGCGACGAACGTATTCGCCGTAGATTCGGTCGCCTCCCCCTCGCGTAGTCCCAGCGCCTTGCACGACGAAGCTCGTCACGGCGAGCGTTAAGGCGGCCAGTGCTGCTTGCGCGCCGAGGAGTACGCCCAGCAGCAGGGTCGCCTCGCCTGTGAGTGGCAACCACCCGATCGGCGGTCGCGTCGCGAGAATCCCAGCGGCGACCACTAGCAGCACCGCAAGGAGTGTTATCACGCCGGGTGCGAGAAACCGAGGGAGACTCAGAGCAACGAACTTCGAGATCGGCATTCCGCCGAGTTTATCGCGGCATCGCCCGCCACCCCACCACTCACCACTCCCGGTGTTACGATCGAGGCCCGCCCGGAGGATCACGTGAGCTTCAACGTCGCGACGCTGTTGCAGGAGCCCGTCGGCAGCCGCCGGAGGGCGCGGATCGAGGGGGAGGCGATGGCTTCGCCGGCCGACCGCTGGACCGCCGAGGTCAGTGGGAGCGTCGCGATGCTGCGCACCACGCGGGGCGTGCTCGTGCAGGCCACCGTGCGCTGCTCGCCCGTCCTGGAGTGCGCGCGCTGCCTCGACCACTTCGCGAACCAGCTCGAGCTCACCATCGAGGAGGAGTTCGTGCCCCTCGTCGACCTGTTGACCGGGGAGCCCGTCGAGGCGGCCGAGGACGACCTGCGCATCGACGAGCTGCATATGCTCGACCTCAGCGAGGCCGTGCGGCAGTATGAACAGGCCGCGATCCCGCTGCAGCCGATCTGCCGAACGGGCTGCGCCGGGCTCTGCCCGCAGTGCGGGATCAATCGCAACGAACAGCGCTGCGATTGCGACGATGGAGCGGCATCGGGGCCGTTTGCAGCCCTCGCCGGACTCGGCGAACAACTGCGCACGGAGGAGAGCGATGGCGGTACCGAAGCGTAGAACCCCCAAGGCGAAGCAGCGCTCGCGCCGTGGCCATCACCGCGTCGCTGTGCCGCAGCTCGTCCGCTGCGCCACCTGCCGGGCCGCGCACGTCAACCACGTGCCGTGCCCCGTCTGCGGTATCTACAATGGCCGCCAGGTCCTCGACCGCGACGAGGAGCCCGTCGAGCAGTAGGGACGTCACCGTGCCGCTCACCCGAACGCCGAAACACATCGCGCGGCTGGGGCTGGCTGTCCTCACCGCTGCGGTGTTGTTCCTCGCTACCGCGTGCCCCGGCGATGACGCCGACCCGCCCGAATCAACCCCCACCCCGACGACAGCGGCGCCCACGACGACCACGACGGCCACTCCAACCGCCGAACCAACTCCGACCCCGCCGCCCGAGCCGCGATTCAGCGGCACCGACGGCCGCTCGCTCTACGGACAGGCGTGCTCCGTGTGCCACGGCCAGGCGCTCGAGGGCACCAACGCCGGCCCCACGTTCCTGAACCGCGTCTACGCACCCGGGCACCACGCCGATATCAGCTTTATGTTCGCCATCGAGCGCGGCGTCAGGGCTCACCACTGGAACTTCGGCAACATGGCCCCGGTCGAGGGACTGAGCCAGGAGCAGGTGCTCGCGATCATCGCGTTCATCCGCGAGCAACAGCGCGACGCGGGCATCGAGTAGCCCTCGGCGCTGGGCCCGCCAACCTGCGTCAGCGCTCCATGAGACCCGCCGCCAGGTCCTGCACATCGCGCTCCGTGAGCCACGGATGGAGCGTCGCGGCCAGCTCGAAGGTGACGTCGTCGCGTCGCCAGCGCAGGTAGGCGATGTCGTCGCCCGTGCCGGCCGGCCCGGCGAAGCCCTCGGCGAAGCGTCCATCGACCTCGACCCGCAGGCGGTGACTGCCCAGCGGGATGGCGAGGAATCGGACCGTCGCCTCGGTCTGGCTGAGCACGAACGCGTGGTCCCCGTCGCGGTGCACCGAGAAGTTGACGCGCGGGAACTGCCGCCCCTGCTCCGGCAGCGAGTCCGCGAACACCCGGCCGACGGTGAAGTCAGGCTCGAAGGCGCACGCCCGCGCGATCGGGAACGCCGAGGAGCGCTCCAGCCCGGCAAGCTCGCCCGCCGCCTCGGTCGACAGCTCGATGTCGACGCAGGGCCCTCGCGTACCGCACGCCGCGGACACGGCCACGAGCAGGCTCGCGGCCGCCACGGCAAGCCACGTCGCGGGTCGCACTGGCGCCCCGGCGCCGATCCGACCCCGCTAGGCGATCGCCCCCGACTCCCGCAGCGCGGCGATCTCCGGGTCGGTGACGCCGTGCTCGTGCAGTACCTCTTCGGTGTGCTTGCCGAGCGGCGGCGAGGTGAGCGGCGAGCCCGTGGGCGTCTTCGACATCTTGACGATCGGGCCCACGAGGCGTTCCGGGCCTGTCAGCTCGTGCTCCATGTCGAGCATGTAACCCATCGCCTCGACCTGCGGGTCGTCGGCCATCTCCTCGGGGAAGTTGACCTTGGAGCAGGGCGCGCCCTCGGCCTCGAAGAGCTCGATCCACTCGTCCATCGTCTTGGTGAGCATGATCCCGCGCACCTTGTCGAGCATCATGTCGACGAGCTTGCGGCTCTCCGGGTCGTTCGAGTCGAAGTCGGGCGTGTTGGTCGGGTCGTCCTCGATGCCAATCACGCGGCGCATCTGGTCGCGGTTCCGCGGTGTGAGCGCGCCGAGGATGATGCCGCCGTCCTTCACCGCGTAGCCACCGTAGAAGAGCCTCGCGGCCGCGCGCCCCATCTGGTCGTGGATCCCGCCACGCGCGTCGATCTGCTCCTTGTACGAGCCGCCCGCTGCCTGCACCTCGTGCATCTTGCGCAGCGCGATGTCCTGCGTGAACGCATCCAGGGCGGGCGACTGGCTGACGCGGAAGCCCTGCATCGCCAGGCCCGCCATGAGCAGTGACGTCTCGATGGCCTGTCCCTCGCCCGTCATCGCGCGGTGGAAGAGCGCGGCGCAGATCGCCATCGTGCCGGCGAGCCCGGCCTGGAAGTCCGCGGGCGCAGTCGCCGAGATGATCTCGGGCGCACCGAACTTGTCGACCTTCCCGTCACCGGCGAGGAGCCCCGAGTACGCCTGCGCGACCGCGTCGGAGCCGGAGCGCGTCTTGCTGGGGCCTTCATTGCCGAAGCCGCTGTTCTCCAGGTGGATGATGTCGGGCCGGAACTGGCGCAGCGTGTCGTAGTCCACGCGCAGGCGTTCCGGCACGCCGGGCCGGGCGTTGATCGTGAACACGTCGAAGCCCGGGATGATGCGGTGGACCAGCGCCTGTCCGTCGGGGTGGCTGAGGTCGACCACGAGCGAGCGCTTGCCGCGGTTGAGCGCGTGGAAGCCCTTGCTCTCGCCCGGCACGACCGCGCCAGCGGCGCGCGATCCCTCGCCGCCCGGCGGCTCGACCTTGATCACGTCCGCGCCGAGGTCGGCCAGGTTCAGGCCGCAGTACGGGCCCGCGACGATCTGCGACACCTCGAAGACTTTCACCCCGGCGAGCGGTCCCGGCATCGTCATTCCTCCTTCGATGTGGCTGGCTGCACCGGCCATCATGGGCGCCTCGCCAAAGCTACGAGGGCCTCTGGCCGTTATGACCGCTGATAATACGCCGACGCCACCGGTGTTTCGCACGCGGGCTGCTGCGCCGCGAGCTACTCGCCGTGGAGGTCGCGCCGGATCGCCGCGTAACGCGCGAGGGCGTGCATCGCGCGGGCGCTCTCCTCGGGCGTCTCGTACGAGGGGACGTGGTGCTCGCGGAACACGCGCGACGAGATCTCGTCCGCCATGCGCCGCATCCCGACGCCGACGACGGGCTTGCCGGTGCGCTCCGGGATGGTCGCCATGCGCTCGGCTGTTGCTTGCGTTCGCTCGTCGCCACCCGCACCGCCGGGCCCCGAGACGATGAGCCCGTCGATGTATGGCTGCTCGGCGAGGATGTCGGCGACCTGGGAGAACAGCCGCACGTCCCGGAAGTCGCCCGCGAGGTCGACGGGGTTGCGTGGCCGCGGCGCGTGCGGCGCGAGCATCGGGATGAGCCGCTCCTGCGTCGCCTCGTCGAGCACGGGCACGTCGAGGCCGAGGAACGCGCAACTGTCCGAGGTGACGACGCACTGACCGCCGGTCATCGACATCACCGCGACGCGCGGCCCCGCCGGCAGCGGCGCCTCGGACAGCGCCGAGGCGAGCGTGAACAGGTGCATCGCCTCGTGCACGCGGATCAGCCCGAACTGGCGGCAGGCGGCGTCGAAGACGTCGTCCGGCACCATCAGCGAGGCGGTGTGGGAGTGGACGGCGCGCGCGCCGACCGGGTTGCGGCCCGCCTTGTAGACGAGCACCGGCTTCGTGGCCACGACGCGCCGGGCGGTCTCCAGGAAGCGCCGAGGGTCCTTCAGCCCCTCGATGTAGAGAGCGATGACGTCCGTCTCGGGGTCGTCGCGCAGGTATTCGAGGTAGTCGGCGTCGTTGAGGTCGGCCTGGTTGCCGGTGCTCACGAACCGGCTGACTCCGTAGCCCTGCCGCGAGGCAGCCTCGATGAGCGAGCCACCGAACGCGCCGCTCTGCGAGATGAAGGCGATGCGGCCCTTCGCGGGCGGGGTCGGCGAGTGCAGGCTGAGCCCCGACGACGCGCTCCACATGCCGTTGCAGTTGGGCCCGACGAAGCGGATGCCCGCCTCGCGTGCGGCGCTCACGATGTCGGCCTGGCGCTGCTCACCCTCGACACCGCTCTCCGCGAAGCCGGCGCTGATCACGACTGCGGCGCGGATGCCCTTCGCGCCGCACTCGCGCAGGACCTGCGGCGCGGCGGGAGCGGGCACCGTCACCACCGCGAGGTCGATCGCGTCGGGGATGTCGAGCACCGAGGGGTAGGCGCGGCGGCCCATGACCTCCTCGGCGGTGGGGTGGACGGGGACCACGGGGCCAGGGAAGCCGCCCTTGATGGGCCGCTCCACCATCATGTTGCCCCACTTCCCGCGCGTGTTCGACGCCCCGATGACCGCGACGGAACGCGGGTCGAAGAGCGGGCGGAGCTGCTCGCGCAGGTCGGTTGCTGGCATGGCGTCCCCGGCGGTCGACTGGCGCGGACGGTATCACGCCGAGGGCTGCCTGCGGTGGACGCCTCGGAGGGCCCCGTGGTGAGGCGTTATGCGTAAGTGTTATAACGACCCCAAACCCCCGGCGATCGAGGAGGGCACGATGGACTGGGCAGACAACGACGAACAGGCAGCGTTCCGCACGGAAGTCCACTCCTTCATCGCGGATAGCCTGCCGCAGTACTACCGCGACCGCATCGCCACGCGCCGCCCCCGCGGCCTCGAGGGCGACTGGCAGGGCGACATCGCAATCGGCACCGAGGATGCGCAGGCCGCCGCGAGCGAGTGGGCCGATGCGCTCTCGACCAAGGGGTGGGTCGCGCCGCACTGGCCGACGGAATACGGCGGCGGCGGCATGACGCCCATGGAGCAGTTCATCTACAACCAGGAAATGGCGGAGGCCGAGGCCCCGCTCGTCGGCGGCTCCGGCGTCTCGCTGCTCGGCTCGACACTGCTCGTCCACGGCAACGAGGAGCAGAAGCAGAAGTTCCTGCGGCCGACCCTCGAGGGCGAGTTCCGCTGGGCGCAGGGCTTCTCCGAGCCGGGTGCGGGCTCGGACCTCGCCTCGCTGCAGACGCGCGCCACCCGCGACGGCGACGAGTACGTGATCAACGGCCAGAAGCTGTGGACCTCGGCGGCGCACAAGTCGAACTGGCTGTTCGGGATGTTCCGCACGAACCCCGATGCACCCAAGCACCGCGGCATCTCGTTCCTCGTCATGGACATGACGAGCCCCGGCATCAGCGTCCGCCCGATCATCACGATGGGCTGGGAGCACGGCACGAACGAGACGTTCTACGAGAACGTGCACGTCCCCGCCGACCAGCTCGTCGGCGAAGAAGACCGCGGCTGGTACGTCGGCGTCACGCTGCTCGACTTCGAGCGGTCGAACATCGCGGGCGCGATCCAGATCCGCAAGAGCATCGACCGGCTGATCGAGAACGTCGGGACGGACGAGGGCCGGCGCATGGTCGAGGCGGGCGGACTGCAGCGCCAGCGCACCGCAGTCGCCGACCACTACGTCGAGTCCGAGGTGATGTTCAACTACTCGTTCCGCATCATCTCGATGCAGGCGCGAGGCATCATCCCGAACTACGAGGCCTCGACCTCGAAGATGTTCGCCTCGGAGCTGGTGCAGCGCGTCTCCCGCACGGGCATCAAGGTCTACGGGCTGTACTCGAACGTGTGGGACCCGGACTCGGCGCACTCGCCGCAGAAGTCCGTCTTCACGCAGTCGAACGTGCACTCCGTGATCGGCACGATCGGCGGCGGATCCTCGGAGATCCAGCGCAACATCATCGCGACGCGCGGCCTCGGGCTGCCGCGCGGATAGAGGAAGCGGCCACACTCGACGGCCTGGGATGCTCGGGCCGTCGGGTGCGCCGACCCGGTATCGAGCGTGGTCCCCCACGTGCCGGGGGCGGTGACGACGGCGCGCGGCTGACCGGCAGGTCGAGCGGCTCGTGCAAGCCCAGGGCGGGCATGTGACTGCTCGCCCGACCATCGACGTCGACAGGGCGTCGCATCGTCGTCCGGCGCCGGGGCGCGCCGCCGGGTGACGTCGTATGTGGTGAGGCGTTGGTAGAGGTGCTATAAGGCCCGCAAGACACTGCGACTACGGAGGACACGATGGACTGGGCAGACAACGACGAACAAGCCGCGTTCCGCACGCAGGTGCGCTCGTTCATCCAGGACAGCTTGCCGGGGTTCTACCGAGCCCGTATCGACTCGGGCATGCCGCCCGGCCTCGAGGCCGACTGGCAGGAGGACATGGCCGAGGGTACCGACGAGGCCAAGGCAGCCGCGAGCGAGTGGGCCGAGGCGCTCTCGACCAAGGGCTGGGTCGCTCCGCACTGGCCGACCGAGTACGGCGGCGGCGGCATGACGCCCATGGAGCAGTTCATCTACCGCCAGGAGATGGCGGAAGCCGAGGCCCCCACGGTCGGCGGCTCCGGCGTGACCCTGCTGGGGTCGACGCTGCTCGTCCACGGCACCGAGGAGCAGAAGCAGAAGTTCCTGCAGCCGACCCTGGCGGGCGAGTTCCGCTGGGCGCAGGGCTTCTCCGAGCCGGGCGCGGGCTCCGACCTCGCCTCGCTGCAGACGCGCGCCGTCCGCGACGGCGACGAGTACGTGATCAACGGCCAGAAGCTGTGGACCTCGGCGGCCCACAAGTCGAACTGGCTGTTCGGCATGTTCCGCACCGACCCCGACGCGCCGAAGCACCGCGGCATCTCGTTCCTCGTCATGGACATGACGACCCCCGGCATCAGCGTGCGCCACATCACGTCGATGGGCTGGGTGCACGCCACGAACGAGACCTTCTACGAGGACGTGCATGTCCCCGCCGACCAGCTCATCGGCGAGGAAAACCGCGGCTGGTACGTGGGCGTCACGCTGCTCGACTTCGAGCGCTCGAACATCGCGGGCGCGATCGAGATTCGCAAGAACATCGACCGCCTGCTCGAGGACGTGCGGACGGACGAGGGCCGGCGCATGACCGAGGGTGGCGGGCTGCGTCGCCAGCGCACCGCCATCGCCGACCACTTCGTCGAGTCCGAGGTCATGTTCAACTACTCGTTCCGCATCATCTCGATGCAGGCGCGAGGCATCATCCCGAACTACGAGGCGTCGACCTCGAAGATGTTCGCGTCCGAGCTGGTGCAGCGGCTCTCGCGGACGGGCATCAAGGTCTACGGGCTGTACTCGAACGTATGGGACCCGGACTCTGATTTCTCGCCGTCGAAGTCGCTGTTCACGCAGTCGAACGTGCACTCGGTGGTGGGCACGATCGCCGGCGGGTCCTCGGAGATCCAGCGCAACATCATCGCCACGCGCGGGCTCGGCCTGCCGCGCGGCTAGGGACGCGACTCACGGGAGCCTCGCATCGAGGCTCCCCGCGAGCGATCCGCGAAGCGCTGGCGCTGCGGCGTCGGATACATCAAACTGCGCGCGTGGGCCGGCTCGCCGGCCCGCGCACGCGTGACATACACACACGCAGGGAACGGCAAGCGAAAGGACGCCCATGCCCACCGAAAACGCACCGGCCGATTTCTACCGCACGCAGGAGAACCCGGGGCTCTGGGAGCACCGTGGCAAGGTCGCCGCGTTCGGTATCGGCCACTCCCCCACCGCCCGCCGCTGGGACGGCCAGGCCGAGACCAGCATCGGCAACTGGATGCGCATCGCGATCCGCAACGCCATCGAGGACGCCGGCATCAGCGCGGACCAGGTCGACGGCCTCGTCCTCGACCCCTCGACGACGACCGGGGCATGGTGGCCCGAGGGCGACCCGCTGCCCGAGGACGTGCTCTCGCAGTTCGAGCCCGGTGAGAACCCCATGGACGGGGTCGCCTCGCTGAGCGCCGACTGGATCGTCAACAACATGCCGGAACTCTCGAACGTCACGTTCAGGATGAACGGCCCCGTGTGCATGTCGAACTCGATCTGCGTCGCCTCCGAGGCGATCGGGCGCGGCCTGACCAACGTCTGCCTCGTCGTGAAGGCCTGGCACAACTTCCCCGGCCGCTACTACCAGGGCGGCGCGAACGCCAAGGGCACCGTCGAGGGCCCGTCCGTGTGGTCGAACCCGTGGGGCGTCAGCGCCGCCACTCCGGACGGCTGGACCTTCCGCGAGTACATGGCCAAGTACAACCAGAGCCACGACAAGATGGCTCAGTTCATCGTCAACTCGAAGCGCAACGGGCTTCTGTTCCCCGAGGGCTTCTTCGCGCAGCACCGCCCCGACGAGGTCACTGTCGAGGACTACCTGAACGCGCGCTGGATCGTCGAGCCGATGAACCTCTTCGACCACGACATGCCGATCCACGTCGCAGTCGCGTACGTGTTCGCGAACACGGACCGCGCCGCCGACATGCAGCAGAAGCCGGTCTACGTGCTCAACCACGCGTCGACGTACCCGAAGTTCGGTGTGACGCAGACGCTGGAGAACGCCGAGGCTTCGACCGACGCCACGGGCCGGAAGCTCTACCACGGCTCCGGCCTCAGCGCCGACGACCTCGACTTCGAGAACATGTACGACGGGTTCACGACCTTCCACAACTACTTCATCGAAGGTCTGGGCTTCGCGGGCATCAAGCGCGGCGAGGCGCTGGACCTCTACCAGGAGGACATCAGCATCGAGGGTCCGCATCCGGTCTCGCCGAGCGGCGGGAACGTCGGCTCCGGCCGCACGCGGATCTGGATGCACACGGACACCATCATGCAGCTCCAGGGCCGCGCCGGTGACCGCCAGATCAGCCTGAAGAACGGTCAGCCCGAAGTCGGCGTCTCCGGCGGCCCCATGCCGCAGGTCGGCGACTTCACCATCTGGGGTGTCACCCCCGACTAGCATCCGACTGCATCGGAAGCTCAACGCCCGCCCCCTCTGGCGCCACCGGAGGGGGCAGGTCGCTTAACCGTGGACTCCTCCTCTGATCCCCTCGCCCGCGTCTGCGGGGGAGGGTGAGGGCGAGGGGGTCCGACATCCGGCAGCGCGCGGCATCGAGGAGGCGGAACCCCCTCACCCCAGCCCTCTCCCTCTCAAGGGAGAGGGGGCCGGATCGGCGAGGCGAGAGGGCCTTTCTGATCCCCTCTCCCCCCGCCGGGGGGAGAGGGTGAGGGTGAGGGGGGCTCCCCCGCTCTCCCAGCCCTTCGCCCCGCGTGGCGCACGCGGGGCCGGATCGGCGAGGCGAGAGGGCCATCTGACTCCCTTGCCCGCCGGATCGCGTCGCACTCCCCATGAAGCCCTCGAGGTGCGTATGCTGCGCCGTGCAAACACCGAGCGAGGCGCCGGCCGGGCGAGGCATCGCCGGGCCCGCAGCAGAGGAGACACACATGGACTGGGGCGACACGCCTGAACAGCACGAGTTCCGGACGAGCGTGCGGAGCTTTATTCAGGAGCGGCTGCCGGACTACTACCGCGGCGATGCCTACGAGCGTCGGCGCGTCGAGGACGCCGAGCAGGACTGGCAGTGGGAGATGATGCACGGCAGCCCGGAGGCCCAGGCCGCCGCGCAGGACTGGTCGGACGCGCTCGCCGAGCACGGCTGGAACGCACCCAACTGGCCCACCGAGTACGGCGGCTCCGGCCTCTCCACCATGGAGCAGTTCATCCTCAAGCAGGAGCTCGGCGCGGCCCACGCGCCCGAGGTCGGCGGCGGCAACGGGATCCCGCAGATCGGCCCCACGCTGCTGGTGCACGGCACCGACGAGCAGAAGGAAAAGTACCTGGGACCGACGCTGCGCGGTGAGATGCTCTGGGCGCAGGGCTACTCTGAGCCGGGCGCCGGCTCGGACCTCGCCTCGCTGCAGACGCGCGCCATCCGCGACGGCGACGAGTGGGTGATCAACGGGCAGAAGATGTGGACCTCCACGGCCCACAAGTCCAACCACCTGTTCGGTATGTTCCGCACGGACCCTGATGCCCCGAAGCACCGTGGCATCACCTTCATGGTGATGGAGATGGAGGAGCCGGGGATCACCGTCCGCCCGATCGTCGCCATGGACTGGCGCCACGCCACCAACGAGACCTTCTTCGAGGACATGCGCGTCCCCGTCGACCAGACCCTCGGTGAGGTCAACCGCGGCTGGTACGTCGGCATGACGCTGCTCGACTTCGAGCGCTCCGGCATCTCCGGCGCCGCTGCGCAGCGCGAGACCATCGCGGCAACCGTCGAGGCGATCCAGGAGGGGAGCATCCCGAACCGAGCCTCGCAGGTACGCAGCGAGATCGCGGAGCGCGCCATTGAGGTCGAAGTCAACAACAACCTCGCCATGCGCATCGCCTCGATGCAGGCGGCCGGGCTGATCCCCAACTACGAAGCCTCGATGGGCAAGGCATTCACGACGGAGCTGAGCCAGCGGCTCGCCCGCACCGGCATGAAGACGTTCGGGCTGTACTCCAGCCTGTGGGACGCCGACGACGAGCGCTCACCGCTGCGCTCGGAGCACACGCGCACCTACGTCAGCAGCGTGGTCGGGACGATCGCGGGCGGATCCTCGGAGATCCAGCGCAACATCATCGCCACGCGCGGGCTGGGGCTGCCTCGCGGCTAGCCTCGACCGCAACGAGGACTCGATGAGCGAGGGGCGGCTGAGCCGCCCCTCGCCGTCTCCGCGGCCCGGACCGCCTCGTGCGTAACGCAGCCTACGCCGCGATCTCGATGGTCGTCGCGATCGTGGCCGTGGTGCTCGCGCTGCGCCAGGACGGCGAGCCGGCCGCCAACACAGTGGTGACGACGGTCACCTCGTCCAGCGCGCCCGACCCGCGACCCTCGAGCCCGACTGCCACCTCGATGCCGCCACGGCGGGCGACGGCCACGCCGCCCCCGACGCCGGCGCCACCACCGCCCCCCACGCCCACGCCACCGGGGCCCGGCGTCCTCACGCTGACTCCATCGTCGGGCGTGGCGATCCCCACGCCGACGCCCGCCGCTCCTGCCTCACCGCCGATCCCCTACGGCCACCTCGACGCCACAGGGGAGGCTTCGATGCCCGGCAGCTACGCGCTGCTGATGCCCGCCGGCGGCGCGACCCGCGCCGTCACGACGTACGAGGAACTGCGCACGGCGTCGGCGATCGCGCGGTTCAACGTCGTGGACGCGGATGGCGTCTCAAACACGGAGCGATTCGATGCCGTGGGCGTCGGCGACCTGTTCGAGTGGCGTCAGGCCGAGGAGTGCTGGACGCGCTACGAGGTGACGAACACGCAGGCGTCCGAGGCATCGGTACGGGAGTTCGGCGTCCGCTGGATGACGTACGCGTTCACCGGCTGCGTCGGACCGATCCGGGCCGATGCCGAGGCGACACTAGCCTTCGGCCCGCTCCCGGACCTCGGTAACCCGAGCCTCACGTACCCCATACGCCACGGGCCGTGGCAGCTCGTGCCAGAGGGCTGGGCCGGAGCCATCGAGGTGGTCGAGCGCGGCCATCCGCCGTGGCGGTCCGACCGGAACCCGCTCGCCACCACGACGCTGTTCAGAGCCCGCCAGATGACCTACTGGCGCGATCCCGCGGTGCCGCTTGGGTGGACGTTGCAGCACGCGGAGCGCTGGTCGGCTTCTCCCCACTGGTACGGATACCAGGCCACCTACGGGACCACGACCGGACTGTCTGCGTTCACGGTGAGCGCGGCGACGGCGTTTCTGGGTGGGGACCTGACGCCGATGGAGTGCGCGGTCGTCTGCTACGAGACGCGCGTGATCGCGGGGCGACCGGCACGCATCGCGTACAGCCCGCCCGGTCCGTTCGTCCCGACCGTCGCCCTCGCGACGGTGTGGGTCTACGACGCGGAGCTCGCGGCCGAGTACGTCGTGCGCGAGACCGACCACCGCCTTTTCGGTGGACGCATCGGCGAGGCCATCGAGGTCGCACGCAGCCTGTTCGAGCCGACGCCCGAGCGGCCCGGCGTCGTGCGTTACGGCCGCCTCGACACATCCGGCGCCGCCGACGAGCCTGGCAGCTATGCCTTTATGTCAGGCACCGGCGCGGCGGCATCCGCCGTCACCACCTTCGAGGAACTGCGCGATGGCTCTGCAACGGCACTGCTGGTCTACACCGCCGATGTCGACGGTGCCTCGCACAGCGCGACGCTCGACTCGCTCCGGGTCGGCGACCGCTTCGAGTGGCGGCGCGCCGACGACTGCTGGGTGCGGTACCTCGTGACGGATGTGCTCCCGGATCCTGCCGGCGCAACGCCTCGCAAGCTGTTCGGAGTGGCGTGGGAGACGTATGCCTTCACCGGCTGCTACGGCGAGATGCCGACGAACGCGTACGCCAGCTTCGACTTCAACCGGCTGCCGGACCTCGGCGGAACCAGCCTCGCGGCGCCGGTGGTGCACGGGCCATGGCAACTCGTGCCCGAGGGGTGGGATGGTGTGCTCGGAATCAGGTCGAGCGACGAAGGCTCGCCGGGCCAGTCGCACGACTCGGTGCGGGCAGGCTCCAGCGACCTCGCCGCCGCGCGGGCCGGGCCGAACTGGCGCGCACCGTCGCTCCCCCCGACCTGGACGTTCGAGGGCGCGTTCAGCGGGCCGCTGACGAGCACGACTTCCGGGTACTGCGCGTCGTGGAACAACCCCGGCGGGAACCGGGCCGTGGAGATATGCGGGGCGTCAGGCACCTCGGCGTACGCGGCCCTCGATGCGTCGTGGGACGACGGCGCGGGCGTCCGCGGATTCCGCATCATCGCCGACCGGCCCGCGCTGGTCGCGCATAGCCCTTCGGGGCCGCGCCACGACGCGGACTTCCGCGCCGAGGTGTCCATCTACGACGCGGCGACGAACACCGCGTACACCATCGTCGGGCACGAACCCACGCTCTCCGGTAGCAACGTCGAGGCTGTCATCGAGATCGCGCGCAGCCTGTTCGAGCCTCCGAACCTCCCGTGAGCCGATCCGGGCGGCCGGGGGTGGACGGGTGGGGGGGACAGGGCGCATCGCATTGCACGATGACGCCCCTGCAACCGGGTGATGCGGGATGCGGCGCATCTCGCCGCCTCCACCCCTCACGCCGGAAGAGTGAGCGCCTCTCCCCTGGACGGAGGTCGGTCTCAGGGGCTCAGATCATGGTCGTCAGTCGGGGTCATCCGCTCCGTCGTACCGCCGATGCGGAGGTATGCGATCCCCTCCTGAGCGTCGAACAAGGAATTGGAATTCAGCATCGCACTGCCCTCGTTGTCGTCATACGGGTAGAACGTGAGCACCCTCACGGGCGGGACGCCGTCGGCAAGTGGGGCGGTGATGGTCACGTACCACTCCGGCGTATCGATGGGGCGAGTGGGACGGCCGTAGAGTTCGAGCGTCGAATACGAGATTGCGCTCATCGCTCCCGCACCGTCGGCGAGGGGGAACTTCAAGGACCCGATCCAGGTCGTCTCGTTCGTCTCGCGATTCGTGATCCAGACGCTGTACCACTCTCCGTCGGCCTCCAGGCCGTCAGGTGCGATCCTCGCGTGATACCTCCCTGCGCCCCACTCGTAGGCGCGCCGGACACCGATGAAGTCGCCTTCATATCCCGCCGACTGTGACCATCCGTCCGGGGCGACCCGTGCATTATCGAGATCCCGCGTGTCCCACCTGGAGAAGATCACACCCTTGACGCGCGGAGCCCCGGGATGGCTGATGGCGGTCTGGAAGCCGAAGTAGAACGAGATATCGGAGATTCTCCCGTGCAACAGCATGAGGTAGAAGCCATTCCGACTTGACCAGTCGTGAACGTTGTTATGGACAGTGAAATCGACGGTCATCTCCCTGATCGGGTCCAGTTCGCGATCCCAGTACCACCGGACCGAGGCGGCATGGACGGGTGGCGAAATCTGCTCGTACAGGTCGTCGCGGCCGGGAATGCGCGGGAGGGTTGTTACGTTCACAGGGATTGACGGGGCGCCTTCGCCATAGCCATTGATGGCCCTCAGCGCGTACGTATAGCCAGTCCCCGGGCTCGCATCGGTGTCGAGGTAATGAGTCGCCGCGCCTCCCGTGCTGAGCCGCGTCTGCGCTCCGGAATTATGGCGACCACGCACCAGCTCGTAGTTGCGGATGCTGCCATCCCTCGGATCGTCCCACTCCAACACGACGCCCCGATGGGTAGCCACCGCAGTCAGCCCCGTCGGTGCGAGCGGCGCAGCGTTGATCCACGTCCCCGCTACGGGCCCCCAGGGACCCCACCGCATCGAGCGAGTGTCCGAGCCGTCCCACTCGCGCGCCCGTACGGCCACGTTGTACCTGGCGCCCGGCTCGAGGCCGGTCACCGTGAGGGATCTGCTGGTGGTGTAGACGTTGCCTTCCCTGTCCGACGGCGACGGCCAGTCCGCTCCTTGCTGGGCCCACATTACCCGGTAGTCCGTGGGCGTGGGTTGGGCGCCGGTCCATGTGATCCGCAGCTCGCCACGGTCAGAGCTCGATACCGTGACCTCCTTCACCTCGCCTACAGGGGGCGGCGTCGGTGCAGGACGCGCGGTGGCGCCTGCGGCCCCTGCAGGGCCTGGCGTTGCGGCCGGCGCTGCTGCCGGAGTGACCGCCGGTGACGAGCCTCGAATCTGGGCCGCCAGCGCTCCGCGTCGAGGCAGGCAACCGGCGGTCAGCGACACGCTGTGCTGCGCCTGGACGCTCTCCGCCTGAGAGAGCGGTCGGCTCCCATCTTCGAGCGCGACGAGGGCCGCGCCCGCGTGGGTCATCTCCCCGGGCGGCCCCGCGACCGCGTACCCCTCGGTTGTCGTGCGCGTGAGTTCTGCGTCCGCCCAGCGCATGCCCAACCGCGCGAGCAGCCGGTTGCCCGGGAAGTCGGTCGCGAGGCGGCGGCCAAAATTCAGGTGCGCCCAGCCCCAGCCGTTGCCCCCCAGCACGAGCCCCCCGCCTCCGCTCACAAACTCCGCAAGCTCCCGCACCTGGGACTCGGTCTGGTCCGTCATGACCACCACCACGACATCGAAGGCATCGAGCGCGCCCTCTGTCAGCGAGACCTTGGCGACGTCATGCCCGTCAAGGCTCAGCCAGACATACAACCCGAGGTCGTCCGCAATACCGATCCGGGGAGCCGCCGATCCCGACCCGGCCGCCCAGCGCAGCGCGTTCGTGACCAGGCGGCCCGTATCGCGCGACCTCAGCGTGCTCGTCTGAAAGAAGCCCTCGTGACCGAGCGCGACGACGCGGCCATGCCCGTGGCGACCCGCCGCCACGACGGTGGCAGCACGGCCCTGGTACTCACCGACCACCACCGGGAAGGCATCGGGGCCATACACGCAGAGTGCCCCGGGCGTGCCGGACGCGGCGAGCTCGGACACACCGTCGAGCAACGCAGCCAGGTCATCCTCGAACTCGCCGGCATCCGGGGGTGCGATCTCCTCCACTTCCAGGATGGGAGTCGCAGGGGGCGTGGACGCCTGCGTCCCGGTCCCCCGTGGCGCGGGTGCCGGCGGAGTCCCCTCGGCGGGTGGCTGAGTTGGCGATTCGGCCGCCGAGGATCGCGGGGCGGGGGGAGCGTCGGCCTCCGGCGACGCGCCCGGCTCATCGGAGCACGCGCCCAGGACCACCGCAGCGATCGTGACGAAGACGACCAGCCATCGCGCGACCCTCGTCATCGCACGGCCCATCCCTGCGGAGGGTCGCCAACCGGTACGCGCGACATGGTCCGGCTCACGACGGCAGCGCCGTTGGGTACAGCGTGATCGCCGCTACAACAGCATCGCGGGAGGGATGATTCCGTCATGGAATACTATGCGCCTGTCAGTAGCTCGTACTACACCATCTGAGATATCGAGTTGGCATAGATGCCATGTTGCCGCTCATGATACCCATTCACATCGCAACATCAATCCACACTTGATACTGTGAACACTATCACAACTCATACGCCGACCCGGACCCCGCCCCTGTGGACCGGGCGGGCAGGTAGCGCCGCTGCACGCCGCGCGCCATACTGCCCCCGGCGCTCTGCGCCCCCAACTCGGACCCACCCGAATCGATGGAGTACGCATGTCCCCCGTCACCATCCCCGACCTCCCCGTCGCCGCCGACCAGGCCTGGCTCTTCCCCGGCCAGGGCGCCCAGCACGTCGGCATGGGCAAGGACCTTCACGACGAGATCCCGGCCGCCCGCGCCGTCTTCGAGGCGGCCGACGAGGCCCTCGGCTTCTCGCTCTCCGGGCTCTGCTTCGAGGGCCCCGAGGACGAGCTGACGCGCACCGTGAACACACAGCCCGCGCTCGTCGCGCACGGTATTGCCGCCCTCGTCGCGGCCATCGACGCCGGCACCGTCACGAGCCGCCCGGCGGTGGTCGCGGGCCACTCGCTCGGCGAGTACGCGGCGCTCATCGCCGCGGGGGCTGTGAGCTTCGAGGACGGTATCCGCCTCGTGCGGCGTCGTGGCGAGCTCATGCAGGAGGCGTGCGACGCGGAGCCCGGCACCATGGCCGCTGTGCTCGGCCTCGAGCGCGGGCAGGTCGAGGAGATCTGTGCGGCAAACGGCGCAGCCGTCTGCAACGAGAACGCGCCCGGCAACGTGAGCATTGGCGGGACCGGCGCGGCCGTCGAGGCATCGACCGCAGCGGCCGAGGAGGCCGGCGCGTCACGCATCGTGCCGCTCGCGGTCGCGGGCGCATTCCACACGCCGCTGATGCAGAGCGCGCAGGACGGCATGGCGAGCGAGCTCGCCAACACAGCGTTCTCCGACCCCGGCATCCCGGTGGTCTCGAACGTGACGGGGCAGAACCTGACCTCGGCCGGCGAGCTGGCGGGCGAGTTGACGTCACAGATCACGAGCCCGGTGCTGTGGGTCGACGGCGTGCGGGCGATGCTCGCCGCGGGCGTGACTTCGTTCACCGAGTTCGGTCCGGGACGCGTGCTCACCGGCGCGCTGCGCCGCACCGAACGCTCCGCCGAGGGGCGCAACGTCGCAACGGCCGCGGACGCCCGCGGCGAAGAAGCCGAGTAGCCCCGATGAGCCCGCAGGAGAACCTCTCTGGCAAGACGGCCGTCGTCACTGGCGGAGCGCGCGGCATCGGCCGTGCGATCGCAATGGAGCTCGGGCGCCAGGGCGCTCGCGTGATCATCACCTACCGCAGCGAGGAGCTCCTCGCGAACGCGGTCGCCGGCGACCTCCGCAACATCGGCACCGACTCCTCGACGGTGCGAGTCGACGTACGCAACACCGAGGACCTCGAGCAGCTCTTCCAGGAGGTGCGGCAGGCGCACGGCGGCGTCGACATCCTCGTCAACAACGCGGGCGTCACCGACGACGGCCTCGTGATGCGCATGACCGACGAATCGTGGACGAAGGTGGTCGAGACGAACCTGACCGGCACCTTCCACGCGACCCGCCTGGCGCTGCGGCAGATGACGCGCGCACGCTGGGGGCGGGTGATCAACATCACCTCGGTGGTGGCGGCCATGGGCAACGCCGGGCAGGCGAACTACTCCGCCGCCAAAGCCGGCATCATCGGTTTCACGCGCTCCGTAGCGCGCGAGGTCGCCTCACGCAACGTGACGGTGAACTCGGTGGCGCCGGGATTCGTCGAGACGGACATGACGGCGGACCTGACCGATGACCAGCGGAGCGCCATCCTCAACATGGTCCCCATGGGCCGTCACGCAACGCCGGAAGACATCGCGCCGATGGTCGCGTTCCTCGCCTCGGACGGCGCCGCGTACATCACGGGCCAGACGTTGCACGTCGACGGCGGGCTTGTGATGCGATGACGGTGTCGGGCGTGGGAACGGGCCGGTAGCGGCCGTGCCGACAGGGTCGCGTCGCCGTTCGCGCATCATCGCCTTCCAGGCGCTGTACGAGGCCGACCAGGCCGGCCACGAGACCGCCGACGTACTGGAACGCCATCTCGACGAGACCGGGCTCTCCGAGGCGGCGTCGGGCTTCGTCCGCGAGCTGGTGGACGGCGTCGCCGAGCACCGTGCGGAGATCGATGCGATGATCGGGGAGCGCGCGCCGGCGTTCCCGCTGGGGGAGATGGCGCCGGTCGACCGCAACGTGTTGCGCCTTGCCATCTTCGAGATCTGCTTCGATAATCGGCGCGCTCCGCTGGCAGTCGTGATCAACGAGGCGGTGGAGCTCGCCAAGGGCTACGGCTCCGAGTCCTCCGGCCGGTTCGTGCACGGTGTGCTGGGATCGGTCGCGGGAGCACAGCGGGATGAGCCGGATGCCGCCCAGGGGCAGACCCCGGCGTGAGACTCGGATAACCTGCATTCGTCGCGGCCGAGGGCAGCCGCACGCGAGAGGATGAGACAGTGGCAACCACCTACGAGCGCGTGCGCTCGATGATCGTCGAGCAACTGGGCGTGGATGAGTCCGACGTGACGCCGAACGCGTCGTTCGTTGATGACCTCAACGCCGACTCGCTGGACCTGGTCGAGCTGATTATGTCGCTCGAAGAGGAGTTCTCGGGCGAGGGCAACGACATCGAGATCTCCGACGAGGACGCCGAGAAGATCCAGACCGTGCAGGACGCCATCGACTTCCTGCACGACCTCGGCATCGAGGACTAGCTCCCGGCGGCGACGCCGTCCCGGGCGGCTGCCGCTCGGGCGCGCGCCCGTGTGCGATCCAATGACGCGCGCCGGGCGTATCATCAACACAACATGGAACTCCTAGGCGTCGGGGCTGCCGAAGCGCTCGTGGTCTTCGTGATCACGCTCATCGTCGTGGGCCCGCAGCGCTTCCCGGAGATCGCCCGCCAGGGTGGGCGCTACTACCGCATGGCCCGGCGCTACGCGACCGAGGTCACCAACGACGTGCGCGGCGCCATCCAGGAGCTCGAAGCCGAGGTCGAGGCCCAGAAGGACGAGCTCGAGGCCGTCGGCACCGAGCTGAGCCAGGGCATCCAGAACACCGTCGCCGAGACGCGCAGCGAGCTGCGCGACATCGGCCGCTCGACGGGCGAGGCGGTCTCGAGCGCGGAGCCCGCGCAGCGGCCCTCGACGCCACGGAATGGCCAGGCCGCTACGCCCGCTCCGGCGGCGACGCCCCCGGCGAGCAGCTCCGCCCTGCAGACCCCTCGCGAGTTGCCCGCGGACGACGAGGACGAACCCCCGACTGAGCGCCGCACCGGCGACGAGTAGCCTCGATGGCCACGTCCGTCGACTCCGCCCCGCCCGCAGAGCCACCCCAGCCGCCGCCGGAGGACGACGGTGGGCAGATGACGCTCCTGGACCACCTCCTGGAGCTCCGCACCCGCGTCACCTGGATGACCGGCGCGATCGTCGTCGGGATGGGCATCTTCTTCGCGCCCCCGATCAACTTCGCGGTCTGGGAAATCCTCATCGTGCCCGGGGAGCGCGTCTCCGATTTCAGGCTCACGCAGGTCGACCCGCTCGAAAACCTCGGCGTCTATTTCCGCATCGC
>MKWU01002197.1_pt1 | contig 30220 bp, 24 predicted proteins | sample 809101 | NCBI WGS metagenome assembly MKWU01 (sample SAMN05860141, study PRJNA318959) | sponge metagenome | host: Aplysina aerophoba | place: Slovenia: Piran, Adriatic Sea, Gulf of Piran | collected 2013-05-07
TCGCGTCGCCCAGGACCGCCGCCGCCAGCGCCTTGCAGAACTCGACGTCGAAGCCATCCACGCTGCCGTCCGGCTGCTTGAAGCCGAAGCCCGGCTGCGTCTGCTTCACGCCGCAGTTCAGCTCGTCGCGGTCGACGATCTCCTGCACCGTGTTCCCGCGCTCGCCCGCGCCCTCACCGTCGTCGTCGTCACCGCACGCCACCGCGAACAGCGACACCATCACGACCAGCGCGGCCGCGACCAGCCCCATACGTACCCTCATACCCACCCCTCTCGCTGCCCCGCTCCTTGACGGCGGTGCCGACTTCCCTCACACGCCCGCAAGCCTACCCCCCGACCGCCGCTCCGGGCCAGCCGTGCTGCACCCGGCCCGCGTCGTCCTGTGCGCATTTCATCCGCGCCATCCGATCGGGGCCCCGACCGAACCGTGAGGTGGATGGAGCGGAAGACGAGATTCGAACTCGCGACCCCCTCCTTGGCAAGGAGGTGCTCTACCGCTGAGCTACTTCCGCTCTGCACGCCTGCGCCGCTCTCGGACTACCACGGGGCCGGGCGTCGGGTATTGAATCCCCGCAGCGCGCACAAGTCAACGCAGGCGCGCCGCCCGGCCGCGACGGTGGAGTGCGCCCCGTGCCTGTGCGCGGGCGGCCCCGGCGGGCCGCCTCCGGTCGAGCGCGAGCAGGCCCCGGGGAAGCGGCCGCGAGCGGGCGGCGCCTCACCGGGCCTGTGTCGTGTGCGGTGGTGCCCAGGATGCGACTCGAACGCATACGCCCTTTCGGGCACCGCCCCCTCAAGACGGCGTGTCTGCCAATTCCACCACCTGGGCAGGGCTCGGCGTGAAGCAGCTGGCAGGAGTGGAGGGACTCGAACCCCCGACCGGCGGTTTTGGAGACCGCTGCTCTGCCAGCTGAGCTACACTCCTGCGCCTCTCGCATCAAGTCTAGCAACGCCGCACGCGTGCGGGGAAGCCTCGCCGTTTGGGGACAAGGCGACCGGGCAGGCCGCGCGATGCGGCCGCCGCGTCGCGGTCTGGCCCGGGCTATACGCCGACGGCCTCCATGTCGGGGTCGAGGTAGGGCATGAGCGCCTCGAGCAGATCGGTCTCCGAGTCGAGCATCTTGCCGAGACCGGAGAGGAGACCCATCACGCGCGCGATCAGGATGACGTCGCCGGGAACCTGGACCAGCGGGTTCGCACGAAGGACCCGCCCGAGCCGCGCATTGATGTCGGCGACCATCTCCTGGTCGGCGTACGGCTTCCCGGAGCGGAGTACGTCGCCGAGGAAGGCCTCGCCCAGGGCGGCGTAGGTCCGCTCGTCCCGCTCCCGCGTTCGGAAGCCCATCCCTTCCATCGTTCCGGTGATCGCCGCTTGCTGCTCGCTCACGATCGCGCTCGTGAGCACGATCAGCTGCTCGCGGAACTCGTCCGGGAGCGTCTTGGTGAGGCCGAAGTCGACGATGCCGATCTGTGCCTTCGCGCCCTCGACCGGGCCGGGAACGACGAAGAGGTTCCCCGGGTGGGGGTCGGCATGGAACATCCCGAGCCTCAAGATCATCGTGTTGTAGAGGTCGATCAGCGACGCGGCGACCTGTGCCGTCTCGACGCCGGCCGCCCTCTGCGCGTCGATGTCGCCGATCCGAATGCCGTCGACGAAGTCCATCGTCAGCACCCGGAGTGAACTCCGCTCCCAGTAGATTCCCGGCACCACCACGTCGTCGCGGTCGGCGAGGAGAGCGCCGAGCCGCTCGGCTGCCCGTCCCTCGTGGATGAAGTCGACCTCCTCGGGCGCGGTTCGCTCCATCTCGTCCACGACGGGGCGGAAGTCGATGACCTTCTCGATCCTCGCCCAGATCTCGACCAGCAGTCTCAGCGCCTTGAGGTCGTCCGCAACGATGCGGTCGATGCCGGGGTACTGGACCTTGACCGCGACCGGCGTCCCGTCGAGAAGCGTGGCGCGGTATACCTGGGCCAGCGAGGCGGCAGCCACGGGCCGCGTGTCGAACGTGGCGTAGAGCTCCCGGACTGCCCCGCCGAGTTCGCGCTCTATCAGCGGGCGCATCTCGGACCACGGCCTCGGCGGAACCTGGTCGTGCACCAGCGAGAGCGTGCGGACGTACTCGTCCATCAGGATGTCGGCGCGGCTCCCGAGAAACTGGCAGGTCTTGACGACGAGCCCCTGCTGCTTGAGAGCCCGCCGCACCATGGCCGTGGCCGCCGCCTGGTGGAAGCGGCGCGTTGCCTGCGTCGATCGCTCGTCCCCGAGCAGGCGCCTCCGAACGCGCAGCCAGCGCCAGCGAAGCCAGAGGCCGATCACCGTTGCGGCGAGCGGCGCGGTGCGGCGCCACTGCCCGGAGGGCGGGCGCGGGGCTCGCTCCATGTCGTAGGCGACAGCCACTGGGCCGGCCGATCGTCGAGCCTGTGGGCGGCACATCACGGTACGATCGGGGCGATGGTCGCCCTCAACCCGTTCGTGCCGTCCTTCCGGCGGAACCCCTACCTCCAGTACAGCAGGCTGCGGGCCGAGGAGCCAGTCCATCGCAGCGGCGCCCTGCAGGCGTGGGTTCTCACCCGCTATGCGGACTGCATGGCCGTCCTGCGCGATCCGGCGACCTACTCGTCGGACGCGCGGCAGGCGGGAGGGCAGGTCGGCGAGTTGATCCGGGAGCAGCGGGCCGCATCGCCTCTCGGCGAGGCCCGGACGCTGCTCACGATCGACCCGCCGGCCCACACGCGGATGCGCGGGATCGTCAATCGCGCCTTCACGGCCCGGCGCGTTGCGGAACTGCGGCCGCGGATCGAGGAGATCGCGCGCGACTTGCTCACGTCCGCGCCGGAGCGCGGCGAGTTCGACCTGATTTCCACGCTCGCGCGGCCACTGCCCGTGATCGTCATCGCCGAGCTGCTGGGAGTGCCGTCCGCCGATCGCGACCGCTTCGCTCGCTGGTCGAGCGCGATCGCAGCGACCACCGACCTGCGGAGCTCCCAGGCGGCCATCGCCGCGGCCCGGGAAGTGACGCTCGAGCTGATGGACTATTTCCGGGGTTTCGTCGACCAGCGGCGCGAGTCTCCGAGCTCCGACCTGCTCTCGGCCCTGGCCGGCGCAGGCGAGCACGAGGATCTCACCACGGACGAGATACTTGCGTTCGCCATCTTGCTGCTCGTGGCGGGGCACGAGACGACGACGAACCTGATCGGCAACGGCGCACTCGCCCTGCTCGGGCGCCCGGAGGTCGCCGACCGGATGCGTGACGATCCCGCGATCACGCCCCTCGTCGTAGAGGAGATGCTGCGCTTCGACTCGCCCGTGCAGGCCGTCGTGAGGGTGGCGCGCGAGGAAACGTGCATCGGAGGCACGGCGATCGAGCGGGGTGCGTTGCTGCTCGTCATGCTCGGCGCGGCCAATCGCGACGCGGAGCAGTTCGACAGGCCCGATGAGTTCATCGAGGCGCGAGCGTCCAATCGCCACCTCTCCTTCGGACTGGGTCCGCACTTCTGTCTCGGGGCACCGCTTGCGCGACTCGAAGCTGAGATCGCCTTCACCACGCTGCTCGGTTGCTATTCCTCGATCCAGGCCGGGGCGGCGGCGCCCGACCGGGGCGGTACCCTTCTGCTGCGCGGGCTGACGCGGCTTCCTCTGGCGGTCGCGTAGGGGAGGGAGCGCGCGCGGCAGAGGGTCCGGAGGCTGCGTCCGCTCCCGCGCGGGGCGCGGACGTCCCCTAGTCGGGGTCTCGGCGCTGGCGCAGAAAGCTCTCGAGGTCGTCGAGCAGGTCGGACGAAGACGGCAATTCCGAACTGCGTTCGGCTGCCTCCGCGTCTGTCTCGGGCGTCGCCGCCCCCGCCGGCCGATTGGCGTCGTACTGCTCTTCCAGCTGGCGGACATAATCGGCAGCCTCGCCCGACTGCGTGAGCGCCTCCTCCACCTGCTCGTCGAACTCGCTGAGCTGCTTCTGGAGTCCGACGCGGCCGGTGGCGGTGCCGTAGCCGCGATCGACGAGCGCAGCGAGCGCAAGACTGACGGCGGGGTTCGGCCCGATCGTCAGGTAGTGGGGGGCCAGAGCCCACAGGCTGGCGTTGCGCCATCCCCGCGCGCGCAGGTGCAGATTCAGCACGCCGACGATCCCGGTCTGGCCCTGATAGCGGGAACCCGGCGCCGTGAGCCCGAATCGTTGCTCGAAGGCGGGGTCGGAGGCGGAAAGCGTTACGGGGAGCGGCCGCGTGTGCGGGACTGCCGCGGGCTGCGCGCCCAGGGTGACGCTTTCGGTGCAGCCGACGGCCTCCAGGAGAGCAGCGACCGCCTCTGCGAATGTGCGCCAGCGGAGGTGGGGCTCCGCGCCGCAGAGCAGGACGACGTCCCGTCCGGCGCCCTCCGGCGAGGCAACGAGGAAGCGACTCCGTGGCCAGTCGATCACGCGCAGGTCGTCCTCAAGGCGGACTCGCGGACGTTGCACGGTGAAGTCGTAGAAGGGCTCCGGATCGATGTCCGCGAGCGGCCGGGCGTCCCACTGCTCCGCGAAGTGGTCGATGGCCGCCGCCGCTGCTCCCTGCGGATCGCTGAAGCCGTGGAAAGCCGCGATCAACAGCGGGTCGCGCAGCGTGTCGATCTCGGCGTGCGCGCGGAGGGCGGGGTGGGGCGCCGCGTGAGCTCGATCAATAGGCGACGAGTCGTCGGCGGATGGGCTGTCGGGGGCGGTCCGGGAGTCGTCGCTCATGTTGTCTCTCCCGTCCCGGGGCGTCCCCGTGCCAGCGATGGTACCGGTCTTTGGGAATCAGGAACACGGCCGCGCGCGCGGGCGGCGGCAGCTCACCGGCTGGCCCGCACCGGGCGTTCCGGGCTGCGCGGCGACTCTAGTCGCGGGGGGCACCCCCCGTTTTCTCTCGAGAGACGGCGGTTGCCCGGCGCCGCGCCCGCACGCCCCACACCGCCAGCACGCCGAGGGCGAGGAGTCCGAACCCCGACAGGACGAGATCGAGACGATCATCGAGGAAGGCGCGGAATCGATCGCCCCAGAGGAAGATCAGCAGGCTGATCAGCATGAAGCGCCCCGCGCGCCCCACGGCAGATGCCAGCAGGAAGGGGCCGCGTGCCATGCCAAAGACTCCGGACGACACCGTGAAGAGCTTGAACGGAAGCGGCGTGAATCCCGCCAGGACCACGGCCCAGAGTCCGTACCTGCGGAAGAGCCGCTCGACTCGCTCGGTGCTCGGCCGCTGGTAGCGCTGGAGAACGGGCCGGCCGAACCGGAGGCCGATCCAGTGCCCGACGAGCCCACCGGCCACGGACGTGGCGGTCGTGAGCGCGCCGTAGAGCAACGCCCGCTCGGGGTGTGCCAGCGCGAGCGCGATCAGTAGCGGATCGGGCGGCAGCGGGAAGAACACGGCTTCGGCTGCGGAGAGCACCCCCAGCGCCGCCGGCCCCGCCGGGCTGTCGGCCCAGGCTGCCAGCCAGTCATGCAGTGCATCGAGCATCGCGACAGCGTGCGGTGAGCCGGCGGGGGCGGCAAGTGAGGACGGGGCGGAGGGCGCGGCGGCGGATGACCGAGATCAGGCCTACTGCTACGCTGCGACCGGGCGCTGGGGACTCGTCTAATGGTAGGACAGCTGACTCTGGATCAGTAGGTCGGGGTTCGAATCCCTGGTCCCCAGCCAACCTCCACCCACGCAGGGCACACCGAGCGCATGCGTCGTAGGATGCGCCCCGGCTGGCCGCAGAGCGGCCCCGGGAGCCCTTGATGACCCTCGACTTCGCGACCGCTGAGCTGCTCGGACAGATGTCGGAGGGCGGCGGCAAACCCCTCCACGAGAGCACCGTCGAGGAGGCGAGAGCGCTCGCCGCGGGCATGGCCGCGCAGGCCGGCCCCGCCCCCTCCCCCAGCGTTGGTCCCGACGATGGCCGCCCCGTCCGATCCGGCGCGCCACTAACCGCGATGTCGTGCTCAAACCCAAGATACGCAATGGAAGGCACGCTCCAGAATCCTTCGCGCCTGGCGCGGGAGTACGGCGGGGATCCTCGCTCCCAGTGGAATGCACTAACATCAGGCTTGTCTCGTAGACATCCAGACAAGACTGGAGCGACGACGACGGACATTCACCCCACAATCGCCTACGAACCTGGCGTTGTGCCCGAACCGCTGGACGGGGCGGCTAACCCGATCCGGTTTCTTCGTCTGCTGCGCGACAACCAGCTGTCCGTGTACAGCCGCGAATCATTCGGCGCCGGCTTCCTTGAGGGGCGGATTCTCTTCCAGAACTCTGTTCTCGTTAATGAACCCGCCTTCATCGAGCACATCCTCGTCACCAACCACCAAAACTATGTAAAGAGTCGGCTTGCCCGCCGGATCCTTGAACCGGTCCTGGGCAACGGCCTGCTGATAAGCGAGGGTGAGTTCTGGCGCCGCCAGCGTCGGATCATGGCCCCCGCCTTCCATAGCCAGCAAGTCTCGCGGGCGGCTGGCGTGGTGGTGCGTCGCGCACGGCAGCGCGTCGGGCGGTGGCGGGCGGCCTCTGAGTCGGGGCAGTGCCTGGACATCAGCCAAGAGATGATGTCGCTCACAATGGAGATCGTCGCTGAGGCGCTATTCTCCAGCGAGCTCGGCGACTCGATCGACGAACTGGAACGGGCGATAAAGACCCTCATCGCGTCCCTGGCCACGCCGAATCCGCTCGACGTCCTCGGCTTTCCCGAATGGTTCCCCAGGTGGCGCTCGCGTGGCGCCCGCTCGGCGCTCGCCCTGCTCGACAGCACTATCTACGACATCATCGCCGCACGACGCGGCGCGCAGGAAGTGTCGGGTGACCTGTTGAGCCTGCTGCTTTCCGCACGTGACGAGGAGACCGGCGAAGGGATGACCAATACCCAGCTCCGTGACGAAGTGATTACGTTCTTCGCCGCCGGACATGAGACGACGGCGCTGGCGCTGACGTGGACGCTGTACCTGCTATCGCGACATCCCGGGATCGAACGCACGCTACATGGCGAGGTGGACCGTGTGCTGGCGGACCGGGAGGCGACGTTTGACGACCTGGAAGCGCTGCCCTACACCCGCATGGTCGTCCAGGAGGCGATGCGTCTGTTTCCACCGGTGTTCGGTCTCAGCCGCAGGGCGCTCGCCGACGATCAGGTCGGTAGGCACACGATTCGCAGCGGCAGCCTGGTCACGATCAGCCCCTACGTCACCCACCGCAATCCCCGGCTGTGGGAGGATCCGCTTCGCTTCGACCCCGAACGATTCACAGCCGATCGGATCAAGACGCGTCATCGCTACGCGTACCTGCCCTTCGGCGGCGGCCCGCGCATCTGCATCGGCAGGGACTTTGCCATGGCGGAGGCGTGTCTGGTACTCGCAACGATCGCGCGCGCCTACCGCCTGCGCATGGCGTCGGGGCACCGGGTCGAAGCGCACGGCAGGATCACTCTTCGCCCGCGCCACGGTCTTCACATGACGCTGGAGCGGCGCTGATGGAGTTCGGTGCCGCCGGAAGATCAATGGTGACTCAGTCGCAGACACCGCTCGCGGTTTTGTCAATTCATTCGCGGGCGACGGGATGGACGCTGGACGATCCCCGGGATGGTGACGATGGCGCTGTCGCTGATCCCGATGGCAACGTCGTCGGGCTCGTGCACTCGGAGACACCGCCGACGTAGCCACCTCGGGCCCGGAGCGGGTCAAGCGGTGGCGGGGACTCACGGTCCTTCGCCGCGATGCGAGGCGGTGACCTCGTCGCAACCGATGCGAGCACTCCGATGGCGTGCGGAGCCTACAGCCCAACCACCAACTCAAAAGTTCGCAGTACAGTCTTCCTTGGCCAGCCATCTCGGCCCGTCAGGACGACCTGAGTCGGATCATCCCTACTCCCGTCGCCGGCAGCACTCCGGCGAAGCGGCGACCAGATGGCCGCCGAGGGTGGCGGCTGCGTTCGGTCGGGACGCCGATCGGACGGGCACCAGGGACGAGAGCCCCCTTTACGGAGTCTTTGTATTCCATCCGCTAGGGTCCCGGCGGAAGCAGAAGTCTCCCCGGTTACGTGGCGATCTGCGAGGTACTGGCATCTGCAGGCAGGAACATCGATGCCAGGAGGAAGATGGAAACGCTCATTGCCGATACGATCGAAGACCTCCACTCGATCATCGTCCACTTTCCCATCGCCCTGCTTGTACTGCTGGCAGCTCTGACGGCTTACGTGGTCCTGCGACCCGGATCAGGGATGCTCCAGACCACCTGGTTGCTGCTCGTGGTCGGAACTGTCGGCGCCCTTGCCGCTACGGTCTCCGGGTTGGTCTCTCACTTCCCCTACGAGGGGACGGATCTTCATGGGGTCATCGAACAGCACCAGTGGTGGAGCTTCGGCGTCACCGCGCTCTTCATGGCGGCTACGATCTGGCGGTTCATGTCACGTCGCCGAGGATCGGATTGCGGAGGGTCCGTCCCGTTCCTGGTGGTAGTCGCCGTTGGAACGGGCCTCCTCGTGATGTCCGGTATGACAGGAGGCGACTTGGTCTTCGATCACGGGATCAATGTCCGAGGGGTGAACTCTCTGTTGGATTGATAGGCCTTGAGGCGGACTCTCGCATCTGCATCCGTACCGACCTAAAGCGCCACCGCCAACTCGAAAGTTCGCAGTACGGTCTTCTTTGGCCAGCCACTCCCGCCTCCCGATGCGAACAGCCCCGGGCCGCCGCCCGCGACGTCGAGGGCCGGGGCATACGGCTCTTCCGTCCTCCGGGCAGATCTTGTGGAGCGGCTCACGTCCGCGCTTCGGGGCTCCCTGTCCGTGCGAGGGGCCGGATCCGCGAGGTCCGGGCAGGCGCTCGACAGGGTCTCTAGGGGTAGAACTGTGAGCAGTAGTTCCGAAAGGCGGTGATCTCGCCATCAGCCCGGTTGAGGCGCGGGCGAGGCAGGTACTCCTTGCGACCCCAGATCACGACATCCTGCTCGACGTCCTCCTGTTGCCGACTGGCGACGAACCAATTCATGGCGGGGGCGCGCCACCTCGTGGGCAGGAACCCGAGTCCGGCGATCAACCGCCGTGGCTTGCGGATCTCGCGTACCTGCGAGATCTGGGTGAGATCGATCTCGGTGCCGTCGACCGGCGTCGCGAGAATCCAGAGCCGCATGTCCATGCCGACCGTGTGCTCGTAGATCTCCACGAGCGAGAAGCCGAGACCAAAGATGCGGGCATTCGCGGAGATCTTGAGCGTGAGCCTGCCGACCTTCGCGACCCTCCGAACGGTCGTAAAGTCGAAGCGGCTGGTGAGACAGGCACCGTCGATTGCGAGGGGGTCAACGCGGCTCACACTGCCGTAGCCGTGGACGTAGCGCAGGTGGGCGATGTCGACGGAATTCTCCGTCGTCTCCTGGGGGTGGCCGGCAAAGCGTGTCGTCCGGATCTGGAGCCCGCTCCAGTCGCCCTGGTCGGGCGGATCCTCCGGAAGGCTCCACTGCGGCTCCCGACCGTCGATCCCCCACCAGGCGAAGATCAGGCCGTGGATCTCCCGTGTGGGGAAGACACGAAGTCTGGCCGACCTGGGCGGCGGCGCGTAGGGAGTGGCGACGCACTGGCCGGTCGCATCGAACTCGAATCCGTGGAAGGGACAGACGAGCCTGCCCTCGCAGACCCGTCCGCCGGCGTCGGGGCCGAGGTCGGAGCCAAGATGCGGGCAAATCGCCTCGGCCACGCACGCTCGACCGCTCTCATCACACCAGACGACGATGTTCTCGCCCATCCACGTCTTCTGGATGAGTCCGGCCTTCGTGACGACCGGACGACTCTCGACGAAATACCATCCCTCAGGGAACGGAGAGGGCAGGGGGGCGACAGCGGGCTCGCCATGTCGCAGCGGCATCGGTTCGGCACTCCCTCCCGTCCGCCGGCCCGGCGGGCATTCCGCAACCCTGACGGCAGATCGAGCATACGAGACGTGGTTGCTGGCGGCACGCCGGACCGGCTCGCGCGCGGGGCTGCCCGTGGTGGAGAGGCGGGAGCCCCTCCGCGAGCGCCTCCGTCGCCGTGGGCACTGCTCGGGGCCCGGCGCCACCCGCGCGCCCGCGCGAGTCCAGCGGCCTGCTGTCGAGGCCGGCAGGTCCCCCTGGCCGCGGGCTACGCCCGCCCGGACCGGGGGGCGGCGCGCGCCGTGCTGGCGGGCCCGACGGGCCCCGCGGGCCGGGGGCTACGCCCGCCGGAACCGTGAGCCGTACATGACGCCTCCGTAGTGGTTGAAGGACCGCCTCGCGGCCGGGTCGTCGAACGGGTAGTCGGCGCCGAGTTGCCTCGCGGCGGCAAGACCCGTGATGAGGCACGTCTCCTGGCTGTTGATGAGCGTATGCGCACCGCAGTGCCACGTCCGCCTTCTCCCCTGGATGAAGCGGAACAGATTGACGATCCACGTGACGTGCCTCACGTCGTGGACGATGTGCTGGAACCACCATCTCCTGACGATCGCCCGTTCATCGATGGCGCTCATCGGGTTATAGGTCACCAGGCACGGCTTGTCGGAGCGACCGGCCCAGGGTTGCTGGTTGTGCATGATGTACGTGATCTCATAGTTGTCCGGTCTGGAGCCGTATTGCTCGATATGATTGCTGCGGGTCTCGAGCGGATTCACCTCGCTGTCCGGCAGAACCGACGGGTCGGAGTGCACGATGGCGTGGTTGTGAAGCTCGCTCTCATATCGTATCGACGAGAGAATATATCGCTCGAACAATGTCGGCCGGTCGAGGATCATGAGCGTCTGGTTGGCGTTGCACGCAAAGATCACGTCGTCGAACGTCTCCCGAACACCGTCGGCGTCTTCAACGATGACGCAGGACTCCCGGCGATACACTTTGTGGACCGGGCGCGCGAGGTGAATCTTGTCGTGGAACGGGGCGGAGAGGTTGTCGTAGATGCGGCGTGTACCCTGATCCCATGTCTGCATGGGAGTGGCGGTCTCAATATCGAAGAAATCAAGATACCGCGCAAAGAGCGAGGCCGGCATGTCGAATACGTTCGTGGCCATGAGGAAATTCACGAACATGGGCTTGAGTATCTTGTACCGAAAGTCGGCGGAAAAACCTGCAAGGTTGAGGACGGTACCCATACTGACGTAGTTAAAGGGGTTCAGCGCGTTCAGGAGTTTCGAGTGCGAACGGGTTAACCAGCCGAACGACTGCAGGCGCCGCAGCAGTCGCTGGAATTTCGCGATCTCGTCCTGAAGCTGCCGCCGGATGTCGGAGTCGTAGTCGTGGGCGTAGGTGCCGTTGCCGTAGCGGACGCTGTAGCTGAACCGGGTGTCGACGATGTCAATGTCGAACTGCTCCATCAGCAACACCATGTGGCGATAGACCGAGGGGATGCAGGCCGTCACGGAGATGTCGAACGGAATGAGCGTGCCGTCGTCCTGCGGCATATCGGCAGTGATCGCATTGCCGCCGAGCTGGGCCTGAGCCTCATACAGGCGGAAGTCGAAGCGGTCCGGGTGGTGATGAAGCGCCCAGGCGGCGCCCAGGCCCGAAATGCCCCCGCCTACGATGGCGATTCGTCGCGTCACGCTTGCGGCCTTACCAGCGGCACCGGGCACTGTCGTAGCATTCGCGACGATTGATGACTAGGGGCGAGGTGCACGAGGCCACGCCCGGCGCGTCGGGCGGGCAGCCGCGCATGAGCCCCGTCATCTCGCTCTCTCTGAGCAGGTGAAGTTCCGCGTGGCGGAGCAGATGCGCGAGCCTCCCAGCTGACCGCCCGCCGCCGCCGGCGTCAACGGTGCCGAGGCGGCTCTCTGTCGCGGAGTCCGATCGCCTGCTATGGCGAGGCTTGATCCGGCTCGTGGCGCTGATGCATCTGGTCGATCACCTCGTCGAGCTCGTCGGCCCAGCGCTGCACCGCCGAGCGCAGCCGCATGTTCTGGTACGCGCCCCAGATCGTCATCGCGGGCGGTACCAGCAGAACGGCGACAAGGAGCGAGTACACGATCGTGATCGTCGCGGTGATGGCGAACTGCTGCGACGCGAGCAGCGGGGAGGCCATGAGGACACCGAAGCCGAGAGCTGTCGTGAGCGCAGACCCCAGCAGGGCAGAGCCGGTGGTCGCGAGCGTCCGTACCGCCGCCTGCTCCGGGTCGCGCGTCAGGCCGAACTCCTCGCGGTAGCGATGGATCACGTGGATCGTGTAGTCCACCCCGATCCCGATCGAGAGCGCGGTCACGATCGACGTGATCAGTGAATACGGAATGCCCAGGAGCGCCATCGTGCCGAGCACCCAGATGAGGACGAGCACGATCGGCCCGACCGCGACGAAGGCCAGCACGGGTTGGCGTAGGGTCACCCAGAAGAAGATCGCGAGGATGCCGACGGCCACCGCGATGGTGGCACTGATCGTCTGGGTCTGGCGGCTCGTGATCTCTTCCGTGACGGAGACTGCAATGATGCCGGGCGAAGTCACGGTCACGGCGCCGTCATCGCCCAACCAGAGATCGTCAATCTCCCGCTGGAGGGCCTTCGTTGCATCGGGGTTGTCGGTGTACGTGGGGAACTGGAGCAGGATCGCGTCGATGCCGTCGGGATCGTCGTACAGCGCGCGAGCGGTAGCGGGGTCCCTCAGCGCGAGCTTGCTGAGCAGCTGCTGCATCAGGGCCTGATCCAGCTGCACACCGGGTGTCGCTTCCCGGAAAAGCGTCGCGAGTTCCGGATCGTAATCGTCACCCGGCTCCCCGCTGTCCTGCGTCCAGTCGTGGAGGAGCAACTCGTACGACGTCTGCAGCGGTCCGGCCACGGCCTGCGGACGACGCTCCTCGTCGTCAAGGGCACGCCGGAGGTCCTGCAGATTCAGCAGCGTGCGTGTCTCCGTGGCCTCCGCCTCCACCAGGACACTCGCCATCTCCGTTGAACCACCGACGGCCGTGCTGAGAGTCTCCATGTCTTGCTCGACGCTCCCGCCCCTGGGCAGGACGTCGCGGATGCTGAATCCCGACTCGAGGCCGGTGGCCGAGTAGCCGAGCGCAACGGTCACCGCGATCACGACGAGGAAGTACGGCGCAGGAGTGCGTGCAACGGACCGGCCGAGCACCCCCGCGAGCGGTCCGATGCCGGGCAAGGCGTTCGCGACCGGGCGAGGCGGCGTCAGGACGCCGCGCGACTCGCGCCGGCGGTCGATGATCGTCCGGCCAGCCGGGATCAGCGTGAGCATCACGATCAGGCTCATCCCCACGCCCAGCGCAGCGACGATGCCGAAGTCGCCGATCACGCTGATCGGGGAGAACAGGCTCGCGAGCATGCTCGCCATCGTCGTCACGGCCGCGAGCGTCAGCGGGATGGTGACGTTTTGCAGACCCGTCCGAACGGCTCGAAGCACCGGCGCGCCCGCCACACGCTGCTCGCGGTAATGCGAAACGGACTGGATCGCGTAGTCCACCGTGAGACTGATGATGATGATCGGCACCATGGCGGTGAGCGAACTCGGCGGGCCGATCACACCCAGCGCGTTCGGCCCGAGCCAGCCCTCAGCACCGATCACCCAGATCAGAGAGATCAGGAGGCCCGTCAGCGTGAGCAGCAGGTCCGACAGCGTCCGCAGGAAGACCACGATCAGGGCCGCAATCAGCAGCAGCGCGAGTCCGATCAGAGGGGCCATCCCCTCCTCTGTGGCCTTCTTGATCGTATCGTTGACGATCGCGGCAGAGATGCTGGTGACGCGGAGCGGGCCCTCATTGCCGACCGCGAGCTCGTTGATCCGCCGCTCCGCGTTCTCGACCCGCTCATCGCCCGTGTCGATGAGACGGATGGTGGCGATGGCAACCGGCGTGCCGTCTGCGTCCGTCCCGGTCATCGCGGCGATCGCTTCCCCGATTCCGGGGGCGCTGAGGGCGGCGTCAATGTCCGCCTGCGTGACCGAGGAGAGGCCTTCCACCTGGAGTGCGGCCTGGATCAAAGACGTGGGCGCGGCGATCGGATCCCCTGCCGCCAGCAGATCGCTGACGCCCGAGTCTCCCCTGATGTCACCGATGAGCGCGTCCATCTGAGACACCCCATCCGGGGTCAGCGCGTCGCCGCGGAAGATGAGCGTGACCAGGCTGACCTCGCCGTGGTCGCCGAAGCGCTCGTCGATCTCGCCGATCGCATGGGCGACCGCGTTCCCCGGGGGAAGGAACGCCAGGGCTGCGCCCTCCACGACGGGTGCGCGCCGGCCGGCGCCCGCCGCCACGATGACGGTCATCGCCAGAAGGACGGTGATGGTGATGTACGGCCGGGCGGTGACCAGCCGGCTCAGTCGGGGTAGTACGCGGTGCATGCCGAGATTCTATCCGAGGAGGCGCGCTGAGCGGCGGTACCGCCGAATCAGCACCCGGGTGCGCGATGCGCGCGCCGCAGGCACGCGCATGTGAGATCGCTCCGGGCGAGGTGCCGTGAGGCGTCTCCGGGCCCGCTCGCGCCGGTGATGCCGGCGGTCGGCGAGCCCCGACCGCAGCGTCGTGACCGGCTGGTCCCCCGCCTGAGCGGAGCGAACGGCTCCATCCTCGCTGCGGCCTGCCGTGCGGACCGGTCGCTGGGTCCGCGGGCGCGGTGCGCCCGTGGGCCGGGTCCGGCAAGGGCTCGCGGGGACGACCGGCCCGCCCGAAAGCCCGAGATTCCTTCGCATCCCCGGGGACGGCTCACGGCCGCGTCTGCAGGCCGCTCGCGGGCCGGGTGTCTCGCATGACGCTCGCTAGCTCGCTAATATCGTCCTGAGGCTGCGTGCGATCCGCGGGCGCTCCGGAGGAGCACACCGCTTGCTCGATTGCCACGCGAAGAGATCGACGCGCGGCGGATCAGGGGCGGTGCGTCCGGGGGCTCTCTCGCCAGGTGGGACGGCCGCGTCGCGGCGGACCGCCGCATTGGGAGTAGGCCGATGAGGTGGCCGGACACGCTGCGAGGTCGAGTCTCGATCGCTTTGCTGGCCAGCGGCGTGCTGCTCCTGGGTGCTGCCTGCCAGTCGCAGCCGGCCGACCCGGCCGATCCGGCCTCGGAGGAGCTCTCGGTCGAGGAGCTGCTCTCGAGCGTCGCCGCTGAGCTCGATGCGATGACGACGGCACAGTTCGGCATGATCGACGAGCTGGAGTCGGGCGCCGAGTTCTTCGGAACGACCTTCAAGAGCATGGACGCGGAGGTGAGTTCCCCCGACCGCGTGCACATGCGCGTGGACGTGATCGCACCGGGGCTCGGATTCGCACAGGTCGAGATCCTGGCGGTCGGTGAGCAGTCCCTCATCAAGTTCTCCCGCGACGCTCCCTGGATCCCGCTGCCGCTGGATCAGGTGCCCTTCAACTTCGGGGCGGTGGGGCCGAGCCTCGCCGAGATCGTGCGCAAGATGACGGGCGCGTCCATCACCGGGGAGGAGTCCGTCCTCGACATGTCCACCATCCGGGTCGAGGGACAGGTCCTCTCCGACGACCTGTCGACCCTGATCACATCCGCGGACCCCGGCCATGCGATCACGCTCACGCTGTGGGTGGAGGAGGAAGGGCACATCCTCCGCCAGCTGAGGATCGCCGGGCGGCTCTTCAATGACGACGCACCGGAGACCCGGCGGCTCCTGACGATCCCCGGTGTCAACGTTCCCGTTGACATCGAGCTGCCGGACGCCGCATCCGGGCCATGAGCGCCGCGCAGCACAGGATCCGCTCGGTGGGTTCGTCTCCATCGGTTGTGCTCGGGGTCCTGTGCCTCGGCGTTTTCTCGACAGCGCTGGATCAGACGGTGGTGGTGGCCGCGCTTCCCAGCGTCATGCTGGACCTGGAGATCCCGCTCACGGATCTGGACCGGGCGTCGTGGATCGTCACCGGCTACCTCGTGAGCTACACCGTTGCGATGCCGCTCGCGGGACGCCTGTCCGATGTCCATGGCCGGGTGCGCATCTTCCAGGCCGCGTTGCTCCTGTTTGCGATCGGTTCGGGCCTGGTGGCCGTCGCACCGAACTTCGAGTGGATCGTGCCGGCACGGGTGCTCCAGGCATTCGGAGGCGGCGCCACGGTCCCGATCGCTCTTGCGATGGCGGTGGGGGCGGTCGCACCCGAGAGGAGAGGGATCGCCCTTGGCCTAGTGGTCGCGTCGGCCGAAGCCGGCTCCGTTCTCGGTCCGCTCTATGGCGGGGCGATCATCGAGACGCTGGGGTGGCGCTGGATCTTCTGGCTCGACATACCCCAGAGCCTGTTCCTGATCGCGCTGCTGGGGATCCTGCCGAACCGCGCAAACGCCGGGGCCAAGATGGACTATCTCGGGGCGCTCGTGCTCGGTGCCGCCCTCACGGTCCTGACGGTCGCCCTCTCCCAGAGGAGCATCTTCTCCCGGGAGTCCCTCGCTCCCTACTACCTCCTCACTCTCGGGATCGTCCTGTCCATCGCGCTGGTGGCCGTGGAGAGGCGGGCGGCCCAGCCCTTGCTCGCCTCGTTCCTGTACAGGTCGAAGGCCTTCTTGTCGTCGAACGCGACCCAGTTTCTCGTCGGGATCGCCCTGATCATCTCTCTGGTCGCCGTGCCCCTGATGGCGGCCACCGTGATGGAGAAGCCGCCGTGGGAGAGCGTCCTCCATCTCGTCCGACTCACGGCCGTGATCCCGGTCGGGGCGGTCGTCGGCGGCTACATCCTGCGATGGGCGGGCGTCCGGCCCGTGTGCATGGTCGGGCTCGTCTTCATCGGAGTGGGACTGCTGTTCATGAGCACCTGGGGGACGGAGGTCGGCCAGCTCGAGCTCACCATACCGCTCGTCATGGCGGGCCTGGGGTTCGGGCTCGTCATACCGCCAATCGGCGTCAGTGCACTGAGCGCAGCGCCGAGTCACTACTGGGGAGCAGCGGCATCACTGGTGACCGCGTCGCGCATGGTGGGCATGGCGATGGGCTTGGCGGCGCTGTCCGCCTGGGGCATCGAGCGTTTCTACACCCTCACGGCGCACGTCACGGTGGGAGCGACGTTCGAGGAGACGGAGGCGCCGCTGATCGATGCGGGCGTGACTGTCTTCCAGAACCTCTTCGCGATCTCGGGAGTACTGGCCCTGGTGGCGATCCTCCCGACACTGCTGATGGAGGTGGAGGACATCGAAGAGGTGGAGGGCCTCGGCCCGAGGCCGGACGCGGCATTCATCTGACGACGCCCTGACAGCGCGGCGGCGAGCGGCGACGCGCCCCGGTTCGTCGTGACGCATGCTCGGGGCGGCTTCGCGGGCCGGACCGCTCGGCCGCCCGTATCGGGCAGCGGACGGGCCGGAGGCTGCGCGGTCAGCGGGGCGCGCTGAACTCGATCGACTCCTGCGCGCTGGCCGCCGGCCATGCGCTGCCCGGCCCCTCTGACCGACGGCCGCGCTCGCGGCGCTTCACCACCCGCAGGCCGAGGCCTGCCAGCATGCGGTCGACCTGGCGGAGGGAATCGGCCGTGCCCCGGGACGAAGCGCCCGTCTGCGTCAGCCGCCTGCGCATCTCGAGCAGCTCTCCGGTGAAGGAGAGGGCGACTTCGACGCCGGCGAGGTTCAGCCCGAGGCCGTCGACGAAGTGCTTGATCAACCGCAGCCGGCCGACGTCCTCATCCGAGTAGGTCCGCAGCGTTCCCATCCGAAGCGGCTCGACGAACCCGGCGCGCTCGTACTTGCGGAGCGTCTGCGGGTGCATGTCGAGCGTCTGGGCGACCACGCTGATGAGGTAGAACCCCTGAGCCTGTTCCATGAGGCCTCCGCCACGATCTTACGGCCACGTGTAATGGCATTGTCAAGAGCATATACAGACTCTGCCTACGTCCACGGCCAGTACTTGATATGTGCTATAGCAGCTGCTATATTCGGACCGTATCCACGTCAGGGCAACGGGCGACCGGGCACCTCGGAAGGAAGGGAAGGAGAAGCAGATGATCCAGCGATGGGAGCCGTTCAGCGACCTCCGGCAAGTCCAGGACACGATGGACAGGATGTGGCGGCGACTCGGGACCGATGGCCATGAGCCGGCCGGCACGACCGGGATCGAAGCGTGGGCCGTGCCCCTGGATGTGATCCAGAGGAGAGACGCCACCGTGGTCCGGGCCTCGATGCCAGGCGTGTCTCCGGAGGACATTGAGGTCTCGATCGAGGACGACGTGCTGACCATCAGGGGCCAGACGGCCGAGGAGTACACCGGCGAGCAGGACGCCTTCCTCATGCGCGAGCGGAGGTCGGGCTCGTTCCACCGCGCGCTGAGACTCCCGGATCCGCTAGACCCCGACGCGGTCGAGCCCCACTACGACCACGGGGTGCTGACCATCACGATTCCGAAGGCGGAGGCGAAGAGGGCCCGCCAGCTGCGCGTGCGCGTTGGCGCGGCCCCGATCCTCGAGGGGGACGGGGAGTAGCAGCCGGCGCATTCGAGGGAGGGGCGGTGCCGGCACCGCCCCTCCCTGCGGGTCCATCACGTCATGTCGAAGCGGCCCGCCGCCTATGCGGGTAGCGTCTTCTCGGCCGACCGGAGACGCGCGAGCGTTCGTTCCCGCCCCACGAGTTCCATCGTCTCGAAGAGGGGCGGCGTCACGGCGCGCCCGGTGACGGCGACGCGGCAGAGCATGAAGAGAGAGCCCGCGCGCTCGGTGAGCTCCGCGGCGAGCGCCCGGAGCGCCCCCTCGATGGGCTCGGACGCCCAGGTTTCCAGCTCCGCGAGTTGAGAGTGGCAGGAGCGAAGCGCGTGTCGCGCTTCCGCCGGACGGTTCCGATACGGCTTCCCGAGCAGTGTCGTCGCCTCCGGGACTGCGATCTCGCCGGTGAAGAGAAAGTCGACCAGTGAGGTCAACTCGGTAAGGCGCCTGATGCGCTCGCGAACGAGCGGCACCGTCGCCTCGACCAGCGAGCGGTCGAGCGGGAGGTCGACCCGATCCGAGAGATCGCGAGCCAGCTGTTCTTCGAACAGATCGGCGAGGCGAGTCTCGTCGGCCGTCCGCAGATAGGCCCCGTTCATCCACTCGAGCTTCTGGGTGTCGAAGACGGCCGGGTTCGGCACGAGATCCCCGATATCGAAGTGCCGGATCAGTTCCGCTCGGGAGATCAACTCGGTGCGATCGTCGAGGGCCCAGCCGGTGATGGCGAGGAAATTGAGGAGTGCCTCCGGAAGGAAGCCGTCCTCCGCATACTCCAGGACGGAGCGCGCGCCGTGGCGCTTGGAGAGCTTGCCGCCGTCGGGCCCGAGAATGACGGGTGTGTGGACGTAGACGGGCGGCTCCCATCCCAGGGCCTCGATCAGGCGCACATGGCGCGGCGTGGAGGGGATCCACTCGTCGCCGCGCGTCACATGCGTGATCGCCATCTCACGATCGTCGACGACGTGTGCGAGGTGGTAGGTCGGGAAGCCATCCGACTTCAGGATCACGAAGTCGTCGAGCGTTGTGTTCTCGACGCGGATCTCGCCCCGGATCGCGTCGCGAAAGGACGTGACTCCCTCATCCGGCATCCGGAACCGCACGACGAAGGACTCTCCGGACGAGGCACGCGCGTTCGATGTCTCACGGGGGAGGGCGCGGCAGCGGCCGTCATAGCCCGTGGGACGGCCCTGCGCCCGCTGCTCCGCGCGCATCGCCGCGAGTTGCTCGGGGGTGTCGAAGCACCGGTACGCGCGCCCGGCGGCGATGAGCCTGTCGGCGGCATCGCGGTAGAGCGGTAATCGCTGCGACTGTACATAAGGGGAGTGGGGCCCTCCCGCCTCCGGTCCCTCGTCCCAGTCGATACCGAGCCAGCGGAGGGACGCCAGGATGCGATCGTCGGCCCCGGCGACGGCGCGTGCCTGATCGGTGTCCTCGATCCTGACGATGAAGGATCCCCCGTAGCGTCTCGCGTGCAGCCAGCTCCACAGCGCCGTCCGGATGTTTCCGACGTGCGGATCGCCGGTGGGGCTCGGCGCGTAGCGCAGCCGGGGAGGGCCGGCCACCGACTCCCTGCTCTGCGCAAATGCGCTCATCGTGCGGCCCCATCGGTGATGCCGTGGCGGCGGCGCATCCCGTCGATCAGCTGCTGCATATCCTCCGGGAGCGGCGCGTCGAATTCGCGCCACTCGCCGGTCGACGGGAGGGTGAACCCCAGTCGCGAAGCGTGCAGCGCCTGGCGCTCGATCAGGGGTGACTCGGAGCCATAGAGGTGGTCGCCGAGAACGGGATGGCCGACGGCGGCAAGGTGCACCCGGATCTGGTGTGTCCGCCCGGTCCTGATGCGTACCGACAGCAGGCTTGCCTCGAGTCCGAAGCGCTCCTGCACGTGGTACTCCGTCATCGCGGAGGCGCCGTCCTCGACGACCGCGCGCCGCGAGGGATCGGCCGGATCGGGCCCGATCTGAGCGTCGATGATGCCGGCCGGCGGGTCGATCGCACCGCCTACGATCGCGGCGTATAGCTTGAGCGTCTCGCGCGCCTTCCACTGCGCCTTCAGCGCCTCCTGCGCCGCGAGCGACTTCGCGTACGCCATGACGCCCGACGTGTCGCGATCGAGGCGGTGCACGACGCCGGGGCGGTTGCCGTCGCCGATGCGGCGCACCTCCGGGTAGCGGGCGCGCACGACGTTGACGAGCGTCACTCCCATTACGCCGTCGCGGGGGTGAACCACGAGGCCGGCGGGCTTGTCGATGACGAGCGTCTCCTCATCCTCGTACAGGACGGCAAGCTGTACGTCCTCCGCCAGGCGATCGGCGTCGCGCTCGAGCGGATCCTGCAGCACGGGGAGTGCCACCTCGATGGCGTCACTCTCCTGCGTGCCGTATGCGGGGAGGCGCCGCACGACGCCGGACACCGTCACCGCTCCCTCCTCGACGAGGCGCCTCGCCTGAGCCCGCGAGAGCTCCGGCACCTCTCTCGCGACGAGGCGATCCAGCCGCTCCGCGCGCGGTGCGAGGAAGCGGCGGACAGCCCCCGGGCGCGAGGCGGTGTCGGATGCGGGGCGTGCGCTCTCGCTCACGGGCTTTCCGCGACCTCGTGATCCGCTTCGCTATCCGGGGACGCATGCCGGCTGCCGAACAGGCTGAGAATGACCAGCGCTGCGACTCCCACGACGATCGCGGAGTCCGCGACGTTGAAGGCAGGGTAATGGGTCGGGTCGATGAAGTCCGTGACCGTGCCGCGGAGGGCGCGGTCAATGAGATTGCCGACCGTGCCGCCGAGCACGAGAGTCAGTGCGAGCCCGGAGAGCGGCTCGTCGCGTGGCACTGCCCACAGGTAGGCGATAACGAGGATGGCCGCGACGGCCGAGGAGAGCAGGAGGATCCCGCCGGCGCCCTGCAGGATGCCGAAGGCGGCGCCTGAGTTCTCGACGTGGGTGATGCGGATGAGCTCGGCATCGGCCGGCCAGCGCTCTCCCTCGCGGAGCCAGGCGCGAACGCCGGCCTTGGTGATCTGATCGAGGGCCACCACCGCCATCGCGATCGCCGCGAGCACGGAGAGGGGCGTCCCGCGCGCGTGACCGGGCGAGGGGTCGGCAGCGGCGCCGGAGGAAGACGGGAGGGTCACGCCACCATCGTACGGGACATCGCCCGGTTGGGCAGCGCGGGGCTGGCGCCGGCGTGGGCGGCGGTTGAGGGAGCGTCACCCTCGCCCTACGATCGCCTCGATCGACTCAGGGGGGTGAGTGGTGGACGAGAGCGCTGCCGACATCAAGCGTCTGCCGCCGGGCCAGCGCCTGGTCAGCAACTGGCCGGTTCTGCACTACGGCGGCATTCCGTCCGTCGATCTCGGGAGCTGGAGGCTTCGCGTCTTCGGGCTCGTGGAGCGGGAGCTGAGCCTCTCCTGGGACGAGTTCATGGCGCTCCCGCAGGCGCGCGTCACGACCGACATTCACTGCGTGACGACGTGGAGTCGCTACGACAACGCCTGGGAGGGCGTGCTGATGCGCGAGCTCCTCGCGAGGGCAGCTCCGCTCGCGGAGGCGCGGCATGCCGTCTTCCACTGCTTCGGCGGGTACACGACCAACGTGCCGCTCGATGAGATCGGAGGTGACGACGTCCTCTTCGCGCACTCCCACGACGGTGCACCGCTCACCGCCGAGCACGGCGGCCCTCTACGCGGTGTGATCCCGAAGCTCTACTTCTGGAAGAGCGCGAAGTGGGTGCGCGCGATGGAACTGGTCGCGGAGGACCGCCCCGGCTTCTGGGAGATGTACGGCTACCACATGCACGGCGATCCCTGGACCGAGGAGCGCTACGGGTAGGGCCAGCACCGCGAAGCGACGCCTCGCCGTTCACCCCGGCACGCCCGCGGGGGGATGCGACCGCCGCTTGTGAGCCCGGACTAGACGAAGATGCGCGAGCCGCGCTCCCGCGAATCCCCCGTGCGTACCGCCTCGTCGCGCACGGCCCGGGCGACGCCCTCTCCGACCGACTCGTTGAAGACCGACGGCAGGATGTACTCCTCCGAGAGCTGGTCATCGGGGATGGTGTCGGCGATCGCGCGCGCGGCGGCGATCTTCATCTCCTCGGTGATGTTGCGCGCACGGGCGTCGAGCGCGCCGCGGAACAGGCCGGGGAAGCAGAGCACGTTGTTGACCTGGTTGGGGTAGTCGGAGCGGCCGGTCGCGATCACCCGGACCGGGCCGTCGCTCGGGATCAGTTCGGGACGGATCTCCGGCTCCGGATTGGCCAGCGCGAAGACGATCGCGTCGTCGTTCATCCGGGAGACCTGCTCGCCGGTCACCATGCGCGGTCCGGAGAGTCCCAGGAATATGTCCGCGCCGACGAGGGCGTCTGCCATCGCACCCTGGAAGTTCTCCGGGTTGGTATTCGCGGCGAACCACTCCTTCGCGACGTTGAGGTTGTCCCGTCCCTGGTAGACGGCCCCCGTGCGGTCGAAGCCGATGATGTTGCCGACGCCGAAGTTCATCATGATCTTGGAGCAGGCCACACCCGACGCGCCGACGCCGATCAGCACGACCTTCAGGTCCTCCGGGCGCTTCTTGACGATCTTGAGGGCGTTGATGAGGGCGGCGAGCACCACCACGGCCGTGCCGTGCTGATCGTCGTGGAAGACCGGGATGTCGAGTTCGGCCTTGAGCCGTTCCTCGATCTCGAAGCAGCGTGGCGCGGAGATGTCCTCGAGCAGGATCCCGCCGAAGCCCGGAGCGACTGCCTTCACGATCTGCACGATCTCGTCGGGGTCCTTCGTGTCGAGACACAGCGGCCACGCGTCGATCGCGCCGAAGGACTTGAAGAGCATGGCCTTGCCCTCCATGACCGGCATTGCCGCCTCCGGTCCGATGTCGCCCAGCCCCAGCACCGCCGTGCCGTCCGTGACGACGGCGACAGTGTTGGACTTCACGGTCAGCGACCACGCCGCCTCCGGGTTCTCGTGGATCGCCATGGAAACGCGGCCCACGCCGGGCGTGTAGACGTGGGAGAGATCCGCGTGCGTCGTGACCGGGACCTTGTTGCTGATCTCGATCTTCCCGTGGCGGTGGAGCTGGAAGGTGCGGTCTGATGCGTGCTGTACCTCGACCCCGGTCGTCTCGCCGAGGGCGGCGACGAGTGCGTTGGCCCGCGTTTCGTCCGGGCAGAAGATGCTGAACTCGCGGAGGATGAAATCGGGATCCGCCAGCGTGATGTCGATGTTGTGGATGTCGGCGCCATGCCGACCGATCAGCGTCGTCACCCGGCCGAGCATTCCCGGCTTGTTGGCTATGCGCAGCTGCAGGGATAGCTGGTACCCCGTCAACGGCCCCTGGTAGGCGAGCTTGTCGGTACTGGCCGGCCCCGCATCGGTCGTCATCGGCGGATCTCTCCTCGACAGCGCAACGGGGCCCGCCCGTCGCGTCCCGGTCCGCTCGACCCGCCTTCATGGCGATGCGCGGACACTCTCACGTGAACGGAACATGCACTGTACCATCGCCCGTGCGTGCGTTCTTCCTCCCGGAGAGGTGCCCGATCCGGCCCCGGGGCGGTGTCGGGGACGACTCGTTCGCGGAGCAGGCTCCCCGTGCCATCAAGGGCGCGTCCGGCTTCCATCTGGCCCCCGCGCTGATATGCTCGACAGGCCAGCGGCCCCCATCGTCCAGGGGCCTAGGACGCCACCCTTTCAAGGTGGAAACGGGGGTTCGAGTCCCCCTGGGGGCACCAGCATTCTAGGTTCGAATGCGGGTGTTGGAGTGGATCAGAAGGGTCGATTCCGTCGCCGCTGGGGCCATTTTGGGGACATTCGTCGGTCGATTCGGTGAACCGGCCGTCCTGTTGCCGCTCAGGTGACGCCGCCGACATTACCGATCATGAGCGCCTTGGAGCGGTGATGCGCCGCTTAGCGGCTTGCGCGCGCCTTCCTCACAAGGGGAACGAGTTCGTCGACATCGCCCCACTCCCGGAAAAGAACCCCGGCGCGTTGCTCAGGAAGGACGGGGTGGGCGTCTGCTTCGGGCTCGGTGCGCGGCAACGCGGCTCGGCATCACCAGGAGTGGCGGTTCGCACGCCACTCCTCGGCTCGTGCAGGCGGTCCATTGCGTCCTCGGTGCCCTTCGCATCCGACTGCGACCTGCGCCGCTTGGGGACACCCCTTTGGCACCAGCGACTAGAATCGCTCCGCCCAGATGCTCAAGCCGTGCTGGATCGTCTCGTCGAGCCAGGCGCGGAACCGTTCTTTGGTCCCTTTTTCGTCTGTGGTCTCAGTCCTAAAGCGAAACGGGCGATCGCACGCAACGTTGAATTCGCCATGCAGGTCCAGCTCCGCTCGAGACTCCTCATCGTCACGGCCCGAGAGTGAAGTCGCTAGGAAGGCCGTCGCCGCGTGCAGATCGGCTGCTCGTCCGATGGCGTGCAGCGAAAGCACGAATCGGGTCTGCGTGCGCTCTAGTTCAGGAAGGCGGAGTCTGAGATTGATCCAGCGTGGCTGCCGAAAATCAGCGTAATACCCAAAGTGCTGCGCCGTCGCGACAATTTGCGTACGCCACCAGTCTCGTTTGTCCGGGTCGTCGGGCAATGCACGCGCTCTGACCTTCACGCCCTGAAGCCCGAACTGATGCTCGACCTCGTCAGCCACTTCACTCAATCGCGTCTCGGCAATGCCGAACAGGACTCCGAGGAGCGCTTCGGCACGCGCTTGGGAAGCGGCCTGTCTCTGCTTTGCTCGGATGGCGACCGACTCAGCGAGGCTGACCAGTGGTTCTCCGCGCAGCGAGCGGACGAACTGCATGGCCTCGCCAAGGTCAGCAGCCTGCACATCTGCGAAGAGGTCCACCAGCGGCCTTAGGTTGCCACGATCGGCTGCCTCAAGAGCGTCAAGATACGATTCTCGGTGCTCCCTATCGCGGATCACCAGCACCAGATACCTCCGCTTGAGGAACACCGCGGCTGTGAGCGCACGCGCTACGCGACCGTTGCCATCCTCGAACGGATGAATCTGCGTGAACCGGTGGTGCAGCCACGCCGCCTCAACTTCCGGACAAACTCCCATCTGCTCGTGCTGGACGTGCCACGAGAGCAACTGATCGATCTCGTCCTGGACAAACTCAGGGGGACAGTACTCGTGTACACTCCCATCCGGTCGAGTCGGATTGTTGGGCAGCCTCTTCCACTCGCCCTTGAGCAAGGGCGTATCGAACCGCCTGCCCTGGAGATCGATGGCTTCGCGTGTGCTTTGGTGTTCAGTGAGCCCTCCGTGCAGTTCCCTGATGTAGGAACTGGTCAGGTCACGCTTTCCGCCCACGATGTCCATCACCATCTCAAGCGCCTCGCGGTGGTCAGTGATCAGTTCCCGTGCTTCGGTGGAGATGCGTCCCTTGGCGTGGAATTCGTCGAGGGCGCCCAGGCCAGTCTCAGCCAAACTGACGGTGAGCCCGCGATCAACGGTGTACAGTCGCTCAATGATTCCGGTCTCGATGGCCCAATGCGTCATTAGCCGTTGCTGGAATTGTTCCAGCTTGCTTGGGTCTTTCAGGAGTTCGCGCTGAGCGGACCACTCTTGATGGATTGCCGCGAGATCATCGCGGCAGAGCTCACGCCAACCATCGGGAAGATCAGCGATCCGCTCCCACCTCTGCGGAACGGCAACTCTGTCGTGGTGTCCCATGGTCACGCCTCTGGTTGGTGGTGTCTCTTCACGGGAGCGACCCGGCCCCGATCGGGGTGCTGCCCCCACTATCCAGCTGGCCAGTCGATACACCCACCACTAGGACATAAACTGCATCTGGAGATCCACACCGTATCATCTGCACATGGAAGGTCCGAGGTCAGCCCGTCTCATAGGCGTGCGGGGAGGATGGGACTGAGCATCGAGCGGAACTGTGTGCGGAGCGTGGTCGGGCGACGACCAGACTGGCCGACACCGATCGTGAGCCCGACGTAGCGGATGGCCTGGCACCGGGCGATACCTTCCGGGATAGCGGTGAACCCGCTGGTTCATCCTGACCCACCGCCGGAACGCCGCCCGAGTCGCGTCCGTGCCGATACAGAGGTCGAGCCCGTCGCACCGGTCGCCGACCTGAAGGGCCCGAGCGTCGAGCGAGGCTGGGCCCAACTCCACCGGGCCGGGCGCCGGCACGACGAACCTGCCGGCCGCATGGCCGCCCTGCTCGCGGAGCACGGCAGGCAGCAGGACAGGGAGTACTCAAACGTGAAGGTGTTCCTCAGTTCGGTCATTGGTGGCCTCGAGTCGTACCGGGACGCAGCCGCTGACGCGATCACGAGCCTCGGCTGTGAGGTCATCCGCGCAGAAGACCTCAGCGCTGGCGCGAGCTCGGCACAGGAAGCGTGTCTTGCCGGCGTGCGTACAGCCACCCTGACGGTCGTGTTGCTCGGTGAGCGATACGGGGAAAGGCAACGCTCGGGCCAGTCCGCCACCCATGAAGAGTATCGCGAGGCTCGGGGGCGGCAGCCGGTGCTCGCGTTTGTGCAGAAGCAGGTCGACCATGAACCCGCACAAGCCGAGTTCATCCGCGAGGTACAAGGGTGGGAGACAGGCAACGTGACCGCCGACTTCAACACGGAGAATGACCTCCGGAGGGCAGTAACACTGGGATTGCACGCGCACCTTGTCTCCGCTGCATCGGGCCCGAAGGATGAGAGAGAGCTTCTCGCGCTTGCGGAACGAGGCGTTGATGCGGAGAGGCTCTTCCAGTTCTCTGGTGACAAACCGAGGGTCTTCTTGAATCTCGCGACCTGGCCGCGCCGGGAAGTTCTGAGGCCGAGCGAGCTTGAGGCTGATTCGCTTGCGCGGAAAGTCCAGAAGGAAGCACGCTACGGCGCTGGCTTCCTGTTTGCCAGCGAAGCCGAATCTTCGACCGAACTCCGCGACGACTGGCTCGTTCTTTCGCAGGATCGTGTATTCATCAAGCTCAATGCGACGGGGGACATTGTCGTCCGGCAGGCGGCAGTGGCAGCAAACCGGCGCTTGCGCGAGGTCTCGGCACTGATCGAGGAGGACGTCACAGACCGCCTGGCAGACGCGCTGAAGTTCGGCGCCTCCATCCTTGACCAGATCGATCCCGCGAAACGCCTCTCTCACGTGGCGATCGTCGCTGCGCTGACTGAGGTTGGCTCTCAGTCGTGGCGCACTCGCGACGAGCATGCTCGTAGCCCGAATTCGGGTGGTCACGAGATGTGCGAGAATCGCGCAGTCGTATCCCCTACCCCCGCGGTTCGTACGCGAGCCGAGATTGGTCAGCATCCCGAAGACTTGGCCGACGATCTGATGGTCCTGCTGCGCCGCAGGTTGAGACAATAGAGGAGCACGGTCGGGCGCGGGTGCCGCTACCTCCCGCGCATCCGCCATCAGGGCGGGGCCCGGGCGACTGTGCCCTACATGCGCGGACGTCCATCGCGGTCCACGGGGAGAACCCGGAATCGCACCGACACAACTGACGCCCGGAAGCCGATCACGTTCGGTTGTACGACCAACCGGCACCGGCACGGTCGTGTACCAGACCGTGATGGCGATGCGATCGGCTGATGGGTGGACGCGGCAGTGCGGTACAACTCGCGCGCGAACATACCGTGCCGGGAGACAACTGCCCCGAATAGGAGAGCGCATCACTGCGTCGCCAGCTCGCCATCACCTCCCAATCAGGTGGTCGAGCGCAGCCGCGGCTGCGCTCTGCTGGCCGCTGAGGAGATGCCCGTAGACGTCCATGGTGAACGCGGCGGAGCCGTGGCCCAGCCGTCGCGAGACCGTCAGCAGGTCGACGCCGGCCTTGATCCACTGACTCGCCGCGGTGTGGCGCAGCGAGTGGAAGTTGACGGTGCCGGGGTCGTCGATCCCGCTCGAGCGGAGCAGGCGGCGGAAGCCGGCATAGAAGGCCTGCCGGTACTGGTAGTGGCCGGATCCGTCGGGGAACACGAGATCGTGATCCTGCCAGGCGGCGCCCAACCGGAGCCGTACCGCGTTCTGCTCGGCGCGATGCTGACGCAGCAGGGCCACGGTTGCTCCCGAGAGCTCGATCGTACGGCGGGAGTTGCGCGTCTTCGGGGGCAGCAGGCGGAACTCACCGCCGACGCTCTGGAGTGTCTGCCGCACGAGAAAGCTCGCGCGTTCCAGGTCGATCGAGGCCCACGTCGCACCGAGCAGCTCCGCCTGCCGCACGCCGGTGGCAAGCGCGAAGCGGATCGGAACGTCGTAGTCCGTGCCTTCAAACGCCCCGAGCAGCTTCGCGATCTCGCCCTCGTCGAGCGCGCGGCGTTCGCGCATCCTCCCGGCGAGCGACGGGCCCGGTACGGCGGATGCGGGGTTCTGGACGAGCAGCTGCCCGATGACGGCGGCCTCCAGGGCCTGCCGGAGCAGACCCAGGATCTTCCTGACGGTCGCGGGCGCTCGCGAGCTCGACAGGTCATCCTTCAGACGAAGGATGTGGTCGGGACGCAGGTCCTGCAGGCGCTGGCTCCCGATCCTGGGAGCGAGGTGAAGCCTCACGATGGTGCGGTAGTTCTCGGCGACGCGCGGGCCGATCGCCTGATCGAGCGTGCGCCGTTCGAGCCACAGCGCCAGCCACTCTCCGACCGTGATCCTGCTCGGATCCACACCGCCGTGATCACGCTCGCCCAGCGCCTCGCGGAGTGCGCGCTGCGCGTCGCGTTTGGTGCCCACGACCGAGAACCGGCGTCGCCGGCGCTCGCCAGTGCGGGCATCGCGCGGCAGCGCGACGGTCACCCGCCAGCGGCCCCTGGCGCGCTGCTCAACGGAACCCGAGCCGTAGTCGCGTCTCGCCATCAGTTGCCCTCGGGGTCTCGCACCTGGCGCCACCGCGCCTCGCGGCGTTCTCTTCGGAGCGATGGCTCCCGGTGGTCCAGATTCACTGTACCAGAACGTTAGTGCTGTTACGGTTGCTCGACTCCGCAGCCGCTCGCCCCAGCCAGTCGTCGAGCTCGCTCCTCGGTATCCGGATCACCCTGCCGAGCCTGACTGCCGGCAGCTCTCCGCGGGCGACCAGCTCGTAGGCGAGATTGCGAGAGATCCGGAGCAGCCTCGCGGTCTCGGGCACGGTCAGCAGCATCGGGGCGTCATTCATCCGTCACCTCCGGCGAGCGACCCCGCGCGGTGCGCGAAGCCGAGCTGGTCCATCCGGCTTCTCGGGCCCTGTTTGCGCGCTGGCCCATCGCGCGACTGCCCGGTAAGACGCCGCGTCGCCTGTGGCGCCGGCCGGGCCCCATGTGTCGCGCGCGGCCCGACGCGCGATTCACCCATCACGAGCAGGTTTGCCTCTCCCGCCCACCCGTCCACCGCCCGCCTGACGCGGTGCTCCGCGCGGTGGTCACTGCACACGAAGAGCAGCGCGGGCTCGCACGGGAAGTGGTCTTCCCACTCCCGAGCGGCGTAGTAGCGCCGGTAGCCCTCGAGTTTCGCGCGGTAGTCCCCCGAGTCGAGCGTCCCGCGGTCGTACTCGAGGAGGAAGGTGCGCACCGCCGCGCCGCGCGCGAGCACGCCGGAGGCGTCTGGGCGGATCCAGGCGATCCGTCCGTCCTCCGCCACGAAGCGATGCGTCGACTCCGCCTCGTTGCGCCAGCGGGCGAGGCGCCAGCCCGCGGCCCGGGCGGCGAGGGCCAGGCGCGCCGCGACGCGGTTCACGCCCAGCGTGTGCTCGCGGTGCCGGAGCGCACGCGGCTGAGGTCGCCCGGGGCCGGGGGCGACCGTCACTCCGCCGTGCCGCGCGAACGTGGCCGGGGGCACGCCCGCCCGAGCGGCGATGGATCGCATCCCCAGCTCCGTCAGCAGGTAGCGGGGCTCGCCGGCGGCGCCCGCCTCGCGGGTTGCAGCTCCCCCGGGCGGTTCGGCGTCGGCGCCGATCGCGCCGCACCGGGTGAGCCGCTCCAGGCGGCGCCCGATCAG
>MKWU01002199.1_pt1 | contig 30187 bp, 31 predicted proteins | sample 809101 | NCBI WGS metagenome assembly MKWU01 (sample SAMN05860141, study PRJNA318959) | sponge metagenome | host: Aplysina aerophoba | place: Slovenia: Piran, Adriatic Sea, Gulf of Piran | collected 2013-05-07
CAACGGCGACGCCGCCACGCTGCGCATCGCCATGGAGTTGGTGACGCTCCGGCCCCTTGAGCGGGATGCCGACGACGAGGGCGGGGATGAGACAAGGACGGCTCGGGGAGGGGCAGGCCCGGGGAGCTCCGCCGCCCCGCTGCCGCTCGCGCAACCGCTGCCGGCGGCGGACCCGGAACCGACCCCGTCGCCGGAACCCGTTCCACAACCCCGCCTGCGGGCAACCGGAATCGTCTGGGGGCCCCTCCACGCGGCAGCGCTGGTGAAGGACGCCGAGGGCGACATCCACGTGGTGGGGCGCGGCTCCCGGCTCGGTGGCCACTCCTACCACGTCAAGGCCATCACCCCGTGCGAGATCATACTGCAAGCGCCGGGACCCGATGGGCAGCCGCGGGAGACGCGGCTATCAGTCCGGCATTGTGACTCACCAAGACAAGCAGTGCAGGGACGGCACTCGTTCGGTGTCCGATGACTTCGTCGGCAAGTCGCGATGGCTTGTAGGGGCGACCTGCGGTCGCCCCGGTGGGGGGCACCACGCGAGGAAGACCCCGGATCAAGGCCCGGGGGTGACGCAACGCAGCCGACGGCGGAAAAGACCCGCAGATTATGCTGCGAATTAACCGGACACGACACTAATCGATGGCGCGCCACGCCACCAGCCGCACGCGTTGGCGCGGCGTGACGCCAGCCGGGTCGTGTTCGAGCAGGGCTTCCACCGCCGCCCTGGCATGCCCGCGCGGACACGGATGCGCCGCCGGGAAACAGGCCGAGGACCGCAGGCGCAGGCGGGGCGGTACGCTCCCGGCCACGGGCGTAGCGATCACGGTGTAGCTGCCGTCGTGGAACCCGCGCCCGGCGAATATCGCCGTGGGCGCCAGGATGTCGATGAAATCAAGAGCGCCGTCTTCGTCCGACAACTCGTGCCGGCCGTGCGTGAGCCCGGCCTCGGCGATGTGGAACACGGCGACGCTCTTGTAGTAGGCGTCGGTAATGCGGAGGTCGGTCAAGGACGCGTTCATGCTCGTGGCGCTCACCACCGCCAGCACCGCGATCAACATGAGGACGGACGGCAGGACCACGCCCTCCTCTTTCCCGAGAAGAGTCGCCGCGTTCCGAGCCGTCAACCAGAGATGCCGCCGTTCCATTCCATACATGAAGATCGGCGTCGTCGTACGATTCTTTAGCCCGAGCCGTGTCCGATCCCGGCGCTTCCGAGTCCCTCAGAACTTCTCCACCCAAGGGCGCAGTTCGATGTGCGACGCCCACGCGCTCCTGTGCTGGCGGTGAAGCTGGAGGTAGGTCTCGGCGATGCTGTCGGGGCTGAGCCATGTGTCCGGACCGCGCGCGGCATCCCGCCGGGACGAGTCGATGCCGCCGTCGATGACGATCTGGGCCACGTGGATGTTCTGCGGCTGAAGCTCCCGCGCCATGCTCTGGGCCAGCCCGGTGAGGCCGAACTTGCCCATGGCGAAGGACGCGGAGTTGGCGTACCCCTTCACGCTGGCCGAGGCGCCGGTGAACAGGATGGTGCCGCCGCCCGTCCGCAGCATACTGGCGGCCGCGGCCTGCCCTACGAGAAAACCGCCGTAGCAGGTGACCATGATGGCGTCCCGGACCGCGGGCGGATCCAACTCGGTCAGGGGTCCGCGCACGCGCCCGCTGGCGTTGTACACCACCACGTTGGGCTCACCCAGGTCCTGCGCCACCCGCGCGAAGAGATCGTTCACCTGTTCGGGCACCACCGCGTCGCACCCGTAGGCGCGGCAGCCGGTGCTCTCCGCGAGGGCCTGGAGCTTGTCCGGGTTGCGCGCGGCGATGGCCGCCTTCATGCCTTCCCGCGTGAACAGCCGCACGAGCGAGGAACTGAGTCCCGGCCCGCCTCCCACCACCACTGCGACTTCCTGATCCGCCATGTTGTCCTCCTGGATGTTCCTTCCACCTGCTCGCGGCAATGGCGCCCGCGGCGGGCGGAACTGTTTCATTCGTAAAGCAAAGCCTTGTCGCGGCCGGCGTCGTAGACCTCCGTGCCGCCGCTGGCGATGCGCACCACATCGTCGAGCGCGGCGCCACCGTCAATGGCTTGCCTGACCGCGGGCCGTCCGGTCAAGAGGTCGATGGCGGGAACGTCGGCGCGGAACTCGTAGGGCTCGGTGCGCCAGGCGAACGATTCCGGCCAGAGCTTGCGCACGGCTATCAGCACGGCCAGGCCGGTGCGGTAGGGCAAGAAGGCGCGGCGGTCGGCGACGTGCAACTGCAGCGCGCCGCAGCGCTCGCCGCGAAACTTGTGGAACGCCGGCTCGATGACGCAGGGGCGGAACAACACCCCGGGCAGTTCCTGGCGCCGCAACTCGGCGGCCAGCGCCTCCGCCTCGATGAACGGCGCGCCGAAAAGCTCGAAGGGACGCGTAGTGCCACGGCCCTCGGACAGGTTGGTGCCCTCCAGCAGGCACATGCCCGGATAGACCAGCGCCGTGTCCGGGGTGGGCATGTTGGGCGACGGCATGACCCAGGGCAGGCCGCACTCGTCGTAGTAAACGCTCCGGCGCCAGCCCTCGCACGCCGCCACCGCCAATTCACAGCCGATGCCGAAGGCGTCGTTGTAGAGCCGGGCCAGCTCGCCCAGGGTCATGCCGTGGCGCTGGGGCACCGGGTAGAGGCCGCAGAAGTTCTCCAGCCCCGCGTCCAGGCCGCCCCCCTCCACCGCCTCGCCGCCGATGGGGTTGGGACGGTCCAGCACCACGACCTTGACCCCGGAAGATCGAGCCGCGCGCATGCACAGGGCCATGGTGACGGCGTACGTGTAGTAGCGCGCGCCGACATCCTGGATGTCGAAGAGGAGGACGTCGAGGTCCGCGAGTTGTTGCGGCGTGGGCGACAGCGACTCGAAGGTGGCGCCGTAGAGGCTCACCGCCGGCAGGCCCGTGGCCGGGTCGGTGTCGTGGGCCACCCCCACCATGTCCTGGGCCGAGCCCCGCAGCCCGTGCTCGGGACCGAACAAGCAGCGCAGGTCCACGTCCGGGTGACCGTGCAACAGGTCGACGGCGTGGGCGAGCCGGCGGTCCACCGCGGTGGGGTTGGCCACGAGCCCGACCCGCGCGTCGCCGAGCCAGCGGCGCGGATCGCCGAGCAGTCTTTCCAGTCCCGTGCGCACGACGCCATTCTAACGGAGCCGTGCGGGAAAGGACATGGAAGACGGAGACGTTACCAATACGTCATTCCCGCGGAACAGGCTGTGTCAATACTCCATCCGGAAGAGGCAACCACGCCCCGAACCGTCATTCCCGCGGAAGCGGGAATCCAGGAGGGGTGAGGCGGGGGAACGTCGCTGTAGCACCCCTCCACCACCCCTGGATTCCCGCTTCCGCGGGAATGACGGTTCGGGGCGTGGTGGTGCCATTTCGTGTCCGAGCAAAGTGTTGACACAGCCTGTTCCGCGGGAATGACGACCCGGACATGGAGAGTGACGTGGCCGAACGGTCCCTCCCTACCCCCCGTGCCCTCTCGTGTAGACCAGCAGCATGGTGCCGACGAAAGTGAGGGCGACGCCGAGGCACACGCGTATGTTCACGGTCTCCACGTCGCGCAGGAAGATGGCGGTGAGGACGACGGTCAACACCGGGTTGGTGCTGATCAGCGGCTCGACGATGACGATGTCGCCGCTGGAGAGGGCGTAGAAGTTGGCCAGCATTCCCGTAGTGTTGCAGATGCCCGCGGCCACGAACCACGCGAACACCGAGCGGGGCATGGGCAGGGCCCTGCGCGTAGATCATCGCCACCGCCAGGGCCAGCCCGGTGGTGGCGTTCACGCACGACGCCATGAGCGGCAGGTTGGCGACGAAGAAGCCCAGTTTGCGCACGCTGGCCGAGAACGAAAACGACAGTGCTCCGAGAAGAGGGAAGATGAAGTCGAGCCGGCGGAACTCCCCCTTCTGCTCGTGGGTGCGGGAGATGACGATGACGCCGCAGATGATCAGCACGGTGCCGAAGAAAGCCCCCAGGGTCCAGTGCTCGCCGACGATGAGCACGGCCAGGATCGAGGCGAACATCGGCGTGGTGCTCACCACCGGGATGGAACGCGCCACCCCGAGCCGGTCGATGGAGACGTACACCAGCCAGCGTCCGAGGCCCGAGGCGAACAGGCCGCCCACGGCGAAGTACCAGATGGCGTGGGTCCAGAAGACGGCCAGCGGCAGTGTGGCGGCCACCATGGACCAGAGGGTCAGGAAGGAGATGGCAATGGAAATGGCGAACCCGGCCAGCGGATTGGATTGAGCCAACCCCCGGCGGATCAGGATGTGGGAGACCGCGAACCCCAGCGAAGCGACCAGAGCCCAGGCGATACTCATGGGAGGCGGGACGCCTCGTACCAGCGCGCGACGCGAATCCTGATGGCGCCCACGGGACAGTCCCATTCGCAGATGAAACAGCCCTGGCAGTCTTCCTCGTACTTGGCGAAGGGAAAGCCGTCCTCGCCCATGCGGATCACGTCCGTCGGGCAGGCGTCGTCACACGCCCCGCACGAGGTGCAGACTTCCTTCCAGATTTCGACCTTCGGCAGATGCTGCTCGTCAGCCATCGTTGGTTTCCCCCTCCACCATCTGCCCGGCGATCTTGAAGAAGGGATGCATGGCCTTGCCGGAGCGCGGCCGGTAGTGCACGTAGAACTCGTCGTGAGGGATGGGCTCGTCCCAGATCTTGAGCGCGCCGTTCTCGATGATGGACTTGCTCAGGACCAGCCACTTCTGGTTGTCGGTCTCGGGATGGTCGCTGTTGATCACCGAACCGCGGCTCTCCTGCCGGTGCAGCAGGTAGTCCAGCACCGCCGTCAGCGCCTCGATGGAGTTCCGCAGCCCCACGACCTTGACGAGATCGTGGGGGTCCCTGGCCATGACGTTGTCGTAGGTGTCCAGGATATCCATGAGCCCCTGCCGCACCCGCGAGATCTTCTCGTCGCTCAGGATCACGCCCAGTTCGTGCAGCAGGTCCGCGGCCCGGCCGTGGACCTCGTCGAAGGCGGTGCCCGCGGGCTTGAGGTACTGGGTGACGCCGGTGGAAAGCGTCTCCACCTGCGGCGCCACCACGCCCGTCGTTGCCGCGTTCCTGGCGTAGTCGGCGGCGTGGAGCCCGGCCCACCAGCCCAGCACCATGCACCAGGAGAGATTGAGGTTGGGCGAGATGTTCATGCCGTCGCTGCTGGCGCCGGCGGCGAACAGGCCAGGCAGCGATGTCGCGCACTGGTCGTCCACCACCGCGCCGCCGCCGTGGCTCGACCCGTAAGTGGCGGCCAGCACCGGCAGGTAGGGGATGCGCTCCTTGCTGATCTCGTAACCCGCGGCCTCGAACGTGTTCATGATGATGGGGATGACCTCGTACAGGAGGCGGATGTTCTCGGGCGGGAGCTTGGTGCAGTCCAGGTACACCGGGCCGTTGCCTTCCAGCATCTCCAGCGCCACCGCGTGTCCCAGCGACAGCCGCCGGGTGAACTCGGCCTCGGACTCGGTGAAACGCTTCATCACGTCCACGCCCAGCCGGTTGAAGTAGCTGGTGCCCATGGTGGTGAAATGCTCGATGCCCGGGGCGCACATGAACTCCATGGTCTGCAGGTACTTGCTGCCGCACGCCATGTTGCCCATCACCGCGCCCGCCCGGAGCTGCATGGCGACGCCGTCGCTGGTGATGTTGAGGGGCATGCCCGCGAACCACTGTCCCGGCCTCTTGTAGCCGAAGTTGAAGCCGCCCGCGCACATCACCACGGACTTGGCCTCGCACACGTGGACCTCGCGCTCGCGCCCGGAGATCCCGAGGGCGCCCACGACGTGGCCGCCGGTGGGGTGGCGCCCGTCCGAGGTCAGGAGGTCCGTCACCGAGACCCGGTCGAGCACGCGCACGCCGGCGCGCAGGGCCACGCCGCGCACCACCTTCATCATCGCCGTGCCGCCGCCCACCAGGCCCGCCGCCAGCCCGCCGCTGGCGGCCGCGCCGGAGCCGCCCTTGCCGCGCCAGAACTCGCCGTTCTCCTTGACGAACTTGACGCCCCAGCCGTCGAGGATCTTGAGCACGTCGTAGGTGGCGTGAATCGCCTCGATGGCCTTGGTCTGGTTGGTGAGGACGCCGCGGCCGGAGAGGTGGAACTGGAGGTCGTCGCCGGGCATGTACGTGATGTACGCCCCGGAGGCCAGCGCCGCGCAGCCGCTGCGGCCGAACACGGACTTGTCCACCAGCAGCACGTCCGAGCCCTCTTCGCGCGCGCGGATCGCCGCCATGGCGCCGGCCGCGCCGCCGCCGATGACCAGCACGTCGGCCTTGTGATGGATGGTCTTGTAGCTCATGTGAGGTCCGTGGAGCTGGTGCCCGCTCCGATGCGCCCGCCGAAGAGATCCGCAAGGGTTCCGGTCCACTTGGTACGTAGACCAAGTCAGGGGGCACTGTCAAAGCCACCTGTGGAGCCGTGTCTCCACCGGCCGCGCACCCGCGGACGGTGTTTGTGTTTGCAGGCCGAGGGCCGCCCGGTTATGCAGGAACCACCGGAAAACGCTTGGGGAGACGCGCATGAACCACAACGGCTACACCGATACTTACCAACGGGCCCTGAAGGACCCGGAGAGTTTCTGGGCCGAGGCCGCCGAGGACATCCACTGGGACCGGCACTGGGACCGGGTGTTCGACGACTCGCGGCCGCCCTTTTACCGGTGGTTCACCGGCGGCGCCCTCAACACCTGCTACAACGCCCTGGACGTGCACGTGGAGCAGGGGAACGGCGCCCGCCCGGCATTGATCTACGACAGCCCGGTGACGGACAGCGAGAGGGTCTTCACCTACGCCGAGCTTCGGGACACGGTGGCGACCTTCGCGGGAGCGCTGCGCAACCACGGCGTGGACGCGGGCGACCGGGTGATCATCTACATGCCCATGGTCCCCGAGGCGGTGGTGGCCATGCTGGCGTGCGCGCGCCTCGGCGCCGTGCACTCGGTGGTCTTCGGCGGCTTCGCCGCCAACGAACTCGCCACCCGCATCGACGACGCCCAGCCCAAGGTCATCGTGAGCGCGAGCTGCGGCATCGAGGTCAACCGCGTCGTGGAGTACAAGCCGCTGCTGGACGAGGCCATCCGCCTGGCGGAGCACAAGCCCGGCGCCTGCCTGGTGCTGCAGCGGCCCCAGGCGGAGGCCGCCATGACCGCCGGCCGCGACGTGGACTGGAACGAGGCGGTGGCCGCCGCCGAGCCGGCGCCGTGCGTCTCCGTGGCCGCCACCGACCCGCTGTACATCCTCTACACCTCCGGCACCACCGGGCAGCCCAAGGGCATCGTGCGCGACAACGGCGGCCACGCGGTGGCGCTCAAGTGGAGCATGAAGAACGTCTACGGCGTGGACGCCGGCGAGGTGTACTGGGCCGCCTCCGACGTGGGCTGGGTGGTGGGCCATTCCTACATCGTCTACGCGCCGCTGCTGAAAGGCTGCACCAGCGTCCTCTACGAAGGCAAGCCCGTGGGCACGCCCGATCCCGGCGCTTTCTGGCGGGTCATCAGCCAGCACGACGTGCGCGCGCTGTTCACCGCGCCCACCGCCTTCCGCGCCATCAAGAAAGAGGATCCCGACGGCACTTACGTCCGGGAGTACAACCTGAGCCGTTTCCGGACCCTGTTCCTCGCCGGCGAGCGCTGCGACCCCGACACGCTGGTGTGGGCCCGGGACCTCCTGCGCGTGCCGGTCATCGACCACTGGTGGCAGACCGAGACCGGCTGGCCCATCGCGGCCAACTGCATGGGCATCGAGGCGTTGCCCGTGAAGCCCGGCTCACCCACCCGGGCCGTGCCGGGATACGACGTCCGCGTGCTCGACGACGCGGGGAACGACCTTCCGGCCGGCGAGATGGGCAGCATCACGGTGAAGCTGCCGCTGCCGCCGGGCTGTCTGCCCACCCTGTGGAACAACGAGGAAGGCTACCGCAAGGCCTACCTCGAGCAGCATCCCGGCTACTACGTCACTTCCGATGGGGGTTATTGTGACGAGGACGGCTACCTGTGGATCATGGGGCGCATCGACGACGTCATCAACGTCGCCGGACACCGGCTCTCCACCGGCGCCATGGAAGAGGTGCTGGCCTCCCACCCGGCGGTGGCCGAATGCGCCGTGCTGGGGGTGGGTGACGCCCTCAAGGGACAAGTGCCCCTCGGACTGATCGTGGTCAAGGCGGGGGTGGAGACCACCGAGGAAGCCCTGGTGCCCGAACTCGTGAGCCTCGTGCGCGAGCAGATCGGACCGGTGGCCGATTTCAAGCAGGCCCTGATGGTGAAACGCCTGCCCAAGACACGCTCCGGCAAGATTTTGCGCGGCACGGTGCGGAGCATGGCGGACGGCACCCCCTACAACGCCCCCGCCACCATCGACGACCCGGTCATATTGGACGAAATCAGGGAGGACCTGGGCCGGCTCGGGTATCCGAAGGGATGAGGAGTCGGCGACCTCCGATCAACGGAAGACGAGCTTCCTTCCGCTGGTCGCGCAGTCACGCAGGTACAGATTGATCAAGGTCTGGTACGGCACTCCGTTCTGCGCCGCAAGCGCCTTGAAATAGGCAAGGGTGTCCTGGTCCAGCCGGAGCGTGATCTGTTTCTTCAGGTGCTTCGCATATGGATTGCGCTTCGCCTTGGAGAAGTCGTAGCTATCTCTCATGTTTCCACCTGTCACGTTTCCACCTGTAGGTACAATGTAGGCAAAAGGCAATCTCTTGAACAGACAGCGGAAGGTCAGGTAGGTTGACGTGAGCCCGTCCCTCGTTGGGGCAGGCAACCCGCGAATGGAAGGAGACAGGCACATGCTCAAGATCGAAGGCGTTACGCATTGGTCCATTCCCGTCAACGACCTGGGCGAGGCGGAGAAGTTCTACGGCGACCTGCTGGGACTCAAGTCTCTGGGGCGGCTCGCCAACAACGTCATGGCGTGCTTCAACGTGGGCGACCACAACATCCTGCTGTGCGAGCGCAGGGAGCTGCCGGACAAGCCGGAGGACGACCGCGTGCACCACTCCTTCACCGTCAGCCCGGAGACCCTGAACGAGGCGTGCAAGATTTTCAAGGAAGAGAACGTGAACGTGATGGAGCTCTACTACCGCAAGGGCGGGTACTTCCCGGGCCGCGAGCTTTACTTCGCGGACCCGAGCGGCAACCGGCTGGAGTTGCGCGATCCCACCTGGAAGGACGGCATGCCCGAACCCACGTTCGAAGAGGTGGCCGCGGCGCAATAGCGCCCGCGGCGCCCCGAAAACAGAACCCAAGGAGAACCGATTGATGGCGCAGGTTGATATCGACACGAGTTCCGACGATTCCGTTCCTCCCGAGCTTGAGGTCAAGGAATACACCTACGACGACTGGATGGCCTCCGCGGGAGTGCCGATTCACCGGGGCTACTTCATCGAAGACCTGCGCACGGTGGAGCTGGGTTGGTGGGAGCGGCGCGGCTGCGAGAGCGCCTTCATCCAGCTCGTGGGCCAGGAGGGGGTCACCTCCGCCATGGTGCAGGAGATCCCTCCGGGAGAGACGCTGCCGCCGCTCAAGTTCGGTCTTGACGAGCTGGTCTACGTGCTCCAGGGCCACGGCGTCACCACGGTGTGGATGGGCGACAACGGCTCCAGGACCAGCTTCGAATGGCAGCCCCGGAGCCTGTTCCAGATCCCGCACAACTACCACCACACCCTGAGCAACATGCGCGGCGACCAGCCGGTGCGGCTCCTGCGCTACAGCTATCTGCCGCTGGCCCTGTCGCTCAACACCGATCCCGAGTTCTTCTTCGACAACCAATACGAGGGCGAGGACCACCTGGCCGACGGCGGCCAGCTCTACTCCGAGGCCAAGCTCGTGCGCGACGGCGATCCCACGCGCACCTGGGGCGGCCGCAGCGGCATCTTCTGGTACGGCAACTTCTTCCCGGACATGGGCTCCTGGAACAAGCTCAACCGCAGCACCCGCCGGGGCGCGGGGGGTCACAGCGTGCTCATGACCTTCCCTTACTCCGAGATGTCCTGTCACATGTCGGTGTTCCCTTCCCGCACCTACAAGAAGGCGCATCGCCACGGTCCGGGCCGCGTCATCGTCATCCCCGCGGGTGAGGGCTACTCCATCCTCTGGGAGGAGGGCAAGCAGAAGGTGGTGGCGCCGTGGCACGAAGCCAGCATGTTCGTGCCGCCGGGCAAGTGGTTCCACCAGCACTTCAACGCCGGCGGCACGCCGGCGCGTTACCTGGCGCTGCATCCGCCGCGGCAGTTCCGCGGCCACGCCGAGAAGGTCGAGGACCGCGCCAAGGACCAGATCGAATACGCCGACGAGGATTCGCAGATCCGCGAGCGCTTCGAGGGCGAGCTGGACAAGCGCGGGCTGACCAGCCTGATGCCCGACGAGGTGTACCGGAACCGCGACTTCCAGTGGACCTACCGGGACGCCGAAGCGCAGGCGGCACCGTAAGGGTTATCCGCCCGCCATCGGCAGAGAGTCGCCCGTCATGCAGATCATCGACTCACAGGTCCACATCTGGGCCCCGGAAACGCCCGCCAAACCCTGGGACCGGGTGGACGCGGCCAAACCGCACCGCCCGGAACCCATCGGCCACGAGGAGCTGCTGCGCGAGATGGACGCGGCCGGGGTGCAGCGCGCGGTGCTGGTGCCGCCCACCTGGGAGGCGGACCGCAACGACACCTCGATGGAGGCCGCCCGCCTCCATCCGGACCGCTTCGCGGTCATGGGCCGGCTGACCCTCGACGCGCCCGAGAGCCGGGAGCGCATGGCCGCGTGGAAGGAACAGCCCGGCATGCTCGGCATCCGTCTGACCTTTCACCGCGGCCGCTACCGCGCCTGGCTCGACGACGGCAGCATCGACTGGTTCTGGGCCGCGGCCGAGCGTTACGACGTCCCGGTCATGGCGCTGGCGCCGCACCACCTGCCGCGGCTCGCCGAGGTGGCCGCGCGCCACCCCGGACTGCGGCTGTGCGTCGACCACATGGGGCTCAACAACAGCCTGGTGGGAAAGCCGCTGGAACCCATCATCGACGGCGTGCTCAAGCTCGCCTCCCTGCCCAACGTGGTGGTGAAGGCGTCGGCGCTGCCGTGCTATTCCACGGAGAGCTATCCGTATCCGTCGCTCCACCCGCAGGTGCGCCGCGTGGTCGACGCCTTCGGACCCAAGCGCGTCTTCTGGGGAACCGACCTGTCCCACCTGCCCTGTCCCTACCGGCAAGCGCTGACACTGTTCACCGAAGAACTCGACCTCACCGACGACGAGAAGGAGTGGATCCTGGGACGGGCGCTGGCGGAATGGCTGGACTGGCCGCTGTCCGGGAAGGACTCATGAAGATGGCGGGCCTCGCGCAGTCGAAGGACCCCATCTCGCCCGGCGGCGATTGATCAGAGCTTCGTCAGGGCTTCAGGGGACATTCCATGGCACGAGAGTATCGCTGCATCTCCGCCGACAGCCATTTCGAAGCGCCGCCGGACCTGTGGCGCCATCGCGTCCCCGCCACGTACCGGGAGCGGATGTCGCGCCGGATCCGGCTGGCCGACGGCCGCGACGCGCTGCAGAAGGAGGGGCGGCCGCTCACCTACGGCGGCACCAGCTACTACGGCGGGCGCCCACCGGAAGAGTTCGATCCTACGGTCATCGACTTCGACAACACGCCGGGATGCGGCGGCCCCGAGCAACGCCTGCGCGAGCAGGACCAGGACGGCGTCGACGCCGAGGTGCTGTTTGCCCTGGACGTGCGCAACCCAGCCATCCGCGACCAGGAGGCGTTCGTCGGCATCATCCACCACTTCAACGAGTACATGGCGGAGGAGTACTGCGCCGTGGACCCCGAGCGCCTCATCGGCGTCGGCGTCCTGCCCAACCGCGGCGTCGAGGACGACGTCGCCGAGATGGAGCACTGCAAACGCCTCGGCTTCAAGGCCGTCTGGCTGGCCACCTATCCCAGCGGACGGAGCTTTCCGTCGCCGGAGGACGACCGTTTCTGGGCCGCGGCCCTGGACCTGGACGTGCCCGTGGTGGTGCACACATCCTTCACCGCCAAGGTGGGGTCGCGCGAGACGCCGCTGTTCCGTTATCCCCGCGAGGCGCCGGCCGAGCACCGGCCGCCCACCGACTTCATCCAGCGCCTCGCCCGCCAGGCCCCGTACCACTCGGGCTCGGTGGAGGCAAGCCAGATGGTGGTGGCGGGGATCTTCGACCGATTCCCCAGGCTGCGCATCTACTGGGCCGAGAACAACGCCGGCTGGCTGCCGTACTTCTACGAGCAGATGGACCACGAGTACTCCGTCAACCGCTTCTGGGCCGAACGCCAGTTGGGACTGCCGCGGTTGAAGCGCCTGCCCAGCGAGTATCTCCGGGAGCACGCCTACTGGGGCTTCTTCGAAGACCACGTGGGCGTGCGCCTGCGCCACGACGTCGGCGTCGACCGTATGCTGTGGGGCAGCGACTTCCCCCACGTGGTCACCCGCTGGCCCCACTCCCGGGAGCTGCTCGACTCGCAGATGCAGGGCGTCGCCGACGACGAGCGCCGGCGCATGGTGGCCGGCAATGCCATCGAGTTCTTCCGGCTGTAGCGGCCCGACCCTCTCCTCGGACTTGGTTGCCCCACCACACCACGCCCGGATTGCCGCTTCCGCGGCTGTGTCAAAGCTGATGAGGCAGGGGTCCCCCGGACCGTCATTCCCGCGGAAGCGGGAACCTTATCAAAGTGTTGCACTTCGTTTGTGATTCTAGCGAATCCAGGGGTGGTGGCGGGGCACTACAGCGGCGTTTCCCCGCCCCGCCACCCCTGGATTTTCGCTTCCGCGGGAATGACGGTCCGAGGGGTCCCTGCCATTTCCTGTCCGAGCGGAGTCTTGTCACGGCCGCGTCGCGGGAATGACGGTTCGGGGTGTTGGCGGTGCTTCCCTTCCGCGGCCAACCGGAGTAGATTCCACGGCGAATTCCGAACCAGCGGGAGGGAACCATGCTACCCGACATGCCACGAGATCAGCGGCTCGATCTGCTGCGCAAGATGCTCATGATCCGGCGCGCGGAAGAGCACGTCGTCCGGTTCAACGAGGAGCACGAGGGCCTCATCCGGGGCCACTTCCACATCTACATCGGCCAGGAGGCCACCGGCGTGGGCGTATGCTCGGCGCTGGCGCTGGAGGATTATGTCTTCAGCACCCACCGGAACCACGGCCACGTCATCGCCAAGGGCGGCGACCCCGGCAAGGTGCTCGCCGAGGTCATCGGACGCGAGACCGGCTACTGCCTGGGACGCGGCGGCACCTTCCACGTGGCGGCGCCCGACCTGAACATCCTCCACACCTCCGCCATCGTGGGCGGCAGCACGGCGCTGGCCTCCGGGGCGGCGCTGGCGGCCCAGGTGCTGGAGTCCAACGCCGTGACCGTGGTCTTCTTCGGCGACGGCGCCATGGACGAGGGCGTGGCGTATGAAAGCATGAACATCGCGCGGTTGTGGAACCTGCCGCTGATCTTCGTGATGGAGAACAACTACCGGCGCGCCGGACGGGTCAATGCCGACCACGCCGCCGACGACCTGCCCAACATTCCGCGCGCCCTCAACCTCGAGACCGTCAGCGTGAACGGCGACGACGTGGGCCAGGTGCACGGCACGCTGAAGGAACTGGTGCGGCGCACCCGCGCGGGCGAGGGGCCGTTCTTCGTCGAGGCGCGCACCCATCCGTGGCCGGGCAACGACGGCGCCCACCCCACGCTGGTGGGCGGGGTCACGGACATCAACTGGGCGTGGGACCCCAGCCCGGTGCCCGAGAACGTGCGCTCCTGGTACGCCGAGGGCGACTGCATCCTGGCCTACGCGCGGGAGCTGGCGGCCAGCGAGGGATGCGACCGGGACACCGTGGTGCGGGTCGACGAGGAGGTGCGGCGCGAAGCGGACGCCGCGGCACAGTTCGCGCTCACGAGCCCGCTGCCTCCGCCCGAGGCGGCGGTCCGGTACGCATACGCGGGAAGGGGTGAATAGCCATGGCGCGCGAGATGACCCTGGGAGAGGCTTTGGTCGAGGCATTGGCCGAAGCCATGGAGCAGGATCGCCGGGTGGTGCTCATCGGCGGCGGGCTGGTGAGCTCGGGGCCGGCGGCGGAGCGCTTCCGCTCGGTGCGCGAGCGGCACGGCAAACGCATCAAGTCCCCGCCCATCGCCGAGCTGGGCTACTGCGGCATCGCCGCGGGCGCGGCCATGGCCGGGTTGCGGCCGCTGGTGGACATCGGCACCGCGACCTTCTCGTACGAGGCGATCCCGCAGATCAACAACGAGGCGGCCATCGCCTACTCCAACTCCGGCGGCCAGACGAACGCTCCGGTCACCTATTTCATGCGCTACGGCATCCGCGGCGGCGGCGGCGTGCAACACTCGGGCAGCCCTCAGCCCTGGTACTGGAACACCCCGGGCCTGCAGGTGGCCATGCCCGCCACCCCGGCGGACGCCAAGGGTTTGCTGCGGACCGCGTTGCTGAAGAGCCAGGACCCCACCATCTTCATGGCCCACGAGCGGCTGCTGGGCGAGCGCGGCCCGGTGCCCGACGGCGAGCACGACACCGATTTCGGCAAGGCAACGGTGGCCCGGGAAGGCAGCGACGTCACCATCGTGGCCACGGGCGTGCAGGTGCCTCGGGCGATGGCGGCCGCCGAGACCCTGGCTAAGGACAACATCTCCGCCGAGGTGGTGGACCCGCGGACACTGGAGCCGCTGGACACCGACACCCTGTTGGCGTCGGTGCGGAAGACCGGCCGGCTGGTGGTCACCGACGAGAGCCACGACAACTGCGGCGTGGCCGCGAATATCGCCGCGCTGATGGCCGACCTGGCCTTCGACAGCCTGAGGGCCCCCATCAAGCGGGTCGCGATCCCCCACGTGCCCATCCCCTTCGCGGCGCCGCTGGAGGACCACGTGACGCCCACCGCCGAACGCATCGTGGAGACCACCCGGGCGATCATCGGGTGACGGCTCAATCAGGACGTCCTTCGACTTCGCGCCGCTGACGCGGCACTACGCCTGTCCTGAGCTTGACGAAGGGCTCAGGAGGAACGGTCGTGGAGTTTCCCTACTCCGCTTCCCGATACTCCCGGGCGAACTCGCACAGGCGCTCAACGCACAGATCGAACAGTTCGCCGCCCTTTTTGGCGCTGGCGAGATTGGGGTCGCCCATCACGCCCGACGGCGACAGATCCTCGCGCGGCGTCTGGACGTAGCCGCCCACCTTGCTGACGAACGCCGGCGTCTGCGGCCCGAGATGCGTCACCAGGCTGCCCTGCGCACACAGTTCCTCGCGCAGGTGCAGGTTCATGGAGGTTTCCACCGCCCCGGCGTGGCCCACGCGGGCGCCGGGCATCTTCTCGTCGGGGAACAACCGGCCCATGTCCTTGTCCACCAACCCGAACCAGTTCAGCACCACGACGCGGATCCCCTCCTCGTCCTGGAGCGCCGCCACGGTCGACCGCGACAGCGCCACCTGACCGCCGTGGCCGTTCAGCAGCGCGATGCGGGTGAAGCCGTGCCGGTGCACCGAGCGCACGATCTCGCGGATCAGCGCCATCCAGGTGGCCGCCGTGAGGCTGATGCTGCCGGGAAAGTTCTTGTTGCTCGGCGTGAAGCCGAAAGGCACCGTCGGCCCCACCAGGATCTCCGGATCCCGCCGGGCGGCCGCCCGCGCGATCTCCTGCGAAATGAACGCGTCGGTATCCAGCGGCAGGTGATGTCCGTGCTGCTCGATCACCCCGACGGGGACGATCACCACGCACCCCTTCTCCGCGCATTCCTTGATCCGCGGCCAGCTCAGCTCTTGCCAAATGGGCATCGTGTCCTCCTGACGGTTGACGGCGCTTCCCGCCGATCGGCATTGAGACCGCGTTACGACTTCCTTGCTGTGCCCCGGCGGCGCGAGCTTTCCGGCATCGGAGCATCCGCTCCCGCGGACTGGCCGGTGACCCAGTCCATCATCAAACGCTTGATCTGAGTCTGATAGGGTACGTCGTGCAGGCTCGCCTTGGCCTTGAACGCCTCCAGCAGGTTCTCCGGCACTCTCAAGCTGATGGAGCGACTCTCCTTGCGGACCGTCGGCGAATACAGTCTCCGATAAGCGTCCAGAAACCGGAGGATGTCCGCCGGCTTCATCCGCTTGCACTGCTCCAGGTACTCCTTCGAGAAATACTGAACGGGTCTCGCGGACCGATGTTCATCGACCCACCAATGTCCCTCTTGGTCGGACTCGCCGGTACTTTTCTTCTTCATCCGCAGCTACTCCCTCAATCCAGCACGAACACGCATTTGCCGGTGGTGGCGCTGTCGAAGACGTGGAACGCTTCCTCGGCGTCGTCGAGGGCGAAGCGGTGCGTGACCAGGTCGTCCACCGGGACGTCCTCCTCCACCATGAAGCGGCAGATCTCGATCAGCTCGGACTTGTTGAAGGTCCACGAGCCGATGATGGTGGCCACCTTGAAGATGACGTCGTCGCGGAAGTTGATGGTGGAAGGCGCGCCCATGCCCACGTAGCAGCAGCGCCCGAAGGTGCGCATGGCCTTGAGGATCTGGCTGCGGCATTCCGGGTTGCCGGAGGTCTCCAGCGCCGCCGTGGACCCCAGGCCGCCGGTCAGCTCCTTGATGGCTTCCACCGGGTCGGTGTCCTTGGCGTTGATGACGTGGTCCGCGCCGTAGCGGCGCGCCAGCTCCAGCCGTTCCGGCACCACGTCGACGGCGATGACCTTGGCCCCCATGTACTTCGCACACATGGTCCCGCTCAGGCCCACCGGCCCCTGGCCGAAGATCGACACCACGTCGCCGCCGGCGATGTGGATCTTCTTGAGGCCGTTCCAGGCCGTGCCGGTGCCGCAGGAGATGGCCGCGCCGGCCTCGAAGGACAGTTCCTCGGGGAGATGGATGAGCAAGCGTGACGGCACCAGGATGTAGTCCGCGTTGGCGCCGTGGGCGTCCACGCCGCCGAAGGTCACGTGGCCGTGGGGACAAGCCTGCTCGAATCCCATCGAGCAGATCTCGCAGATGCCGCAGCCCTCGTAGTGGTGCACCACCACCCGGTCGCCCACCGCCAGCCCGGCCGGGGCGCCGGCGCCCAACTCCGCGATGACGCCGCAAGGCTCGTGGCCGGTGATGGCGTCGATGGCCACGGTACCACGGTACCGGTGAAGATCGGTGCCGCACATGCCCGAGGCGCGGATCTTCACCACAGCCTGGCCGGGTCCCGCATGGGGGTCCGGGAACTCACGTATCTCGCACTCTCGGTTGCCGTTGAACATCACGCCGCGCATGGTCGTTCTCCTGTCTCAAGAAATTTCTCTACGGCCCGTAACACGGGGTCGGGCGGCAAGGCAACCGCGCGCCGCCGGGAGCGGCTGTTTCCGTTTCGCCGTTTGTGCTAATGGCAGGAGGGTCGCTTGCTCCATTGTTGAAGACAGGAGGATCGCCCCATGGATTTCGTGAATCTCGCGGAGAAGGCGGACAAGGAACAACGCTTCACGCGGCTCTACGGGACGGACAAGTTCTGCACCTGGATGCTCCACTTCAAGCCCGGTGACCACACGGACATGCACTTCCACACCGAGCCGGAGAGCTTTCTCGTGGTGGAGGGCAAGGCCGGCGTGAAAGACATCCACGGCGGCGAGCGCATCGCCGAGCAGGGCGAGGTGGTGTTCTTCGACGCCAAGGAATACTACCAGATCACCAACGTTGGCACGGGCCGCCTGCTCCTCTACGGCAACCGCCCCGAACCCTTCGGCGGCGTCCACGTCACCGCGAAATAGCCGCCGTGTGCCGTCGGCGCGTGGCCCTGGGCACCGCACGGAGGGGTCGGATCTTGGGCTGGCAATCAGCTTGAATTCATGAGGATTTCCCGCTGTTTCCGGAGAAGGACGGATGGCGAACGAAACTGAATCTGCAGAACGGCAGTATCTCGTCGGCTCGGTCTGGCCCACCAACCGGACCGGCGTGCTCGGCGACACGGAACTGGACCCGAAGCTGCCGCCGAGCGTCCGCTTCGTGCACCTGAGCATGGAGTTCACCCAAGGCACCCAGGACGAGTTCCGGGCGGCCATGCCGGGCTACGAGGCAAAGGCGGCGGAACTGGCGGCGCTCAAGCCGGACCTCATCCGGGTCATCGGCGCGCCGCCGTTCATGCTCCTGGGCTACGAGGGAGAGAGCGCCACCCTCCGTTCCTGGGAAGAGCGCTACGGCGTTCCGATGCTCACCTCGGGAATGAACCACGTATGCGCGTTCCGCACCCTGGGTGTGCGGCGCATCGTGGGCGCGAGTTACTTCCCCGAGCACCTGAACGACCTGTTCCGCCGGTACCTCACCGACGCCGGCTTCGAGATGCTGGGCATGGAGGGAATCGACGTGCCTTTCGCCGACGTCCCCAAGGTACCGGGCTCGGAACTCCGCCGGCAGCTCACGGCGATGTTCGCCCGGAATCCGGGGGGCGAATGCCTCTACATGCTGGGGTCGGCGTGGAAAGCCCTCGACATCATCGAGCCGCTGGAGGCGGACCTGGGCGTGCCCGTGGTCTACGCCCCACCGGCGCGCTGCTGGGAGACGCAGATGCGCCTGGGCGTGCGCCAGCCGATTCCGGGATACGGACGGCTGCTGGCCGAGATGCCGGACCCGGTTTGATCTCGCGAGCCACCGCCTAATCTGCTACAGACTGGAAACCCTGCGGAGGTCGCAGGCTCACGCACACCTACAGGGAGGAAGCGAAATGTCTCTTAGACTCATCGTCACCATCAACGCCGTCGAGGGAAAAGGCGCGGAACTGGCCGGCGCCTATCGGGGCCGCTGTGAGGAAGTCATGAAGGAACCCGGGTGCGAGCAGTTCGAGGTGTTCCACAGCGTCGTGAACCCGGACAAGATGGTGATCATCGAGCGTTGGGTGGATCAGGCCGCCCTGGACGTGCACGCGCAGGTGAACGCCACGCGGCCGCCGCTCAAGCCCGAGCTTCGCGCCGGCGCCACCGAGCGCGAGGACTACGAGTACAACCGCACCCGCTAGGAGCCGCCGTCCATGCCCGCAGCACTCGAAGGCATCAAGATCCTCGACGTCACCAACTACATCGCCGGTCCCTACGCGTCGCTCCTGCTGGCCGACCTGGGCGCCGACGTGTACAAGATCGAGACCCCCGGCAAGGGGGACCCGTTCCGCACCTGGGACAAGGAGCCCAAGGACTACAGCCCGAGCTTCTGCGCGCTCAACCGCAACAAGAAGAGCGTCACCCTCGACATGAAAGCGCCGGAGGGCCGGGAGGTGTTCCTCAAGCTGGCCAGGGAAGCGGACGTCATCGTCGAGAACCTGCGCCCCGGCGTGGTGGACCGGCTGGGCATCGGCTACGACGTGGTGCGGGAGATGAACCCGCGCATCATCTATTGCTCCATCTCCGCCTTCGGGCAGGAAGGCCCGTACCGGGAGCGGCCCGGCTACGACACCATCGGCCAGTCCCTGAGTGGCTTGTTGAGCGTGCTCACCGACGTCGAGCAGCCCCACGGCCCCGGGGCGGCCTTCTCCGACCATCTCGGCGGCATCTTTGGCTGCTACGGCGTGCTCGCGGCGCTGGCCGCGCGCGAGCGCACCGGCGTGGGCCAGAAGGTGGAGACCTCGCTCCTGGAGTCCACCATCTGCTTCCTCGGCCTGAGCATGACCCAGTACCTCTTCAGCGGCGAGGTGCCGAGCATGCGCAGCCGCATCAAGACCGCGGGCGTCTACGCGCTGGTGGCGGGCGACGGCAAGCCCTTCGTCATCCACCTGTCCCATCCGCCGAAGTTCTGGATCGGCGTCACCGAGGTCATGGGGCGGCCGGACTTCCAGACGGACGAGCGCACCAAGGACCGCCCGGCGCGCGCCAAGAACTACGACTTCATCTCCGAGACCTTCGGCGCGGTGGTGCAATCGGAGCCGCGCGAGCACTGGCTCGCGGAGCTGCGCGCCCGGGACGTGCCGTGCGCGCCCCTCAACAACTTCGCCGAGGTCTTCGAGGATCCTCAGGTGCAGTACCTGGACCGGCTCATGGACGTGGACCATCCCGAGTTCGGCCCGTTCAAGCTGGTGCGCAACGGCCTGAACCTGCTGGACACCCCCATCACACTCAAGCTCCGGCCCCCGACCCTGGGCGAGCACAACGAGGAGACCCTGAAGGAGCTGGGCTACGCCCCCGAGGAAATCCGCTCCCTCCAGGAAAGAAACATCGTATGACCGGCGTCGTGCTCCCGTGCTCAAGCCGGAATCCATGAGCCCGGCGTCTTCGAGTCTCGGCTCCCGCGCATGGGCCGCGTTGCGCCGGAGCGTGGCCGACCTGCGCGCGCGCTTGCCCGCCATCCTCACCGCCCTGGCGGTAGGCATTCCCGCGGGGTACCTGTGCGACTCGCTGGACCTGCCCATTCCCTGGATGATCGGCCCCATGGTGGCCATCGCCGCGCTCAACCTGCTGGGCGTCTCCATGGACTCGCCGCCCTACGCGCGACAGATGGGGCAGGTGGTGCTCGGCTCGGGAATCTCCCTGTACTTCACCCCGCCGGTGGTGGTGGCGCTGGCCGCCAACTGGCTGCCCATCATCCTGTCCACCCTGGCGACCTTTCTTATCGGTGCTCTGGGAGCGGTGATCCTGAGCCGGGTCTCGGGAGTCGAGACCCGATCGACCTTCTTCGCGTCCATCCCGGGCGGCGCCATGGCCATGGCCAACCTGGCGCACCGCTACGGCGCGCAGATCGCGCCGGTGGCGGTGGCCCACAGCCTGCGGGTCTCCATCCTCGTGTTGGTGATTCCCTTCGCCCTGACCTACGGCGGCATCCCGCTGGAGACCGGCGACTACCGCCCGACGGTGCCCCTGGACGTGGGCGTGCTGTTGCCCTGGCTCCTCGCCGGTTTCGTGCTCGGCGAGACCTCCGAACGCCTGCACATTCACAACGGCTACCTCCTCATGCCGATTTTCTTCGGCGCCGCGTTCACGGTGAGCGAGGTGCCGCTCTCGGCCGTGCCCCAGTGGATGACCAACTTCGCCCAGCTCATGTTCGGCCTGGTGCTCGGGGCGCGCTACGAACGCGCCTTCTTCATGCGCTACAAGCTGTTCATCCCGTTCGCCCTGCTCAACTCGTTCTTCGTGCTGGCGGCGTCGGTGGTGCTGGCGGCGGCGCTGTCCTGGGGCTTCCACCTCCCCATCGCCACCATGATCATCTCCACCTCCCCCGGCGGTCTGGCGGAGATGGCCATCACCGCCCAGGCGCTGGGAATCGGAGTCCCCGCGGTGATCGCCTTTCATCTGGCCCGAATCGTGGTAGTGAACATGGGCACACAGCACATCTACGTCGGCGCCACCCGCTGGCTGCCGCGACTCGGCCGCCGGTGATTCGCGGCGCGGGTTGGGCGTGCGCGGCCCGCGCCATGCCCAATCTCAGCTCAGGAGGAACCATGGAAGAGAAGATCCGGTTTTTCAGCGGCCCCGGCTACGGCCTGTCCGCGGTCATCACCGTTCCCGACGACCACGAGCGGTCCCATCGCCACCCCGGCGTCATTCTGTGCCAGGGATACGCCGGCCTCAAGGACGCGCTCATGCCCGCGGTGGCCGAACGCATGGCCGCCGAAGGATACGTGACGCTCCGTTTCGACTATCGCGGCTTCGGCGAGAGCGAGGGGCCGCGTCATCGTCTGATCCCGCTGGAACAGGTCGAGGACATCCGCAACGGCCTTACCTGCCTCGGCGTGCGCCCGGAGGTGGACCCCGACCGCCTCGCCATCTGGGGCACCAGCTTCGGCGGCGCCCACGCGGCCTACGCCGCCGCCGCCGATGAGCGGGTCCGCTGCATCGTCAGCGTCGTGGGGGTCGGCGACGGCGAACGCTGGCTCCGTTGCCTGCGCCGCGAATGGGAATGGCAGGCATTCCTGAAGGAACTCGACGACGACCGCGACCGGCGGGTGCTGAGCGGCCAATCCCGGCGCGTCCACCCCTACCACATCATGGAGACGACTCCGGAGGGCTGGGAGTTCTGGAAGGAAACCGTAGCCGCCAACCCGGACAGAGGCGAGGTGGAAATGCCCTTGGAGTGCGCCGACGCCATCATCGAGTACAAGCCCGAGTCCGTCGCCCACGAAATCGGTTGCCCGGCCCTCTATGTCTCCGCCGAGCTTGACACCCTCACCCCGCTCGAAGAACAGTTGAACCTCTACGAGAGCTCACCCGACCCCAAGGACTACGTGGTGATTCCGGACGTCAACCATCACGACATCTACAAGGAGCCGCACCTGAGCCACCTGCTCGACCTGTCCGTGGCGTGGTTCGACGAGTACCTGAAGGAGGTGGGCGACTAGTGTCGCGTCCCGCGACACTAGAACGTCGCTGACCCCCGCACCACCTCCACCACCCGCTCCGGCCGGAGCGGCAGATCCTTCACCCTTACGCCCCCCAACGCGTTGGCGACGGCGTTGCCGATGGCGGGTTCCACCGGGCCGAGGGCGGCTTCGCCCATGCCCTTGGCGCCGAAGGGGCCGTCGGGATGGGGGTGTTCGACGAGGAGCGAAGTGAAGGTCTCGGGGTGGTCCTGCATGGACGGGGGCAGGTAGCTCAGGAAGGTGCAGTTGATGGGCTGGCCGTTGTCGAAGACCATCTCCTCGAACAGCGACGAGCCCAGGGACATGAGCATGGAGCCTTCGTTCTGCAGGTGGCACTGGCGTGGATTGATGGCCTTGCCCGCGTCCACCGCGGTGGCGAGGCGCACCACGCGCACCTTGCCGGTCTCGGTGTCCACCTCCACCTCGGCGGCACAGGCGGACAGGAAGAAGAAGGCCGACGCCTTGCCCTTGCCGGTGGCGGGATCGACGCCGCCGCGGCTCTGGAAGCCGGCGTTGCCGAACAGACTGCCCACGGCGCCGCCGAAACGGGCGCGGAAAAGGTCGCCGAAGGCGAGACGCCGTTCCGGGACGCCCGCCACCTGCACGTGGCCGTCGCGCAGCTCCAGGTCCGCCACATCGGCCTCCAGCTCGCCGGCGCCGATCTCCAGAAGCTGGTCGGCGACCTGGCGGGCCGCCGCGACGGCGGCGTTGCCCATGCTGAACACCGTGCGGCTGGAGCTGGTGGACTGGTCGAAGGGGGTCACGTCGGTGTCGGGGAGGGTGACGGAAACCCGTTCCTGCGGGATTCCCAGCACCTCGCCCACCATCTGCGCCAGGCTCGTCTGGACTCCCTGCCCGATATCCACGCTGCCGGACAAGAGCGTGGCGGAACCGTCGGCGTTGAGCCGCAAGCCGGCGGAGGAATGGGACGGCGTCATGGTGGTCTTGATCATGACCGCCAGACCCTTGCCGCGCACCAGCGGCCCCGCCGCCCGGGACGCCTGCTCCGCGCCGCCCTGCCACTCCACCGCCTCGGCCGCGGCCCGCAGGCAGTCCTCCAGCCCCACCGCTTCCAGGGTATCGCCGGTGACGAACACGTCGCCGTCGTGCACCAGGTTCCTGAGCCGCATCTCCAGCGGATCCAGTTCCAGGCGCCGCGCCATGTCGTCCATCTGCGCCTCGTAGGCCCAGCACACCTGGGGCACGCCGAAGCCCCGGTAGGGTCCGGTGGGCGGGGTGTTGGTGTACACGCAGTAGGAAGTCAGGCGCTGATGCGGGATGCGGTAGGGTCCGCCGGAAACCTCGCCGCCGTTGCGCGAAGTCGAGGGACCGGTCAAGGCGTAGGCGCCGGTGTCGTAGACCGCTTCCACCTGCCGCGCCAGGATCGTGCCGTCGCGCTTGACGCCGGTCTTGATGCGCACCGCCGCCGCGTGGCAGTGGCCGGTGAGGAAGACTTCCTCGCGCGTGAGCTTCCACTGGACCGGCCGGCCGGCCTTCCGCGCCAACGCCGCGGCCAGGGGTTCGAGCCGCAGGTGCACCTTGCCGCCGTAGCCGCCGCCGACATACGGCACCACCACCCGCACCATGGACTGCGGCAACTCGAAAAGCTCCGCGAGCTGGACCCGGATGGACGAGGGGTTCTGCGTGGCCGAATGGACCGTGAGCTTGCCCGCCGCGTCCCAGGAGGCGGTGACCACGTGGGGTTCGAGGTGGCCGTGCTGGATCTTGGGGGTGGTATAGGTGTCCTCGAACACCAGGTCCGAGGAGGCGAAACCCTCGTCGACGTCACCGCGCCCGACGCTGTAGGAAGTCAGCACGTTGCCCCGGTCCTCGTAGTGGTAGTGGCCCTTGTCGAGACGGCTCTCGGACTGCACGCGAGCCTCGTGCAGCCGCGGCGCGGCAGGAGACATGGCCTCGATCGGATCCAGCACCGGCTCAAGGGGCTCGTATTCCACCCGGATGAGATCGAGAGCTTCCTCGGCGATATCCGGCTCTTCGGCCGCCAGCGCGGCCACCACCTCGCCTGCGTAGCGCACACGATCCACCGCCACGATGGGCTGGTCCTTGACCACGGGTCCGAAGTGGGAGTTCGCCGCCGAGAGGTCCGCGCGGGTGAGCACCGCCACGACGCCGGGCAAGGCTTCCGCGGCGCCCGCGTCCACGGACACCAGCCGGGCGTGGGGATGGACACTCCGCAGCACCTTGACGTGGCACAGGCCCGGAAACTCCAGGTCGCCCGTGTACTGGGCCGCCCCGGTGACCTTCGCCGGTCCATCCACCCGCGAGGCGTTTTCGCCGATGGAACTCATGCCGGGTCAGGCCTCCGCCGCCGCCCAGAGCACGCGGATGGCGGGCAGGCCGAGGAACTGGCTGCCCCGTTTCTGCCGTCCGATGCGCTCCCACGTGTCACCCCGGTCGCCGCTCCGGTAGATGTCCCCCTCCCCCGGCGGTCCGGCGGTGTGGCCTCGAGCCACGTCACCGAAGGCGGCGATGATCGCGTTGCCGTCATAGGGGTCGCGGGCCAGTTGCCAGCACATGCCGGGGTGCGTCACCGGCAAGCCGGCGCCCACCTGCCGCCAGGTTCGGCCCGAGTCCTCGCTCCGGTAGATGCGGCCGTCGGCGCCGGTGGGGCGGTCCCAATACTGGGGCGAGCCGTGCCCGCCCGCCAGGAACAGTGCCGGTGGGTCCCCCGGCAGCATCACCAGATCGTGGAAGTAGTCGCTCTCCATGCCCCGCTCGGCACGCTGCCAGCCGGCCTCTGGCGGGTCGCCGCGAAAGAACCCGCGGGAGGTGGCGGTGAAGAAGGTGGCGGGGTTCTCGGGCGAACGGACGATCATGTGCACGTCCGGATACTCGATGCCGTCGCTCACGTCCTCCCAGGTCTCGCCCCGGTCGAAGCTGCGCACGATGCCGCCGTGCTCCAGCGCCAGGTAGAGGGTATCGGTGTTGTCGGGGTCGATGTAGATGTGGCGCACGTGGCCGTGGTGCGGCGGGTACGGGAACCACCAGTGGTGTTGCACCTCCGGGGGCAGGGCGCGCAGGCCTTCGAGCTCCTCCCAGGAGTCCCCGCCGTCCTCGCTGCGGAACAGCATCACCGGCTCGGTGCCGGCATAGACCACCCGGTCCTCGCCCGGGTCCACGGTGACCCAGCGGATGTCGCCATCGAGCACCCGGCGCCAGTTACGCCCCTGGTCGCGCGTGCGGTAGAGGCCGTCCTGGGTCACGCCGGCGTAGACCACCTCGGGGTTGGCGCGGCAGCCCCAGACCGAGTCCACCACTTGGTCCGGGAAGAAGCTCTGATACTCTCGCGACCCCCGCATCGAGGTCCAGATATCCCCCACGCCGCGCAGGATCACCATGCCCGCCTGGGTGCCGGCGTACAGTCTGAGAGCCTCGGCCACGTGCTGTCTCCTCCGCGGCGGTCCCGCCCGCGTGTCAGGCCCGCTGCAGCCTCTCCAGGAAGGTCCCCGAGTCCATCACCACGCCGAAGTGCTTGTCGAAGTTCTGTAGCGTCGCCGCCTGTTCCTCGTCCGAGAAGCAGGCATTGCAGTCCGAGAGGAACAGTACCTTGAAGTCGCGCATGGCGCCGTCCCGGGCGGTGCTGTCGCAGCACACGTTGGTGGCGACCCCGGTGATGGCGATGGTGTCCCGCCCCAGCCGCCGCAGCACGTTTTCCAGGTTGGTGCCGTAGAAGCCGCTGTAGCGGAACTTCTTGATGGTGATCTCGTCCTCCTCGGGCTTCACGCTCTCCAGGAGCTCCGCGCCGGGAGCCCCCTCGATGTTGGTCCAGGGATCGTCGGTGTGGTGGGTCACGGGCTTCAGGTCGGCGAACACGCCCACGTCCGCCAGGTCCTTGCGCTTGGTGGTGTAGAGGTAGATGACCGGCACCTCTGACGAGCGGCACGCCTTCAGCAAATCCTGGAGCTTCGGGATGATGTCCTCGGACGACGGAAGGTAGCGGGCGCCGCGGGGGTCCACCCACATGTTCTGCATGTCGACCACGATCAGCGCCGTGTTGTCCTTGCCTATGCGCCAGTGGTCCGCGGGGCGTGTTTCGTCCATGCTCCACCTCCCTTTGAGATCAGGACCGCTCACCGGACCCCCCGTCTAACACAGGCGAACGCGCGGTCACAAGACACGTTTCCTCCCTTGGACCGATTCCGACCCGATTTGACAAACATCCGCGGCTAGTGTGGTGTCTGGTTAATTCGCATAATAATATGCGGAGGATTTTTCGTTGTCGGCAAGGCGCGATGACGAGCAGTGGCGGGTACCACGCGAGGAAGAGCAACGCAGCCGACGGCGAAAAAGACCCGCAGATTATTGTGCGAATTAACCAGACACCACACTAGAACTCGTGAAAGTACGGATTCCGCCATGGCTAACAACCGCGTGACCGTGGGGTTGATCCAGTCCCGGGCGTCCCTGGATCCCGACCGAAACCTCGCCGCCACCGCCCGGCGCATTCGGCTGGCCGCCGAGGGCGGCGCCCGGATCGTGTGCGTCCAGGAGCTTTTCCGCTCGCGGTATTTCCCGCAGACCGAGGACACGGAAGCCTTCGCCCTCGCGGAGCCGATTCCCGGACCCACCACCGAGTGTTTCTCTCCGCTGGCGCGGGAGCTCGAGGTGGTGATCGTCGCGTCGGTGTTCGAGGCGCGCGCCCCCGGCGTCTATCACAACACTGCCTTGGTCATCGATGCGGACGGCCAGATCACGGGCCGGTACCGCAAGATGCACATCCCGGACGACCCCGGCTTCCATGAGAAGTTCTACTTCGCTCCCGGCGATCTGGGTTTCCGTACGTTCCGCACCCGCCATGCGCAAGTCGCCGTGCTCATATGCTGGGACCAGTGGTTCCCGGAAGCGGCGCGGCTGGCGGCCCTGGGCGGCGCCGAGATCATCTTCTACCCCACCGCCATCGGCTGGGGCTCCGGAGAGAACCGGACCGAGCGCCGCACCCAGCTCGAAGCCTGGGAGTTGGTGCAGCGGTCTCACGCGGTCACCAACGGGGTCTACGTGGCCGCCGTCAACCGGGTGGGTCGCGAGGGCAAGATCACCTTCTGGGGCAACTCCTTCGTTTCCGACCCTTCGGGCCGGGTGCTGGCGCGCGCGGCCGGCAACAAGCCCGAGACCCTTCTGGTGGACTGTGCTCTCGGAAGCATCGCCGAGGCCCGCCAAAACTGGCCGTTCCTGCGAGACCGGCGCATCGACGCCTACGGCGGCCTCACCAAGCAGCTATTGGATTGATTCGTGGGACGCGATGTCCGGTTGGCGGACCCGCGAGGCGCGGGCTATCGGATGCCGGCGGAATGGGCACCCCATGCCGCCACGTGGCTCGCCTGGCCGCACAACCACGACACCTGGCCGGATCACCTGGAGCGGGTGCGCGAAACTTGGTTGGAGATGATCGGCGCACTGGTCCCGGGCGAGACCGTCCATCTCCTGGTCGACGACGCTTCCTCCGAAGCCGCGGTAGCGGCAAGGCTCCGGCAACGCGGAATCGACGCCGGCCGCGTGGTCTTCCATCGTGTGCCAACCGTCGATGTGTGGATCCGGGACTACGGGCCGACCTTCATCACTCGCGCGCAGCCTTCCGCGGCCCTGGCTCTGGTCAACTGGCGATTCAATGCCTGGGGGCTGAAGTACGCGGACTACGTGGCGGACGACGCCGTGCCGCGGAAGCTGAACGAGGCGTTGGGGCTGCCCGCGTTCATGCCGGACATCGTGCTGGAAGGGGGCTCCGTCGACGTCAACGGCGCCGGTCTCTGTCTCGTCACCGAGGAGTGTCTGCTCAATCCCAACCGCAATCCCGGTTGGGAACGAGCGGCAATCGAGGCGCTGCTGAAGACGGCGCTGGGACTTGAGCGCGTGCTCTGGCTGCCCGCGGGCATGGCCGGGGACGATACCGACGGGCACATCGACAATCTCGCGCGCTTCGTGGACCGGGAGACGGTCGTGTGCGTGGTGGAGCCGGACCCCACCGACGAGAACCACAAGGCGCTCCAGGAGAACTACCGCCGTCTGGCCGCCGCCACGGACGCGGCCGGCCGGCGACTCCGCGTCGTCCCGCTGCCGCAGCCGGACCCGGTGACGGCCGACGGCGCGCGGCTGCCCGCGAGCTACGCCAACTTCTACATCGCCAACGGCGTCGTGCTGGTGCCGCTCTACGGCGGGCCCAGGGACCGGACCGCGCTGGACACCCTGGCGGACCTGTTTCCCGGTCGGCGAATCGCCGGCATCGACGCGCGCGCGCTGATCCTGGGGCTGGGTGGGATCCACTGCGTCACCCAGCAAGAACCGGCAGTGACCCGGTGAACCGGCGACTTGACAGGCCGCGCGGGGCTCTCTAGTGTTTGATTCCGGGCGACCGGGATGGCACCCGAACCACTTGACGTCATTTCCGCGAAACAGGCTGTGTCAAGACTCGTGAGGCACGCACATAACGAATACGTCATTCCCGCGGAAGCGGGAATCCAGGGGTGGTGAGGTGGGGAAACGCCGCTGTAGTGCCCCTCCACCGCCCCTGGATTCCCGCTTCCGCGGGAATGACGTTCCGTAGGGTTTTTGCCTCACGGGTTTTGACACAGCCTGGAAGGCGGGAATCCAGGGGTCCTGGTCCCCGTTTCACCAGATCATGCGCGAGACCCGGTAGTGGGCCTGGACGTATTCCTTGGCTTGGGCCTCGGCGGCCTCGGCCGAGGCGGCGTTGAAGCGGAGCGGCAACCCTTTCCGCGCCAGCACCAGGCAGGCGTCGTCGAGGTTGGCGCCTCCGATGAGCACCAGGTACGCGGACCACGCGCCGGCTTCCTCGATCGAGCGGATCTCGACCCGGACGACGCCGTCGATGGAAGGAACGTGAATGTCGAGTTTCATGCCGGGGCAGTCTGAGGCTCGAGGCGGTCCAAGTCAAGGTTTGTGGAAAACCAAGTGAAAGGCGACTGAAAGGCGACCATCGTGCCGACGCAACCCAGCAAGGAGCTTGAAACCATCCCCAATCCGCGGCAGGACCGGGACTATGAGGTGGCCATGGAATGTCCCGAGTTCACCTGCGTGTGCCCCAAGACGGGACAGCCGGATTTCGCCACCATCCGCATCCGCTACGTTCCCGGCCCGCGCTGTGTCGAGTTGCTGTCGTTGAAGCTCTATCTGTGGTCGTACCGCGGGGAGGGCGCCTTTCACGAAGACGTGGTGAACCGCATCCTGGACGACATGGTGGCGGCGTGCGCGCCCAAGTACATGAGCGTGGAGGGCGACTTCAACGTCCGCGGCGGCATCCACACGACGGTAACGGCGGAGCACGGCGCGCGGCCCCAGGGCGCGGGCCGGCCCCCAGCCTCACTCTAGTGTGGTGTCTGGTTGATTCGCATCATAATATGCGGAGGATTTTTCGTTGTCGGCAAGGCGCGATGACGAGCAGTGGCGGGCACCACGCGAGGAAGAGCAACGCAGCCGACGGCGAAAAAGACCCGTATATCATATGTCGATCTCAACTGATTCCCACCATTTTCTCCGGTAGCGGACAAGCGTCGCCATGTCAAGCCCCGTCATGACAGCCCTGAAATAACCCTATATATTATAACTAGTTATCGTCGGCTCCGAACGACTCACCCTCCTGCGTCCTTCGGTCAAGCGACGCCAGCGGATGACCTCGCACACTCCGGCATGCGAGTTCAGTGGGTTGCATTTCGATTACGGTCCTGATAGCGTTTCCTCCGGTTTCGACGTTTTCGTTCGGTCACGGAGTGATGAAGAGACCGCGAGGGGTGACGGAGGACCATGATATCACCGGGTGAGAGTCCGGCGCCAGTCCTTGCGCAGGGGTCGGAGCCAGAT
>MKWU01002200.1_pt1 | contig 30184 bp, 28 predicted proteins | sample 809101 | NCBI WGS metagenome assembly MKWU01 (sample SAMN05860141, study PRJNA318959) | sponge metagenome | host: Aplysina aerophoba | place: Slovenia: Piran, Adriatic Sea, Gulf of Piran | collected 2013-05-07
CGCGTCACTTTCAGGAATAGTCACTCGCAGGTTCATGTCTCTTTTCACATCCGTTGACCAGCTGCTCATGCAACAGCTGCGATGGTTCCTTGACGGGTCTGTTTACGTCCCGCCAAGACATATTTACCATAGCGATACTGGCCGAAAAATCAAGGGGTTAATCGAGAAGGGCAGGCAATGTCCTGACCGTCGCTATTGCTCACACCCATAAATTCATCTGTGAGCGAAAGGGGACAGATTTAAAATCTGTCCCCGGTGGGTGTGACCGGAAGCAAATCCTGGACATCCATAGTTTCAGGATAACTACAATATATTTTGTGGTTGTCCTGGAATTACTCTTCTTTGTGCGATCCCCGGTAGTGTATCAGTTTGACTTTTTCGCATTTGACACTGGGTATACCGATGCACGAGCCTCGGCTTCAGGTAATGGTAAACAGTATTGCAAGGTAATGCGCCTTATATAACTTGCAATACATGTTCAAAACCCTATGATTTCTATTAAGAACTATTAACTTCTAACATAATGCAATATGAATGAGGGAACAAAATGAACTACGATACGATAGCTGTGCTTCTGACAGTTGTCGCCGGATGGTGGGCAACGCACAGAGATATATCCAGGCTTAGGGATACCATGAACATGGAAATCTCACAGTTGCGGGAACGTATGGCAAAGCTGGAGGGACTGTTTGAAGGCTTTACTGGTAAACACAACGAACAACAGGGGAGGGCCTGATATGCCGACCGGGCCGAACGGAGAGAAGCGGCCGACCGATGTTATTGCCAATGCTGTCCACGTTAGGTTGTGATCATATACTCCGCGGCTTGCCATGAATTCCTATCGGCGTAGCGAGTACGCGAACGGCAAAATGGAACCTTCATGAGGCATCCCCTTTGTCCAAATTAAAGTAGCGCCGGAGTGACTTGTAGGTCTGGCGGGTCACTGCATACCGCCCTTCCCCCTCTTCCCATTCATCCCAACCAAGCAAAAAAAGCTCCTTGTTGCCCGTGACGGTTCGGGTGCGAACCGTGGTCCGGGATTGGAACTGCGAATATTTATCCGACCCCTCTTTCTTCAGCGCCTCCACAAGCGCGTTGACGTGAATGACGGGGCCTTGTTCAGCGAATACCCGCAACCCCGCCTTGGTCCAGTTCGACGCTGCTTGCATCCAGATTCGCACCTGGCGATAGGTAAGGTCCGCCACGTAGGACATATCAATCCCGTCGTAGTCCCTGTCCGGATTGTCGACAGTGTGTCTCTCCACCGTTGCCGGTGAACTGAGGTAGTCCAGAATTTCGGCGCGTGTGGGTTCACTCAGGCGAAAAAGATCTTCCTTCGAGAGAATCAGCTTCATGACTTTTCCTCCAATGCATTAAGATTGAACCTGGATATACGCTACCATGTATCGCGCCTGTCACTCTAGCTCCAGAGCACTCAATATGTCGTCAATTTCCGATCTTCCTTGTGAGGCAGATCATCAGTCCAGATCAACAAGGTGCACAACATTCAACATCTCGTCAAGTCCCGATCTTTCTTGTTCCGATCTTTCTTGTGAGGGCACGCCCACGTAACCTCTCGATAAATGAAGAATGGTTGACCATAAAAGCAAGGCCTCCCCGTCCCCCACGGATGGGAGCAGACGGTGCAGGTCGACAAACGCAGGATGATTGACCATAAGAGCAAGTAGTTCACCTTTTGAAAGATAGTTCCAGCGGTTACCCTCCAGGACCTGTTCGGCGTCGTTCCAGGCAAAGCGGGACCAGCGCTTGTCGGACAACCGGGTTTCGGTAGCGATTATAATTTCAGCGCCATTGCGCAGGATCCAGAGCCAGTGCATACACTCTTCGAATTCGACAGGCTCCACAACAGGCTCTCCGTCCAGGAACGCATGGAATGCGCCCACGCGCCCAAACGCCCGAACCTTGTCGGCATTGGCATCAAGCGCCCTGAGAATGTCGAACGCGAGGGAGCGTTCCAACCAGGGAGTTGAATGATTATGAGCTTCGATTTTGCGCATCTCCTTCGCCGGTCGATTTAACCACAAGAGACACAGTGGGCACTGCTGCGTTCGGTCGTACAACGCCCACATCTCCCTGCCAGGAACGCGCAGGTAAGCGTTTGCTATCTCTTTTTGCGCCATGGCGAGCTCCAAGGTTCGCCCTACGTGCTGGAGATTCGTCACTGAGGTCAGTTCCCGGAGTTCAAAGTGTGGGTCTAGTTCGATTATGTCTCCGCCGCCTTGGAGGCGTTTGCGGGCCCTTCGCTTACCTATCCTGAACATGAATCCATGCAACCTTCGGAGACGTTTGCGAATTTCGGGGAAACCCTTGTGTCGCACAGACCTCAGCGTTTTTTTGGCCATACGTCTGACGGATGAATTATCGTCGGTCCGCGCACGCAGTGCCTGCTCAAATCTCATAACGCTACAGGACGCTTTTTTAATGGTCTTGGGCCGGATTCCTCTTTTACCCTTCTTGGTTTCCAGCCAAGCCCGGCATTTGTCGACAAACACCCGGGCTTCCATTGAAATCTCGCTCGCGCATAACTCTGACAACTGTGCGTCCAGCGTTTCCATCGTGGGGCGCTCTGTGCCAATTTCTTCAAAATTTGTCGACGATTCTGTAGCTACAGACATAATCTCTTGTCTTTTCACAATATAGATAGGTAAAACTACTAATATAGTCTATACACTACTATATCAATATGTCTAGATATAAATAGTATGTATCTGATAGCAATAATTGTAAAATGCCATTTTGGGATACTCATAAAATTATTTTAAGTACCCTGAAAATACTTAAATAGAAACCTGTTGAGGCAATTGGGCGTCGGTACAGGTCAGAAAACAGAAGTTAACAGGCTACCCTAAGGCAGGGTTGTCGTAAGAGCGGCCAGGCAGAAGGGCGCGGTACCAGACTCTAAGGAAACTGGCTAGGTGTAGAGGAATTTATCTCTCTGTGGCATAGGGGTGAGACCGGGCCAGATTGGCTGAAGCTACTGATAATAAAGGCAAACTTTCACGGCATACGTACTTTCAACTGGCTTAGACAGCACTTTTTATGCATCAAAACAGGACTTTAAGGAAGAAGTACCAGGCACTGCATCAATAGCCCCCAGTGAATCAGCAGAATAATGCCGGTAAACAGGTTGGAAACCTTACGGCGTCCATTTTGATAGCAAAAAGGGGTTTTTAAGCGGACATTTGAGTAGCATGCGGAGTATATACTCAGCAAAAACAAATGGTTAGGGTGGTCCGATCTTTGACTATCGGAACCCTGGTATCGGCAGGCCGCTTGCCGACCGTCCGGCCCTTCGTGAACTGGTCATTGGCTTCGGGGACTCCGGGTATATTGCTCTCTATCGCCACGACGTGGAACTGGACGCGGTGTTTGTGCTTGATTTCCGCCACCAGAAAGAATCCGGCTACTGACCCGCATTTCTTACCAGGCCAGACGAGTAAATCGTGAAGAGTAAATCCGGGACACCCAGAAATTCATCTATGAGCGAAAGGGGACAGATTTCGAATCTGTCCCCGGTGGGGCGTGATTGGAAGAAAATCGGCAAGAGCCAGGAAACAATCGAAAACGCCTGCCAGGAAATATACACGTCGGTTCACGAAGACGGGGAAAACTACACATAGCAAACTGTCGGACTAGAGCCAACACAAATTCAGATACCCAACCCCGGTTGGGGAACAGTGGAAAATAAACCCCTTGCCTGTGTAAATTTTCGTCCCCCATGACAACCCCAATGGGTGTACAGACAAAGCTTATGAACGTGCGGCAGTAATCTATTGCCTCGACTTTGATATTTGCAGTACCACTCCTATCCATGCACTATCCTCAACCACTTGGGGTTTGGGATGGCTCGGGTGCTGCCGGAGCTCCAGCCCCCCCTTTTCTTTGATGCGAGCGTCAGCTGCAGATTTGATATAGTCTACTCTTCCTGAAGTACGTTTCACTGCGGATACGGTATTAATCTTCTTCAACGCTGAATAGTATGCTACCAGGCCATACTGGAAAGAATTTTCTCCCTTCAATACCCTACATATATTATCGACATCACCTTTTATACCGTTTTTACCACTGAACCCACGGGGTTGGTTCTTAACCTCTATTATGGTAACCGGAGTATCACCATCCCACACTACTATATCAAACCTGCCCCCTTCGAATTTACGGCGCGTGTCTTCAGTGAATTTTCCCGAACCTGGTCCACCTGCCTCTTTTATGCTTTCTTTAGCATCTTGCTCCAAAGTCACGTAATGACCCGTATTGGTTGCAATTTCTTTGGCGATATAGGTTGTGATCATATACTCCGGACCTGTGCATAACCAGAGACCTGACCAATTCTCGTAATCTTTATGTGCTTTCGTAATTCCGCGCAGTGTTTTTTTAATAATATTCGTTCTGGCAGGCATTTTTTAACCCTTTCATTAGTAGTTAATAGGTTCCGAATTTTATTCATACACATACGGATGCTCAAGACCGCCCTTCAGGCTCATTTCATATTGGAAAACACTATACCAATGTCAATTGATTTATCAACATATTAGTCTATAATTACATCAACCAATATGCAGGATGCTCGGCCATAGCGGATAACATATCATCCAATCCGTTAAGGATTGTAAGCGCGGCCCCAAGCCCATTGGCGCCGGAGTTACGTCCCGGACACAATGGTTCAGAGTGCCTTGCCGGACCTTAAACGCGAGTGGCGCGTGAATAGCGTTTATATTTTTGGTGACATTTTTTATACAGAGACAGGTGGGACAATATTATGACTAATGCCATCGCGCGTAAAATTGAATCGATTGAACAAAAAGGAGGTATGCGTTCAAGAGACATTGCTAATGTTCTTGGTTCCAGGCCGGAAACAGTTTCCAGGTGGAACCAGGGGAAGGCGTTTCCCCGGCCTGAAACGGAAAAGCTTCTATTGGACTTCGAGTATATTGTTGATCAACTGTCGGATTTATATGAACCGATGGAAGCCAGGGTGTGGCTGTTCTCCAGACAAAAACTTTTAAACGGTGAAAGACCCGTTGATTTGATCCAGGAAAGAAAACCTGATGCTGTGATGGAGGCGCTTGAGCAACTGCTGGAAGGGGTTTACGTATAATTAAAGATGTTACTCCCTGTCTCCCTTGTCCGTTAACGTTTCACGATGAACTGCGTCTGACCGGTCAAGGCGCGCGCAGGGATCCTGGCGATAGAATTCGCACAGGCGCCTGTAGACAGGGGGGTATTCAGCTTCAAGCACACCAGGAGTATCAAAGAAATACTCGCTCGCCACTGCAAAGAACTCACCGGGGTCCGCGGCTGCGTATTCATCCATCACCGGCGTGTCGCCTGCGTTGATACGGCGTTTCAGGTCCTCGAAGGCGGCGCTGAAGTCGCGGCGCCAGGTCTCGGGGTCCATATCCCGGTGCAGCGGCGGGCGACCGTTTGCCTCACCATCCAGCATATCAAGCTTGTGAGCCATCTCATGGATAACGACGTTATAGCCATCGCCCTGTCCTGACGCCAGAATATCCTCCCAGGACAGGATGACCGGGCCGCGAAACCAGGCCTCGCCGGCGCGGGCTTCATCCCATTCATGTTCGACCCCGGATTCGTCCACCTCAAGTTCACGCGCGACGAAACTGCCGGGATAGACCACAACACTCCGCCACGGGGCATAGGCGTCAAGACCCAGGGCCAGGACCGGCAGGCACGCCTGGGCCGCGATCACAACAAGATCAGCCGTTTCAAGGCGCTGTCCGCGTACCGGTTCAATGGACTTGCTTGCCATAAAACGCGAGGAAAGTTTCCTGAGTTGTACGCGTTCGCCGTCATCGAGCATGTCAAGCATGGGGAGAACGTCAAGCGCCGCTACCCAATCGGCTTCACTGATAAACTTGCGACGACGACGCCACATGCAGACCTCTATCCCCGGTTGCGGCTACTTGTAAGCCCAACTACAGAATAGCGCAAAAGAGATACAGGTTCGTGTTTCGGCGCGCGCTCGAACCCACGCGCAGCCCATTACGACTTCCTGAACTCCCTGCGTATGGTCTTCCCCGCCAGGAAATAGTGCAGGGACGACCACAGGCCGAAAACCAGGCTGACTGCGAGCAGTGAGTAGCGCAGGGAATCCTGCTTATGCTGCTCAGCCAGGTAGTCGCTCATTATGCCCACCGCCTGCGGGCCGATGCCGCCACCTATGAGGTTGGTGATCAATAACAGCAACGCGGCCGCCATGGCGCGCATGCGCACGTCGGCCAGGCCCTGGGCAACGGCAAAAGTTGGCGGGCCCTGCATCACCCCGATCATGAACGGCAGAAACAGGGACAGGAATGCAACCGTTGAATCCTGTGTCAGGAAGGTCAGCGCGAACATGGGGGTGGACACCAGTATGGCGAGCGAAGGAACCCACACATACCAGCGCAAATCGCCGCTCCCCAGCCGATCCGCCAGGTAGCCGCCGGCTACCATCCCGATGATCTGGGAGGTGCTCAGGATGATCGCCAGCCAGGTGCCGACCTCACCGATCCCGAGCCCGAATGAGCGGGTGAAATAAGAAGGCAGCCACTGCACCACACCCAGCCAGAGCACCGTGTACAGACCGGTTGCGAACGACAGGTGGCGGAAAGTCGGGCTTGACATCAGGGTTTTCAGGGTAAACCAGAAAGGTTGTATTTCCGTGTTGCGCGGCAGACCGTCCGCGGCGCCTCTTTCCGGTTCATGGAGCTTGCGGTAAATCACCAGGGCCAGGAGGATTCCCGGTATGCCCACCGTGAACAGCGCGGCGCGCCAGCCATAGAGCTGGGTGATCCAGCCTCCCAGCAAAAATCCGATCAATATGCCCACCGGCGCGCCCAGCGTATACACGGAAATCGCCCGGGCGCGTTTTTCCACGGGAAACAGATCGGCAATCAGGGAATGTGACGGCGGGCTGGCCCCGGCTTCTCCCACGCCGACCATGATCCTGGCAACAGCCAGTTGCACGAAATTCTGCGCCAGACCGCACAGGGCGGTCATGACGCTCCACACCGTCAGGGCGATGGCAATAATATTCCTGCGGCTGTAACGGTCTGCCAGTCTCGCAATGGGAATACCCATGGTCGCATAGAACAGGGTAAACGCAAGACCGGTGATGAAGCCGATTTCCGTATCGCTCAACTGCAGGTCGCTCTTGATTGCCGGCAGCAGCACGGCCAGCATGTAACGGTCCATGTAGTTGAAGAAAGACACCATGAACAGCAGCGCCAGCGCATACCGGGTGTTTGTCCTCATTGATGTGGCGGGCGAATTCATTTTATTTGCGGATGCCCGGAAAAATATTTGGGGTCAGTAATATTAATTCACGCTACCCGGTGCCTGCGGTGGCGGCAGGTGGGTTTCTTCCAGGGCCCTGGCTTTTATCTCTTCGATGCTGCCGCCGAAATTGAACATGTCTGGTTCGCCCCGTTGCGCTGCCAGTTGTGTGCGCAAGGTGCGGGTGGCATCGTCATCGACACTGCCGTCTTCGTTTAACACCACGCCGTAGCGTCTTGCCCCTGCGGCTGTAACCAGGCCCCGGTCCACGTCGAGCCGGACGGTTTCAGGGTCGCGCCGGTAGGGGTCGCCCCAGCCTCCACCGCCCCAGGTGTTGAAATACAGGATGTCACCGACTTTCACTTCCACCCCTTCGCACTTGGACGGCAACCAGTGTTCGCTGCCGTCAGTGCGCACCAGGAGTTTGCTGGAACGCTGTCCCGGTTCACCGCCGTTCACGCCCCAGGGATAGGTCAGCCAGCGTTCATCGTGTATGGCGATGGTGCCGTCACAGAGGAACCGGTAGGCCACGCTCAGGCCGTTGCCGCCGCGGTGCAGGCCGGCGCCGCCTGAATCGGCTATCGGCTCATACCTTTCAATACGCAGGGGGAAATAAGCCTCGACAAATTCATTCGGCACGTTGGTAAATCCCGGCCACAGAGAATGGCCGTCCGGGCCGTCCCCGGCCGGCCGGCCAGGGATACCGCCGAAGCCAATCTGGAACAACTGGAACCATTCACCGCTGTTATCGTAACCGGAGTAAAACAGGTGGGGACTGTCGGAAAAACCCGCCGCGTTCAGGGCCTCCGGCGCGCCCTGTCCCAGCAGGCCGCCCATCACGTCGAAAATCCGCCCCAGGGCGTGGGTGCGGCCGGACAGGGCCGCAGGGTAATTCGGTTTGAGCAGCGAACCCGGGGGGATGCGCACGTCGACCAGGTCGTAAAACCCGTCGTTGAACAGTATCTGCGGATCGAACAGGTTGATGGTGAACGAGCCGAAAAACATCCTGAACATGTCCTCGCTGAGGAAGAAATTTATCGAGCTGTTCGCCTGCGGGTCGGTACCGGCAAAATCGAAAACGGCCCGGGACCCTTCACGCCACAGGCTGCACTTGATCTTGTATGGTCCGCCGCCGACCCCGTCGTCGCATACGTAGTCCTCAAAACTGCGCGGTTCTTCCGGCACGATCATCTCGATGATCTGCTTCATGGCCGCGTGGTTGCGCTCCAGCATCAGTTCCATGGTGGAGTAGAACACGTCGTCGCCGAAGCGTTCGGCCAGCTCAACGCAACGGCGCGCCGCGGTATTGCAGGCTGCCACCAGGGCATTCAGGTCAAACCGGTTCCATTGCGGCGTGCGTACGTTGTGCAGTATCAATTCCAGGATGTCCGACTGCAACTCACCTTTCCTGTACAGTTTGGTAGGGGGAATGCGGATGCCCTCCTGGAATATGGTGGTCGCCTGCACCGGGATACTGCCTGGCGTCATGCCGCCGTTGTCCGACATGTGGCCGAACATGGCAGACCAGGCGATATGCCTGCGGTCCTTGAATATGGGTACCAGTACTATCCAGTCCGGCAGATGGGAGACTGCCGCGCCGCACATGTACGGGTCGTTGGTGAGTATGATGTCTCCCTCTTCAAGCTCGCCATCGTATGCCTCCATCAACCCGTGGATAAACGATCCGAACTGGCCGACCACCATCTTGCCGTCGCGGTTGGCCACCATGGGAAAACAATCGCCCTGTTCGCGGATGCCGGGGGACATGGCGGTACGGAACAATACCGCGTCCATTTCAACGCGCACGTTGCGCAAGGCATTCTCGATGATGTCCACCGTAACCGTATCGACCGGAATGCGTTGCAGCGGTGTTCCGTTATGCTCGGTGATTCTTGCAGTCACAGGCTCTGCCCCGATCGGTTACGCAGGGTTGATTACCAGGTTCCCCAGGGCGTCCACCCCTGCCTGGTAACCGGGCAGAACCAGGGTCGTGGAATCCATCTCGGAAATCACCGCCGGACCCGGCACGGTTAATCCTTCATGGAGTTTTTCCCGGGCGTAGATGGCAGCGTCATGCCAGTTGCCGTCGTAATAGTAACGGGTATCGTGCACCTTGCAGTCTTCCAGCCGGGTAGTCATGCCGCTGGTTTCCAGTTCGGCTATGGTCCTCTGTCTGACCCGGACGATGGCCCTTATCATCACAATCTCGTGGCCTTCTCCCAGGTCGAAAGTGAACAGGTGCTTGTGTTCGGCGTCAAAACGCCTGGTCAGGCTGAGGATACCGCCGTTTTCCAGTTCCTGTTCGGTGAAGTCCAGGGTGATCTGGTAGGCCTGTCCCGTGTAACGCAGGTCAGCCTGGTAGAACGCTTCCAGGTCCTGCTCCCGGATCCCGTCGGCGCTGAGAGACTCGGAGGCCCGCAGGCGCAGGGACCTGAGGTCATCCAGCAGGTTTTCGCTACTGGTGTCTTCCGCCATGGTGATATAAGTGCGAGCCGCCTCGTCCTGGACCTGTGTGGTGGCATCGCCATAGGCGCACAGCACACCGGGCCCGGGCGGGATGATGACCGGCCAGGAACCCGTCAGGATGCCCAGCGCATTGGCGTGCAACGGACCGGCGCCGCCGAATCCGACCAGGGAGAAATCCCTGGGGTCATAACCCTGTTCGACAGATACCAGGCGCAACGCGCCGAACATGGATTCATTCACGATCCTGATGATGCCCTCGGCTGCCTCCATCAAGCTGATATCCATGGCATCCGCCAGCTTTTGCACCGCGGCATCCGCCGCGGATTTGTCAATCGCCATGGCGCCGCCAAGCTGTACGTCGGCAGGGAGATAGCCCAGCACCACGTTGGCGTCGCAGACCGTCGGTTGTTCCCCTCCCTTCAGGTACGCCGCGGGACCCGGGACGGCCCCGGCCGATTGCGGGCCGACGCGCAGGGCGCGGGTAAGCTCCGGGACAAAGGCGATCGATCCCCCGCCGGCGCCTACGGTGCGCACGTCCACTGACGGCGCCCTGACGCGCACGTCACCGACGATGGTTTCCCGCCTTACCCGGGCCTTGCCGTTCTGTATCAGCGCCACGTCCGTTGACGTCCCGCCCATATCGAAAGTCAATATGTTGTCGTAGCCGGCGCGGCTGCAAAAATACAGGGCGCCCGTCACTCCCCCTGCCGGCCCTGACATCAGCATGTTGACCGGTGACTGCGCCGAAGCCCGGCCTGATGCAAGCCCGCCGTCGGAACGCAGGATGGAGAGGATCACGTCGCTGCCCATCTGCTCGGCCAGGGCAGCCTGCAGGTTGGTGATATATTTCGACACTTCAGGCCTGACGTAAGCGTTGACTACTGTGGTCTCGGTACGTTCGTACTCCTGCATCTCCGGCACGACCTTGCTGGATATGGAGATGGGTACGCCGCTGAAAATCTCACCGGCGACGGCCTCGGCGCGGCGTTCGTTTTCATCATTGATATAAGCGTTGATGAAGCAGATGGTCAGGGATTCCACCTCCCCTCTTGCACGCAGTTTCTGCAGGTCCCTTGTTAACGCCTCCTCGTCCAGTTCCCTGATGACCTCGCCACCGGCGCCGATACGTTCATCCGCTTCTATGGTCAGTTCCAGGGGGGCGAGCAAGGGTTTTTTTACGAAGCTGACCCAGCCGCCCAGGCCACCCGGACAATAGGAGCGGGCTACCTGCAATACCTGCCGGTAACCCCTGGTGGTGACCAGGCCGACCCTGGCGCCGCGTCCGGTCAGCACGGCATTGGTCGCCACGGTCGTACCGTGCATTACCCGGGATATTTCTCCCGCATCGAGGTTGTTGGTGCCACAGATTCGAGCGATACCGTTCAGCACCCCGATGGAGGAATCCTCCGGTGTCGACGGCACTTTTGCGGTGAATGTCGCGCCGCTCTGCTCGTTGATGAGCAGCAAGTCGGTGAAGGTGCCGCCTACGTCAACACCCAGACGATAACTCATACTTATTCAGTCTTCCCCGTCGGTGGTGACCAGTTCGATAGCCTGGGTGTACGGCGCGCTATCCTTATCCTGTACCCCCTCCAGTTCCGCCTGTATTATGCGTGTGATCTCGCCGAGAAATATTTCACGCCGCTCGGCTCGCTCCCTGAGCGCGGCATCATCCGGCTGGAAATTCTCGATATCCGACCGGGTGAACATCTCATTTTGCTCGGCCAGGCGTTCGATGGTATCGACCCGGTCGCGCAGGACCGATACCTCCCCGGCAAGCCCCATGAGCATCGCCAGCAACCTGTCTACGGCCGGATCATCAAAAAAATACGGCCTTTCACCCTTGGCCTTGCGTTTTAACCTTGGTTGCTCGCTCATCGGTAACGTTGCCCTATTTTTCCGCGCCGTACAAAAACCACAGGCCGCCGCCGCCGAAGTCGCCGCCCTGGAATACCTTGGAACGTCTTGCCTGGGCAATCTGGTAGGCGCTGGGCGCCATGACCTCGAACACTTTTTCCGGGTCAAAGCCGCTCCTGCTGCTGAGTTCCACGTAATCGATATCGTGGGAACGGCCCCAGAACGGTTCGTTGTTGTTACGGGTATCCCAGTCCAGCATGAACGCGTCGAAATGCTCCAGGTTCTTGTAGGGAGGCGTCTCCGCATGCACCATGAGTCCGCCCGGTTTCAGCAGGCGGTGACACTCGTCGATAACACGGCGCAGCGCCTTTTCAGAGGTTTCATGCAACAGGATGTGGGAAACGATCAGGTCGAAGGAAGCATCCTCAAAGTCCATTTTTTCCGCATTCTGCTGGGAGTAATGTATTTTCGCGCCCAGGGCTTCCGCACGCGCATGGGCATAACGCAGCATCGGCGCGGCCACGTCAATGCCGTGTACTTCCGCACCGGGCCAGGCCTGTGCGTACGGCACCGTGCTGTGGCCAACCGCACAGCCCATGTCCAGGATGCGCGCCGGGTTGAGGCCGGGGTAGTTTTCCTTTATCCAGGCCGCGCTGCTGTCACCCATGTCCGCGTTGTCCGGCCCCATCTGCCCCATGGCATAGACAAACACCGCGCGGTCATAGATTGCCCCGGGGGCGACGTCATCCGCGGTTATTTCAGTGTGGTAGCCACCGGGTTGACAATGGATATCCACCGCGGTGTGGTAGCGCGGCACTTCCAGGTCCGGGTCGAGCCGCAGACTGCCGCCGGTGTTGCCGGTTTCCTTCGCCTTTTCTATCAGTTCAGTCAGGTTTCTCTGCACCGGAAGTTGCGAGGCCGACCACATCATTTCCTGGCTGGTGCGCAGCAACGAACTGAATACCCGGTAATGCGGGTCTGTTACCATCACATCGCGGATTTCATAACGGTTTTCCGGTTCGCGCCCGTGTTCCCGGATAAAAGCCGGTTTCACCCGGTTCTCGTAGGCATGCCGGTTGCCCGGATGGACATGCGCGACCAGGTGCTCCTTGAAAGAACGAACAAACTGTTGCCTTGCCTGCTCGTCATGGGTGGTTTCAGGGAGGATTGCGTGTTTATGTTGTTCCAGCTCGCTTGTCTGCATGGTTCTGCCCCCACTTGTCTTGGCTGAATGAATGAACCTGATTATATGTAAATTTCGACCCCATGGTATCAGCAATTGATTTTATCGATATATCAATGTAGTTTGATCATCTTCAAGCATACCGAAGCAAACCGACGTCTGAACAATGGATGCAACACTGACGCTCCTGAGCAAGTACCACCATGAGGTCCTGGATCCGGGTTCTCCAACACCGTTGTATCACCAGCTTTATTCCATGCTGCGCGACTGTATCCTCGGCGGCGTGCTGGAAGACGGTTCCAGAATGCCGTCCGAAAAGGAGTTGTCCATGACTTTCAAGGTATCCCGCATCACCGCCAGGCGCGCCCTGGACGACCTTGCGGCGGAAAACCTGGTTGCGCGCCAGCGCGGCCGCGGCACTTTCGTAAATTACCACTACCACCCGGAACTGCTCAATGCACCACTGACGGATGCGCTGGAAAGCCTGGAGCACATGGGCAGGGAAACCAGGATCAAGGTGTTGAGCCTGCGCTTTGTCCGCCCGCCGGCGCATATCATCGATGAATTCGGTATTGCCGACGACCGGACGCTGTGCCACATGGTGCGCCTCAGGAGTAACCGCGACCTGCCGTTTGCCTACTATGAAAGCTGGACGCTCGGATTCGATCGATCCGTTCGCAAACAGGCCCTGGAAAAACACCCGCGGCTGGAACTGTTGCGAAAATCCGGTGTGAAAATTGCCCGCGCCGAACAGACCCTCAGCGCTGAAGCCGCGTTGCCGTCCGCGGCCGGCGCCCTGGGCATTGTGCCGGGGAAACCACTGCTGAAACTGATACGCCGTTCGTTCTCCGGGGACGGACAACAGGTTGATCACCTGAGTGCGGTATATAACCCGGACCGCTTCCAGTACCGCATGTCTCTCACCCTGAAGTAACGTCATCAGCATTACCGGAACCACCCGGATCGGGCAGTTATGCATGGCGTGGCATCAGCCATCCTGTTCAATTGACTCCGGATAGGGCCGGTGCAGGTATTGGCCGGCAGGTACGCCGACCACGTTGCCGTCGTAGATCAAGCGTCCGCGCAGCCAGGTCTGCTTTATCCTGGCGGACAACTCCATACCCTCAAACGGTGTGTAACCCTGGGTCGAGTCCGATTCTTCGGCCCGCACCGTCCAGCTTTCAGCGGGGTCCACCAGCGCCAGGTCGGCATCATAGCCGGGGGCGATATCGCCCTTGCCGTTGAGACCGTAACGCGTTGCCGGGTTGTAACTGGATACCCTGGCAATATGGTTGAGGCCCATCCCCCTTTTCGTCCCCTCGCTGATCAGCGCCGCCAGTAAATATTCCGTGCCGCCAAATCCTGACTTGGCCAGAAAAACGTTGCCCGGGCTGGCGTTATCCAGTTTGAATTCGTGCCGGCAGCAGGCATGATCGCTGACCACCCAGTCCAGTTGATTGTTCAGCAACTTCTCCCACAGGTACTCCACGTCTGCGCGCGGGCGGATTGGCGGGTTTACCTTGGCCAGCGCACCGCATGCGGAGTCCGTATCGAGCATCAGGTGGCCGATGGTCACCTCGCGGCGGAAGTTGACGTGCGGAAACGCATCCGCCATCAACAGGGCGGCTTCAACCGCCTTGCGGGACGACAGGTGCAGCAGGTTGATGTTTACACAGTCCGTTTCATGGGCCAGGTACGAGGCGATGAAAATGGCCAGGCCTTCGGAGTGCGGCGGGCGCGAGGCATGGTAGGCAGGAAGGCCGCTCAGCCGTCCTTCCGATTCGACCAGGCGGGTGTAGGCCCGCATGATCTCAGCGGTCTCGCAGTGCATGCTCAGGCTGATCTGCTCCGCCCTGTCCGGGAAACGGTCCATGGCCCGGCGGATGCCGCGCATGATGAATTCAAAGTGGGCTAAATCATACCGCTCATCCTTGCCGATCATGAGGAAATCACTCTGGTCGTCAGATTTTCCATGCAAGCCGTGGGAACCGTAAAACATGAAAATCTTGAACGACGTTACGCCGTGAGTCTCGATCAAATCTTCGATCTCATCGATATGGGCCGCCATCATCGGCGCCAGGTGATAGGCGTAATCCACGTGAAACCGCCCGCTCGACGTAGACAGCACTTCCGGGAAAAATTCACGGTATGGGCCGGACTTGTTCAGGTAATACATGCCCGTGCGCATGTAGTTCAGGCTGGAAGTGACGCCGCCCATGGCAGCTGCCCTGCTCTCGCTGACCGCATCTTCAGCCAGCGGCGAATAAATACCCGTATGCATGTGGGCATCGACAACGCCCGGAAACGCCAGGCGCTGCCTGCCGTCTATCACCCGGTTTGCCGAAGCCGGATCGATACCCGGGGCAATCCTGCTGAACTTACCGGCAGAGATGGCGATATCCGCCGTTTCAACCGAGCGTTCAAGCGGTCTGACCACTCTTACATCTTTAATCAACAGGTCTGTTGCCATGGCGGACTTTATTCAACCCCCCTAAAGTTATAATGATATACTTTTATAACATAATTGGAAGAACAATACCGCTAAAAGGGGACGGATTTAAATCCGTCCCCGGATACAGCAGATGCCAAAAACCCTGTTTGAAAAAATCTGGCAGGACCACCTGGTCGCCGATCTCGGAAATGGTTCTCACCTGCTGCATATCGATCGTGTATTTCTGCATGAGCGTACCGGCAGTATAGCCTTGACCGGCCTGGCGGAGCGCAAACTGCAGGTGCGTAACCCTGCCCATGCCTTCTGTACCATGGATCATATCGTCGATACGCGCCCGGGCAGGGGTGACGAAACCGCCATGCCGGGCGGGCGGGAATTTATCACCCGCACCAGGCAGGAGACTCGCCGCGCCGGCATCACGTTGTTCGATATCAACGACCCGCGCCAGGGCATCTCCCACGTCATAGCCGCCGAACAGGGGATAGCGCTTCCAGGCCTGACCATGGTATGCCCCGACAGCCACACCTGTACGCTGGGCGCGCTGGGCGCGCTGGCCTGGGGTATCGGTTCCAGCGATTGCGAACACGCCCTGGCGCTGGAGACCCTGCGGGTAATCAAACCGGAACAGATGGCTGTATACCTGGAAGGGGACCTGGCGCGCGGCGTTACCGCAAAAGACGTGATGCTGCACCTGATAGCTGAATATTCCGCCAGCGGCGGGCGCGGTTATGCAATCGAATTCCGCGGTAGCGGGATCGGGCAGTTGCCGGTTGAGGCAAGAATGACCTTGTGCAATATGGCGGTCGAGTTCTCCGCGTTCACCGGGCTCATCGCCCCGGATGAGGCCACGCTGGACTATGTCGCCGGCAGACCCTATGCACCGGTGGGCGATCAACGGGATGCAGCCACGGCTTACTGGCGGCAACTGTCCAGCGATGACGGAGCAGTCTATGACAGGGAACTGCGCGTGGACCTGGCGGATGTAGAACCGACGGTTACCTGGGGAACCAGCCCGCAACACGCCGTAGGGATCTCCGGCAGGGTCCCCGACCCCGGCAACGAAAGCGATGAAGCCGCAGGCCGGGCCATGCAACGGGCGCTGGATTACATGGGCCTGAACCCGGGCACGGCCATGAGTTCCATACCTATCGACGCGGCTTTTATCGGTTCCTGTACCAATAGCCGGTTAAGCGATCTGCGCGCCGCGGCCGACATCCTGGAGGGTAATAAAATCGCCAGGGGGATCAAGGCGATCTGTGTCCCCGGGTCGAGCCGCGTAAAACTTGAAGCGGAGCAGGAAGGCCTGGACCAGGTGTTCAGGGACGCCGGGTTTGAATGGCGCGAATCGGGTTGCTCCCTGTGTTTTTACGCAGGCGGTGAGGGTTTCACCCGGAACGAGCGTGTCATTACCAGCACCAACCGCAACTTTGAAGGCAGGCAAGGGCCGGGCGCGCGTTCCCACCTCGCCAGCCCGGCAACCGTTGCGGCCTCCGCGCTGGCCGGGTTTATCACGGATGCGCGCATTACCGGTAACTGACCATGAAACCATTCACCCGTCATCGCGGTGTCGCCGCCCCGCTTATCCGCGTTAACATCGACACCGACACCATCATCCCGTCCCGGGAAATGCGGCGCGTATCTAAACATGGCCTGGCCGACGGGCTGTTTGCCGGCTGGCGTTATCTCGATACGCCCGGCGGCAAGCGCGAGAACAATCCTGAGTTCGTATTGAATAAACCGCATTACGCCGGCGCTACCATCCTGCTGGCGGGTAATAACTTCGGTTGCGGGTCATCCCGGGAACACGCGGCCTGGGCGCTGGTGGAATATGGCTTTCGGGCCGTTATCGCTCCGGGCTTCGGTTCGATATTCCATGGAAATGCCGTGCGCAACGGCCTGCTCCCGGTAAAACTGCCTGAACCGGCGATCGATGCCTTGAATGAATACGCATCGGCCTCTCCGGAGACCAACCGGATCCTCGTCGACCTGGAAAATACCACGGTTCGCGGCGCTGCAGGTGATGAGTTCGGCTTTGTCATCGAACCTGCCCACAGGGAAATGCTGTTGCAGGGACTGGATGCCATCGCCATGACGCAGCAACACCTGGGTTTGATAGAGGCGTTCCGGGCCGCGGACAGACAACGGCGCGGCTGGGCTTATCTGGATGCCGGCCAGGCCACTACGCCGGCGCTGATCAAGGCGTCTATTTCGGTGTCGGTAAAATCCAGTTCCTGAAGCACTTCCCGGGTATGCTCCCCCTGCCGGGGCACATCCCGCCTGAGTGTAAAACGTTTTCCATCCATCTGCACCGGCAACGCCGGCAGCTTTGTCGGCTCGCCTTCCGGCGGCGTGACGTCCAGCAGTCCGCCGGACGCCAGCAGGTGCGGATCACCGAACAGATCCTCCGGCCTGGAAATGGGGGCATAGGGCAGACCGCATTGATCCAGCCGTTGCACGAGTTCATCTGCGCTAAAGCCCATGAACAGTGAACGCACCCGCGGTATGATGATGTCGCGCCGGCTTACCCGGCCGGCATTCCCGGCAAGGGTCTCATCCGCGGCAAACTCGTCCAGGGAGAAATACTCGCAGAATTTTTTCCACTGGGTATCGCTCACCACGGCGGCGAATACCTGTTTTCCGTCCTTGCAGTTGAAGATATCGTAGATCGCCCAGGCGGAAATTCGCACCGGCATGGGTGGAGCCGGCTCACCGGTCACGGCGAACTGCGCCATGTGCTGGCCGACCAGGAATGCCGTGCTTTCAAACAGGGCGCTGTTGACCAGTTGACCCCTGCCGGTACGATGGCGCATCTCCAGTGCGGACAGGATGCCGATGACTCCGAACATGCCTCCCACCACGTCGATCACCGACGCGCCGGCGCGCAACGGTTGCCCGGGCGGACCGGTCATGTACGCCAGCCCTCCCATCATCTGCGCTACCTCGTCCAGCGCGGTACGCTGCTCGTATGGGCCGGACAGGAACCCCCTGGCGGAGTAGTATACCAACCCGGGGTTGTCTTGCGACAGAATGTCATAGCCATAGCCGGCCTGTTCCATCGCACCCGGCCTGAAATTCTCTATGAATACGTCTGCCTTGCTGATCATGCGCCTGGCTATTGCCTGTCCCTGCCCGGATTTGAGATCGATACACACGCTGCGCTTGTTACGGTTGTACATGGAAAAATAGCCTGCCCCGGAGCCGCGCAGGCGCCGCGTGTTATCTCCCGCCGGGGGCTCCACCTTGATGACCTCCGCGCCCATGTCCGCGAGCAACAGGCCGGCACTGGGACCCATGACCATGTGCGAGAGTTCAACGACCTTGATGCCGGCGAGCGGCAGTTCCTGATCTGTCATATCCTGTTCGAAGGTTCCGGCGTTGCAATCCACTGTGTCGGACAGCGCAGATGCGGCGCGGTCCGATATGCTATATTTATATACCATTATGACAAGTTTGACAGAGTATGCCATCACCTTTTCTTAAGCGTATCCAACAGGACGAGTTGCCTGACAATTTACGCAAGGCCCGGCAAAAATCCATGGAACTGCGGGGTGACGCCACCTTCTTTGAGGTATTCGGAAACAATCCGGGGCTGTATGACTGGTACACGGACCGGTTTTACGGGGAAGTATTCCATGGCGGCACGGTTCCCCGGCGCATCAAGGAACTGGTACGCCTGCGCCTGTCCACCATCCACGGCTGCCGTTTCTGCAACCAGGGTAATCGCCGGGACGCCCTGGCGGCCGGGTTGACGGAGACCGAAATCGAGGGTCTGTCCGATTACGAGAACGCTTCTTTCAGCGCCGCGGAGAAAGCGGCGTTGCGCCTTGCGGACCAGATGCTGCTGACCAACCCCGATGGCGAGTTGTCGAAAGCGCTGTACGGCGACCTGAAACAGTATTTCACCGACGGCGAACTGCTCGAGCTTGGGATGACCATGGCCGTACTCAGCGGCGTGGCAAAGTTCCTGTTCGCCTTTGACCTGGTGGAAAAGGAAGCATACTGCAGCTTCGGCGCGCAGGGAAAAACGGATCAGGAATAGACCAGTTCCAGCATTTCTCCTGCAGGCCCGGTACACAAACCCACCCGCCTGCCGTTATAAGGCGCATCGGCCAGTATCCTGTCCGCACGGTCCGGGGCGGAACTGCAACTGAAACTCACCACTGCGATACCCTGGGGCATCAATCCTGCCTGTGCCTGCATGCCGGCCCCGGCGGACGGAAGCTCATCCACTTCGATCAGGTAACCGGGGTCTCCCAGGGTGAGCGCCGTAATACTGTGCTGGTGATCGCGCGGCAAGCCGTGTGCCGCAGACATCAGGGTGACCCGCGCACCGATAACCGGAGCGTCTGCAACTGCGAACCGGGTTCGGTAATAATCCTTGCTCGCAGACAGTGAAGTCGACGCGAGAATTACGACAAAACAGTGCGCCGCGGTGCGCCCGGTAAGCGGCAGGTTGAAACCGGGAACGGCGCCCTTGACCTGTGTCAGGTAGAGCGCCTCGCCGGCCGGTCCCTGTACCTGGCAGGCGCGGATTTTATCCGTAAACGACAAGTCCGCAGGCGGGCCGACCACGGTAAACGGCGAACCGGCCAGGCTCTGTGCCAGGCTGTCCGTATCGTTGACGAGGATCTCGGCTGCGTTCCACCCTGCCCTGCTGAAAGACCGGTATCCCGGATCGGCTTCAGTGTGAAGCAACCGGACAAAGTGCCGTTCGTCGGCTTCGGGCGCCAGCAGGACGTATTCCGACCCGGCTACCGCGTTACATCCCCACAGTTCCGCCAGTTCACCGGGCACGCGTCCGCCGCCGACCCGCCGGTAGTGCAGGTAACGGCAGTATGCCTCTTGCGCGGCTGCCAGGTCCGGGCAACCCAGCGTTACCATCACGATTCTATCCAGTATGCTCACGTCATCAGCGCAGTAAATACAGCGACAAAACAGGCAGGAAACTCACCAGGAAAAGCCCGATGAGCATCAGCGCCACGAACGGTATGACGCTTTTACAGGCTTCCAGGAAGCTTACCTTGAACGCACCCATTGCAATGATCAGGTTCAGTCCGAACGGCGGCGTCAGGTAACCGATCTCAAGGTTTACGATCATGACGATACCGAAGTGTACCGGGTCCATGCCCAGGCCCTGGGCGATGGGTTTCAGGGTCGGCGCCAGCACCAGTATCGCCGAACCGATGTCCATTATCGCGCCGATGAGCAACAGGAACAGGTTAACGCCCAGTAAAAAAGCCTGCCGGCTGGCAACATGCTCGGCAAACCAGCCTGCCGCCGCCATCGGCGCCTGTTCATAGGTAAGGAAGGTATTGAGACTCACGGCGAACATCAGGACCGGGAACAGCGACCCAAGCAGCCTGGTGGTATCGGTAATGACCTCGTGGGAATGCGCCAGTTTCAGTTCGCGGTGGATGAACAGTTCCACAAAAAAAGCGTATACCACCGCGACGGCCGCGGATTCCGTGGCGGTGAAGTGGCCGCTGTAGATGCCGCCCAGGATCAGGACCGGCATGAACAGCGACCAGATGCCCTGTTTCAAAGCTTCCCATAACTCCTGCAGGTCCAGGCCTCCCGCGGGGATGATGCGGTTGAACCACAGCGCATAGCCGCTCATCAACGCGGTCAGGACCAACGCCGGCAGGATGCCTGCGATAAACAGGTCGGTAATGGAAGTGTGGGTCATGACGCCATACAGGATCAACGGGATGCTGGGCGGCACCACGATGCCCAGGGTGCCTGCCGCGCACAGCGCGCCCAGTGAAAAAGCCTTTGAGTAACCGGCGCGCAGCAGCGCCGGGTACATGATGCCGCCCACCGCCAGCAGCGTCACGGTGGACGACCCGGAAATGGCCGCAAACAGGGCGCAGGAGAGCACCGTTGCAACGGCAAGGCCGCCGGGGACAGGGGCGGTCACCGCCTTGACCAGGCGCACCAGGCGATCGGCCATGGTGCCGCGCGTCATTATCTGTCCGGCGAGGAGAAACAGGGGGATCGAAAGCAGGATATCCTTGTTCAATGCCTGCCAGGCGTCCAGGATGACAAAACGCAGCGGTTCCTCGCCGAACACCCGGTAGACATAGAACGCCGCTACGCCAAGCACGACGACCAGGTTCTGGCGCAGCAGGAAGAGCGCTGTTATCAGGACTACGAGGAGCAAGCCTTCAGTCATGGGAAGCCTGGCCCGGGTTGACAGCTAACGGGTCCCGGGGAGTCAGCGCCGGACGGCAGGCATAAATGGCGTGGCGTATGCCGACCAGGAAAAAGGCCAGCGGGATCACCAGCAGGATCGGCCAGATCAGGATCGGCAGCAGCGCCGAACGTTCGCCCAGTTGTATGGACTCCCAGGTCAGTTGCGCGCCGGCGCCCCCGGCAAACAGGCAGAAGACGCTCATCAAGCCATCCTGGAGCCGGAGGATTACGGGGTTCCAACTCACCGGCAGCCAGTTATCGGCAAAACGCGGCCGCAGGTGATTGCCGCCTGCAGAAGCAACACCGAGGCCGAACATCACCACAACAATATTTGCGTAAACGCCGGCCTGGCGGGCCCAGTGCAAGCCGACACCGGTTATTTCCCGGCTGAACACGTCGAGGAAAATTGTCGCTATCAACAGCACAAACGCAATCGTGGTGATGATGCGCTCAATGCGTCCCAGTGCCTGCAAAAATCGTTCCGCCATATACTTGTTTCCGTTTGGAAAGGGTTCCTATCAGCCACCATTAATGATATAACAAACAGCCATTTGACTCTCACCTGATATCATTGATGCTGCGTAACGTCCCGATAATTCTGATACTGGCTATCGCCCTCAGCCTGCCTGCCGGTTGTGCAGACAGGCACGGTGATCGCCTCAAGGTAAGGGTTACCTCGCTGGGTATACCGGACACGCCCTGGCATGATTTCTGGCTGCGCTTTGCGGCAACCCTGGAGCAGCGTGACCGCGCCGGGGAGATCGACCTGGACCTGTTTATTTCCGGCGAACTGGGCAGCGAAGAGACCGCGCTGGCAAACCTGCGCCGGGGGCGCATACAGATCGGCGGTTTCGCGCTACAGGGAGTAGCAACACTCATCCCGGAACTGAACATACTGCTCGCGCCTTACCTGTTTGATGCGCGTGATGAAGCAGCATTCGTGATGGACCATTACCTTACCGACGCTTATGCGAAACTTTTTGCGGAAAAAGGCCTGACCCTCATCCAGTGGTCGGAAGTGGGCTGGTTTTATTTATATGGAAAAAAACCGCTGCTGACACCGGGTTCGACCAGGGGCATATCCATGCGCGCATCGAATGCCCTGGGCTCGCGCTATTTTGCCGAAGCAATCGGCGCCGATCTCATTCCGTTGAGTTTTGCGGAAGTGATCCCTGCCCTGCAGACAAACCTGATTGAAAGCGGCCAGACGGGGGTGGGCATGTATACCCTGGCGGGCATTGCCAAGGCTGCGCCCCACCTTATCCTGACCAGGCATGCGTTCGACATGGGACCTGTCCTGGCCAACAGCGAATGGTATGATGGCCTGTCCGACAGGCACAGGCGAATGATTTTTGACAGCATCGAAAGCGCTGAAGTGAACCGGACGCTCATACGGGCCGCGCTGGACGGTTATTTCAGGAACTCATTACCCGCAATGGATGTGACGGTGCACGAACTGAATGAGGCACAACAGGCGGAGTGGCGCGCCGCGGCGCTGCCCACCCACCAGGCGCTGTTGCAGGATACGGGCGGCCAGGCCGGACATATTTACGCGCTGGTTCAGCAGGGCAAGGCGCGTTTCAGAGAAACGGCAAACGGAACTGAATGACGGAACCATGCGTGAGTTCGGCATCATGATGGAAGTTTCACCGGGCCATACGGCAGTCCTGGCACAAAAGATCGAACAGCTGGGGTTCGATGTCCTGCTCTGTCCCGATACACAGAATTTAAGCCCTGATCCGTATGGACAACTCAGCCTGGCGGCGGCGCAGACGACCCGGTTAAAACTGGGAACAGGGGTCACCAACCCCCTGACCCGCGATGCCGCGGTCACGGCGTCGGCCATTACCACGCTGCAGGCCGAATCCGGCGGGCGTTGTATCTGCGGTATCGGCCGCGGCGACTCCTCGCTGGCGCACATCGGCCGCGGCAACGCCACCACCGCACAACTGAAAACATACGTTGAACAGGTACGGGCCTACACCAGGGGCGAGACGGTCATGCGGGGGGGACAGCCTTCAGCCTTGCGCTGGCTCGATCCGGACAGCATAAACCCGGTGCCGGTCGACATCGCCTGCACCGGACCGAAAACCATACGCATGGCGGCTGACGTGGCCGACAGGATCAGCTTTGCGGTCGGCAGCGCACCGGAACGGCTCGAATGGGCGCTGGCCACCGCATTACAGAGACTGCAGGAAACCGGGCGCAGCAGGGACGACTTGAAGATCGGCGCCTACATCAACCTGGTATGCGACCGGGATGAGCAGACCGCCCTCGATCTCGGCAGGATGATCTCGGGCATGGTTGCCCATTTCGCCGGAATGAAAAACGCGCCCCTGGACGACCTGCCGGCACAGTTGAAGCCGCTGGCGGAAAAAATGCAGCAGGGTTATGACATGAAGCATCACGCACAGGACAAGGGGTCCCACCTGTCCATGGTCAATGATGATTTTGTCGACTGGTTTTCCATCTGCGGCCCGCCGGAGAAATGCCTTGAACGCATGCGGATAATACTGGAGTATGATCTGGACCATATCTACATCCTGGGCGGGTCGCCGGTTGCAACGCCCCACCCGGCGAGACAGGCAGCCATGGTTGAACAAACCCGCCTGTTTGCGGAGGCGGTGCTGCCGGAACTGCGCGGCGCACGGGCGCGAGCATGAAAATACGCCTGTTGCCGGGCAGTTATTTGAACTGATAAAATAAGTCCTCTGACAGTCGATACATTTGTACCCATATCAGCAAAGTCTGCTATCCACCATGTCAAATCATGTGAAAGCCATAGATGCCGTAGTCAACATCTGGACGGAGGAAGCATTGTCCCACCGCCCCGACTGGCGGGATGATTTCTTCGCCGGCAAAATGAAAGCGCAGCGCGGCCTGATGCAGGGTTTGTCGCTGGAGCAGATGATTGATCTCATGCAGGAAGCCGGCATCGAGCACGGTTTCCTGGTTGCCGCCAAGGCGGGAAGGCCCGGTCTGCCCGGTTGTTATCACCTGCCGCCGCAGGTCGTCGCCGACGCGGTAAACAAATATCCCGAACATTTCTCCGGGTTGCTCGGCATCGACCCGTTCATGGGTATGGACGGGGTCAGGGAGCTTGAAGATGCGGTCAGGAACCTGGGTTTTATCGGCGCGCATCTTTACCCCCACTGGTTTGAACTGGCGCCGGACCATGCGAAGTACTACCCCTTCTATGCCAAGTGTTGCGAACTGGACATCCCGATCCAGTTGCAGGTCGGCCAATCCATGATCTATTCGACGGAACATCGCTGCAGGAGCGTAGGACAGCCCATTACGCTGGACCCGGTGGCCTGTGATTTCCCGGAACTCAGGCTGATAGGCATCCATGTCGGCATTCCGTGGACGGATGAGATGATTGCCATGGCGTGGAAACATGACAATGTCTTTATAGGCGCGGATGCCCACAGCCCGAAATACTGGCCGGCGAACTTTATCAATTACCTGAACAGCTACGGGCAGGACAAGGTGATCTTCGGAACAGATTTTCCCGTGTTGAATTTCAAACGCACCCGGGAGGAAATTGACGCGCTGGCATTGAAACCGGAAGTCATGCAAAAGTTCCTGCGGGACAACGTGCGGCGCGTCTATAAACTCGATTGATTCCTGTAGCGCATGAACCTGGCCTCAATACTCCGAAGCCATGCAGACAGCCATGGAGACAAGACGGCTATCGAATTCCGCAACGAGCGGATCAGCTATCTTGAGCTCTGGCAGCGTCTCCAGGGTTGCGCCGCTTACCTGTATGAACGTGGAATAAGAGCCGGAGACCGGGTGGGGCTTGCCCTGAAAGAGCATCCCTGCCACCTGGTTTTGCATTATTCGCTGGCACGGCTTGGCGCGGTGCTGGTTCCGGTTGACCAGCGCTGGACACCGGCCGAAAAAGGCAAGACCGCAACTGTCTTCAATACCAAACTGCTGATCATCGAGGAAGGCTCAGAAATACCGTCCGGCTGTGAGACACTGGCGCTCAACAAGGAATGGGCCGGCACCGGCGCCGGCTGCCTGCCTGCAATGCCTGAACATGACAATCCGGTTTTGCTGATATCATTATCATCCGGCACCACGGGGAAACCCAAGGGCGCGCTGGTCACCCATGACCAGATGTACCAGCGCTTCATCAGCCAGTGGGTGACTATGGGGTTTAACTCCCGGGATCGATTTCTGGGACTGACCCCGCTGTTCTTCGGCGCCGGCCGTTCCTTCGCTATGGCTTTCCTGTCCGCAGGCGCGACGGTTGTGCTTGACCCGCCTCCACACGAACCTCAAGAACTGGTTACGGCAATCAATGAAAGCCGCGCTTCGGTTACTTTTTTGGTACCTACCCAACTACGCGGGCTCGTTCTTCTCCATAACGATGGATTACTGCTGCCCGGACTGCAAAAACTGCTGGTAAGCGGCGCCGCGCTCTACCCGCAGGAGATCAGGGAAATACGGGAAAAGGTCAATCCGGGGTTAATAGGTTATTACGCGTCCAGCGAAGGCGGCGGCATATCTGTGTTGAATACCCATGAGTTTGACGATTACGCGCATACGGCAGGCCGCGCCGCCTACAGGACCGAAGTCCAGGTAGTGGACAACCGGGACAGGCCGGTAAAAACAGGGGAAACCGGTCGTCTGCGCTACCGCGGGCCCGGTGTCGCCAGGCGTTTTATCGACAGCAACGGAACGGAGGCAGCGATAAATGAAGAAGGCTGGTTTTATCCCGGGGACCTGGCCGCAAAACTCGAAAGCGGGCATATTATCCTGCGCGGCCGGGACAAGGACGTCATCAACCGCGGCGGCGTGAATATCTATCCGGCGGAAATTGAAGCTGTCCTGGTGCAGTTACCTGAGGTCAGGGAAGCGGCAGTAGTCGGTGAACCGTCGAAAAAGTTCGGTGAAACCGTTACTGCGTTTATCACAACAGACAAGGTCATTTCCGATGACGCTTTGAACAAGCATTGCCAGAGGGGACTCGCCTCCTATAAGATCCCTTCCCGTTACGTGTTCCTTGAGGTGTTACCAAAAAAATCATCCGGTAAACTGGACAAGGGAGAATTACTCAAACGGTTCACGTGATAATTCCATCATTGGAACCCATCATCAGGACAAGCAAAATGCACCACAGAACAATACGCGGCAAGATACTTTACACCAGCAGGAAACCGGACAGGCTGGGACAGGAGCGGGGGCGGGAATCATTTATTATTACCGTGCATACGGACGGCAAACGGACCCTGCGCGCCCACTGCGAGATCGACGACCCGCCCACTGTGCTGCGGGATGTGGTCCTCAGCCTGGATGCCGACAATTACCCGCTGGATTGTTTTGTCCGCCTGACCATAGACGACCGGTTCGAGGGTTCCGGCTGGATGCGTTTTTCGGAAACCCACGCCGAAACGGAATCCTTCAACGTCAATGACGGGCGTATCTCGCAGCGGCTTGACCTGGAACAGCGGACGCGCTGGCTGGCCAGCCATCCCATTGCCGGTGACGCCATGGCGTTTTCCATCTTCGACCTCAGCAACGGCCCCGGCAAGACTTTCTTCCCTGATATGATGGTCACCTCACCCGACCACCGCGGCGCAACGGGACCGCTGCTGTTCAAACTGGGATTCGGTATCGAATACCTGGGCGATGAAACGATCACCGTCCCGGCCGGGACGTTTGACGCGCACCATCTGCGTTACGTTGACACCGCCGGGCAGTTGCCGGAAGAACACCCGGTATACGATGTCTGGTGCAGCGCGGACGGCGACTTCATCTTCCTGCGCGGCGAGGTCGGCGGCTACATGCAAACGTTTTATGAACTGGTTGAACTGGAAACATAGGAGATAAATACCATGCCTGCCTATATGGTCGTACAAGCCACTGTCACCAACCCCGAACAATTTACCGAATACGCGGAACGTATGCCCGCCCTGATTGAAAAATTCGGCGGGACGTACCGGGTCCTGGGAGGCGAAGTTGAAACGCTGGAAGGCGACTGGGGCCACCAGGCCCTGGTCATATCCGAATGGCCGTCCATGGACCAGGCCCGCGCGATGTGGCATTCGGACGAATACGCGGAACTGAAAAAAGTACGGGAAGGCGCGCTGGACGTCACCGTCCTGCTGGCCGACGGTTTATGACGCGCAAATCGGGACAAAACTGTTGACCCATTATTACGCACTGGCGTTACAGACCCGCTGCCGGGCGGTCAATTCCCTGAGCGTTACTGACGCCCGGCGCAGTATCCGCTCGGCTATTGAGACCTGCGCCGCACAGGTCGCGGCAAGCAAGGGCTTCATAGGCCCCGATACCCGTCTGGTCGTCCTGCCCGAGTATTTCCTGACCGGCTTCCCCATGGGGGACCCGGTGGAAAGCTGGGCCGAAAAGGCCGGCATTGACGTGGACGGAGCCGAGTACGAAGCGCTCGGAATAATCTGCCAGGACAACGATATTTTTCTGTCCGGCAACGCCTACGAGCGGGACAAGGCATTTCCGGGCCTCTATTTTCAGACCAGCTTCATCATTGCGCCAAACGGCAATACCATCCATCGCTACCGGCGCCTGATCTCCCTGTTCGCACCGACTCCCCACGATGTCTGGGATCGCTACCTTGACCTGTACGGACTGGAAGGGGTGTTCCCGGTTGCCGACACCGAACTGGGACGCCTGGCCACGGTTGCCTCGGAAGAGATACTGTACCCGGAAATCACCCGGGCCATGGCGCTGCGCGGCGCCGAGGTGATCCTGCATTCCACCAGCGAGGTCGGCAGCCCGGAACCGACGCCCAAGGACATCGCCAAACGGGCGCGGGCCATTGAAAACCAGGCGTACCTCGTTTCCGCCAACAGCGGCGGCATAACCGGCACGGGGATCCCGGAGTCGTCCACGGACGGCATGTCGAAAATCATCGATTTCAACGGCCATGTGCTGGCGGCAGCAGGGCCCGGCGCAAGCATGGTTGCCAACCACGAAATCGATATTGCCGCGCTGCGGCGCTGCCGCCGCCGGCCAGGCATGCCCAGCCTGCTGGCGCGCCAGCGGCTGGAACTGTACTCACAGGTAGCCCATCCGCAGACCCGTTACCCGGCGAATACCCTGCTGGACGACACGGGAGAACACGTTGTGCCGGAGCGGAGCCACTTCATCAAGACCCTGAAGAGCGTAATTGACGACCTCATCAGGCAAAACCTGATTTGAGTTACATGCCTTTGATTAATGTTCGCAACCCTCGTACGGGTCGCATCGATTATCGTTTCGAGCAGACCGGTGCGGAAGAATTAACCCGGCTGGCAACAGGAATGCGCGCAGCACAGGTGGAGTGGCATGATGGTGGAGTAGAGCTGCGCTGCCGTATGATGCTGAGGCTGGCAGCAGCCATTTCGGAGCGGCGCGATGTACTTTTCAATGCACTGAGCGCCGATACCGGCCGCGTAAGGGAAACCGGAATGGAAATAGACGCGGTGATCTCCAGCATTGAACGCTGGTGCCGGCTGGCCCCTGAACTGCTGGCGCCGGGAGAGCCGAAAAGCACCGACATTCCGTTTATCGAGCTGGGCAGGCAACTGGCGCCCTATCCCCTGACAGGTATTATCTCCCCCTGGAACATCCCGCTGGTGCTGGCCTGTATCGATGCGATCCCTGCGCTGCTTGCCGGCAGCGCGGTCATCGTCAAACCCAGTGAGATTACCCCGCGCTTCGTCGAACCGTTAACGGATATCGTGGCCGGAGTCAGCGGCCTGGCAGAGGTGTTCCGCCTTGTCCCGGGAGACGGCAGCCTTGGTCAGGCGCTTATCGATCATGCCGACCTGGTCTGTTTTACCGGCAGTGTGGCAACCGGGAAACAGGTGGCCCTGGCCGCGGCGCAGAACTTCATCCCCTGCCAGCTTGAACTGGGCGGCAAGGACCCGGCCATTGTTACCGCCGATACGGATATTCAGCGCAGCGCCGCCGCCTTGTGCTGGGGAGGCATGGTAAACGCGGGACAATCCTGCCTGTCTGTTGAACGCGTGTATGCTGAAACGCCGGTTTACCATGACCTGACAGCAGCAATCGCGGCCAAGGCCCGTTCCCTGAAACTGAATGCGGACGACATCAACGAAGGCGAGATTGGCCCGGTAATATCTGAAAACCAGCACCATATCATCGAAAGCCACCTGCAGGACGCAACAGCGAAGGGTGCAACAATTGAATGCGGCGGCAGGATTGTCGAGCACAACGGCGGGCTGTGGTGCGAGCCGACCGTGTTATCCAATGTCAATCACGACATGCTGGTAATGACCGAAGAGACCTTCGGACCGGTACTGCCGGTGATGGCGTTCAGCACAGACCAGGAAGCGATCTCCCTGGCCAACGATACGATCTATGGGCTATCGGCCGCGGTATTTGCCAACGATGTGCAGCGGGCGGGCGCTATCGCCGAAAAACTGGACGCCGGCGGGATCTGTATCAATGACGCCGGATTGACGAGCATCATGCACGAGGGTGAAAAACAGGCGTTCAAGTCATCCGGCATGGGCGGGTCACGCATGGGTCCGGCGTCCATCAGGCGCTTTCTGCGGACCAAGGCGCTGCTGGAAAATACCCAGCTGTGCCGGGACCCTTGGTGGTACTAGTACTCTTTCAAACTGATATTGCCATGTTCAGAGCCACACAGCGGCGTCAAGACAAGGCGCAGCCGCGCGCCCTTGTCAGGGGCTGTAACGCCGTATTGGCGCCGCTGTGTGGCTCCCTGCGGGTGGGCCGGG